>Ga0302196_10000575_pt1 | contig 35401 bp, 26 predicted proteins | sample II_Bog_N1_3_FD_198794 | JGI IMG/M metagenome (GOLD analysis project Ga0302196, IMG submission 198794) | Peat permafrost microbial communities from Stordalen Mire near Abisko, Sweden - II_Bog_N1_3 | ecosystem: Environmental > Terrestrial > Soil > Wetlands > Peat | place: Sweden: Abisko...
GATCTGCCGGACGGTGGTGATGCCCGCCAGCGGCAGGAAGAAGCCGAAGTGATCGGGGAAGCTCTTGAAGGCGCAGGCGACCGTCTCGCCGCTGCCCAGGTCCTCCGCCTCGAAGTCCGCGCCGTCGGTGGCGACGATGAACTTCGCTTTGGCCTTTTGCGTGGCCGGGCTCTCCTTGAGCGCTTTGAGCGCATTCGGCACTCCGCCGGCCTCGCAGGACAGGAGGTGGATGTTGTTGGTCTGGAGCACGCCGCCGAGGTCGGACTTGTTTGATGCCCCTGCGCGAAGGCGCTTGAGCGTTGTCTCTTTGTTGCCGAAGGCTTCCAGGAAAGCGTAGGGGAACTCTGCGGCGTCGAAGGGGCGCTCCGCAAGGTCGGTGATGGCCTGCTCGATTTCAACCGCGTTCACTGTTGCTTGCCTCCCTCTGGCGCAGCGGGGAGCTTCTCGCCCCAGTGGCCGGCAGGAATCCTACCACCGTATAGAACGATTGGAGTCGCCTTGGAGTTGAACTAGGGATCGCGGTGAGGGCTGCGGATATCCTGCGGAACAAGGCCCCTTGTACGAATCGCCGCGGCGTGACTTTGCAGGCTAGAATATTTTGCGTAGCCCCTCGAGCCGTGCTTGTTTGTTCACGGGAGGGGTGCAATGAAAGACAAGTCGTTTTTCGAGGTTCAGACGTCAGCGTCTGGTGTCAAAGCAGAGATTGTCAGCAAATACTTCACCGTTTGGGCCTCAATCGTAGGCAAGCGCTCATCCTCGCTTGGTTATGTTGATCTTTTCGCAGGGGCCGGCGTCTATGGGGACGGCAAGAAGTCGACACCAATACTCATTCTCGAGAGTGCGATTCGTGCCCACTCCACGTGGGGCTCCAAACTCCGGGTGGTCTTCAACGATGTAAGCGAGGAGTCAATCGCGGCGCTGAACGGAGCGATCAGCGCCCTGCCCGGGCACGAGGCATTGTTACCACGAGTGCAGGTGACTTGCTCGCCTGTCGATGACTCGAAGATCGAGTCGCTCAAAAAGTGGCGCCACCCGAGCTTGGTCTTTCTGGATCCATGGGGATACAAAGGACTGTCAGTCAAACTCATTCAGGCCGCGCTGTCCCGACAGATGACCGACGTCATCTTCTTCTTTAACTACAATCGCGTGAACGCGGCGATCACCAATGAGTTCATGGAGGAGAACATAAATGCGTTCTTCACACCAGAACGCGCGGAGCGCCTGCGTCAGGCAGTGATCGCCGTCGGAGAGAACGCGAAAAAGCGTGAGCAGATTGTATTGCAAGCTGTGTTGGATGAGGTCACGTTGAACGGCAAGTATTACACGGCGCATTTCAAGTTCGACGTACCCGACGCAAAAAAAACCAGCCACTACATCATCCTTGTTACCAAGAACCCGGCAGGGATCAAGCCGATGAAGGAGATCATGGCTAAGGTGTCGTCGGTTAAGAATGAGGGAATCGCGAGTATGGCATTCTCGCCGAAAGCCGCAGAGGCGCAATGTCAGTTCTCGCTGTTTCCCGCCGATCTCATCGGCGAGTTGGCGAAGACTCTTCTGATCCGGTTCGCGGGTCAGACGCTCACGCTTGAGGCAATCTTTCAGCTGCACAACATCGGAACCAACTACGTCATTCGTAACTACCGGGATGCGGTGCTGCGTTTAGAGAAGGACGGTCGCGTCACCTGCAACCCCGCCGCCGCAAGCCGGCCCTCGCGAAATGGTGCGGCGACACTGGCCGAACACGTGCAGATTAGCTTTCCCTGACTGGTCAGCCACGCGGCACCTCGCTATACTGCACAGGCTTTCAGGATTCAGCGAATAGGACTCATAAGATGTCTCAATCGTCCAGCATCGAGTGGACCGACGCGACGTGGAACCCCTTGCGCGGTTGCACGAAGATCTCTCCTGGCTGCAAGCACTGCTACGCCGAAACGTTCGCCGAGCGGTTCCGCGGCGTTCCAGATCACGCGTACGAGCAGGGCTTCGACCTGCGCTTGGTTCCGGGGAAGCTCGCAGAGCCTCTCCGATGGAAGTCGTCGAGGATGATTTTCTCGAACTCGATGAGTGACCTCTTCCACACCGACGTCCCGGACGACTACATCGTCGCCGTGGCCAAGGTGATGGAGATGGCCTCCTGGCACACGTTCCAGGTCCTCACCAAGCGATCGGAACGCCTGCGCGAGCTGCTCGGCGGCAAGCTCAAGTTCGCCTCCAAGCTCAAGAACGTCTGGTGGGGCGTCAGCGTTGAAGACAAGAAGTACGGCGTCCCGCGCATCTCCGATCTGCGCGCCGCAGCGGCACGAACGAGGTTTTTATCGATCGAGCCGTTGCTCGAGGACATCGGAATGCTCGATCTCCGCGGTCTCTCCTGGGTCATCGTAGGCGGAGAAAGCGGCCACGGGGCCCGCCCGATGGAGAGGACTTGGGTGCTTTCCCTTCGCGATCAGTGTGCGCGCGCGGGTGTGCGCTTCTTCTTTAAGCAGTGGGGCGGCGTTCAGAAGAGCCGCCATGGGCGCGAGCTAGACGGCGCGACTTACGACGAAATGCCTGCTCCCGAGCACGGCTTGCCACTCGACGAGTCTCTGCGGACTCAGCGTCTTCGGCGCGCGGAAGCCCTGGCGATGGGATTTGACGTCGCGACCACGTCATCGCGGGCCCGGCTTCCTGTCCTGGACGGTTAATAGAACGCCCCCGTGTCGGCCCTATGGTGTAGGTCCCGCATGGTTGCAGCTTAGGGTGTGTAGACGGATGGATGCGTTCGGATTGATGGGGATCAGCTCCCTGGTCGGTCGCACAGGCATCCTGCGTCTTGGTGCACCCACCCTGCCCTGCACCGCCCCTCTCCCTAACGGGTGGCGGCCGATCCCCTGGCCCCTCGACGCTCGCCCCTGGCCCGGTTCAGTTGTGCCCTGGCACTTGCCGCCAGCTCACCACCTGTTCCGCGCTCTCCCCTGGTCTGCACCGACCTCGCCCTTGCCCGCTCCTGCTGCGGCCTAGGCTCTTCCCCGCGAGCCCCTGCCTCCTTCCCTCCACTCCACAACTCCCATCGAGCCGCAGACAAGCACCGTCCACCGCGCACTCGCCCGGAGCACGCGAACCGCGAACAACCACTCCATCTGACTCGAACCCGCCCCTATCGCGCCGCGAACTGCGCTGCACAGCGCGCCAACCCTCGCCAAGCCACCACTGCGCAGACAAGCAGTCTCGCGACCCGACTGAACAGGTCGCGCCATACCCCGCGCCGCCCCCCTACTCCGCCGCCACATCCTCCGCGCCCGCCGCCCCATGGCACTTCTTGTACTTCTTCCCACTCCCACACGGACACGGGTCATTCCGCCCCACCCGCGGCTCACTCCGCACTTGCGGCGTCGCACTCGCCACCTTCGCCGCCGCCGCCGGGCTCTCCGCACCATGCGACTCGATCGTCGGCTGCACCCGCCGCTGCGGCATCGGCAGACCCGCGCCAGATGCGGCCGGGCGCGCCTGCGCGCCGCTCGAGTTCGCACTCGACGCATTCTGCGCCGCCGAGGATTGCGGCTGCGCACTCTGCGCATTCGCCACCGGCTCCACGCGCAGAATCATCGAGATCACGCTCGCCGCAACTCGGCCCTTCATGATCTGGAACAGCTCGAACCCCTCCTTCTTGTACTCAATCTTGGGGTCCTTCTGGCCGTACCCACGCAGGTGGATGCCCTGCTTCAAATGATCCATCTGGAGGAGGTGATCCTTCCAGAGCTGGTCAATCGCATTGAGATAGAGCCACTGCGCATAAGCGCGGAACTCCGAGCCGAGCGTCTCCAGCTTCGACTTGAAGCGCTTCTCCACCACATTGAAGATGTCGAGTTGCAGCTTCTCGCGATCGGCCGGCGCGTCCTTCAAGTTGATATCGGCGTTGAACTGCTCCTTCACGCGCAGCGCCAGCGCCTCCGGGTTCCACTCCTGGTTGCGCCCGCGCGGCACCGACTCGTCGACCACCTGGATGACCAGGTCCTCGATCAGGTCGAGCAGGTGCTCCTCCTGATCCTTCCAGTCGATCACCTTCTCGTGGCGCGTCTTCTGCTTGGTCTTCGGATCTTCGGTGAACCAGACCAGCGGGAGCGGCTCGACGTGGCTCGAGCCGTCCTCCTTCACCACCGTGCGGTTCGCGCCCGCGGCGAGCACCTGCTTGCGCATGCCGTAGACGGTCTTGCGCTGCTGGTTCATCACGTCGTCGTACTCGAGCAGGTTCTTGCGGATGTCGAAGTTCTGCCCCTCGACCCGCTCCTGCGCCCCCATGATCGCCTTGGTCAGCCAGGGGTGCTCGATCGGCTCGCCCTCTTGGACGCCGAACGTCTCCATCAGCTTCGCGATGCGATCGCTCGCGAAGATGCGCATCAGATCGTCTTCGAGCGAGAGGTAGAACTTGCTCGAGCCCGGGTCGCCCTGGCGGCCGGCGCGGCCGCGCAGCTGGTTGTCGATGCGGCGCGACTCGTGCCGCTCGGTGCCGAGGATGTGCAGGCCGCCCACCGCGACGACCTCGTCGTGCTCGCGCTTGACGTCGTCCTTGCACTTGGCGAGCGCCGCTTCGAACCGCTGCTTCCAGTCGGCGAACGCGCTCTCGTAGGCCGCCTTCACCTCGAGGCCGGTCACCGGCGCGAACGATCCATCGCCGGAGCCCGCGTCCTTCGCGGCCTTGGCCGCGGCCATCTTCGCCTGCACCAGCTGGCCTTCCAGCTCGAGCATGGTCGGCTCGGGGCCGACCTCGCGCCGCGCCAGGTACTCCGCGTTGCCGCCGAGCAGGATGTCGGTGCCGCGGCCGGCCATGTTGGTCGAGATGGTGATGCGGCCCTTGCGGCCGGCCTGCGCGATGATCTCGGCCTCGCGCTCGAGCTGCTTGGCGTTGAGCACGTCGTGCGCGATGCCGCGCTTCTTGAGCAGGCTGGAGAGCACCTCGCTCTTCGCGATCGACACCGTGCCGACCAGCACCGGCTGGCCCTTGGCGTTGAGCTGCGCGATCTCGTCGCAGACCGCGTTGAACTTCTCGCGCTCGGTCTTGTAGACGGTGTCCTGCAGGTCCTGGCGGATGTTCGAGCGGTTGGTCGGCATCACCAGCACGTCGAGCTTGTAGATGCTCGCGAACTCGCCCGCCTCGGTCTCGGCGGTGCCGGTCATGCCCGACAGCTTGGTGTAGAGGCGGAAGTAGTTCTGGAACGAGACGGTGGCGAGCGTCTGGTTCTCGTTCTCGATCTTCACGCCCTCCTTCGCCTCGACCGCCTGGTGCAGGCCGTCGCTCCAGCGGCGCCCCTCCATCGGGCGGCCGGTGTGGTCGTCGACGATGATCACCTCGCCGTCGCGCACCAGGTACTCGTGGTCCTTGCGATAGAGCGTGTACGCGCGCAGCGCCTGTTCGACGTGGTGCAGCGTCTCGATCTGCTCCGGGTCGTAGAGGTTGGCGACGCCGAGCTTCTGCTCGACCTTCTCCACGCCCTCCTCGCTCAGCACCACGCTGCGGGCCTTCTCGTCGACGGTGAAGTCGCGATCGCGGATGAGCCCGGGGATGACCTTGTTGATCTTGAAGTACTTGTCGGTGCTCTCTTCGCTGGGCCCGGAGATGATCAGCGGCGTGCGCGCTTCGTCGATGAGGATCGAGTCGACCTCGTCGACGATGGCGTAGTGCAGCTCGCGCTGGACGTAGTCGGCCAGGCGGAACTTCATGTTGTCGCGCAGGTAGTCGAAGCCGAACTCGTTGTTCTGGCCGTAGGTAATGTCGGCGCCGTACTCGCGCTGGCGCTGCTTGTCGGTGAGCCCGTGCACCACGCAGCCCGAGGTCAGGCCCATGCCGCGGTAGAGGCGGCCCATCCACTCGGCATCGCGCTTGGCGAGGTAGTCGTTGACGGTGACGACGTGGACGCCCTTGCCCTCGAGCGCGTTGAGCACGCACGGCAGCGTCGCCACCAGCGTCTTGCCTTCGCCCGTCTTCATCTCCGCGATGTTGCCCTTGTGCAGCGCCATGCCACCGAGCAGCTGCACGTCGAAGTGGCGCATGCCGAGGATGCGCATCGAGGCGGCGCGGGTGAGCGCGAAGCAATCGGGCAGGATGCGATCGAGGATGGCCGGCTTGCCCTCGTTGGGCGCGGCCGCCAGCTCCTTCTGCCAGGCGCGGACCTGCTCGCGCGTCTGCAGATCGGAGAGCCCCTTGGCCCACCCTTCGCGCTCGTTGATGCGCGCGATGACGGGCGCCATCTTCTTCAGCTCGCGCTGGTTCTTGGTGCCGACCAGCTTCTTCATCACGTAGTTGAACATGGCGCCTTGGGATGAGCGTTCGACGATAAAGAACGGCGGAACATAGGGAGGGGCGGGTTCTTGTCAAGCTGGGAGAACGCCCGAGCGCCTCGAAGGGGGCTCCAGCGGGGCCCTGCGCCTGCTCGACGCCGACTCGGCGTCTACTCCTCGAGCAGGAACTTGCGCGGGTTGTCCGCCACGCCGTTGACGCGCACCTCGTAGTGCACGTGCGGGCCGGTGCTGCGGCCGCTGTTGCCCACGGCGGCGACGAACTGGCCGCGCTTGACCTTCTCGCCCAGCTTCACGTCGATGCGCGCGAGGTGGCCGAAGCGGGTCTTGATGCCGTAGCCGTGATCGATGACCAGCACATGTCCATAGCCGCCTTCGATGCCATTGAAGACCACCGTGCCATCGGCGGTGGCGCGCACGACGGTGCCGACCGGGGCCGCGATGTCCATGCCTTCGTGCATCGTCTTCTCGCCGGTGAACGGGTCGTTTCTCGAGGAGAACTCGCTGGTGACCCAGCCGCGGATCGGCCAGATCGAGGGCGCAGCGGCGAGCAGCGCCTGCTGGTCCTGGAAGTAGCTCTGCAGCGTGCGCGCCTCCTGCTCCTGCACCTTCACCTTCTTGCTCAGCTCGTCGAGCTTGCCGAGCAGGTCGGGCTCGGCGTCGCCGTCGAGGTCGGCGCGCATCGGGGCCTCCTCGTCGCTGCCCTCGCCCGCCTTGCCGGTGGCCGCGCCCGCGCCGGTGTACGGCCCGCCGATGCCGGCCGGCGGCGCGCGCACGCCTGCGGGCTGGCCGCCCTCGGGGAGCATCTTCGGCTCGCCGGGCGTCCCCGACAGCTTGCGCTCGCTGTCGTTGAGCGAGGTGATGTGGCGCAGGTTCGAGTTGAGCCGCTTGACCCGATCGAGCTCGTCGTCGACGTGGGCGAACTTCTGCTCCGCCTCGTGCTTCCAGTTCTGCAGCTCGAGGTTCTCCGCGCGCAGCACGCGGTTCTCCGAGACCTTGCCGACCACGTTGAAGTAGTGCGCGACCATCGCCACGAAGGAGATCAGCAGCAGTGCGGACGCTGTCGCGGCGCGCACCAGCATCCGGTGCTCGACGCGGATCTTGCGAACCTTGGCGTCGCGATCCGGGACCAGCAGGATCGTGTACGACCGGTCCAAAGCGCCTCCTTCGGGTTCGACGGCCTGCCCGGCGCGCGTGCTTTCGCGCCAAACGGCCCCACTACCGGAGATCGAGAGGACGCGTCAACGGCCGCTGTACGCCTTGCGGGCCTTCCCGCGCCACGGAGGGGAACCGCCTCACTGCGCCCGAACTACCTGTCGGGCCGCTTGCTTTATTCCGCCGACGGCAGCCGCTGCGCCCGCGCCAGCCAGGCGTCGAGCCGCTCGCGGAACGAATCGTCGGCGTCGATGAACTGCACGCCCACGCCCGGCGAGCGCACCGGGAAGCGGGCCTCTTCGCGCGTCACCCGGCGCACCACCTGCGCGCGGCAGGCGAGCGGCGGCCGCGCGTCGCCGGGCAGCTCGAAGAGCAGCTGCACCTCCTGCTCGAGGCCGGGCGGATCGTCGCAGCGCACGAACATGCCGCCCGCGCTCAGGTCGAGCCCCTGCGGGCCGGGCACCACCTCGAGGTTCTCGAAGCGCACGCGCAGCTGCACCGGGATGCGAGGCAGCGCGCGCATCTCCATCTGGGCCGAGGGTGAGCGGCGCGGCTGCGCGGGGCTCTGCGGCTGCAGCTCCACCGGGACGACCAGGCGGCCGAGCCGCTCGCGCTGCGCGGGCGTGAGCTGCGTGAACTGCACGCGGCAGCCGACCTCGCGCAGCACGCGCTCCGGCTCGACGCGACCGACCACGTCCTCGGGCGGGCCGTCGGGCAGATAGAGCCGCACGTGCACGCGCACGCCCGGCAGCGGCGGCTCGACGCAGCGGACGAAGAGCCCTTCCATATCGAGCGCGCGCGACGAGCTCTGCAGCACGCGGGTGCCGATGACGAGGCGGACGGGGATGACGATGGTCGCTGGAGTCACGCCGGAGCCTTGCCGTTCTGGGTGAGGATGAAGTCGATGGCCCGATCGAGCCCGGTTCGAAACGCGTCGTCGGCGTCGATGAACTGCACGCCCGCGCCCGCGTCGACGCCGCTCGCGGCCGCCTGCTCGGGCGTGACGCGGTGGACCACCTGGCCGCGCGTCGAGAGCGCGCCCTCCTGGCCGGGCAGCTCGAGCGCGACGGTGACGATCGCGTCCATCGCCGGAGGAAACTCGGTGGCGACGAAGACGCCGCCGGCGGAGATGTTCGCCGCGTACTGCAGCACGAACTCCTCGACGTTCTCGAAGCGCACGACGAAGCGGGCGCGGTGGCGCGGGAAGGTGCGCTGGTTCTTCGCCTCCTCGTCGCTGCTCGCCGGAGCGGGCTGGGCGGCGGCGGGCGGCGGCTCGCCCTCGAGCAGGCCGCGCGGGTAGAGCGAGCCGAGCGGCACCGGCGTGCGCCAGGGCCCGGCGCGGTGGGCGGCCAGCAGCGCGGAGAGCCGCTCGCCGGCTCCAGGAGCGGCCGCGAGGAACTCGGCCCAGAAGCCGCTCTCCTTCCCGGCGGCGAGCGCGCGCACCACCGCGGTGAACGCAACCAGCACCGGTGCACCCGGCAGCTGGAGCTGCAGCTGCACCTCGGTGCCGGGCGCGGGCGGCTGCAGCGAGCGCACCATCACGCCCTCGGCCGAGAGCTCCTGGCTGGTGGTCTGCACCACCGTCTCGCCAAACGCGACGCGGACGGGGAGCACGATGGCGATGCGCGGAGAGGGCATGTCGTTTCGGTCACCGGTCTCGCTGCTGCGTGCGCGTCTCTCGACTCCAGACCGGAGTCACTGCCCATCCTTGTACTGGAGAAGGTGCGCGAGATCTTGTCCCGCGGCGAGCGGCGGAGCGAGCGGCGTCAGGCCGCTCCAGCGGGCGAGCGCGCCGGGCGCGGGCGATTCGCTCTGCAAGAACGTCGCGCAGAGCATCCCGCCCGGGCGCAGCAAGGCCCCCAGCGCGCGCAGCGACTCGGGCACGTTCTCGAGCAGCGCGGTGAACGAGAGCACCAGCGCGCAGCTGCCGGCGGCGAGCGGCGGCCGCGCGAGATCGGCCGCGAGGGCTGGCAGGTTTCGCGCGCGCGCGCGCCGGAGCATCCCCACGCTCGCGTCGAGCGCGATGAACCGGCCCTGCTCGCGCTGGGCCCAGAGCAGTTCGCGCAGGCCCGCGTGCGGCTCGCGGGCGTCCTGCAGCCACTCGGCGAACAGGCCGGTGCCGGCGCCCGCGTCGAGGAGCAGCCCGCCTCGGGAAAAGAGCCGCGCCGTCAGGGCCGCCTGCTCCAGCAGCTGCGCAGCCGCGCGATACTTGGGCCGCTGCAGCGCGCGGAACGGCTCGTCGTAGGCGTCCGCGGTGCGATCGTAGGCGCGGGCGAGCGTTCGCAGATCCATCAGGGCGCGCCCGGCGATTTCGTTGGGGTCCCAACCTTCGGCGCCGCGCTGAGCTCGCAGTGGCGGGGCACCGCGAACGCATCGACCTTCTCGCCGGCCACGCTCCACAGCTCGTAGCGCGTCTCCTCGGGCGCCACGGTGATGAGCAGCGCGCCGTGGCCCTGGTTGTAGCGGACCAGGCTGTGCGGGTCGCTCGAGGGGAAATCGTAGAGCTCGGCGCCGCCCAGGCCGTTGGTCAAGTAAGGGATGCCGTCGATCTGCAGGTGCTCGTAGACGTGCTCGTGGCCGGCCAGCACCGCGTCGATGCCCATCGCGCGGAAGGGCCACTGCATCCACTTTGAGGGGCCGTGCACCGCCGAGCTGAACGGCGGGTGGTGGAAGGCGACGATGCGCAGGCACACGCCCGGCGCGGTCTTGCGCGCGCGCAGCCAGGCCGCCTGCGCGGAGCTCGCGTCGACGCCGTCGGGCTCGTGCGGGTCGGAGTCGAGCGCGTCGAGCTGCACGCGGCCGTCGCCGAGCAGCACCTCGTAGTAGCGGCCGTTCCCCGGCGTGCGGAAGTAGTCGATGTACGGCTGCAGCCCGGTCGAGCTGCGCCAGTCGTGGTTGCCCAGCGCGGGGAAGAAGCGCGGCTGCTCCGGCCCGCGGCCGAACGCGCCGTGATCGCCGGGGATGAAGGCCGCGTAGGCCGCGCCCACGTGCGACTCGAGATCGGCCGCGGCGCCGTCGGGGTGGTTGTTGTCGCCGGTGGTGACGATGAACGCCGGGTTCCACGAGGCGACCAGCCGCGCGACCTCCATCTCGTCGGCGCCGCCGGTGCCGTAGTCGCCGATCACCGCGAAGCGCAGCTCGCCCGGCGCGGCGGGAGCTGCGTGCTGGCCCGCCACCCGCGCGGGCGAGCGCTCCGTGCGCGAGCGCGAGCAGGCGGCGGCGAGCGCGCAGAGGACCAGCAGGATGCGGCAGGCGCACGTCATCGATTCTCCTTCAGGCGCCCTCGGCGCGGCTCGCCACAAAGCGGGCGATGAACGGACTCTCCGGCGACGCGCGCAGCTCCTCGAGCGAGCCGCGCTGCACCGCGCGCCCCTCCTCGAGCACCAGCACGCGGCCGCCCAGGGCCTGCGCGTCGGCCAGGTCGTGCGTCACCAGCAGCGTCGGCAGGCGCAGCTCGGCGAGCAGCTGCACCAGCGCCGCGCGCAGCTCGGGCCGCGCGCGCGCGTCGAGCGCGGAGAGCGGCTCGTCGAGGAGCAGCACGCGCGGAGACGACGCGAGCGCGCGGGCGAGCGCGACCCGCTGCCGCTCGCCGCCCGACAGCTGCAGCGGCGTCCGCGCGGCGAGAGCTCCGGCGCCGACTCTCTCGAGCAGCGCGCGGGCGCGGCCGCGATCCGCCCCGCGCGCCGCCGCGGCCAGCTCGACGTTGCCCAGCGCGGTCAGGTGGGGGAAGAGCGAATCGCCCTGCGGCACCCAGCCGAAGCCGCGCGACTCCGGCGGCAGCTCGAGGGTCGCCGCGCGGCCGGCCTGGCGCTCGAACACGCGCAGAGAACCGCACGCGATCTGCCCCGCGTCGGGCGCGCGCAGGCCGAGCAGCAGCGAGAGCAGCGTGCTCTTGCCCGCGCCGTTGGGGCCGGTGACGAGCAGCGTCTCGCCCTCGCCGAGCGCGAGCTCGACCTCGAGCGCGAGCGCGCCCACGCGCGCGCGCACGTTCGCCGAGAGCGCCAGAGGCGCGGCAGCGGCGGTCATCGCATCGCCTCGCTCTCTTCCCGGCGGCCGCGCGCGAACAGCTGCGCGGCGGAGCGGCGCGCGAGCCAGAGCAGGCCGAGCGCGATCGCGAGCAGGAGCACGCCCAGCGCGGCCGCGGCGTTCACGTCCGATTCGAGCGCGGCGTAGATGGCGAGCGGCAGCGTCTGCGTCGCGCCGGGGAGGTTGCCCGCGAAGAGCAGCGTCGCGCCGAACTCGCCGAGCGCGCGGGCCCACGCGAGCGCCGCGCCGCCGAGCAGCGCCCGCGAAGAGAGCGGCAGCGCGACGCGAAAGAACGCGCGCGCGGGCGAGCAGCCGAGCGTGCGCGAAAGGTCCATCAGCCGCGGGTCGACCGCGCGGAACGCGCTCTCTGCCACCTGCACGTAGAAGGGCGAGGCGACGAACAGCTGCGCGAGCACCACCGCGGCCGGCGTGAACGCGAGCGAGATCCCCGCGTGCGAGAGCAGCGCGCCGAACAGGCCGCGGCGGCCGAACGCGAGCAGGAGCGCCAGCCCCGCCAGCGACGGCGGCAGCACGATGGGCAGCTGCACCAGCGTCTCGACCGCGCCAGGCGCGCCCGCGCGGCGCTTCGCCAAGAGCCACGCGAGCGGCGTGCCCAGGAGCAGCACCAGCGCGAGCGAGACCAGCGAGGTCCCCAGGCTCACCGCCAGCGCCGCGCGCACCAGCGGCGAAGCGAGTCCGCCCGCGAGCGCCGCGGGCCCGCCGTGGACCAGCAGCGCGGCGAGCGGGAGCGCGAGCAGCAGCACGAGCAGGAGCGCGGCCGCCCGCACCAGCGCGGCGCCGAGCCGGCTCAAGGCGCGCCCGGCGCAAGAAAGCCGCGCGCCTGCAGCTCGGCCTGGCCCGCGGGCGAGAGCACGAACGCGAGGAACGCGGCGGCGCCGGCGCTGTTGGGCGCGTGCACCAGCGCGGCGATCGCGTCGTCGCAGCGCAGCTCCAGCTCGGGTGGCAGCGGGACCTCGGAGACGCGGTCGGCCATCGCGCGCGCGTCGGTGCGGTAGACGATGCCCGCGTCCGCTTCGCCGAGCGCGACCTTGGCCACCACCTGCCGCACGTTCGGCTCGCGAGAGGAGACGCGCGCCTCGAGCTTCGCGCGCAGGCCGGGCGCGCGCGAATCAGCGAGCGCGAAGAGCTGCTCGGCATACGCGCCCGCCGGCACCTCGTGCGCGCCGATCACCAAGTGGTCGAGCCGCGCCAGATCGGCGAGCGACCGCACGTGCTCGGGGTTGCCGCGCGGCACGATCAGCGTGAGCGCGTTGCGCGCGAAGTTCTCCGGCGCCCGCGCGAGCCCCTCCTGCTGCAGCGCCGCCGCGTGCGCCAGGTCGGCCGAGGCGAACAGGTCGGCCTGCGCGCCCTGCTCGAGCTGCGTGCGCAGCTCCTGGCTGCCGGCGAAGTTGAACTGCACGTCGACGCCGGTGAGCGCGGTGAAGCTGTGCCCGAGCGCGGTGAAGCCCTCGCGCAGCGACGAGGCGGCGAAGACCACCACCGGCTTGCGCTCGACGGGCGCGGGCGTCCCCGCGTCGATCGCGCGCGCGCGCGGCGCGGCCCCGAGCAGCGCGAGCGAGAGCGCGCAGGCGAAGGCGTGCGCCAATCGTTTGCGTCCCAAGGTTTGGCACACCAACAATCTCACGCGCCGATCCAGACCGTCTTGACGTTGACGAACTCGCGGATCCCCTGCCCGGCCAGCTCGCGGCCGTAGCCGGAGATCTTGATGCCGCCGAACGGCAGCCGCGGGTCGGACTTGACCATCCCGTTGAGGAAGACCGAGCCGGCCTCGAGCTCGGCGGCGAGGCGCGCCTGCTCGCCCGCGTCGCGGGTGAACGCGCTCGCGCCCAGGCCGAACTGCGTCTCGTTGGCGATGGCGATCATCTCGTCGATCGAGCGGGCGCGGATGAGCGCGGCGACCGGGCCGAACAGCTCGTCCTTGCGCACCGGCGCGTCGGGCGGCGCGTCGGCGATGACGGTGGGCGCATAGAAGAAGCCGGGGCCGGGCAGGCGATGGCCGCCGGTGAGCAGCGCGCCGCCCATCGCGACGCTCTTCTGCACCTGCGCGTCGAGCTCCTCGCGCAGCGACGCCGACGAGAGGGGGCCCAGCTCGGTGGCTGCGTCGCTCGGATCGCCGACCTTCAACGCGGCCATCCGCGCGACGAAGGCCTCGGCGAACGGCGGGTAGATCTGCTCGTGCACGATGAAGCGTTTGGCGGCGATGCAGCTCTGCCCTGCGTTCTGCACGCGCGCCTGCACCGCCACTTTCGCCGCCTGTTCGAGATCGGCCGAGGGGAGCACCAGGAAGGGATCGCTGCCGCCCAGCTCGAGCACCACCTTCTTGAGGGCGCGGCCCGCGTGCTCGGCGAGCGAGCGGCCCGCGTTCTCGCTGCCGGTCAGCGTGGCGGCGACGATGCGCGGATCGGCCAGCAGCGGCGCGACGCGCTCCGAACCGACCAGCAGCGTCTGGAACGCCCCCGCCGGCGCGCCCGCCTCGGCGATGACCGCCTCGAGCGCGAGCGCGGTCTGCGGCACGTTGCTCGCGTGCTTGAGCAGCCCGACGTTGCCCGCGAGCAGCGCTGGCGCGGCGAAGCGCACCACCTGCCAGAGCGGGAAGTTCCACGGCATCACCGCCAGCACCACGCCGAGCGGGTCGTGGCGCACGTACGAGCGCTTCGCGTCGGTGGCGATCTCCTGCTGCGCGAGATAGGCCGCGCCGTGCTCGGCGTAGTGGCGGAAGCAGAGCGCGCACTTGTCGACCTCGCCCAGCGCGGCCGCGCGCAGCTTGCCCATCTCCATCGTCATCAAGTTGGCCAGCGTCTCGCGCTGCGCGGTCAGCTGGTCGGCGACGCGGGCGAGCAGCCGCGCGCGCTCGGCGATGGGCACGCGGCGCCACTCGAGAAATGTCGCGGCGGCGCGGGCGAGCCGCTGCTCGACCTCGAGCTCCGAGTGGGGAGCGAAGATGCGGATGGTCTCGCCGGTGGCTGGATTGACGCTCGCGATGGGCATGGCGCGGCAGACTCTAACAACTCTTCGCGCGGCGGCAGCGCTATGCGGAGACCGGCGCGCGCGGTCCGCTCGCGAGCAGCGCCTGCAGCGCGCTCCAGGCCTCGTCGGCGGAGAGGTCGCGCAGGCAGCGGAAATGTCCCTCGGGGCACTGGCTGCGGCCGAAGAACGAGCACGGCGCGCAGGCGAGCTCTTCGCGGAAGAGCACGCGGTGGCCCTCCCAGGAGAACATCTTCGGATCGGTCGAGCCGAAGAGCGCGAGCGTCGGCACGCAGAGCGCGCGGGCGAGGTGCATCGGGCCGCTGTCGTTGGCGACGAACGCGCTGCAGAGCGAGACCACGCCGCCGAGCGCGGGCAGGTCGAGCTGGCCGGAGAGGTCGACGGCCGAGCGCGCGGCTGCGTCGGGCCCAGCCACCTCGCGCGCCTCGGCGCAGACGGCGCGGCAGAGCTCGCGCTCGTCGTCGCTTCCCTGCACGACGACTTGCAAACCCGCGCCCAGCGCGCTCCGCGCGAGCTTCGCGTAGTGCGCGGCGGGCCAGCGCTTGGTCTCCCAGTTCGCGCCCGGCGACATCCCGACGATCGGCCGCTCGAGCCAGACGCCTCGCTCGCGCAGCAGCGCTTCGGCGCGGGCGCGATCTCCGGGGCCGAGAAACGCGCGCAGCTCGCCCTTGGGCAGCGCGCGCCCGGCGAGCTTCTCGACCGCGAGGTGGTAGCGATCGGCGAAGAGCATCGACGCGCGCGCCGGCTTCATCCCCAACTTCACCGGGATGGTCTGCGCCAGGTCGCGCTTGTGCCAGACCACCCGCGGCCAGTCGCGCGGGAGCAGCGCGCGCAAGAGGCGGCTGCGGATCTTGCCGTGCAGATCGAGCACCACCACCCGCTGCCCTTCGAGCGACTCGCGCAGCCGCTGCGCGAAGCTCCACGGCCCCTCGCCCGCGCGCAGCGGCATCACCTGCGCGACGTTCGGGTTGTGCGCGACCAGGTGCGTGAAGCGCTCCTTCACCGCGTAGACGATGCGCGCGCGCGGCCAGGCTTGGTGGAGCGCGTCGATGGCGGGCGCGGTGAGCAGCACGTCGCCCAGCGCGGAGAAGCGCAGCACCACCACCGCGTCGGGCTCCTCGCGCGGGGCTCTCAGTGCGACGAGCACGCCGTTCACCGCGGCAGTTCCGGCGCGCGCCCCGAGCGGAGGATCTCGTACGGCGACAGCTCGCGCAGACGGCAGTTGGCGAGCGGCACCACGAAGGTGTCCACCAGCGCGTGCTGCCCCTCGACGCAGGCGTGGCTCACCTGATCGGTCAGCACCATCCACGCCGAGAACGGCGGGAAGCGGAACGTCTCCAGCCCCGCGCTCGAGTCGCGAAACTCGGGCGTGTCCTTCATCCAGTTGTGAAAGCGCCGCATCATCCGATCGTACGGCGAGCTGTCGATCATCTTCAGCGCCGGCAGGAGCCGGGACCCCGCGCGCACCACCGAGGAGAAAGCGCGGTCGAGCGGCCCCTCGCGCATCGGGTTGCGCCGACTGATTTGTGTACCAATATTTTGTGTATCAACGATCGGGTCGGCCGGGACGCCAGCGACGCCGGCCGCGCGCCCGTGCTCGGCGAACAGCTGCGGGAAGGTCCCCTTGCTCGCCCAGACGCGATCCTCGCGCGGGTTCACGTTGACGAAGAAGCGCAGGATGCGGTCGCCGTGCGTGGCGCCGAACGCGCCCGCGTCGACGTGCACCAGCTCGTTGCTCGCGTGCGACGAGAGCGCGCGCCCCCTCTCTTGCAGCGGGCGGAAGCTGGTGGTGCCGGGCGTCCAGCCGCGCGCGAACGGCGCCATCGCCGGCTCGAGAAATTCGCGGACGCGGCGCGCGTGCTCGCGCAGCAGGCGGTGCGTGCGCTCGGCCACCTCCGGCGCGGACTCGAGCCCTTTCAGCTTGTCGCTGGCGAAGTACCAGCTGACGTTCTTGCGCGAGAGGTGCTCGGCGAGGCCGCTGCGGAGGAACTCGAGATCGGCCTCGCCGGCGAGCGGCACCGGGCAGCGCGGAAAGAAGACGATGTGCCCCTGCTCGAGCGCGTCCGAGAGCGCACGCGGGTCGCGCTCCACCAGCGACGGCATCTCTTCGGAGGGGACGATCTCGATCATCGCGACGGAGGGTAGAGGCGGCACGTCCCCTTCGCAAGGGATGTGCGTCGCGGCGGTTGCCCTCGCCTGCGGCTCTTGTTACTGCGAGCGGCTCTATGGCTGAGCCGATCGGATCGTTTGCTGGCATTCCCCGCGCGGGCCTCGAGTTTCTCGCGGGCCTCGCCGCGCACAACGAAAGAGAGTGGTTCGAGGCGCACCGCGCCGCCTGGGACAACGAGCTCTTGCCGGCGATGATCTCGCTCTGCGCGCAGCTGCAGGCGCGCGTCGCCGACGTGCTGCCCGGCCTCACCTTCGTGCCGCGCGTGGGCGGCAGCCTCTTCCGGCTCAACCGCGACATCCGCTTCTCGCGCGACAAGAAGCCCTACGACACGCACGCGGCGGCGGTACTCTGGGAGGGCGCGGAGAAGCAGAGCGCGCCCGGCGTCTCGCTGCAGATCGGGCCTGAGCAGGTGGTCTTCGGCGGCGGGCTGCCCGTCTTCGAAGAGGCGCAGCTCGATCGCTTCCGCAAGCGAGTGATGCAGGAGGCGGCGGGCGAGATGCTCTCCGAGGCGCTCGCGTCGGCGAAGAAGCGCGGCCTGCTGCCCGAGGGCGAGAAGCTCGCCAAGCCCCCGCGCGGCGTGCCGGTCGATCACCCGCGCGCCGAGCTCTCCAAGCACAAAGGACTCGCGCTGGCACAGACGCTGCCGGGCGGTGCCTGGGTGCAGACGGCCGAGCTGCTCGACAAGGCCGAGGCGGCCGCGCGCGCCTACGCGCCGCTGCATGTCTGGCTGCGCGATCAGCTCTGCGCCTGAAGCGCCGCTCAGCCCGGCTCGCCCGTCGCGCGCGGCGCCTGGCCGCACGCGCGGTTTTGCGGCACCGCCTCGGCCATCTGCTTCGGCTCGGGCAGCTTGAGCGCGCGCATCAGCGCGATGAACTCGTCGCGGCTCTTGCCCGCCACCCGCGCGTTCCAGCGCCTCTCCTCGCCGATCGTCGTCGCGGTGAAGCCGCGGTAGTCATGGCCGGGGCAGACGACGGTGCCTTCGCCGAGCGCAAAGAGAACGCCGGTGATGCTGTCGAAGAGCTGGCCCGGATCTCCATTCTGGAAGTCGGTGCGGCCGCAGGTGCGCACCAGCAGCGCGTCGCCGGTGAAGACGTGCCCGTCGCAGAGGTAGCTGAGCGAGTCGTCGGTGTGGCCCGGCGTCTCCAGCGCGCGCAGCTGCAGCCCGCCGAGCGCGAGCGACTCTCCATGGCGCAGCTGGCGGTCGGCGCAGCTCGCCCCGCGCACGCCGGCCACCGTGGTCGCGCCGGTGCGCTCGCGCAACAGCGACGCGGCCGTCACGTGGTCGGCGTGCACGTGCGTCTCCAGCGAGAAGCGCAGCGCGAGCCCCAGCTCGCGCAGCAGGCCCAGATCGCGCTCGAGCTGCTCGCGCACCGGATCGATGAGCGCCGCCTCGCGCGTCTGCAGGTCGGCGAGCAGATAGGTGAAGCTCGAGCTGGCCGCGTCGAAGAGCTGGCGAAGAAAGAGGGCGGCCATGCGCTAGGGCCCGAACGGCGGGAGGTGGCGCAGCTTCAGATCGAGCAGGAGGAAGCCGTCGCCAGCGATGAGCAGGCCGACCACGCCGCAGAGGATGGCGAAGATCCACAGCTCGCGCCGCCGCGCGCTCGCCGCCACCGTCGAGAGCACCACGCCCATCTGCAGGATCACGAACGCGAACTGGAAGCGGTCGCCCTGCAGCTCGTGGCGCAGCTTCTCCTTCTCGACCTTCTGCGCGTTCGCCTGGATCTGCGCGAGGTCGGCCTCGTACTTCTTCTCCGTCTCGATGTTCTTCTTTTCGAAGTCGGCCAGCTGCGCCGCCATCTCCGGGTGGCCCTGCGCGAGCGCGCGCGCGAGGTCGACCTGGTTCTGCGTCAGGTGCTTCTTGATCGACTTGGCCTGGTAGTAGCTCCACTGATCGCTCGCCTCGGCCTGCGCGAGGATCGTGCGCGAGAACTGCCCGGTGTACTGGCCCGACGAGACGGCCGCGAGCACCGCCAGCGCCGCGGTGGTGCGCGGGATGTGCTCGTGCCAGCGGTGGCTCGCGGCCTTGTGCGGCGCGGCCGCCGCCGCCTTCGGATCGGACGTCGTCGACGAGCCGGAATCGCCTGCCGGTGCTTGGGTCATGCTCCGACTTTATGCCCGGCCGCGTGCCGATGTCGCCGCCAGATTGCAGAACGATTGCGACGGCCGCGCCTCGCATCTTCGGGCTGCCGTTCCCGTCGCGTGTGCTACGATTTTTTCGCGCATGCACCCCACCTTTGGCCGCTATGAACTGCTCAAGCGACTCGCGGGCGGCGGCATGGGCGAGGTCTACCTCGCGCGGCAACGCGGCCTCGACGGCTTCAGCAAGCTGCTGGTGATCAAGACACTGCTGCCGCACCTCTGCGAGGACGAAGAGTTCATCACCATGTTCAAGGATGAGGCGCGCCTGACCGCGCAGCTCATCCACCCGAACATCTGCCAGGTCTTCGAGTTCGATCAGGTCGACTCGACCTACTACATCGCGATGGAGTACCTGCGCGGCGACGATCTGCGCCGGCTCTTCCGCGCCTGCGAGCAGGCGGGCAAGCCGCTGCGGGTGCCGCTCATCTGCCGCATCATCGCCGACGCGGCGGCGGGCCTCGACTTCGCACACTCGCTGCGCGACGGCGAGGGCAACCCGTACAACATCGTCCACCGCGACATCTCGCCCCAGAACATCCTGGTCACGTTCGAGGGCGGCGTGAAGGTGATCGACTTCGGCGTCGCCAAGGCCGCCGGCCGCGCGCAGCACACGCGCACCGGGGCGCTCAAGGGCAAGTACAGCTACATGAGCCCCGAGCAGGTGGCGGGCAAGGCCATCGACGGCCGCACCGACATCTTCGCGCTCGGCGTGGTGCTGCACGAGCTGCTCACCGGGCGGCGCCTGTTCAAGGCGGACAGCGACGTGGAGACGCTCGAGCGGGTGCGCCGGGCGCGCGTGCCGCCGCCGTCGTCGCTCAATCCGCAGCTGCCTCAGAGCCTCGACGGCATCGTGCTGCACGCGCTCGCGAAGGATCCCGACCAGCGCTTCCAGACTGCGCAGGAGCTGCGGCTCGCGCTCGAGGATTGGCTCATCCGCGGGCGCATGAGCGCCTCGAGCGCCCACCTGGGCGAGTTCCTCAAGGGCATCTACGCCGAGCGCCTCGAGAAGGAGGCAAAGCTGGGGCCGCTGATGGGCGACGTCGGCCTCTCGGCGATGCCCGATCAGCTCGGCATCGGCGCGAAGGGCAGCGGCCCGGGGCTGCCCGGCGGGCGCAGCCGTCCCAACTCGAACCCGTCGTCGAGCGGCCCGGGGCTGCCCGCGCAGATGGCCACGCCCTCGGGCCGCGGCACGGTGAACCAGCGGTCGCTCTCCACCGACGGCAAGAGCCAGATCGACCTCTCCCAGATCCGCACCGAGAGCGGCGCGGCGCCGTTCCGCCAGCCCAACCGGCACCTGCCGCTCGCCATCGGCGCGGCCGCGCTGCTCATCGGCATCACCGCGTTCGTGCTGCTGCGGCCGCGCGCGCCGGCTGGCCCCGCCGCCGCCACGCTCGCGGTGAGCAGCACGCCGCCGGGCGCGTCGCTCATCGTCGACGAGCACCCGGCCGGCACCACGCCGAGCCAGCCGCTCGAGCTGCATGAGGGCCCCGCGCACGTACAGCTCTCGCTCGAGGGCTACCAGCCGATCGACACCCGGCTCGAGCTGCAGCCGGGCGCGCAGGAGCGCGAGTTCAAGCTGGAGAAGGTCGCGCCGGAGAAGCTCACGGTGCAGCTCAAGAGCGATCCGGAAGAGGCCGAGGTGAGCGAGGGGGCGGTGCTGCTCGGCAAGACGCCGCAGCTGTGGAACACCACGCGCGGCGAGCACAAGCTGACCTTCTCGCTCGACGGCTACCGCGAGGTGACGCAGACGGTGCTGGTCAGCAACGAGGGGCAGAACTTCAGCGTGCGGCTCAAGAAGATCGCTTCGGACGCATCGCCGCAGCAGTCGCAGCAGCTTCCGCCGCGCAACGACATCAAGGGCGAGCGCTGATGGGCGCGCATCGCCGGCGTCGTGCGGGGGCCTGAGACCGTGGGGTCGAGCCGGCCGGAGACGCTCGATGTGCTCATCGACGGCCGCGCGGTCGACACCGCCGATCCGCGCGAGGTGCGCCGCGCGCTGCTGAGCACCGCCGGCGCACGTTTCGCGGAGATCTGGCTCTCGGTGAACGGCGGCTGCTCGATGGCGCTGCTCAAGTCGGACGATCGCGCGCTCTGCCTCTTCGTGCGCCACCACGGAGATCCCGGCTTCACCTCGCGCCGGCCGCGGCGCGAAAACGAGCACGAGGACCCGCGCCGCATCGGACGGGCGAGCCCGCGCCGCGCCGCGAGAAAACCGGCCGAGATCGAGTTCCACGTCGGCCGCGGCGACAGCGTGCGCTTCCCCGCCGAATGGACCGTCCCGCTCTTCGTCGCCCTGCGCGCGGCGGACGAGTTCTTGCGCACCGGCGAAATGCCGCCACAGATACCGTGGCACGACGACGCGAAGGCGCCGCCGGCGAGCAAGACCCCTTCGAGCACGCGCAAGCCCCGGAAGCGATCGACATGACGAAGCGGCAGGCGAATCGTTTGCGTACCAATATTTGGCATAGAACATTCTTTGCCCTGGCGCTGCTCGCGCTGGTGGCCGCGCTCGGCAGCAGCGCTGCGCGCGCGGACGACACCGCCGACGAGGCCGACTATCGCTTCCGCCGCGGCGCGACGCTCTACCGCGCCGGCCACGTCGACGAAGCGCTCAGCGAGTTCCTCGCCTCGAACCGGCTGGTGCGAAACCGCAACGTCATCTTCAACATCGCCCGCTGCTTCGAGCAGCTGAAGATGTTCAACGAGGCGTGGCGCTTCTACTCGGAAGTGCAGAACGACGTGATGCCCTCCGAGGACCGCAAGGATCTGGAAGCGTCGATGGAGCGGCTCAAGCCGCAGCTGGCCCTGCTCGAGGTGAAGGCCGATCCGGCCGGCGCCAGCGTCTACATCAACCGCAAGGATCTCGGGGTGCGCGGCCAGACGCCGCTGACGCTCGCGCTCAAGCCGGGCAAGGAGACCGCGATCATCGAGGCGCCCGGATACAAGCCGCGCACGGTCGAGGTCTCGCTCGCCACCGGCCGCACCTCGAAGGTCGGCGTCGCGCTTGAGCGCATCTACAGCAAGCTCGATGCGCAAGGAGAGCCTTCGACGTTCGAGCTGCGCGTCGACGACGCCGACGGCGAGGTGCTGTTGGAGAAGAGCGGCCGCGCGCCCATCCTGCCCGGGCACCACATCGTCTACGTGAACGCGCCCGGGTACCTCGGGCAGCAGCTCAGCGTGGACGTGTCCGCCCAGGAGATGGCGCACCTCAAGTTCAAGCTGCTGCCCATCCCGCTTCCCTCGGGCACGCTGGTGGTGAAGGCGAACCTCGACGGCGCGCTGGTGCGCGTGGACGGCCGCGAGGTCGGGTTCACGCCTGGCGTGATCGACGGCGTCACCGCCGGCGTGCGCAAGGTCGAGATCAGCTACGAGAGCCGCGAGACCGTGGTGCGCATGGTCGAAGTGAAGGTGAACGAGCGCACGTTCGTCGAGGCGCGCCTGCGCTACGCGCAGCCGAAGATCATCGCGGCCGAGCGCAAGCTGACCCGCGCCGAGGACGCGCCGGCGAGCATCACCGTCATCACCGGCGACGAGATCCGCGCCTTCGGCTACGCGACGCTCGCGGAGGCGCTGCGCTCGGTGCGCGGCCTCTACGTCACCGACGATCACACCTACAGCTCGCTCGGCGTGCGCGGCTTCTCCACGCCGAGCACCTACGGCAACCGCGTGCTGGTGCTGAACGATGGACACATCACCAACGAGGTCTCGTACGACGAGAGCTTCATCGGCCGCGAGTTCGACGCCGATCTCTCCGAGGTGGACCGCATCGAGATCATCCGCGGCCCCGGCTCGGTGCTCTACGGCAGCGCCGCCTTCTTCGCGGTGATCAACGTGGTGCACTCGACGCCGCTCGAGGGAAATCACGTCCGCGCTGGCGCCACCGTGGGCAACTACGGCGAGGAGTACGGGCACCTCTCGCTCTCGAGCGCGGGAGAGAATGGATACGCCTGGCTGCGCGGCTCGGCGGCCAACGTCGACGGCAACACCTCGTATCTCCAGCCGGTCGCGAGCGGCCAGCCCGCGGTGGCGCAGAACCTCGACGGCGAGCAGAGCGCCCACGGCGACGTGCGCGCGCGCTGGAACGACTTCTCGCTGCTCGCCTCGTACACCAGCCGCAAGAAGAACGTGCCCACCGGCGCGTTCGACACCGTCTTCAACGCGCCCGGCACGCAAGCGATCGACCGGCGCGCCTTCGTCGAGGCGAACTACGATCACTCGTTCGGCTCGGGGCTCGGCCTCGACGCGCGGCTCGCCTACGACGCGTATCGATACGACGGCTACTACAACTACACGGTCGGCCCGGGCGTCGACACCACGCAGGCCGATTGGCTCACCGGCGAGCTGCGCGTGCGGCTGCCCGAGTTCTTCAAGAACCACATCTTCATCGGCGGCGAGGCGCAGGACCGCTTCCGCATCCACATCACCTCGAGCGCGGGCGGCGCGACGGTGTTCGACAACGGCGCGACAGGCGCGATCAACAGCGGCGGCGCGCCCGACAGCGAGTCGGTCTACAGCGCGTACGTCGGCGACGAGCTGACGTTTGGCAAGCGGCTGCGCATCAACGCGGCGGTGCGCATGGACGATCACACCGACCTGAAGAACCCGATCGTCTTCGATCCTCGCGTGGCCGTCATCGCCCAGTTCTACGAGGACGGCACCACCAAGTTCCTCTTCGGCCAGGCCTTCCGCGCGCCCGGGCTGGGCGAGCTCTACTACACCGACCACACCACCACCGCGGCCGCGCCCACGCTCGATCCGGAGCGGGTCATGACCGCGGAGATCGAGCACACGCACCAGCTCAACGACGAAGTCTCGGTGCTCGCCACGGTCTTCTACAGCCGCATCAGCGATCTGATCGGCAATGGCACCGCGCCGATGAACGACCCCACCTGCCCCGGCTGCGCGCAGCTGCAGAACCTGCCCGGCACGTCGATCAGCTGGGGCGTCGAGGCGGAGGCGCGCTGGCAGCCGGGCGCCGGCACGCTGTTCCAGCTTTGGTATGCCTACGCGAACGCGACCGACGCGAACGGCGCCAGCGTGCCCAACTCGCTCTCGCAAGCAGGCGCGCTGCGCTTCATGTACCCGATCGTCCCCGGAACGCTGACGTTCGCCAACGAGCTCATCTACAACGGCTCGCGCCTCACGCAGGAGGACAACCCGAGCACGCCGCCCATCAACGTGGGAGAGAACCTGCGCTGGAACATGGGCATCGCCGGCGTCTACAGCAAGTGGGGCATCCGCTACGGCGTCTACGCGCAGAATCTGTTGAACGAACAGGTGCAGCTGCCGGGCGGCACCGAGATCCCCACGCCGCACCACGTGGTGCCGCAGTACGGCCGGGTCATCCGGCTGACGCTGGCCGGGACGTTCTAGCCGGCGAGCGCATATCGTTGGTATTCCAATAATTGGTACACCAACGAAAAGAAAAGGCCGCTCCGCGCGATCTCTCGCCCGGCGCGGCCTTCGTGTGTTCCAACTCGTGGAGCGCGGCTACTCGTCCTTCTGCGCGAGCTTGGCGCGGAGCAGATCGCCCAGCGTGCCGAAGCCCTTGCCGGCCGCCTTCTTCATCTTGCTCTGGTACTCCTGGTAGTCCGCGCGATCGAGCGCCGCCTCGGCCGACGTCTTGCTCAGCCGGTAGCGTCCGCGCTCGTCGATGTCGAGGATCTGCGCCTTGAAGGTGCTGCCCACCGGGTTGGTCTTCTTGTTGTCCGACCCGCGCGGCGTGCCCAGCTCCTGGTTGGGGATGAGCCCGCGCAGCGCGCCGCTCGCCCAAGTGACGAACACGCCGAACACCTCGACGCGCTCGACGGTGCACTCGACCACGTCGCCCGGCTTCGCGCGCGGGGCCGACGGCTTCTGCTCGCGCGGCTCCTTGCCGCCTTCGTGGTTGCCGCGGCCGGCGTGCGCGCGCGGCGCCACCGGACCTTCCTGCGCGGCCTCCTCGTCGGTGATGCGGCGGAGCGCGACGCGGCGGGCGGAGTCGTCGATCTGCTCGATCTGCACCCAGATGGTCTCGCCTTCCTTCACCACGTCGCGCGGGTGGGCCACGTGCCGGTCGGAGAGAGCGCTGACGTGCACCAGGCCGTCGACGCCGGGGAACATCTCGACGAACGCGCCGAACGGCTGCAGCCGCATGATCTTGCCCTGCAGCTTCTGCCCCTCGGAGATCTCGCCGCGGTGCGCGTCCCACGGATCCTGCTCGAGCGCCTTGAGGGAGAGCGCGATCTTCTCCACGGTCTTGCCGCTCTTCTCCTTGTCCTGCTCGATGCGCAGCACCTGCACGCGGACCTTCTGCCCGACCTTCACCGCCTCCTGCGCGTGCGCGACGCGCGCGTGCGAGAGCTCGGAGACGTGCACGAGCCCCTCGATGCCGCCCAGGTCGACGAAGGCGCCGAAGTCGCGCACCGAGGTGATCACGCCCTCGAGGTTGGCGCCCACGTGCAGCTGCGCGCGCAGCGCCTCGGCCTGGCCCTTGCGCTCCTCTTCGAGCACGGCGCGGCGGGAGAGGACGGCGTTGCCGCCGCGCAGCTCCATGATGCGGAACTTGAGCTTCTGCCCGACGAAGATGGCCGGGTCGTCGACGAAGCGGATGTCGATCTGCGAGGTCGGGCAGAAGGCGCGCTGGCCGCCCAGGTCGACCTCGAGGCCGCCCTTGTTCTGCGCGGAGACGACGCCCTCCACCGGCAGGCCGGCGGCGAACGCGGCGGAGAGCGCCTCGCGGCCCGCGCCCTTGGGCACGCTGCGGGTGATGACGACGTTGCCGTCCTGCGCGGAGAGCACGAACCCGTCGATCGAGTCGCCCAGGTGCGCGGTCAGCTCGCCCGCGTCGTTGCGCAGCTCGCGCAGATCGATGATGCCCTCGCCCTTGCCGCCGAGATCGAGCAGCGCGACCTCCGCGCCGAGGTGGGCGACCTTGCCGGTGACCTTCGAGCCCGCGCTCAGGCGCTGGCGCTTGCCGCTGCCCGCCTCGGCGAAGAGCGCGGCGAAGTTGGCGTCGCCGTTCTCGTCGGCGCCCGGCTGCGCGAACATCGACTCGGCCAGCGGCTGCGGCGCGCGCGGCTCCCGCTTGGGCTTGCGCTCGTGCTGCGGCTTCTGCTCGCGGCCTCGCGGGGCCTGCTCGCCAGCGCCCTGGCCTTCGGCGTGAGCGGCGGGCGTCTCGCCCTCGGCGCCTTCGCTCTTCGCCTCGGCGCGGACCGGCTCGCCCTGCTTGGGCAGCGCGATCTTGCGCACCACCACCGGCCACTTGCGCTCGTCTTTGCGCTGCGCGCGGGGAGCGGAGCGATCGTGCCCCTTGCCGTGGCGCTCGGTCGCCTCGGGCGCTGGCGCGGCGGGCGCGGCGGGCGCGGCGGCGGCGCCGGCCATGATCTCTTCGAACGACGGCTGCGCGGAGATCTGCGGCTTGGGCGCCGGCTTGGGCGGGCGCGGCGCGGGCGGCGCCGACTTGGGCGCGGGGGCGTCGACCTGGGCCATGATCTCCTCGAAGCTCGGCTGGCCGGCCTTGGCCGGCGCCGCGCGGCGCGGCTCGCCGCTGTGGCCCTCGGTGGGGGCCGCGTGCTCTTGGCTCGACAGATCTTTCGACTCGTTGGTGTCGTTCATGTGGGGGCGCTTCGCTCTGCCTGTTGCTGCGTTGACGTGAATGCTCGATGGACCGCGTGGCGGCGCGCCATATCACAGGTGTCCGGGCGGTGCGATTTCAAGCGGCGCGCGGGCGAGCGCTTTGGGCTTGCGCGCGCGAGCGCTGGCGCAGCGCCGAGACGCCGGCCGCGGCGACCAGCAGCATGCGCAGCAGGCCCAGCGCGGCCCAGGGCCCGCGGCTCTGCATCAGCTCGACGTGATGAAAGGGAAACTGCCAGGCGCCGAGCGCGATCGAGGCGAAGACGAGCCCCGCCGCGAGCGGCGCTTCGAAGAGCGCGCCGGCGGCGAGCGGCGCGAGCGCGATGGAGAACTGCGGCGAGCCGATCTTGCCGAGGGCGACGAATCCGCAGATCGCCGAGAGCGCCGCGAGGGACGCGGGCGTGCGGCGCGCAGAGAGCGCAGCCACGGCCATCCAGGCGAGCGGCAACAGCGTCGCGAGCCAGGAGAGCCAGCGCGGCGCGCTCGACACTTCGTCGGCGCCGAACGCGTGCGCGAGCTCGACGTGCACCGCGCCGAGCTGGCCGAGCACCATCCAGAGCGAGCCCCACAGGCTCTGGATCTGCACGCCGCGCGACGCGTGATAGCCGAGAAACGAGAAGGCCTCGGAGCCCGCGGGGAGCATCGCGGGCAGCGAGAGCGCGAGCGCCGCGGCGAGGCCGGCGGCGATGGCGCGCAGGAGCTTGCGCTCGCGCCACAGCTGCACCGCGAGCGCGGGCGCCGGCCAGAACGGGTAGAGCTTGAGCGCGGCGGCCGCGCCCAGCGCGGCTCCGCTGGTCCGCGGCCAGGTCGACACCAGCGCGCAGCCGAGCGCGAGCAGCGCGGCCGGCGCGAGATCGAAGCGGGTGAAGAGCAGCGAGCCGCAGAGCAGCAGCGCGACCCAGGCGAAGGCGAGCGCGGCGAGGCCCCGCTGCAGCCGCCGCGCCGCGGACTCGCGCGAGGCGGCCGCGCGCGCGAGCAGGAACGCGGCGAAGAGGGCGAGCGCGTCGAACGGCGCGAGCACCAGCGCGAGCGCGTCGTCGAAGTGCGCGAGACCGGCGGCGACCAGCGCGACCGGCGCGCGCAGGAAGAGCAGCGCGGCGGGCGGATACTCGAACGGGATCTCGCGGTAGGGCGCGGCGCCATCGAGCGCCCAGCGGCCCGCCGACTCGAGGTAGTGCGCCAGATCGCTCCGCTCGCGCAGGCCGTCGGGGATGCAGAGCAGGTGCAGCGCCGCGCCCGTGAGCGAGAGCAGCGCGCCCCACGCGAGCGCCCGTCGCGCGAGCTGCGGCGCGTCCTGCGAATCGCGCCCGGCCGCGCCAGAAGCGGGCGCGCGCGATTCGGCCGCGGGCGCGCTCGCCGCGGCGAGGCCCGGCCGCCCTGCGCGCACCGCGCGCTGCCACCAGAAGACCAGCCCCGCCAGCAGCGGCGCGAGCGGCAGGAGCGCCGCGCGGCCATCGAGCCCGGCGAGCATCGGGAGCGAAAAGCCGCTGCGGTAGTCGAGCGTCTCGCGGCTGTTGAACCAGTTCACGCTCGCACCAATCTGATCGCGCGACCAGAGCGAAAGCCAGTTGTCGCGGATCGGATCCCAATCGAGCGGCGCCGCCTCCGGATGCGTCGCCCAGGCGAGCCCGCAGACCAGCAGCGACGGCACCAGCAAGAGCGCGCAGAGCCGCGGCCAGCGCTGCGCGGCGGCGGCGAGCGGGATGGCGAGCAGCGGCACGCCTGGCAGCGCGTGGCGCGGCCCGAACGACGCGTGGCCGTCCCAATAGATGTAGCCGGCGTTGAGCGCGAGGAACGCCGCGAAGAGGCCGAGCGAGAGCAGCGCCTCCGGCCGCAGCGAGAGCGCGCGGCGCTCCGGCGCGCGCCAGAGGAGCCACGCGCCAGGCAGCGCGAGCAGCAGCGCGGGCGAGAAGCGAAACAGCCCGCGGTGCACGCCGAACGTCAGCTGCCAGAGCGCCTGCGCGCGCGGCAGGTGCACGCCGAAGAGACCGCTCGACATGCCGGTGAAGCCGTTGGCGAGGTGCGCGTAGCCGGGCGAGAGCGGATTGCCGAACGCGGCCTGCTGGTAGAGCGCGAGCAGCAAGAGCGGCGGGAGCGCGCCCAGCGCGGCCCAGGCGATCTCCCGCCGCAAACGCGGCTGCGCGAAGGCGTAGAGGGCAAGCGCGAGCGCGCCCAGCGCGGCCGGGTACTCGACGAGGATCGCCGCGCCCGCCGCGAGCCCCGCGAGCAGCGCCGCGCGGGTGGCGGCCGGACGCAATTCGCTCGCGGTCGGGCTCGGCTCGCCCGCGGATGCTCGACGCAGCGCGACCCAGCCGAGCACCAGCAGCGCGCCCGCGAGCGCGTGCCCGTAGAGGAGGCCCGCGTAGCCAAGCATCGGCGAGCCGAGAAACACCGCGAGGATCGCGAGCGCCGCAGCCAGCGCGCCAAAGAGCGCAGCGAGCTCGGCGTAGAGCAGCCCGGCGGTGAGCGCGATCGGCAGCGAGACGGAGAGCAGCGTCACCGCGTAGGGCACCGCGCGCCACCAGAGCGGCTTCTCCTCGTCGAGGCCGCAAGCCAACGCCGCCGGGCCCACCACCGCGAGCGCCGCGGCGGCCGCGAACGACACGCCGGGCGCCTTGTCCGAGTAGACGTGCCCCCCCCGCTCCGCCTTGTCGCCGGTGCACTCCGCGTCGGGATCGATCTGCACGCTGCCGCGCACGACCAGCGCGCGGGCGAGCGCGAAGCGGCTGTTCTGGTTCCATCCGCCGCCTTGGAAGATCCACAGCTGCGGCAGCAGCACCAGGAGCGTGATGGCGGCGCGGCCCGGCGCTCTGGTCACGCGTCCGCCCGGAGAAAGCGCAGCGTGAAGACGGCGCCGCGCGGCGGGTTGGCGCGCGCGCTGATCGAGCCGCCGATCCGCTCCATCGTCGCGTGCGAGAGCGCGAGCCCGAGGCCGGTGCCCTGCCCGGGCGCGGCGCTGGTGACGAACGGTTCGAACAGCCGCGGCAAGAGCTCGGCGGGGATGCCGCTGCCGTCGTCGAGGATCTCCAGCCGCACGTGGGCAGGCTCGAGCACCGCGCGCGCGCCGATGCTCTTCGCGCCCGCCTTGGCCGCGTTGGTGAAGAGGTTCACCAGCACCTGGACGACGTAGTGCTCCTCGCCCTGCACGCGGGGAAGATCGCCGGGCAGCTCGAGCGAGAGGGCGATTCCGGCGAAGACCGGCTGCGGCTCGAGGAGCGCGCGGGCCGCGCCCAGAGCGGCTCCCAGCGCGATCGGCTCGAGCACCGGCTGGCGCGGCCGGGCGAGATCGAGCAGGTCGCGCAGGATGCGATCGACCCGCGACGACTCGCGCTCGATCCGCTCGGCGAACTGCTGCGCGTCGGAGAGCCGCGCGGCCTGCGGCTCTCCCAGCTCCGGCCCGCCGAGCGACGCGAGCCGCTCGCGCAGGAGCGCTGCGTAGGCGATCACCGCGCTGAGCGGATTGCCGACCTCATGCGCGACGCCGGCCGCCAGCCGCCCCGCGCTGGCGAGCCGCTCGCTGCGAGAGAGATCCGCGCGCGCTTCTCGCAGCGCCTGCTGCTCCTGCGCGAGCGCGCGGTTGGCCGCCTGCAGCGAGACGATCTGCGCCTGCGTGCGCGCCCGCTCCTCGGCGAGCCGCGCGCCCAGCCGGTTGACCGCGCCACCCAGCCGCCCGAGCGCGTCTCCACCTTCGGGGAGCAGCGCGCGCTCGCCCGGCTCCTCGAGGCCTTGCAGCGCCTCGAGCGACTCGCGCAGCCGCCGGACCACGCCGCGCTCGAGCAGGACCAACGAGAGCAGCACCGAAAGAAAGAGCGCCGCCGCCAGCGCCGCGAGCATCCGCTCGTCGAGCGCGCGCAGCTGCACGCCCACCGGCTCGAGCGGCACCGCCAGGTGGAGCGCGCCGCCCGAGGGCAGCTCCTCGCAGAGCAGCGCGGACGCGCGGACCCGCAGCGTGGGCGCAACGCAAGGCCCGTCGCTGCGCGAGAGCGGCATCGGCTCCCCAGGCGTCGCCAGCTGCCGCGAGAGCCGGGCGATCGATGCGTCGACGCACGCGCGCCGATCGCTCCCGCCCGCACCAGGCGCGGCCGCCGCGCACTCCGTGGAGATCCAGGACAGCTCCGCGCGCAGCTGCTCGCGCGCGTCGGCGATGCGGCGCGCATAGAGCTCGTCGCGGACCGCCAAGAGCAGCGCGATCGCCAGCACCGCCGAGGCGAACAGGCCCGCGCCGAGCACGCCCGCAAAGAGGCGCAGGCGCAGCCCGCTCGCCGGCTGGCTCACGGCAAGAGCCTCGACAGGAGCGACATCCAGGCCGCCCAAAGCTGGTCGCCGAGCAGCAGCTGCTCGAGCGCCGCGAGCACGAGAAAGGGGCCAAAGGGGACCGCGGTGGCGGGCGGGACCCAATCGGCGTCGTCTTCGTCGGGCGCAGCCGCGGCGGACGCCGGATCGCGATCGACCGCGCTGGGAGCGGTCGCGAGAGATTCGGCGGCGGGTGCGGGAGATTCGGGAGGGGCAGGAGATGCTTGGGGTACCAACGATCGATCGGCCGGCGGCTGCGCGCGCGCGCCCAGCGCCTTGCCGGCCGCCAGCAGCACCAGGCCGAGGATCGCGCCTTGCACGGAAGCGAGCATCATCACCGGCAGGAGCGCGGGCAGGCCCAGCCAGGCGCCGATGCCCGCCAGCAGCCAGACATCGCCCCAGCCCATCCATTCGCGGCCAAGCCGCTCGCCGATGAACGCGATCGAAGCGAGGAACAGCCCGCCGGCGAGCGCGCCGCCCCAGCTGGAGAGAAACGCGAGCGCGAGCATCGGCAGTCCGGTGATGAGCCCCGAGAGCGGCAGCGCGAGCGCGCGATTCCACAGCGGCGACGCGAGCCCGAGCGCGATCAGCGGCAGCGTGATCTCGTGCGGCAGCAGCCAGGTGTCGAGATCGATGTACGCGAGCGCCACCAACGCGGCCGCGCAGAGGAAGAAGGCGAGCGCGGTGGGCGTCGGCCCGAACTGCTTGGCGATGGCGAGCGCGAGCACGCCGACCAGCGCCTCGACGATCGGGTAGCGCACGCTGATGGGCAGCCCGCAGCTGCGGCAGCGCGCGCGCAGGATCACCCAGGAGAGGATCGGGACGTTGTCGTACCAGGCGATCGGCTTCTGGCAGCGCGGGCAGCGGCTGCGCGGATGCACCACGCTCTCCCCCTTCGGCACGCGCGCGATCACGACATTGAGGAAGCTGCCCACCACCGCGCCGACGGCGAAGACGTAGGCCAGCCAGAGCGCGGGCGCGGCCTGCCAGATCGCCGCGGCCGCGGACGTGGATGCGCTCACGAGGAGACCGCGCTCGCCCGCGCGCGGGAGACGAACAGCTCTTCGAGGGTGTTGCGGTGCGGAGTGAACGAGACGAGCGTGCCGCCTGCCGCGAACGCCGCGCGCACCGCCTCCTGCGCGCGCGCTTCGTCGGTGAAGGTGAGCACCCAGGAGCGATCGCTGCGCAGCGATCCGGCGTTCGCCGCCGCCACCAACTGCGCGAGCGGCGCCGGCAGCTCGGCGGGCAGGCCGTCGACGACCAGCTCGAACGCGCGCGCGCCGGGCGCGACCAGATCGCGCAGCGCGCCGCAGTCGGTGAGCCGCCCGTCGATCACCAAGCCGACCCGATCGCAGAGCGCCTCGACGTCGCTCAAGATGTGCGTCGAGAAGAGCACCGTGCGCCCCTCGGCGCGCAGCTTGAGGATGATGTCGCGCACGTCCTTGCGGCCGATCGGATCGAGGCCGCTCATCGGCTCGTCGAGGATGACCACCTCGGGGTCGCCGATGAGCGCCTGCGCGAGGCCGAGCCGCTGCACCATGCCTTTGGAGAAGCGGCGCACCGGCCGGTCGGCGCGGCCGGCGAGGCCGACCTGCTCGAGCAGCTTCTCGCTGCGCGCGCGCGCGTCGCGCGAGGAGAGCCCGGCCATCCGCCCGGCGAAGACGAGGAACTCATCTCCGCGGAGGAACTCGTAGAGCGCGGGGTTCTCGGGCAGGTAGCCGAGCTTCTCGCGCGCCTGCAGCGAGCCCGCGGTCGCGCCGCAGATGGTCGCGGTCCCTTCGGTCGGCTGCACGAATCCGAGCAGCACCTTGATGGTGGTGGTCTTGCCCGCGCCGTTGGGGCCGAGCAGGCCGAAGATCTCGCCGCGCTTCACCTCGAGCGAGAGCTCGCGCACCGCCGTCACCCGGCGCGCCCAGAAACCGACGCGGAAGATCTTGGTCAGCGATTGGGTGCGGACGATGATGTCGGACACGTGGGGGCCACTTTCGAGCGCAGTTATGATTTGCGCGACGATCGATAACAATCGATAACGCCCGGGTGCAAGAACGAGCATCGATGCGCGAGACGCCGGCACCGGGCCGCCTCGCCGCCGCGCTCCCCCTGGCCACGGCGATCGCGTCGACCTTCGCCCTGATCGCGCCGGTTCTCTCGCCGCGGCTGCAACTGCACTACCGCGACACCGGCCGCCTCTACTATCCGGTCAAGCAGTACATCGCGGAGCGGCTCGCGCGCGGCGAGTTTCCACTCTGGGATCCGTGGACCGACGCGGGGATCTCGCTGCTCGGCCAGATCAGCCCGGGGCTGCTGCATCCCTTCACCCTGCTCTACTTGTTCCTCCCGTTCGACCTGGCCTTCAAGCTCAACCACGTGCTCGCGCTGCCGCTCGCGGCGGCGGGCGCCTACTGGCTGGCGCGGCGGCTCGGCACCGCGCCCTGGCCCTCGGCGATCGCGGGCGTCATCTTCGGCTGCTCGGGATATCTCGTCTCCACCACCGCCTCGAACCTTCCCTACGCGCTGGGGCCGGCGAGCATCCCCGCCGCGTGCGCGGGCCTGCTTTGGTTCTGCGAGAGGCCGGGCGCGAAGCGGCTGCTCGGCGCCTCGGCATTGCTTGCCTTGTGCAACTATTCGGGCGAGCCGCAGTCGGCGCTGCTCGCGGCGGTGATCGGCGGCGCCTGCGCGCTGGGGCTGGCGCTCGACACCGCGGCGGAAGATCTGCGCGCGCGCATGACATCGGCGGCCCGTGCGGCCGGCCTGGCGGCGCTCTGGGCCGCCGTGGGCCTCGCCATCTCGATGCCCGCGGTGCTCCCCGGCGGCCTGCGCGCGCGCCACTCGCAGCGCTGGAATGGCATCACCGCCGAGGAGCGCGCGCTCTTTGCGGCCTCGCCACTGCGGCTCTTCGGCCTCGCTGTCCCGCGCGCCTTCGATGATACCGTCGACGAGCGGCAGTCGCAGGTCTGGCTGACGCCGTTCTGGGAGTACTTCGACCCGACCGATCGCGCCTCCTTCGCCGACGCGATCTGCGTGGGAATCCCCGCCCTCCTGCTCGCGCTCTTCGCCTTCTTCTCCGACCGGCGCGGCCGCTGGCTCGCCTTGGGCGCGCTCGTCTTCGTGCTCGCGGCGACGGGCGAGGGGTTGGGCGTGCACGCGCTGCTCTCCCGCGTGATCCCGGGCTTCGGTCTCTTCCGCTACGCGGAGAAGATGATCGCGCCCGCGTCGCTGTTGATCGCGCTCGCCGCGGCGCGAGGCGCAGAGCGAGGCCTCGCGACCAGCCGGCGCGCGGCGGCCGGCCTCTTGCTGCTCTCCGGCGCCTCGGGCGCGGCGTTTTTCACCGCGCGGGAGTGGCTCATCCACCACGAGCAGCGCGCGGTCGAGCTGCTGGTGGCCGCCGGCCGTCTGCACGCGCCGCTGGCCGCGAACGAGATGCTCGATCTCCTCGAGCCGGCGCTCTCGACGACGGCCTTTCTCTCCTGCGCCCTCGCGCTGGTGGCGCTGCACCGCAGCCGCTCGCCGCGCGGCCCCGCGCTCTCTGTCGCGCTCGCCTGCGCCTGCTGTTTCGCGGCGGCGATGACCTACGCCTCGGACCTGCTCTTTACCGCCAACGTCTCGCTCTTCCACACGCCACCGAAGATCGTCGAGGAGCTCGTTCGCCGCGCCGGGCCCAGCGAAAACCACTGGCGCTTCGTCACCAATGGAGATCCCGATCCGGCGACCGTGAACTGGCCCGACCATCGCTTCTCCGCCACCGCCTCGGAGATCAACATCCTCGCGCCGCAGTTCGAAGCGCTGTTCCACATCGAGGGCGTGGCCTGCTACTTCTCGCTCCTCGACGAGGCCTACCGGGGCGGCCTCGCCATGGGCATGCGGAACTTCCACTCGCTCTTCGACGTGCGCTTCGTCATGACCGCGCGCAGCGAGATGAGCGAGCGCCGCGCGAAGCTCGCTGGGTTCGATCTGGTGCAGGGGGCCTGGCTGCGGGAGAACCCGCCGCAGCCGCGTGCGTTCCTGGTGGCGCACGCCTACGTCCCGCCCAAAGAGGGCGTGCTCGAGGTGCTGGCGGACCCGGGCTTCTCGCCGCATCGCGAGGCGGTGCTGCAGGGGCCCGAGCGGCGCATCGTCGGCAAGATCGACGATCCCGGCACGGTCGGCGAGGCCGACTACCAGCGTCTCTCGCCGGAGAAGATCGACATCGAGACCAACGCGCCCGCGAACCGGCTGCTCGTGGTCGCGGAGCACTACGACGACGGCTGGCGCGCCCGCGTCGATGGCCAGAGTGCGCCGGTGGTCGCGGTCGATATCGCGGCCATCGGAGTGCCGGTGCCGGCCGGCCCCCATCGCGTCGAGCTGCGCTTCTGGCCGACCGGCCTGACCGCTGGCCTCTGGATCGCGTGCCTCACGCTCGCGCTGCTGGCCCTCTGGATCGCCATTTTTGAGCGCGGCCAGCGACGCATTCCGTCCACGTCGTGACAAAATCTGTCACTGTGTTGAAGACGTTTCCTTGCCGTTCCGGCTGGTTTCCGTCCAAACTGCGCGGCACCGAAGTTGCTCGAAGACCTGCTTGTGTTCCCCCAACAAAATCGGAGCTGACATGACCAAGAAGATCCTCAAAGGCTTCACCCTCATCGAGCTCATGATCGTCGTCGCGATCATCGGCATCCTCGCGGCCATCGCGATCCCGAACTTCATCAAGTTCCAGGCGCGCTCGAAGCAGAGCGAGGCGAAGGCGAACTC
>Ga0302196_10000581_pt1 | contig 35133 bp, 26 predicted proteins | sample II_Bog_N1_3_FD_198794 | JGI IMG/M metagenome (GOLD analysis project Ga0302196, IMG submission 198794) | Peat permafrost microbial communities from Stordalen Mire near Abisko, Sweden - II_Bog_N1_3 | ecosystem: Environmental > Terrestrial > Soil > Wetlands > Peat | place: Sweden: Abisko...
CGTCACGAGAGACTACCGGTAAGCCGTGTGCGGGAAATCCGCATGCACGGTTTGAACGGGGGTCCTGTCCTCTCGCCGATGAGCCTTGCTCTCCAGGAATGAAAGGACAGGATCTACCAATGCGGGAAGGCGGCGGACGGACGTTCGGTCGCTACACCCTTGCCGACGAGATCGCGGCCGGCGGCATGGGGACCGTCCACTTCGGCAGGCTCGTCGGCCCGCTGGGCTTCTCGCGGACGGTGGCCATCAAGCGGCTCCACCCCAACTTCGCGAAGGACATCGACTTCGTCACGATGTTCCTCGACGAGGCCCGGCTCGCCGCCCGGATCAGCCACCCCAACGTCGTCGCCACCCTCGACGTCGTCGCCGAGGAGGGCGAGTTGCTCCTCGTCCTCGAGTACGTGCAGGGAGAGTCGCTCTCGCGCCTGGCGAAGGCCGTCCTCAAGGCGGGGGCGCGCGTCCCGGTCCCCATCGCCGTCGCCATCCTCGCCGGCACGCTCCACGGTTTGCACGCCGCGCACGAGGCCACGAACGAGGCGGGCGCGCCGCTCGGCATCGTCCACCGCGACGTCTCCCCGCAGAACATCCTCGTGGGCGCCGACGGCGTGGCGCGCCTGCTCGACTTTGGCGTGGCCAAGGCGATCGGCAAGGCCCACACGACCCGCGACGGCGCCATCAAGGGCAAGCTCTCGTACATGGCGCCGGAGCAGCTCTTTGGCGACGTCGACCGTCGCACCGACGTCTTCGCCGCCTCCGTCGTCCTCTGGGAGCTCTTGACGGGGCGCCGCCTCTTCGACGGCGACACGGAGGGGACGATCGCGAGCAAGGTCCAGAGCGCGCCGATCGCCGCGCCCAGCCACGTCGCCGACGGATCCTCCTCGCAGCTCGACGCCGTCGTGCTCCGCGGGCTCGAGCGCGACCCCAGCCGGCGCTTCTCGACCGCGCGCGACATGGCCATCGCGCTCGAGCAGTGCGAGAGGCCCGCGCTCGCGACCGAGGTGGGCGAGTGGGTGGAGCGCGTGGCAGGCGTGACGTTGCGCATGCGGGCCGACAAGGTCGGGGCCATCGAGAGTCGGCCGGGCGGCGGCGGCGGCGGCTCGCCACCTGCCTCGACGCCGGCCGTGCTCACACCCGCGAGGGGCGAAGCCGTTACGTCCATCGCCCGCCCGCTCGCGGACACGCGAGTCGCCGGCCGTGGCTCGCCCGGCCGCTCGAGCTTCGTCGTGCCCTTCGCCCTCGGGGTCGGCCTCGTCGTCCTGGTCGGGTCGGTCGCGGCCGTGTACGTGGCGCGCGCGGCGCCCGCCGCGGTGCCGGATGCGCGATCCACCGCCGCGCCGCCGGGGCTCGCCACGGACGCAACAGCCGCGCCCTCCACGCTCCCTGCCGCGCCCGCGTCGCCGCCGGACGGCCCAGGCCCGGCAAGCCCGCCAGGGTTCGGTCCGATCCAGGGCCTCGGGTCCTGGTGCCTCACGGCGAAGGTGAACGACGGCGCCAACACCTGGGTCGGCATCCGGCCGTGCACGGGCAGCCCCCTGCAAGACTGGTCGTTTCGCCACGGGCAGATCGCGTCACGCGAGGGCGACTGCCTCACCGCGGGCCCCATGCACGGCACGCGGATCCCGCGCGTGGGCCTGTCCACGTGCACGGGAGGAGCGAACCAGCGCTGGGTGGCCCGAGGACAGGAGCTCGTCGGGCTCGGCGGCAGCTGCATGACCGTCGGCAGGGACGGCCTGAGCGCCGCTAGCTGGATCGTGCTCTGGGCATGCGGCGACGGTCCCTCCGGCCAGTGGACGATCCGCAGCTCCACACCCTGACGACCCGCCTCAACGGGAAAAGACCGAACCCGGGTATGCTCCGTAACCAAAGAGATCCCAGAGGAGCCTTCATGCCACGCCGTCCGCTGCGCCAGCTCGTCACGTCGACCGCCTTGCTCGTCATGCTCTCTGCACCCGCCCTCGCCGATACTCCGCCCGCGGACACGAGCGCGCCCGCCGCGACCCACACCCAGCTGCCCGCAAGGTCCCCCGACGACGTCGCCATCGAGGCGTATGCGTACTGGGGAAATGCCCGCGCCCAGAACAGCGGAGGAAACTTCCGGCTCACGCTGATGCCCGCGGGCTGCCACTACGTGGCGGAGACCGGGGGCCAGGAGAGCGACAACTTCTACTTCGACCTCTCGCCGGCCGACTACGCCGCCGCCTACAAGCTCGTCCGCGACAACAGGCTCTCCGAGCTGCCGGCCTCGAAGCAGATGGTCTACGACTCCTTCGGAGACGAATCCATACGGGTCACCTCGCCGGCGTTCGCCTACCGCGACAAGACCATCGACGTGGACGTTCACAACAACGCGAACAACCGCATCGACGATGCGCGCTGGGCCGCGGCGTTCAGCGGGCTGAGAGCCGTCGGCGAGGCAGCGAGGGCGCGCAAGGCGAAGGAGGGCGCGTTCCGCTTCGAGCTGATCCGCGATCCGTCCATCAAGGGTCAGACGGTCAACTCCCGGATCTCGGGCGCCTCCAACGCGGACGGCCCGATCTCCTTGTTGCCCGGCAAATACAAGGTCTCGCTGCGGGTCTGGCCGAAGGGGATGCAGGTCTACGACGAGACGCGGCTCCTCCCGTGGGACGGCGAGCTGTCGATCCCCGCGGTGAAGCAGCTCGTGGTGAATGTCGTCGACGGCAAAGTCGTCGTGACCGAGAAGCGCTGATTCACTCAGACGTCACGAAGGCGGGTGAGGGGCGCTTGCAGTCAGTCCTGCGGCCGACACAAGGAACGTGCTCCAGCCCGCCAGTGACGTATCCTTGAAGGATCGGCCCGCCCCCTCCCGTTGCAGTCTCCCCCCGGGAGCCAGCGCGCCCCGCAAGGATCACCATGGCCCGCTGCCTCGCCCTCCTGCCGCTCATCGTCGCCTGTTGCCTCGCTGCCGGCTGCGGCCTCGTGGGCTCGTCGTTCGAGCTCACGGTGGACGGCGGCGTTCTGGAGGCCTCGCTGCTCGACGCCGGGAGCGCGACCCCGGCGGACACCGGCGCTGCCGACGTGATCCCTGCTGCGGACGCGACGATGGGCGCGGACGTGATCTCCGCGGACACGGCCGGTGACACCACGGTGGTCGCGGACACCGAGCCCGCGGCCGACACGTTCGAGCCTGACAGCATGGTCGACACCGGCGTCCCCGACGCCTGCGTCGGAACGTGCGGGGAAGCCGCGACACCCGAGCTCACCGTCGGCGGGACCTTGATCGGCCTGGCCCCGGGCGCGACCGTCGTGCTGGGCAACAACGGCGGCGGCAACCTCACGCTGACCGCAAATGGCCCCTTCACGTTCCTCGTCCCCGTGGCCATGGGGGCCAGCTACGCCGTGACCGTCTTGACCGAGCCCTCGAGCCCTGCCCAGGTGTGCGCGGTCGGGAATGGCTCGGGGACGATCGCTGGCGCCAACGTCTCGAACGTGACCGTCACCTGCACGACCGCGAGCTTCACCGTCGGCGGTACGCTGACGGGCCTGGCCGCGGGCAGCAACGTCGTCCTGCAAGACAACGCCGGCAACAACCTCACGGTAGGCGCCAATGGCCCCTTCACGTTCTCGACGCCGGTGCCCAGCGGCGGGTCGTACGCGGTCACCGTCCTGACCCAGCCGGCGATGCCCGTTCAGATCTGCAAGGTGAGCGGCGGCGGCTCCGGCACCGTCGCGGCCGCGAACGTGACGTCGGTGCAGGTCTCCTGCGCGGCTGGCACCTTCACGATCGGCGGGACGCTCGCGGGTCTGGCGGCGGGCAACACGATCGTCCTCCAGGACAACGGCGGCGACGACCTCACGCTGACGGCATCCGGTACGTTCTCGTTCGCAACGCAGCTCGCGACGGGACAGGCGTATGCGGTCACGATCCTCACCCAGCCGAGCAGTCCTCCCCAGAGCTGCACGGTGAGCTCGGGCTCCGGGACGGTCGCCGGAGGCAACGTCCAGGGCGTGAACGTCAACTGCTCGTCGAACACGTTCACCGTTGGCGGGACGCTGGCGGGCCTGAGCGAGGGAGACACGCTCCTGCTCAAGGACAACGGAACGGACGTGCTCTTCCTGTCTGCGAACGGACCGTTCTCGTTCCCGACTTCGCTGCTGACGGGCGCGACGTACACCGTGACCCTCGTGGACCCAGCGGTGCCGGTCGACGAGACCTGCACGCTCACGATGGCGACCGGGGTGGTGGGGACGGCGGACGTGACGAACGTCGCGGTGGCGTGCGTCCCGCTGTCCTTCCGCGTCGGCGGCACGCTGGCGGGCCTCGCTGCGGGGGATACGGTCGTTCTGCAGGACAACGGCGGCGACAACCTGATGCTCACCGCCAACGGGGCGTTCACGTTTCCGACGATCGTCCAGAGCGGTAGTCCCTACGCGGTATCCGTCCTCACGAATCCGACCGCGCCCGTCGCGCAGACCTGCACGCTCGCGGCGGGCACGGGCAGCGGCAACGTCGGCAACTCCCCCGTCTCGAGCGTCCAGATCACGTGCGTGAACTCCATCAACCTGACGGGGCTCGCCTTCCAGTACCCCTCCGGCGGGCGCAACGTTTACCTGTTCCAGACGCCGTCGTGCACGGTGCTGAGCACCAACACGAGCTTCTGCCAGTCGCACGGGCTCACGTGGTGGGCGCCGGTCTCGCAAGCCGACGCCCAGGCGATCACCGTGAACGCCTACAATTACAACCAGTGGTATAACTGGATAAACGTTTACGGCCTCGTCACGACCTCGGCCGGCACCCTCAACGGCTACACCGTGAACACCAACGAAGCGGGCTGCGTGAGCTACAACACGAGCTCCACGGACTGGGCGGCCGTCCGCCAGTGGGCCTGCTCGTTCTGCTATCCCCCGAACAACATGAGCGTCTCGACGTACAACGGGCAGAGCTGCTGCTGGGACGGCACGAACGACGAGTTCGACTACTTCGCCTGCCAGGATTGAGTCGTGCGGGGGAGGCTCGAGTCTCCCTAGCGTCGCGCGATGATGACGAGCTCCGACGGGTCGAACGGCGCCTCCACACGGACGGCCGACCAGCCCGCGAACGTGGCGCGCCATTCGTCCACGGACAGCACGCGGGCCTCGATGGCCACGCCGGTGACGAGATCCTCGTGCACGCACCGGTTCGGCCCCGTCCGGCGCGCGCGGAAGCCGTCGCCTTGCGCCGCCGCACGCTCGAGCCCCTCGATCCACGCGGGCGAAGGAACCTCGGCGACGAGCACGCCGTCTGGACCCAGGACCCGCGCGAGCTCGCTCGTCAGCTCGGCGTACGAGCCGTCCTCGGGCGGGTGCGCGAGCGTGCCGTGGAGCGCGATGACGGCGTCGAAGCTCCCGTCCGCGAACGGGAGCGCCTTCCAGAAGTCCGCCTGCACGAGCGGCACCGGCCGCGAGCGACGCGCGCAGATGGCGAGCATCTCGGGCGACAGGTCGAGCCCCGTTGGCTCGTGCCCGGCGTCCTGGAGGGCGGAGAGCTCGCGACCCGTCCCGACTCCGAGGTCGAGCACGCGGGCGTGTGCAGGAAGCTCCCGCAGCATGCCTGCGATCTTCTCGCGTGACACGTCCCGCGGCGGCGCGTAGGTGCGGTCGTACCTGCGCGCGATGGCATCGAAGAAGCGCTGCGCGCCGTCCTCGGTCGAGCCGCTGCGGGTCATCGTCGGGTCAGCTTGCAGAGCGCGAGGTAGGTCGCCTCGTGAAGGCCGGCGATGGCGATGGCGCGGTCCACGATGCCGTCGCACTCCGCCGCGGTCCACGGCTTCGCCTCCTTCTTGCGGCCACGCTTGTGGGCGGCGCCGACGAGCGAGCCCAGGTACGTCGCGAGCGCGTTGAGATCCTGGTCGCGCAGGTGGGTCAGGTCGAGCTTGTCCTCCTGCGGCGAGAGGCGGCGGACGAAGAGCGACAGCCCGCCGAGCTTCGTCGTGCCGATCATCCGCGGCGGATGCTCGAGGCACGCCTCGATCGCCGTGACGACGCGGAGCGCGGGGTCGAGCTTCGGCTTGCCGAGCAGCACGGACGCGGACGGGACGCCCTGCTCCTTCATGTCGAAGAGCCAGCTCCCGTCCGGCCCGCCCTTGCCCTGCACGAGCACCGCGACGCGAAGCCCGCCGAGGCTCCCGGTCCCCGCGACGCGCAGCGCGGCGTCGAGGATCGTGAGCTCGTCCTTGCTCGGTCGCTCGGCTTCCGGCAGGAGCCCCGCGGCGTACTTCGCGAACGCTGCAGGCACCTTGTCGAGGACGCTGGCCGGCAGGTCGAGGTAGCGCTCGCCGCGCACGAGCTTGCGCTTGCCCTTGCGGATCTCGGTCCGCCCATCGAGGAGCGCCGCGCGGCTCCTCTCTGCGACCTGCTCGACGAGCGCGCGCACGGGCCGGGGAATGGGCACCGGGCGCGGTCTTCCGAACGCGCTCGCGACGTAGGCATCGAGCAGGCGGTACGAGAGCTCGAGCGCGCGCGTTCCGTCCGCGCCGAGCTCGCGGCCCCCGAGCACGAGGCTCGTCGTCAGCCGGAGCACGTCGAAGCGCCAGGGCCCCTGGATGGCGTCGTCGAAGTCGTTCAGGTTGAACGTCGCCACCGGCGCCGCGTTCTTGCCGGTGCGGGGGGCCGGGTTGTCGTACGAGCCGTGATCGGGCCGGTAGGCGCCGAAGTTCTCGAGGTGGAGATCGCCCGTGAGCCAGCCTTCGCCCGCGGGGCCCCTCGCCAGATCGGGGCGCTTCGAGAGGATCTCGTAGAAGAGCGGCGCGGCGCCGCGCAGGAACGCGAGCGGCGAAGCGCTCATGCGGGCGATCTTCCGCTCGTACAGACCTGGAAACCGCGCGGTCTTCGCGCGGTCACCGGCCAGCTGTCGTTTCGCGAGGAGGACCGGGTCGAAGGCGAGCACGCAGCCACGATAGTCGAGTCGAAACCCGCGCGCACCCCGGCGTCGGCTACGATGAGGCGTGCAGTTTCCGGACAGGGGATCGTTCGAGCGCGACCTCGAGCGCGGGCGATTCAAGGGCCCGCTCGCGTCCCTCGCCTCGCGCGCCTGGGCGAGCCTCGCGGGCGCTCGCCTGGCTCGGCCGCTGCGCGTTCCCTCGCACGCGCGCGTCATCGCGGTCGGCGGGGCGACGCTGGGCGGCTCGTGGAAGACCCCGCTCGCCCTGGCATGCGCCGCTCGCCTGGCGGCGGACGGCGGACGCGTTGCGATCGTCGGGCACGCGTACAAGGCCGACCCCGGCGGACCCCGCTTCGTGGACCCACGCGACCCGCTCGAGGACGTGGGGGACGAGGCCCTGGTCTGCGCGCGCGCCGTGTCAGGCTCCGGTGCCGTCCGCGTCGCGGTGGGGCCCACCCGCCAGGACGCGGTCGACCTCGCGCTCCGTCACGCCGACCAGCTCGTCATCGACGGCGCCTTGCAGCTCGCGCCGCGCCGGGCGGACCTTGCCCTGCTGGTCGTCGACGGCGCGTCCCCATGGGGCGCGGGGGCGTGCCCGCCGCGAGGAGACCTCCGTGCCCTGCCCGCTGCGCTCGTCGCGGCGAGCGATCGCGTGGTCGCCGTGGGGGGGCCAGCCGCGCTGGACGCGGCGCTCGCGCGGCTTGGTCGACCGGTCGATCGAGCGTGGGCCACCCTGCTCGGGGCGCGCCTTGCGGGCACGAGCGCTCAGGACGAGGACGGCGAGCTCGTGTCTCTCGGGCAGCTGCGGCGACTCCGCGTAGGGCTCTGGACGTCCATCGCGCGACCCTCCCGCGTCCTGGACGCGCTCGCCAGGGAGGGGGTCGTACCGCACACGGTTCTCGCGGCCGCGGATCACGCATCGCCCTCGGCGGTCGCGCTGCAGCGAGCGCGCTACGCGGGGGTGGATGTCTGGGTGTGTACGCCCAAGTGCCGCACGCATCTCGGGTCGGACCTCGGGGGGCGCCCGGTGTGCGTGCTCGACACCCACATCGAGATCGAAGGGCCGCTGGCGGAGGCCATCGAAGTCGCGGGTGCGTCGCCGCTTTCGCGGCCGCGCGCCCTGCCTTGACCCTGTTCGGGCCTCCCCCTAGTCTGGACAGTCGGACCAGCAGGAAAAGCGGCGTGCGGGAGGCGTACGCGTGACGGAATCGGAAGAAAAGACACGCGTAACCACGATCGTCGCCAAGCCGCTCCCCACCGACGGCCCAAAGGGTGGCGATTGCCTGGTCGTCATCTACACGAAGGAGCCGACGCTCCTCGGCAAGCGCTTCGTCCTCGACACGAGCCCCATGCGCATCGGGCGCGGGGCGGAGAACCAGATCGTGCTCGACGGCGACTCCGTGTCCCGCAGACACGCCCACCTCGAGCAGCGGACGGCCGTGTGGTGGTGCATCGACGACGGGTCGACCAACGGCACCTACGTGAACGACGAGCAGATCGCGCGCGAGCAGGGGCTGACGAACGGCGACCGCATCAAGGTGGGCCCGACCATCTTCAAGTACCTCTCGGGGCAGGACGTGGAGGCGCAGTACCACGAAGAGATCTACCGGATGACCATCATCGATGGTCTCACGCAGGCGCACGTGAAGCGCTACCTGCTCGAGGCCCTCGAGAAGGAGATCATCCGGGCCCGCCGCCACGCCCGCGAGCTGTCGTTCATCATGTTCGACATCGATCACTTCAAGAAGATCAACGACGTCCACGGCCACCTGGCCGGTGACTTCGTCCTCAAGGAGCTCGCCCGCATCGTCCAGGGCCGCATCCGCCGGGACGAGGTCTTCGCGCGCTATGGCGGCGAGGAGTTCGCCATCGTCCTGCCCGAGACCAACCTCGAGGGCGCGAAGGCGCTCGCCGACGGCCTGCGGGAGAAGGTCGAGCAGTCGCGCTTCGTCTTCCAGAACGAGAGCATCAGCGTGACCATCTCGATCGGCGTCGCCATGCTCGGCGAGCCCGACCGCACGAGCCTCGACCTCATCAAGCGCGCCGACGGCAAGCTCTACGACGCCAAGCGCGGCGGTCGTAACCGCGTCATCAGCTGAACCGAGCCGAGGGTTCCGTGGCTCGTGGCGCCAAGGGGCAAGAGGCTCCGCGCATGAAGGTGGCTCCGCCCGGGCCTCGCTCGGTCGCGCTTGCGGCTCGGCTCGCGGCGGTCGAGTGCCCCGCCTTCGAGGCCCGGCGCGGCGCGCGCGCGAAGGCGAGCGGCGCGTCGCAGGCCCCCATCACGTACGTCCGCGCCGAGGGGTCGAACGTCCTCGATGCCGATGGCAACCGCTACGTCGACCTCGTGGCAGGCTTCGGCGCGCTGCCGCTCGGCCACCGCGCGCCCGAGGTCGAGCGGGCCCTCGCGACGCAGGCCGGAAAGCTGTCGCTCGCGCTCGGCGACGTGTACGCATCGGACACGAAGGTCGCGCTGTGCGAGGCGCTCGCGGGGATGTTTCCGGAGCCGGGCGCCCGCGTGCTGCTGGGCCTCTCGGGCGCAGACGCCGTGACGGCCGCGCTCAAGACGGCCGTGCTCGCGACGGGCCGGCCCGGGATCCTCGCGTTCCAGGGCGGCTACCACGGGCTGAGCTACGCGCCCCTCGCGGCGTGCGGGTACAGCGCGTCCTTCCGCGCGCCGTTCGAGGCCCAGCTCGGCGACCACGTCTCGTTCGCGCCGTACCCCGCCACCGCCGCGGAGCTCGTGGGCTCGCTCGACGAGGTGCGCCGGCTGCTCCGTGAAGGAGGCGTGGGGGCCGTCCTCGTCGAGCCGCTGCTCGGGCGCGGGGGCTGCGTCGTTCCTCCGCCCGGGTTTCTCCGGGGCCTCCGTGCCGCGTGCGATGCCTCGGGAGCGCTGCTCGTCGTCGATGAGATATGGACGGGGCTCGGGCGCACGGGCGCCTGGCTTGCCTCGGACGCCGTGCCGGACGTCCTCTGCATCGGCAAGGGCCTCGGCAACGGTCTCCCCATCTCCGCCTGCATCGGGCGCGAACGCGTGATGCAGGCGTGGGGATCGCACGGCGGCGGCGCGATCCACACGGCCACGCATTTCGGCTCGCCGCTGGCATGCGCCGCCGCCCTCGCGACCCTGGGCGGCATCAAGCGTCGCCGTCTTCTCGCCCGCGCCGAGCGCCTGGGCTCGCGCTGGCGGCGAGAGCTGGCCGAAGCGTCGCGCGGACGCGGGGTCACCGACGTGCGCGGGCTCGGCCTCATGGTGGGCATCGCGCTCGAGGGTGGCGCCGGCCGCGCGCTCCAGGTGGCGCGGGCTCTCCTCGCCGCCGGCTACATCGTCCTCACGGGAGGGACCGCCGGGGACGTGCTGACCCTGACGCCGGCCCTCATCATCGATGAGCCGCTCCTCGGCGCCTTCACGGGGGCGCTGGCCCAGGCGCTCGGTGCTCCGAAGGGCGGCTAGGGCGGTCCGGCACTCCGTTCCGAACAGGCTTCCGACGATTGTGTGCCGGCCCCGGGCGTGCCACGAATTCGGGGTATGCAGCCCAACGTCGACCCCGCCCAGCCGCTCCTTACCCTCGACACGAAGGTCATCCTGCTGGCGTTGACGAGCGCCACGCTGACGGCCGCGGGGATATTCTTTCAGAAGATCAATGGCATGCGTGCGGGCAACAACGCCTTCCTCACGGGCTGGCTGCTCCTGGCGACGCTGTGCTTCTTTCCCACGTTCGTCATCACCAACAAGGTGTTCTTGATGGGCGGTCGGATGTCCCTCTTCGTCCCGGTGACGGCGGCCACCTACGTCCTCACGATGCTGACGGGCAGGTTCTATTTCGGCGAGGTCGTCTCGTGGAGCAAGTGGGCCGGGTGCGGGCTCATCATCGCCGGCGTGGCTGCAATCGCCCGCGGGTGATGTCGTCCGTTTGGGGGAGGGGTATTCGCACCCGGTGCGTCGTATGAGCTCGCTGGAGGCAAGGGGTGCAGAACGGATACCTGAAGATTGCGGCGCTGCGGGGTGCCCCGATCCGGCTGCACTGGACGACGCCGCTCGGCGCTCTGCTCTTCTCGGGCTTCCGTTACGCGCCGGGGGCGTGGGCCGGGTTTGTCGCGATCGTGCTCGCGCACGAGATCGGGCACGCGCTCCTCGCGCTTCGCCACCGCGTGCGCGTCCTCGGCATCGACGTCCACGCGCTCGGCGGGCAGTGCCGCCTCGCGGACGGCGCGACGCGGCGGGAGCGCATCGTCATCGCCTGGGGAGGCGTCCTGGCGCAGGCGCTCGTCCTCGTGCTCGCGGTCCTCGTGCTGCGGCCCGCGGCGAGCACGCCGTTCACCATGGAGCTCGCCGAGACGCTCGTCGGGACCAACCTCTGGCTCATCGCGCTGAACCTCGTGCCGGTCGCGCCGCTGGACGGGGCGCTCGCATGGCAGCTCTTTTTCTCCGGCGAGGGAGCGCCCTCGTCCGAGGGCCCCCAGCGCGTGAACCCTGGGCCGCCTGCGCGCGACTGGTTCGCGCGCACCCGTGCTCGCTCCGTCCGCGCGGACGTCGCCCGGCAGGTCCGCGAGCTCGAGTCGGCCGATGCGGAGGAGCCGGAGCTTGGCCCGGAGGACGAGGAGCGCCTCCGCCGGGCGCTCGAGGATGCAACGCGACGGGCATCGGGTGTGAGCGAAGGGCGCTCGTAGGCCCGGGTCACCCGTAGCGGACGCGTATCCCCTGGATGAGCGCCAGGAGCGCCCCGCTCGCGCCCTCGGTCGTCGCGTGCTTCACGTACGCCCAGCCCTCTCCTTCGTACCCCGGCCCGCGCGCCTGGCCGACCTTGGGAACGCGAAGCTCCACGAGCGCCGTGCCGAGCTCCTCGACCACCCGCTCCACCCCCTCGACGGACGCGACGTGGTCGCCGGTTCCCTGGCCCCGCAAGAACGCTGCGCCTCCGGCCCAGAGGCGCGGGCGCGGGGTGAACTCGTCCTTCGCCATGAGGGCCGCCCAGTCGCGGAAGAAGTCCGTCTCGTGCGTGATGCTCATGAGGGGCATGATCCCGACGCCCGGCGGCCGCGCCCCCACCTCGTTCACGAGAGCGCTCCCGTCCTCGCGGAGAAACCACTCCATGTGCGTGAGCGCCGTCCCCGCGGCCGAGGAGCCCTCGTTGCCGTAGAGGGCTTTGAGCGCGGCGGTGTTGGTGGGGGCGAAGCGCGTCCAGACGGTGTCCTCCGTCTCGCGCGGGAGGAGCACGCAGTACTGGATCCACGGGTTCTCGAGCACCTCGAGGGGCGTCGGCAGGTACCGCGTCCCCGAGCGCCAGACCGGCACGCCGCGGACCGTGACCGTCTCGCACGTGTGCTCGCGCGCCTGCACGAACTCCTCCACCTGGAGCGGGCGGGCCTTCGTGGGCACGACACCTTGCCGGACGAGCGCCGTCAGGTCCTCCTTCGAGGTGACCCGGTAGGTCTCGCGCGTTCCGAGGCCGGCTTGCGGCTTCACGATGACGGGGAGCCCAACCTGCGCCACGAACGCCAGGAGCTCCTCGGTCGACTCGGCGAGAGCGCTCTTCGCGACCGGCACGCCATGGGCACGGAGCACGCTCTTCATGCGGTCCTTGTCGCGAAAGCTCTGCGCCACCGCGTTGCTCATCCCTTCGATACCGACGGCGTCCCGCGCGCGAGCCATGGGGATCTGGAGCTGCTCGAGCGCGCCGGCGAGCCTGTCGATGCGCCCGATGCCCTTCGTGATGGCCTGCGCCGCCGTGGTGAGCGCGGCGGCATCCAGGGAGCTCGTCACCTGGTAGTGGCCCGCGATGCGCGGTCGCAGCGCCGCAGGTATCGAGGACTCGGGGTCCTCGCTGATGACGCTGAGGGTGACGTCGTCGAGCGAGGCGAAGGAGGCAACGTAGCGGTTGGTGGTCTCGAGGAAGCGGGGGGCGATGAAGCAGACGTGGCGCATTGGGACCCACTTTAGAGGAAATGCGGGGCGCTTACCCGCCTCCGTGCCGCCCTACCGTCGGCGCCGAACGGCCCGGACCTTCGGTGGTACGCTCGCGGGTGCGTGCAGCCCGGCGAAATACTGGCCGATCGCTTCGAGCTCCAGGAGTTGCGAGGGGCAGGAGGGATGGGCGCGATCTACCGGGCGCTCGACCGCGTGTCGGGAGGGCGCGTCGCCGTGAAGCTCATGACGGGGCAGGGCTCCCAGGACGCCGCCCGTTTCTGCCGGGAGGCCGAGGTCCTGCGCACCCTCGATCATCCCCGGATCGTCCGCTACGTCGCCCACGGAACGATGGGCGACGGCGGCCCGCTCTTCCTGGCCATGGAGTGGATCGACGGCGAGGACCTCGCGGCGCGGCTCGCCCGCGGGCCCCTCTCGCTCTCCGAGAGCCTGCGCCTCGCATGCCTCGTGGCCGAGGCGCTCGCGGCGGCGCACGCGTGCGGCATCGTCCATCGGGACGTGAAGCCGGCGAACGTGCTGCTCGGCGGCGGTGCGATCGAAGGGGTCAAGGTCGTCGACTTCGGCATCGCGCGCGCTCCGCAGCTCGCGACCCTCTCCACGAAGACCGGCGCCGTCATCGGCACGCCTGCATACATGGCCCCGGAGCAGCTGCGCGGGAGTCACGACGTCGATGCGCGCGCGGACGTATATTCGCTCGGCTGCGTCCTGTTCGAGTGTCTCGCGGGCAGGGCCGCCTTCACGGGCGCCCACGCCATCGCCGTCCTCGCGAAGATCCTCGTGGAGGAGGCGCCGCGCCTCGCCGACGTCTGCGACGAGGTCCCGGAGATCGTGGAGACTCTCGTGGCGCGGATGCTCTCGAAGGACGCGGGCATGCGGCCGGCGGACGGGGCAGCGGTGGTCCGCGCGCTCGAAACCATCGGTGACGCCAAGGCGCTACGCCGAGCGTCGCCGAGCCTCGAGCTGCCGTCGCTCACGCGGGGCGAGCAGCAGCTCTTGAGCGTGGTCCTCGCGCGCGGCCCCAGGCGGACCGTCGACGCGGAGGCCCCCACGTTCGCGGCGGGCCACGAGCCCTTCGGGTTGGCGGTCACGGATCGAAGCACGCCCGTGGACGAGATCCTGCGCGGCGCAGTTCTTCCGTTCCAGGCGCGCGTCGAGCGCCTGCTCGACGGGTCGGTCGTGGCGACGCTCGTGGGCTCGGGGGCAGCGACCGATCAGGCAGCCCGCGCAGCGCGGTGCGCGCTCGCGCTCCGGGCGCTGATGCCCGGCGTTCCCATGTCGCTCGCGACGGGCCGAGGCATCGTCGCGGGCCACCTCCCGCTCGGTGAGGTGATCGACTCCGCAGCGGCGCTCGTGAGCGATCGGAGCGGCGTGTCCGACGGACGGCGGATCCGGGTGCACGACGTCGCCGCGGGTCTGCTCGACGAGCGCTTCGACGTCACGGGAGACGCGAGCGGGCTCTGGCTCGCGGGTGAGCGCAAGGCCGCCCCGGCGACCCGCAACCTCCTCGGCAAGCCGACGCCCTTCGTGGGCCGCGAGCGCGAGCTCTCGCTCCTCCTCGGCGTGTTCGACGAGTGCATCGCCGAGTCGGCGCCGCGCGTGGTCCTCGTGACCGCCGCCGCCGGCGTCGGCAAGTCGCGCCTGCGCCGCGAGTTTCTGGCGAAGCTAGCGGCCCGCACGGCTCCCGCCCGCGTCATGGTGAGCCGGGGGGATCCGATGAGCGTCGGAGCTCCGTTCGGGATGATCGCGCCCCTCATCCGGTACATGGTCGGCGCGAAGAACGGCGAGCCGCTCGAAACGAGGCAGCGGAAGCTCGCCGCGCGCGTCGCGAGGGACGTCGCCGCGGGGGAGCGGCAGAGGGTGACCGAGTTCCTCGGTGAGCTCATCGGGACGCCGTTCCCGGACGAAGAGAGCGTCCAGCTGCGCGCCGCCCGGCGCGAGCCGATCGTCATGGGCGATCAGATGAAGCGAGCATGGGAGGACTTTCTCCTCGCCGAGCAGGGGACGTCACCGCTCGTCGTCGTGCTCGAGGATCTGCACTGGGGCGACCTCTCGAGCGTCTCGTTCGTCGACAGCGCTCTCAGGCTACTGAGCGACCGCCCCTGGTTGATCCTGGCGCTGGCGAGGCCCGAGGTCCGCACGATCTTCCCCGACCTCTGGGCCGAGCGGAGCGTGATGCACATGGAGCTTTCGGGTCTCTCGCGTCGCGCGAGCGAGCGGCTCGTTCGAGACGTGCTGGGCGAGGAGGTCCTTCGGCCGACGGTGGACCGCATAGTCGATCACGCGGTCGGCAACGCGTTCTACCTGGAGGAGCTGATCCGCGCGGTAGCGGAGGGCAAGGGAGACGTCCTGCCCGGCACGGTCCTCGCGATGGTCCAGGCACGCATGGAGGCGTTCGACCCGGAACGGAGGCGTCTCCTGCGCGCGGCCAGCGTCTTCGGGCAGACGTTCTGGCAGGGCGCCATCGCCGCGCTCCTCGGCAAGGATGGGCGGGGGGCCGGCCGGGACACCGCGTCCCTCGGAGGCCACCTCGCAGGACTCGTCGAGGACGAGGTAATCGCGCCGCGCGAGCCGAGTCGGTTTCCTCTCGAGCGCGAGTACATCTTCCGCCACGCGTTCGTCCGCGAGGCCGCCTACTCGATGCTCACCAACGCGGACAAGGCGAACGGCCACCGCGCCGCCGCGGCGTGGCTCGAGCGAGCGGGCGAGGACGACCCGATGATCCTCGCGGAGCACTGCGAGCGGGCCGGTGAGCCTCGGCTCGCCGTCCTCCACTACCTGAACGGTGCCCGGCAAGCGCTCGGCGGCAACGACTTCGCCGCGGTCATCGTCCGGGCTGAGCGCTGCGCCGCCTGCGGCGCGAAGGGGGACGACCTTGGCGCCGTGCGCCTGCTGCAAGCCATCGCGAACCACTGGCACGGCACGGTCGACGAGTGCGAGCGCTGCGCCGGCGAGGCAGCCGAGGCCTTCCAGGAGGGTGACGAGGGCTGGTTCGAGGCGATGGGATGGAGTGTGTGGGCGAGCGGGCGGCTCGGTCACACCGAGAGGATCGGGCCGCTGGTCGCGCGGCTCTCCGCCGTCCGTCCCGCGAAGGGGGCAGTCGGCGCGTCGCTCGCGGCGCTCTGTCGCGTGACGACGCACCTCGTGCTGGTCGGGGGAGACTACGCGGCCGCCGTCGCCCTCATGCCGCTCGTCGAGGAGCGCGCGCTCCTGACGCAGGGCGAGCCTCAGTACGAGGCGCTCGTCAGCCGCACGCGCGCCCTCATGGCGGCGGGTACCACGGGCGATCTCGGGGAGACCGCCGCGCACCATGCGGCCGCGGCGGCGGCGTTCGAGCGCGCCGGGGACGTGCGAAGCGCGTGCATCGAGCGCATCAACCTCGGAAATACGTACCTCTACCTGGGCGCCAACGCGCGCGCGGCCGAGGTCCTGCGCGACGGGTACGCCATCGCCGTCCGGCTCGCCCTACGGCCGATGAAGGCGTACGCGCAGGTGAACTTCGGGGTCATCGCCGCGAGGCTCGGACGGCACGACGAGGCCAAAGCCGCGTCCAGAGCTGGGGTCGACGAGTTCGTGGCGCTGGGCGATCGCGCGTACACGAGCCTCGCGGCCTCCTACCTGGCGTGTGTCCTCGTTCAGTCGGGGGACCTGCCAGGCGCCGAGCTCGCGGCCCAGCAGGCCGTCGAGACGTCTTCGAACGTGGGGGCCCAGCGGGTCTTCGCCCTGGCGACCACGGCGCTCGTCCACCTGGAGCGGGGTGAGGTGAGGGAGGCGCTCGTTCGTTCGAGCGAGGCGAAGGCGCTGCTGGACGCGCTCGGGACCATCGAGGATGGCGAGCAGCTCACCCGTCTGGTCCACGCCGAGGCCGTTCGCGCCTCCGGTACGGACGCGGCCTGGCGGACGGCGATCGTGGGCGCGCGTGACGCGCTCCTCGCAAGGGCTTCGAAGATGCGCGACCCGGAGCTGCGCGCGGGCTTCCTCCTCGTCCCCGAGAACCTTCGCACCATCGAGCTCGAGTCGAGGACGCGGGAGACGACCCGCGGCTGACGCCGCGTCTCAGCGGTACGGAGGGTCCGTTTCGACCTCGAGGCGCTTCGGAGGCCGGGCGAGCTCGACGAGACCGTAGGCCAAGAGGCCGGTGAAAATGATCTCGAAGGCGACGCCGAGGCCAGCGTTCATCGCCTGGACGAAGACCATGGGGTTGCCCGGGGTGCCGAACATCGAGGCGGCAATGGGTCCCGCGAGGTTCAAAGCCCACAGCATGATCCCCCCGGCGAGCGAAGCGATGGCCCACGCCAGGAGCGGCTTGTACGCGTCGGGGCGGTGCCTTCGCACGGCCCCCAGCACGATGGCGAGGATCACGACCTTGCACGCGAGACGAAGGAGAGCGCTCGCTCCGAAGATGAACCCGAGGATCCCGTAGTCCGACATGCAAGGGTGGTAGCACCTCGTGCGCCGCGCTTCATCGGTCCAGCGATCACACGGGCAGGACGAGCCTGGCCGCTGCGGACAGCACGTAACCAATCTTCACTGCCGCGGCGTGCACGCGCCCGCCGAGCCTGGGGACCATTGGCGGGCTCGGGGGCGCCGAGGCGGGTCGGGGTAGAACCTCCGGCGATGTTGCCGGGCGGGCGGACCTCTCCGTTCCGAGGGAGGACTGCATGGTCGTCGCGCTCGACAGCACGGCGATGCTCACCGGCGGCGCGGTGGCGATGACGCTTGTCCGCGGCACGGCACTGCAAACGGCCTCCAGCGCCCGGGCGAGATCCTGCGCGGTCGCGAAGCGCGCGGCCGGATCGTGGGCGCATGCCTTGGCGAACCACGCGTCGAAGCCCACGGGCACGTCGGGCCGCTGCGCCGAAGGAACCGGTAGCGGTGCGGCGCAGATGGCCTGCAGGACGGCGCAGAAGTTGTCCCCGTCGAAGGGAAATGCGCCGACGAGAGCGTAGTACGCCGTCGCGGCGAGCCCCCACACGTCGAGGTTCGTGTCCGGCTCGGCGGTCTCGAGGTACTCGGGGCTCATGAAGTGAGGAGTGCCGAGCATCATGCCGGCCATGGTTACCGGGCGGCCTCCCGATGACGGGGCCTCGGCGGGCGGCAGCTCGCCCATGATCACCTTGGCGACGCCGAAGTCGATGAGCTTGGTCACGAACTCCCCGCCGGCCGTGTCGCTCTCGGCGAGAAAGACGTTCGCGGGCTTGACGTCGCGGTGGATGACGCCCGCCTCGTGCGCCCGCGTGAGCGCCGTGGCGACGTCGCGGACGATCTTCGCGACCGCCTTCGGCGTCATCGGCCCGCCCTTCTCGACCTCGTCTGCGAGCGTGCAGCCGCGAAAATGCTCCATGACGAGGTAGGGGACTCCGTCGTCCCCAACGCCGTAGTCGAACACGCGCACCGTGGAGGGGGAGGCGATCCACGCGGCGACACGTGCCTCGGTCTCGAATCGCGCCAACGCTCCCTCGCGCTCGGCCTGCTCGGGCCTCAGGAACTTGATGGCGACCTTCGAGCCGAGCGCCAGGTGCTCGGCCGCCCAGACGGTTCCCATGCCCCCCGCGCCCAGAAGCGTCGTCAGCCGATAACGTCCCCCGACGAGCATCCCCTGCTGCGGCGCGAGCGCGCGCGTCGTGGGGCCGCTCTTCGACATCTGGACGAGCAGCCGCTTGGCCACCTCGAGCCGCATCTGCAGCTCCCGGGGCTGGAACGGCTTACGAACGAACTCGTCGGCGCCCGCCTGGAACGCCTGGAGCAAGTCCTCTTCGCGGTCCCTGGCGGTTAGGAGCATTACGTAGGTGTAGGAGCGTCCCTCCATCTGACGGATTCGCCGGCACAGCTCGACGCCGTCCATACCAGGCATCATCCAGTCGCTGATGACCATGTGCAGCCCAGGGTCGGCGGCCAGGGCCTCCAGCGCCTCGTGGCCGCTGCGCGCGACGGTGCTCTCATACCCCCAGCGCTTCAGCCGGAGCGCGAGAAGCTTGACGATGTCGGGATCGTCGTCTGCGATGAGGACACGCACAGCCCTGGGAACGGCGTCCGAGGCGCCGGCTTGAGGGCTAATCCGACGCCGACTTATCCCACAGCGGCGCTACAGCACCACTCGCTCGACGCGACCCAGCTCCTCGCCGAACGCTCGCCTCGCCGCGAGTCGCATGGCGCGCGGGTCGCCGCTCGTCAAGAACGCCGGGGGCGACCCGCCGTCCGCGAGGGGCCACCGTTGGTCGACCCAGTCCGCCATGGCGGCGGCGGGATCGATGAGCTTTACGCCTTTCAGCAGCTCGCCAAAGAGCGGCGCGATTGCAGGGTAGTGCGTGCAGCCGAGGACGAGTGCGTCGACGTCACGCAGGGGCGCCACGATCCGCCGTACCTCGCCGCGGAGCTCTGGCGACCCCACGTCTCCCGCTTCGATGAGCGCCGACAGCGGCTGCGCCACCCGCTGCCTTATCCTCCGTCCTGGGCCCGCCAGTGCGCGTCGGTAAGCGCCAGAGCGGATCGTCCGCACGCCCCCCACGACGCCGAAGCTCCGTGCTCCCGTCGCGAGCGCGAAGCGCGACCCGTGCTCGATGACGCCGGTCGTGGGCATGCTCCACCCGACCTTCGGCAGGACCGTGCTCGCCGCGTTGCACGCGACGGCCAGGTGCGTGACGCCGCGGGCCGCCAACGCCGCGACGACGGCCGCGAGCCGCGCGCCGAGGGCCGCCCGGGCCAGCCTGCCGTAAGGCGTCGCTCCCGTGTCCGAGAAGTAGAGAATGTCCGCGCGCGGTCGCCGCTTCCGCAGCTCCTGAAGGAAGCCGATCCCTCCGATTCCCCAGTCGACGATCCCGATCACGCGCCGGCCTTCACGGATAGCTCTGCGGAGCCACCCACGAGTCCCGGGGGGCGAGCGGCCCCGAGTCGAACGCGAGCACGCGGGCGTTCCATCCGACGTCGAGCAGCTCCGTCGTCCGGCCTGGGAAGCGGCTCTCGAGGTACCACTTGAACTCGTGCTCCGATCGGATCGGGTTGTACTTCAGCATTCCCTGCCAGCTTGGGTCCTTCACCATCCTGCGGAGCGCGCGCGCGAAGCGAGGGTGCTGGAGGTGATTTCTCACCTGGCGGGCCTTGGAGGAGGCGAACGTCAAGAGCTCCTTCGGCGCGACGGGAACGGTGACCATGTCGATGATGAGGATCTTGCCACCGGGCGCGAGCACCCGGCGCATCTCGTTCATCATGGGGTCCCAGTCGAGGTAGCGGAACGACAGCATCGACACGATGACGTCGACGCTCCGATCGGGGAGCGGGAGCTCGGGTCCGTCGATCGGCGAGAGCTCGAGGTTCGGGTGGCCAGCCGTTCGCCGCCTCGCGTGCGCGAGGAGCGCGGCCGAGCGGTCCACCCCGATGCCCTTCGCGATCCGACCGGAGAGCCTCGCGAGCAGGGCGCCGTTCCCGCAGCCGATGTCGAGAACCCTCGGCGCTGGGGTGCGTGGTAGGTGCTCGTCGATCCACCGGCACTCCTCGCGGCGCACCTCGATGTCGTCGAAGGTCTGGTCGTAGAGCGCCGCCACGGAGTCGTAGGTCACGTCCGCGTCCGGTGCGCTGGGCTCGAAGCGCCTCATCGGGTCGGCCTTGGCTCCCGCGTACTTGAGGACGGATCCGGCGAGGCCGTGCGACTTCCGTCCGGGGCACGAGATGACGTAGAGCGGCGCGTCGTCGCTCGCCAGAGACCACGCGCCGAGCCGTGGCCCCTCCCAGCGGAAGGCGTCGGGGCGCCTCGATACGGTCGTGTACCAGTGGTGGCCGTAGGTCGTCACCCCGAAGGTGCGCGCGAAGAACGGCGCAAACCAGCGCGCAGTGCGGCAGGCGTGGAACCGCGCCTCGGCGCCCGGCGCGAACGACAGCGAGAGCTTCTTCCACTCGAACGGGCTGAACTGCTCGGGCATCGCGGTGGTGCGGAACATCGGGCCGTACATGCCGCTGTGGCCGATGAAGTGCAGCTCCCATAACGCCCGGCCTTCGTGCCGCACGCGGTCCATCGACTCGACGAAGTCCCGCTTGCTCTCGACGCGCTCGACCCGCACCTCGCTCCCCGGAAAGGCGGCCCGCTTCTCGCGAGCCATCGTCAGCGCGGCGCGCTCGAACTTGGGACCGCCCGTGCGGTAGAGCGTCGTGTAGCCAATCCAGATCATCGTTCACCAATCCTGCCGCGACAAGACCAGGTGATCCTGGCTCGGAATCCAGGCGCCGCACGTGTCATCGACCACCAGGGTGCGGCGACCCGCCACGTCGAAGACGCGCATCCCCCGGATGGACGGCGTGTAAATGTGGAGGCTTACGCCTCCGCCCTCGGCAAGCATGTCGTGGATGTCGCGCCGCTCGATGGGCAGGCGCGCGGGGGCCTGGTAGTGCCGTGACGACGAGAGCTGGACACCGCGGCCGGCCTTTCGCCACAGACGCTCGGTGAAGCTGCCCCGGAGCAGAACGACGATCCCGGACGCGGGCCCGTGGTCGTGCGGCGCCGATCGCAGGCCGTCCTGCCAGTGCAGGAGGAGGACCTCCTTCTGCTCGTCACGGTGCAGTGTCGTGCGCGTATATGGCTCGACCTCGCCGCCCGGACGCCGCGACGGAGCTGGAAGGGCGCAAGCGGTAGCGATCCATGCGTCCAGATCGAGCCCATCGGTCCCTGTCCTGGACGACGTGACGACTCTCATGCCAGTGCCTTCGTGTGGAACGCCGCGGTCCGCGCCTCTCTTCCCATTGCTCCTCCCACCCCTCGGTCCGGCGGTTTCCCCAGGCCCGCGTAGCACGTAATTCCCCCCCGTGCAGAGGGGGTACGGCGCGTGCTACTCCCTCGGGCATGAACGACGCTCGAGACGCCAGCGCTGCGCTGCACCTGCGTGCGCGTGCCTTCGTGCGGGCCTTCGAGGTGGGCGCGTCGATGCCCGAGCCGTTTGATGCGCTCGCCACCGATCTCGCGCGGTTCCAGGCCGCCCACGTCCCTGGCTACGCGCGGCTCTGCCATGCGCGTGGGCTCGATGCGCGCGCGTTCTCGCGCGCCGGCGACGCTCCGGCCGTGCCGACGGATGCGTTCAAGCTCTCGCGCGTCGCTGCCTTCGCCGAGGGGGAGGCCAGGGCGACGTTTCGGACGAGCGGCACCACCCTCGGGGCGCGCGGCACGCACGAGATGCGGGATCCCACGACGTACGATGAGGCCGCGCTGGCGTTCGGGCGGTGGGCCCTCGCCTCGGACCTCGAGCCCGGCCACGCGACTCCCGTGCTGGTCCTTGCGCCGTCTCCCGACGGCGCGCCGGACTCGTCCTTGTCGCACATGCTCGGGCTCTTCGTGGATCGGTTCGGCGAGCCGGCCAGCGCCAGGGGGCAGAGCTATTTCGTGGAGGGCGACGTGCTCGATGTCGCGTCCCTCGATGAGCGAGTCGCCCGCGCGCTCCTGGAAGACCTACCCGTGATGCTCCTCGGGACGTCGTTCGCCTTCGTTCACCTGCTCGACGCGCTCGGCGAAGCACCGTTCCGGCTGCCGTCCGGGAGCCGGGTGATGCAGACGGGCGGCTTCAAGGGCAGGTCGCGGGAGGTGGAGGCCTCGGCCTTGCGGCGCGATCTCGCCGCCGCGTTCGACGTGAGCGAGCGCCGGATCGTCGGCGAGTACGGGATGACGGAGCTCTCGAGCCAGTTCTACGAGGGCACGCTGCGCTCGCCGTCGGCGCCCATCGGGGTGTACGTGGAGCCGCCGTGGGCGCGGGTCGTCCCGGTCGATCCCGAGACGCTGATGCCCGTCGCCACGGGCGAGGTCGGCATCGCCCGCATCGAGGATCTGATGAACGTGGACAGCGCGTTCGCCGTCCTGGCGGCCGATCGCGTTCGTCGCGTCCCGGGGGGCTTCGAGCTGCTCGGTCGCGCCCCCGGAGCGCCGCCCCGCGGGTGCTCGATCGCGATCGACGAGATGCTGGCGTCTTGAGTATTTTGGCCATCGGCCGCACGGCCAGCGCGCGCGTGTCCGACGTCCGCGCGCTCGTGCTCGCAGCGCGGAGCGTGGCCGCGGCCCAGGCGCGCCTCGTGCCGGAAGTCGTGCGGACGACCGGCTTGTCCGAGGAGGGGGTTCGGCTCGCGTTCGCTCACCATCTCGAGCTTTACCCGACGGAGGCGGAGCTGCTGTCGCTGGTCGCGGGCGCCAGCGAGGCGTCGCGCGTGCACGTGATCTTGTCCGCCGGAGTCTTCGTTGCGGCCTTGCGCGCGCTTGCCGTGGCCCGTGCGTCGGCGCCTGTCGTGACGGTGAGGCCATCCGTCCGCGATCCGGTCTTCGCGCGGGCGCTCGTCGAGGCGCTCGATGATCCCTCCGTGTCGCTCGCCGCGTCACGGGAGGTCTCGTCGATCGAGTCGGGCGAGATCCACGTGTACGGGCGCGACGAGACTACGGCGTCCGTGCGGTCGCGGGCACGGGCTGGCGTCGTCGTCCGGGGCCACGGCGCGGGGCTCGGGGTCGCGTGCGTGTCGCGCTCCGCCGATCTACGAAGGGTCGCCGGCGAGGTTGCGAGGGACGTCGTCCCGTTCGACCAGCGCGGCTGCCTCAGCCCACGCGTCGTCGTGGTCGTCGGTGACGACGCGCGTGCGGCGGAGCTCGGCGCGGCTCTCCACGAGGCCCTCCTGGCCGCCTCCGCCCAGGTCCCACGTGGGCTCCTGTCGACGGAGGAGCGCGCGCTGGCGACGCGGTACGCGGAGTCGCTCGGGTTCGCCGGGCGCGTCTGGCGGGAGCCCGATCACATCGTGGGGTTCGCGCCGCAGGGAGCGCTCCTCGTCCCGCCGCCCGGGCGGCACGTCCACGTGCTGGCTGCATCGGACGTCGAGGACGTCCGCCGCAAGCTCGAGCCCCTTGCCCCGTTCGTCGTCGCGTTCGGCACGGACGACCCCCTACTCGCGGCCGCTGCCCCTGCAAGGGCGCGCGTCTCGTCCCTCGGCGCCATGCAGCGCCCGCCCCTCGACGGCCCCGTCGACCTCCGTTAGAAGCCTGGTGCTTTTCGCCGATGGCGGCGCGCTGGCGGCGTCGGGTCGAGTCAACGTACAAAAGTACGTTTCCTCTCCCCTCCTGGCCATCGCTTGCCCTCGACGAAAACCACCAGGCTTCTACAGCGACGACTAGCGCTCGAGGCGGCGGCTTTCCCCGATGTCGAAGATCCAGAGGCGGCTCGCGTCGAGGGAGTGGTCCCTCCACCAGGTGCGGATTCGGTCCGGAGGCTCGCCCATGGGCTCGTCGGTGAGCTTGAACGTGCCCCAGTGCATGGCGCAGAAGATCCTGGCGCCCAGCAGCTCCCAGGCGCGTCCGGCCTCTTCGGGGTTCATGTGCTGTGGCTGCATGAACCACTGCGGATCGTAGGCGCCGATGGGCAGCATGGCCCAGTCGATGCGCGGGAAATGCTCGTGGATGGCGCGAAAGACCTGCTCGCTGAAGGCCGTGTCCCCTGCGTGGTAGCTCGTCCCCTCCGGCGACTCGTAGACGAACCCTCCCCAGAGCCTCTTGTTTCGGTCCCACGGGGTCCGCATCGACCAGTGCTGCGCGGGAACCAATGTGATCCGCAGATCGCCGACCGTGTGGCTCTCCCACCAGCCGAGCTCGACCACGTTCGGCAGCCCCGCGTTGCGCAGGATCTCCCCCACGTCGCGGGGAACGACGTACAAGCAGCCTGGACCTATGCGCTGCAGCGTGGGGAGGTCGAGGTGATCGCGATGCGAGTGCGACACCGTCACGACGTCGAGCGCGGGGACGTCCTCCAGCGAGACGCCCGGTGGTGCGTTCCGGGGGACCACCGCGAGCCGGTCGACCCAGACGGGATCGGTCGCGAGCAGCTTGCCCCCGAGGCGCTGCACGAAGGTCGCGTGCCCGATCCACGTGAGGCGGGGATCGGGCGCCCGGAGCTCCTTGCCGTCGTTGGGACGGCGAGGGGTGGCGAAGCGCGCCGGGCTCTTGGGCGGCGCGCGGCCCGAGAGCCGGTCGCCCACCTTCCACTTGAGGATTTCCCCGATGCTCTTGTCGGGGGTCGTGCCGTCGAGGTTCGTGTAGACGGTCACTGCCCGTTGCGTGCGGGAGGAGAGCCGGCCGAGCCTGCAGGAACGGGGATGATCTGGACGCGCCGATCGGGCCCTTCGCCGCTGCTCTCCGTACGGACTCCGGTGACCTCGCGCAGAGCCATGTGGACGATGCGGCGGTCGCGCGCGCTCATCGGGTCGAACGTGATGACCTTGCCCTCGGTGGCGACACGCTCGCCCAGCCGGCGCGCCATCTCGGCGAGCTGGTCTTCGTGGCGTGCGCGGTACCCCTCGGCGTCGACCGCGACGTGCCTGCGACCTTCGCCGGGACGGTGCGCGATGCGCGTCGTCAGGTACTGGATGGCCTCGAGCACGGCGCCTCGCTTGCCGATGATGCGGCCAGCGTCGGGCCCCTCGATCTCGAGCCGTATCTCGTCCTCCGAGCCTTCGCCGTCGTCGGGAGCGAGGACCACGTCGGCGTCCATCTGCATCGCCTTGACGAGCTTGCGCACGAACTCGAGCGCCCTGCCGGTCTGCGCGTCGGCCGCGCCTTCGCCCGCGGCACCCTCTGCCGACTCGCCCTCCGCGATGGCAGCGTTGGGCAGCGTCGTGGCCTCGGACTGGAATGAATCGGACTTGGTGCTCTCAGACACGCGCTCTTCCCTTTCCAAAAGTAGTGTCGGCGTCACCGCCGGCAAGTCGAGGGGCGTCGACCTGCTTTACCGTGATCTCCCCCTTGCCACCACCCTTGCCTCCGGGGGCGTTGCGGGGAGCGATGCGCTCCACCACGAGCTGCTGCGCGATGCCGAGCACGCTGTTGGTCAGCATGTAGACACCGAGAGCGGCTGGCAAGAACAGCATCATGACCGTGAAGACCCCGGGCAGAAGATACATCATGAGCTTCTGCTGCATCGGGTCCATTCCTTGCTGCGGCACGACCCGTTGCTGCAGGATCATGAACGCGCCCAGGACGATGGGGAGGATGTAGAACCTGTCGGGGGCCGAAAGGTCCGAGAACCACAAGAATTTCTCGTGGTACATCTCCACGGCCGTCTGGAGCGTCGTGTACATCGCGAACCAGATGGGCATCTGAACGAGCTGCGGCAGGCACCCGCCCAGCGGGTTGACCCCGTGCTTTCGGTACAGCTCCATCATGGCCATGTTCTTGGCCTGCATGTCGTCCTTGAACTTCGCGGAGACGAGATCGATCTCCGGCTTCAGGCGACGCATCGCGATGGACGTCTTGATGGGCTTGATCGACAAGGGCAGCATCAGCAGCCGCAGGGAGAGCGTCATCGCGATGATGGCGAGACCCCAGTTGCCGAACGTGACGTGGTTGCGGAAAAACACCAGAACGCCGACGAGCACCTTCGCGACCGGCGAGAAGAACCCCAGGTTGATCATGTCCCCGAGGTGAGCCGAGCCTCCGGCCGCCTTCGCGAGGACGTCCCGCTCCTTGGGCCCGAAGAACGCGATCTGCTTGTAGCTGGCCGACGCGTGAGGAGCGAGCTCGCGCACGGGGTAGAGGAGCCGCGCGTGGTAGACGGCCCCCGCCTCGTCGTCGTCGCGGTGCTGGCCGGCCGAGTACCAGTCCTCGGCCACCAGATCGCACTCGGGCTTGCCGACCTCTTCGCCCGCGTCGAGCGGGACAATCGCCTGCCCGAAGTAGTAGTTCGAGATCGCGACGTACCGGTCGACGTTGGGCTCGGAGAACCAGCCCTCCTTGAAGTCGTCCTTGCCCTTGCGGGTGACGTCCTTCTCGCGGGCACACTGAAGGTCGGTCACGAAGGGGGAAGCCCGACCGAAGTGGCTCTTGATCTGCTTGTTCTCGTGGTACGCGAACTCCTCGATCGAGAAGCGGTGGTGCCTGGGTGTCTCCCCGAGGTTCGTGATCGTGGTGTCGACGTCGAGCTCGAACGGACGCTCGCCCGCGGTGACCGTCTTCACGATCTTCGTGTCCGCATCCGCGTACGTGAAGGTGCAGCCGCTGCCGTCCGGCTTCGCCTCGAGCTTCCAGTCGAACCGATCGTACTTGAGCTGATCGTCGGACGTCGCCCCGGTGCTCGGGTTCCGGAACAGCGTGCGGAGCGAGCGCCAGCGCTCGACGTCCGCCGTCGTCGACATGTCGAAGCCGTCCGTGCCCGCGTAGACCGGGTCCCGGAGGTAGAAGTGCGTGAGGGCGGCGCCGCGGGTGGAGAGCACCGCGTCGAACCGGTTTCCCTTGAGGGTGCAGAGCTCCCCTTCGGCCGGCTTGTTCGGCGGGGCACCAGCGGGCACGGCGTCGACGACGTCGGGGACGAAGCCCGGCGCGTTCGCGTAGTTCTCCGCGGGCAGGTTCTGCGCACCGTCGTGGTTCTTGCCCTGAATCATCGGAAGCCCGACTTTCCAGAACAGAAGCACCGCGACGAAGATGAGAACGGTGCGAAGGAGGCTAGATCGATCCATCGGATCGCTTTCTGCGTTTCGAGGTCATGGTGTTCAGGTGGGCGACCCCGAAGCGGGGGGGAGCGATCGAGCGTGCGGTGCGGCGGCAGGCTCTGTCGTGCGTGGCGGGCGGTAGCCGGGCGGAGGGTCGAATCCACCTGGGTGAAACGGGTGGCACTTACACAGCCGCATGATCGAAAGCAAGCTGCCTCGGCCTGCGCCCTCCGTCTGGATGCACGCCAGCGCGTAACGGGAGCACGACGGGGTGAACCGGCAGACGTTGCCCAGCAGTGGGGATAACGTCCACTGGTAGAGCCGGATGAGCGCGATGAGCAGTTTGGCTATCATGCAAGTCTGGGGGCCCCGAGCGGGCGGAAAGAGCCGCTCAGCGTGCTGGGGTGTCTGGCGTGCCCGAAACATGCGTCCGCCCACCCGCTTGCGCCAGGGCTTCCTGGGCGCAGCGCCGCAGCTTCGGCGCCGCGGTCGACCATTCGGCCATGACCTGCGCCAGGACGAGGCCATCCGCGCCCTGCCTCCCGATCACGACCAGGTCGACGCCGCAAGGCAAGAGCTCGGGAAGCCGGCGGAAGCATTCACGGCACAGCCGCTTCACGCGGTTGCGCGCCACGGCGTTGCCGAGCTTGCGCGTCACCACGACCCCCAGACGAGCCAGGTGTGGCCCCCCAGAAGTGGAACCAGAAGTGGAACGCGCCAGGTCGGGCCCCAGACCGCCCGGTCTCGAGGCAACCAAGAGGACGAAATGAGGCGTAGTTACGCGCCGTCCGCTCGATTGGATGCGCAAGAAGTCAGGGCGTTTGCGGAGCCTGCGCTCGCGTGAGAACGAGTGCGCACGACGCTCGCCGCCGCGCGGACCAGCCGCGGACGCTCCGTCCTCCTTCGCCACGCCGGTCAGCGGCTACTTCTTGTAGATCGTGACCGCGAGACGCTTCCGTCCCTTTCGGCGGCGGTTGGCGAGGACCTTCTGTCCGCCGCGCGATTCCATGCGGGCGCGGAAGCCGTGCGTTCTGACACGGCGGATGTTGTGCGGCTGGTACGTCCGTTTCATTTGGGGCCGCGAAGAAAAGCACCGATTCTATTTCCGGTCAAGCCTCGGATCTCGTCACCTCACGGAACAGGCCCGCGGCTCACGCGACCTTGGCCGCGTCTTGTGGTCACGCGAGCTACTAGCACTATCGCGGGCACGCCGCGCCCCGACGGTGTACCGTGCGCGAGAGCGATGGCAGACGACGACCGACGGGCCGTACGAAAGATGCGCCGGATTGTGCTCGCGAGGCTGCTCTCGGCGGTCACCTTTGCCGGGGCGACCATGCTCGGCGTTGGGCCTGCGGCGAAGACGGCGATGGCCCAGCAGGCGACCTTCAAGCTGGACCGACTCGAGGTCCCGGGCGGCCCCGACGATGGGGTTACGCTCTACCGCCCCGTCACGCAGCAGGTTCCGACCTTCTTCGCGCAGATAGGGCTCGGGTATTCGCGCTCGCCGCTCCTCACGTCCACGATCGTCACGGACAAGGACACGCTCCACGACTCGGCGAGGGCAGTCATCCAGGACCAGTTCACCCAGTACACGACGGTGGGCTTCGCGTTCCTCGATCGGTTCGCCGTCTCCGCATCCTTGCCCGTCACGTGGGGCCAGGACGGCAAGCTCCCGACGTACACGGACAACATCCTCGGCGGCGGCGTGGGGAGCACGACGTTCTCGACGGGCGGCCCCGGCGCGGGCGACACCCGGCTCGACCTCCGCAGCGTGGTGCTCCGCTCGCGCGATCGCAAGGCGATCCTCGGCGCGCACCTGAGCGTGTTCCTCCCCACGGGAACCCAGACGAACTTCGGTGGCGACGGGTCCGCCACGACGACGGTGATGCTCGACGGGGAGTACACCTACAAGTACTTCACCTTCGTCGCGAACACGGGGCTCAACTTCCGTCCCGTCAACTCGATCAACGTGCCCGCGCTGGGCGATGGGCTCGGCATCGGCAACGAGTGGCGGTGGGCCATCGGGGCGTTCGTTCCCGTGCGCGAGAAGTATCGTTTCGGGGTCTCGATCTTCGGCCAGACCGGCATCTCGGACACCGCGACCACGGGCGAGACGTTCTTCCGCAAGCAGAACACGCCCATCGAGTGGAACGCCGAAGGGCGAATGAAGGTCGGGGCCTCCCAGCACTGGTGGGTGGGCGGCAGCGTCGGGACACGCCTGACCGATGGGTATGGCGCCCCCGACCTTCGCGTCATCTTGCTCGCCGGAGTCTACGTGCCGATCCTCGACGTCCCGGCGCCCTCGCCGACGCAGGCCCGGGACGAGCGTCGGCAGAAGTGGCGTAACGAGTCGAGCATGCACGATGCCGACAACGACGGCATCCCCGACGACCTCGACGCCTGCCCGAACGAGCCCGAGGATCACAAGGGGCCCGACCCGAGCGACGGATGCCCGATGCCCGCGGATCGCGATGGCGACGGCATCCCGGACATGAGCGACAAGTGCCCCGATCAGCCCGAGGACAAGGACGGCATCCAGGACGCGGACGGTTGCCCCGAGGATGACGCCGACCACGACGGGATTCCGGATGCGCAGGACGCTTGCCCGCTCGAGCCGGGACAGCCCTCGCCCGACCCGAAGCGCAACGGCTGCCCGCAGTTCATCAAGCTCGAAGGATCGAGCGTGCGGATCCTCCAGCCGGTGCACTTCGCCTACAACTCGGCGACGATTCTCCCGGACAGCTTCCCGATGCTGCAGGAGATCGCGAACCTCCTCAAGGTGAACCCCCAGATCAAGCGCATGGCGATCGAGGGCCACACGGACGATCGCGGGCCTGCCGACTACAACATGAACCTCTCGCAGTCTCGCGCGAGCTCGGTCTCCCGGTGGCTCAGCGAGCACGGCGTGGAGGCCGGTCGGCTCGAGGCGCACGGCTACGGCAAGACGAAGCCCATCGCGGACAACGCGACCGACGAGGGGCGCACCGCCAACCGGCGCGTCGAGTTCAAGATCGTGACCGAGGTGGATCCGGGCAAGGCGAGCCCGCCGCCTCCCCCGTCGGCGCCAGCAGCGCCCCATCCGCCCGCTCCGCCCGCGAAGAGCAACATCGAGCTCTGAGTAGCCTCCGCGGTGGCCGCGGGCTCTTCAGGGGCCTGCGCCGTGGCGCAGGCGGCTCGCGAAGACCTCGGTGACCCAGACGCTGCCGTCGGGATCGCCGATGACGGCGATGCCCAGCCGATCGAAGCCTCCGTTGACGAGGTTCGCGCGATGGGAGGGGCTCGCGTAGAGGGTCCGGTGGGCGAGCTTGACCGACGGGGCGTGCGCGACGTTCTCGCCCGCCTCGCGCGCCGACATGCCCGCGTCGCGCAGGCGCTCGGCGGGATCTCCGTCGCCGAGGTCGTGTCCCACCGTCCGCGTCTTGACCATCAGGCGGGCGTGCGTGAGGGCGAGGGCGTCGAGGCCCGGGTCCCGCGCGAGGGCCGGCAAGCGAGCGTCCTCGCGCATCTTCCCGATCATGTTCGTCAGCTGCGTGGGCGCGTCACCCGTGCCCCCTGCGTCCTCACCTGGGGCCGTGAGGTTCGGCAAGCTCGTCGTGGGCTCCACGTCGGCGAAGACCCGGGCTTCCAGGACGGGCCGAGGTCCCGTGTCGACCTCGGCCATCACCTGGACGGTGAACTCGCCCGGCCGGTCCGTAGCGAAGCGCGCGTGGACGCGCCCGTGCTCGAAGGAGGTGGGGACGCTTCGTGGCTCGCCGCTCGGCCCGAGCAAGAGGACCCGCGCGCCCGTGGCCGGCACCCGGAGCGTCGCGTCCACCGTCAGCCAGGCCCCCGTGCGGGCGCGGACCGGAAGGGGAGCGAGGTCTCCCAGGGCATCGAGCGCCACCGCGGCGACCACCTCCGTGCCATCCGGCGCGTAGCCGATCGCGACGCCGCAGCGGCGCTCCCCGAGGTCGTGGAAGCTCTTTCGCCATGCCTCGATGCGGGAGAGAGTCGTCGCGTGATCGAGCGCCAGCCCGGACACGATCCACGCGCGTGGCCACACGTGGGGCTCGCCGGCTGCGCGCTGCGCGAAGGTGAGGCCGTCGAGATCGAGGTATGGCCGGTCGGCAATCTTCCGATCGACGAGCTGCTTTGCGACCTTCCGCAACCCCGCCTCGCCGACGCCGCAGGCCGCTTCGAGCTGTGCCTCGCGGTCCGTGAGCGCGGCGACGGCTACGGGGCTCGGTGAGCTCGTGGCGGTCGCCCATGTCCACGGCGGCTCCGGGGACGATGGCCCCGCGGAGGTGACTCCCGTGATGAGCGCGCCGCCTGCCACGAGCAAGGCGGTCCGCGCGCGCGATCTCACACCGGGAATCTACTTCGAGGCCAGGCGGTGGTCACTTTTGGTGGATCCGAGGGCGAACCGCCTGGAGGCGCTGCGGTAGCCAAGCGCTATCCCCGCCCGCAGCCCCAGCAAGAAGGCCGCGAACACCGCGAGGCCTACGAACAGCAAGAGCGAGTCAGTTGATGGAGAAGCTCTTGCCTACCTTGACCGAGCCCCCCGAGAACGCGGGGACGCGGGCCGCGCGGAACTTCGCCGCCACGCAGCCGCCGACCGCCGTCCCCGCGAACGGGGGCTGATCGGCGGTGACGTTGGACACGCTGCCGTTCGGGGCAAACGTGATGCTCACGTGGCCTCCGCCCGTCGGGCCGTCGCCCTTCTTGCATGCCTGGACGTTGACCGCGCTGAGGGCGCCCGCCGCGGCACCGCGATCGAAGGGGGCCGACCCGCCCCCACCGCCGGAAGTGTCACCGCCACCGCCACCACCGCCGCCGCCGCCGCCGCCGGCCTTCGCGATTGCCTGAGCGAAGGCGTCACCCCCACCACCGCCGCCCGCCGGAGCGGCCGGAGGGGGAGTCGGGTTGGCAGGAGGGGCCGGGAGGCCGCCACCGCCACCGCCGCCTCCACCTGGATTCGCACGCGGAGGCGCAGGAGCCCTGGGGCCGCCCATCGCGACCGCCGTCGGGCCGACCGGCGGCGGCTTCGCCGCCGTGTCCGCCGTCGCCGGGGCGGTTGCCGTCGGCGCGGAGGCGGCGCCGGCAGCAGCCGCGGACGAGGTGTCCGCCGCGGCGACCGTTCCGGTCGTACCCCCGGTTCCGGCGGCTGCCGGGCCCGTGGCCGTGCTCCCCGTGCTGCCCGCCGTCGACGGGTTGTCCGTCGTGGCAACCGTGGCCGGCTTGCGCACGAGCAGCACGATGACCACCGCAACCAGCGCGACCATCACGCCCACGAGGGCGAAGACGATTCCCTTGTTGCCCTTCTGCGGAGCGCCGCCACTATCGCCCGTTTCCATGGGCGGGGCCGCGAGCACCGGGGCCGCGAGCGCCGCCGTGAAGGCACCGCCGCCACCCAGGTTCATGATGTCGTCGACGTGGCTCGACTTATCCTTGCTGGTCGACATGCTCGACGCGAGGGCGCGAATGTCGATGAGGCCCGAGCCGTCACCCTGAGGCGGGGGAGGGGGCGCCGAGCCGTTGGCTTCCTTGGGCCCGCCGGACGTGAGGGCGCTCAGCGAGAAGAGCACGCTGTTCTCGTTGCGCTGTCCGGTGAGCTTGGCTTCGCCGTTCTCGTGCGCCTGGGGGGTTCCCTGCGGCGCGCTCGTCATCACGTCGTTCTCGCCGCCGGCATCGGCCGCGTTGCCGAAGAGGTCCGCACCCGGAGCGCCGCGTCCGCCAGTCCGCCGGGCGGCAGCCGAGGCCGTCGGGCTTCCCTGCCCGAACGGGCTGCTGCCGTTCGACTCCGCCATCGCGACGGGCGGCGTGCTCGGGAAGGCCGCGGCCCCGGTGAACGCGGGGTTCATTCCCGGGCTGACGACCGCCGTGGGTGCCTGGGACGTGAAGCGCTGGGGAGGAGCGATGGAGCCGCCCGCCGCGCAGGCCGACGCGAGCGCCGGGATCTCGCGGAGGGGCAGCCAGTCCGTCATCCCGTCTTTCCAGCAGTACGTCTCGTCGTTGACGACCCCAGCCTTGTACTCGGACACGATCTGGGCCGAGCGCATCGTGCGCTGGTCGCCTTCGCCGACGTTGACCGTCCACTCGTCACCCTGGGGGGGCGCGGCGTAGTCGAACGCGCCGCCAGCCGAGCCGGAGCTCTGGGCGACAGCCGTCGCGTCGTCGGGCGGGGACAGCGAGGACTCGGAAGCCTCGTTGCCGTTGATGACGATGGTAGCGCTGCACTTCTTGCAGCGAATCTTCACGACCCTGCCGAGGACTTTTTCGTCCGCGATCGTGTACTTGGCCTGACACGATTGGCACGCAATCTTCATCGCGGAACCGTCCTTCGCATGTTCGAATCGTAGCGCACGTGCATGACCGTCGCTCGCCTAATGCTGAGCGCTAGCGGGACACAGACCCTGGTGGGAAAAGTATAGCGGGGTCGCTTGTGGGCGAGCAAGTGAACGGGGAGCAGGGGTGGCATTTGTGGATTTAGACGTCTAGTCGGAGCGATCGGTTGGAGAAATGATCGGGGCGCCGAGGAGCGGGACGTCGCCCACATCGGGACCCCTTCGACGAATCCACGAGATGACACGAGTAGAGAGGAAGGCTCCGATTTGGCCCACATCTCGGTTAGTTGAGTAGCACGAGCGCGGTCCCGTCTTTGCCGCAGAAAGCGGCGTTGCCCTCGAAACGGTCCCCGCACGTCGGGCAAATCTTGCCCCGCGGGACGGCGGCGGGCGACAGGCCAGTGGGCTCGCGGCTGGCGTGCAGGGCGTAGGGGACGAGGTCGTCGCCGTCGTGTGGGCAGGTCTTCACGCCAGGGTCGAAGCCCCGCTTGCACGTGGGGCAGATGCTCCCCGGAGCCCCGCCGCCGAGGGCGTCCTCCGGCCCGTGCAACGTCGCCAGTCGGTTGGCGTCGTTCGGACAGAAGACCGTGCCTGCGGGGTACTCCCGCCGGCACGCCGGGCAGATGAGCCTGGTTCCCCCCGCCGTCGCGAGGTCGGCCGCGCGGGCGATGCTCTCCTGGTGCGCGCGAACGGCCGCCGCGTGCTGCTCGGCTCGCTCGCGCCGTCGCTCCTCTGCGTCCCGCATGCGCTCGGCGTGGCGCTCCTCGGCCTCGCGCGTGAGGGCCGCTTGCTTGCGGGCGCGGACGGAGCCGATGATCCCCACGACGAGGAGCGCGACGGCCATCGACACCACGATGGCAATGAACGCGATCCGGCGCCGCTGCGACCCGTCCTGCGCCTTGGCATCACCCCCGCCGATGGAGCTCGTAGCGATGACCGCGACGCTGGGGGCGTCGCTCTCGCCGGCGTCGTTCAGCCCCGAGGTCGCGAGGAGCTCGTCGTAGCGCGACGCCGAGACGATCTCGACCGTGACCTTCGCGTTCTTGCCGGCCGCGGTGGCGACGACCGAGAAGGTGCCCTCCGTGGCCTCGGACGGGACGGTGACCTTGCCGCTCGGGTCCATGCTGGCGCCCGTGGCCGCGGCCCCGTCGGCCGTCCACGTCGTCGGCGTGTGCGTCGAGCAGCCGTTCGCGTCCACGACCACGGCGTGGAACGAGAACGAGTCGCCCGCCCGGAGGAGCTTTCTCGACGGGCGGACCTCGAGGCGAACGGGATCGCCGGGCGACGCGCAGCGCGACGAGTCGACGACCTGCGCGGTGGGCGGCGGCTTGACCGGGGGAGCCTGCGTCTGGGTTGCCGTGGCCGTGGGGGCCACGGCCGCCGGCACGTCCGCGACGACGGCGTCGAACGACCGCGAGCGCTTCACGTCGGCGATGCAATGCCCGCCCTCGAGGGTGCTTTCGTAGCGGCCCGTCTCCACGAGGTCGATGTGCGTGTCGGTCGTGGCGACCACGAGCGTGTTGAGGCCGGCGTGCCGCGGGTCCGCGGCCGGCGTCGTGCAGCGCGTGCGCCACGAGCGGCCCGAC
>Ga0302196_10000589_pt1 | contig 34992 bp, 31 predicted proteins | sample II_Bog_N1_3_FD_198794 | JGI IMG/M metagenome (GOLD analysis project Ga0302196, IMG submission 198794) | Peat permafrost microbial communities from Stordalen Mire near Abisko, Sweden - II_Bog_N1_3 | ecosystem: Environmental > Terrestrial > Soil > Wetlands > Peat | place: Sweden: Abisko...
ACCAGGACGCCGTGCGATCCCCCCTCGGACGACCACGCATGCGCACCTGGGATGATGGGAGCAGTCACGACCGGGATGCTAATGGCCCCGGGCGGTCCCGTTGGCCAGTCCCTGCAGGATGGCCGCCGGGTACCCGGCGCTAGGGTTGGCCCACCGACTACCGATCCATGGGCAAGGAGTTCTGCAGCGATGGCCACCTATCTGTTCCTGAGCGACGAGTGGCTGGACGAGGCCCGGGCCATCCGGGCCGAGTACGACGGGAAGGGCGCAGCCATCGACCACTCCATCCGGATGAACCTGATCATCGGCGAGGTGCCCTTCGGTGACGGTGTGGTCCACGCCCACGTGGACACCTCGACGGGCGAATTGGTCCTCGACACCGGCCACATCGATCCGGTCGACCTCAAGGTCTCGCTCGACTACGACGTGGCCCGGGCCATCCTGGTCGAGGGCAATCCCCAGGCGGCCATCCAGGCCTTCATGTCCGGGAAGATCAAGGTCGAAGGAGACATCGCCAAGCTGATGGCCCTCCAGTCCATGTCGCCGGATCCCACTGCGGCGGAGATCGCCGTGCGCATCCTCGCCATGACCGAATGACGCAGAGCGCGTCGCGGACCCGGTGACCTCGCCCGCGGCGGCGTCCGGGGCGATCTCCGATCTCGTGCACCTGCGCCGGGCCCGTGACCTCATCGACCGCGACTATGCGAGGCCGCTCGACGTGCCGGCCATCGCCCGTGCCGCGCTGATGTCCCCCGCGCACTTCTCGCGCCGGTTCCGTGCCACCTACGGCGAGACCCCGTACTGCTATCTCATGACCCGGCGCATCGAGCGGGCCGCGGCGCTGCTGCGCCAGGGGGTGTCCGTCACCGATGCCTGCGTGGCGGTCGGCTGCACCTCGCTCGGATCCTTCAGCTCGCGCTTCACCGAGATCATGGGCGTGACACCGTCGCAGTACCGGAGACTCGACCACCGACACCTCGAGGTCGTCCCTCCGTGCATGACCCTGTTCGCCACACGGCCGGGGCGTCGGGCGGCCACCGCCTGACGCCGTCGGCATGCCCCCGACCGAGCAGGATCGGAGAAGCATCGGCCGGGAGGACGCCCGTACACTCGATCCATGGCCGTCACCGTCTCCGCACTGTTCATCACCGTCCACGATCCCGACGCCGCGCTGGGCTTCTACCGCGATGCACTCGGCCTCGAGGTGCGCAACGACGTCAGTAACGGGGACTTTCGCTGGGTGACCGTCGGCGCCGCCGGCCAGGACGTCGACATCGTCCTCTCCCAACCCCACGGCGGCCGTTCGCAGTCCGAGGGGGACGCCCTGTTGTCCCTTGTGACCCAGGGATCGCTGCAGGCGGCGCTGTTCCGGGCCGACGACCTCGACGCCACCTTCGAGAAGGTACGGGCATCGGGGGCCGAAGTGCTCCAGGAGCCGGCGTCGCAGCCCTGGGGCGTGCGGGACTGCGCATTCCGCGATCCGTCGGGCAACCTGGTCCGCATCGCCCAAGCCTGAGCGACCCGGCAGCCGAGAGGGCCAACGACCTGTGAAGACGATGACGTGCGCTCAGCTGGGTGGACCCTGCGATCAGCCGCTGAGCGGCGCGACCGCCGATGAGATCATCAAGGCCCAGGACAGGCACCTGAAGGACGCCGTGGCCACCGGTGACGACAGCCACGCCGATGCGCTGAAGGCCATGAGGGCCCGGTGGAGGAGGCCCCTGTCAGGAATGGGTTGGTACCGCGACACCACGCGGGCGTTCGCCGCGCTCCCCGACGTCTGACCGCCGGCCCTGTCGGCTCAGCGCCCGGGAGCTGCCGGCCGGTCCCGCACCACCGTGGCGGAGGCGTCGATGACCTCGGTGGGATGAGCCCCGCGGGTGCTGACTCTGTCCCTCCGGGTGGGGGGAGCCACCGCATGGACGGCAGCGCGGGCCGCCACAACTGCCAGGCCCACCACCGCCATCGCCACGGCCACCGCGGCGATGGCGACGAGGGCTCCGACCAGGAGGACGCCGCCGATCATCGTGGCCAGCACCACCGCCACCGCGCCGGGGAGACTCCACCTGTGGGCAGGCCCCGGGGGGCTGACGGATCCGAACGGCGCTCGCAGCTGCCCCGGGTGGGTCCCGGTACCGGTGGTCATGACCGGCCCCGTCCCCCCGGGACCGGCTGCCGGGATCGGCCACTGATGACGTAGACCAGACCGGCGGACAGTGCCACCTCGACGATGATGCTGAAGATGCCCAACCCGAGCAGCCCCCCGAGGAGGCCGCCCACGAAGGCACCGATCAATCCGATGCCCAGGGTCTTCCCCGCACCGATCGGATTGGGGCCGGGAATGACGAGCCGTCCGAGCCCGCCGACGACGAATCCCACGATGAGGAGGCTGATGATGTACCCGATGATGCCCATGGAGACAGTCTCGTCCCCGAAGGTGTGACCGGCGTAAGAACCAGCTAACAACCACAGAAGAACGCTGGTCCGTGGCCGGGCCCCCGGCCGCGCCTAGGCGGGGTCCCCACGGTCAGGTCACGGTGAGGGAATCGAGATTGAAGCCGCCCTGTTCGGATGTCTCGACGCTGTACACCACGAGGTTCGTGCCGGCAGCCATGGTCAGTGTGACCGGCACGCTCTGCCATCTCGTCCAGGCGGCAGTGCTGGGCACTGTGAGGATGGCCGAGCCGTGCTGGGCACCGGTGGCCGGATCCAGTGCCCGCACGGTCACTGTCGACGGGGTGCCGGTGGCGTTGGACACACGGCTCAGGACCCGGCGACCGCCGGCCCGGGGCACCGACACGGCCACGGCCACACTGCTCCCCTCGGTGTCGAGGCCGGTGACGTAGCCCATGCCGGTGTGGCCGTCGAAGGTGTTCTCGAACCGGGCCGATCCGCCCCAGGCCCCGACGTCGGCCTGAAACCGGGCCGGGGCCTCCGGCACCACCGACACGAGGACCGACGCATGGGGCGCCAGGGTCACCTGGTAGCCGGTCATCGAGCCCAGGTCCTGGTGGGCCCAGAGGTCCCGCACCCGGGCCCGGCCGGTGACACCGAGCACGGTGGCGAAGTCGATCGACTGGGTGCGCGGGCCCGGGCCGTCCTCCCGGTTGAACAGGGCCACTGCCCAGGTCCCGTCGGGCAGCTGGCCGATCCACCGCTCGGGATCGCGGCTCGAGGGGTCGTACTCGAACCCGTGGCTGTTGTTGAACACCGGTTTGCCGACCAGTCCGGCCCGGCGCAGGGCCAGCACCTCGGGGTTCTGGAAGAACTGGGCACCGTCCCCGATGGTGTCGACGCGATCGGTGATGGCGATGGGGGCACCGGCCATGGTGAACAGCGTGATCGCACTCCGGCGCTCGCCGTCGTTGGCGAATGACTCGATGATCAACGGGTCGCCGTCGAGGATCAACTGGCCCCGACCGGACACGTCGGCGAAGCCGGTGAAACCCAGGAACGGGTTGTTCCACTGGGACCACTCGGGCTGCCAGGTCTGACGGCCGTCGCTCAGGTCGTACCAGGCGCCGACACTGACGTCGTTGTCGATCCGGACCAGGTCACCGTAGCGGCGCTCCCCCGCCCCGTGGTCGAACAAGTTGGGCATGACCAGGCTCAGCTGCATGTCGCCCGCCGCCTCCCGCATCCACGCCAGGGCCTGGAGGTAGGAGTCGCGGCCGTGGGCCACGCCCACCGTGCCTTCGCTCTGGTCGAAACCCACCTCGTACCAGGCCAGGAAGTCGATCCGGAGGAAGGTGACCCCGAGCTGGCGGAAGTAGGAGACGTACCCCTTCACGTACTCCTCGGCCCCATCGCGGCTGGTGTCCACCCACCGCAGTTGCCCACCCCCGTCGAACCAGTCGCCCGGGTTGACGATGTCGGCCACCTTGACGTCGGGCCGGCCGACCACGGTGACCGTGGGGTCGTCCACCGCCGACCGGGTCACCCACAGGGGGTTGTAGTAGACGCCCAGCCCGAGGCCCTTGCCCTTCAGGTACTCCGCCCACCAGGCCCAATCGTGCTCCCAGTCGTCGGCCTGACTGAGGATGTAGCCGTGCGGTGTGATCCGTTGGGTGTTGTCCATCCAGCCGTCGGTGCACACCATCGTGTAGCCGTCGTCCCTGAAGGTCGCCGCCACCCAGTCGACGTTGGTCTTCCACACATGCTCGGGAATCAGGACGTTGTTGAAGAACTCGTACCCGTAGGTGCTCCAGTAGAGGGGCCCGGCGCCACCCCGTCGGAAGGCCGACGTGGTGGCCGCTCCCGCTCCGCTTCCGGATTCCGGCACCGTGGCGGCCCCGGCCACGTCCTCGGCCACGATGGAGGAGCCGGCCAGGCCGGCGAGCAGGGCACCCCCACCGCCTTTCAGCACGTCCCGTCGCGTCGGCACCCGATCCCAGCCCTCCGTCTCGAACTCGCGGGAAGACTCTAGCCACGGCGGCCCGGAACAGAGCGGGCCGCCCCGGACCGGAACGGCCAGACCGGCTACAGGGGATGGGCCTCGAAGAACTTCCAGATCAGCTGGTTGTCCGAGATGGAGAACGTCGTCTTCCCCACGACCGACGCGATGGAGGTCATGGCCTGGCTCCCCGCCCAGATGTGGCCGTCACCCTGCTCCCGGTACAGCTCGACCGAGGCGTTGCCCGGGCAGGTGTAGGCGATCAGCGTGACGTTGCCCGACACCGTCGACGTCTTCGGGGTCTTCGAGCAACCGTTCCGGGCCGCCCAGCGGGCCTCTTCCACGGGGATCGGCAGATCGTTCTGCTCGATGTTCTGGTTGGCCTTGGCGTTGAGCTGCGACCCGATGGTCCCACCTCCGCTGACGGCGGGCAGCTTCTTGGCCGCCGGGCCGATGCCGCCCTTGTAGGGGACGAAGGGGTCGGCGGTGCCGTGGAACGCGATCACCGGGACCCGCCGGGCCGGATGGCACCCCGACGGTGCCTCGATGCCGGCCACCGTGGCCACCGCGGCGATCGTGCCGGCATCGGTACAGGCCAGCGCCGACGCCATGAAGGCACCGTTCGAGTACCCGGCCACGTACACGCGGTGCGTATCGATGCACTCCGTGTCGATGATGTGGGCGATCAGCGAGATGAGGAACCTCTGGTCGGAGCTGCCGGGCGACGTCACCCAGTGCTGCACCGCTTCAGTCACCTGGGGTGACACGGTGATGAATCCCTTCGTGTCGCCGTAGGTACCGAGCATGGTGATGCCGACCTGCAGCGCGGCGGTCTCGCTGTACCCGTGGAGGTCGACCACCAGCGGCAGCGGATGGCTGGCGCTGAGGTCGGACGGCGCCTCCACGATGTAGGACCCCGTGTCCCCCCCGGCGGAGTAGCCGACGGTCTCCCCGTTCGTGATGGGTGCCGGACCTGACTGGCACCCGGCCGACGCGTGCACCGGCACCGGGGCTGCTGCCGCTGCCGGAGGGGCCCCCGCCAACGCCAGCGGCCCGGCGATCACCGCCGCCAGCACCGAGACAGCGAGCACGGACCGACTGACGGACACCCGTCTGATGGACAGCGACCTGAGAGACATGGCGGCACTGTAGGCCGCGGGAGGGCCGCCTGCTCGCCACACGGTCGGGGCACGGGTGGACCCCACCACCCGAGGTGACTCGTCGACAGCCGGGGCCGTATAGTCGGGGCACTCGATCCGTGCCGGCTCGGTCCGGCTGCACCCAGGGGGCTCGGCATGCGGTTCAATCACATGGAGCTCACCTTCCCACGGGGGGCACTGGACGAGGCCACCCGCTCCTCGATCGACTCGTTCTACGGGGACGTGCTGGGCTGGCACTGCACGCCCTACGAGCTCTTCGGGCAACTCGGCCACCTGCTGCTCCCCGATGCCGGCCAGTTCCTCCTGTTGATGGAGTCCGACGAGCCGATGGCCTCTCCCGGCCCGGACCACCTGGGTCTGCTCCTCGACAGCCGTGACGAGGTGGATGCCCTCCACGACGCCTGCACGGCCTTCGCCGTGAAGGACGACCGGCTCCAGCTCATGGAGTTCGACGATCTGGTCAACCCCAGGGTCACCCAGCACCTCTTCTACGTCCGCTACCTGCTCCCCCTCTGGTTCGACGTCCACGCCCTGGACTACGCCCCGGGCAGCGAGCCCTCCCACGGGTGGTCCTACGGCCCCCGCTGAGGGGAGCGGGTATGCCGGACCCGGGCCGCTCGGAGGCCTAGGCTCTCACCGAGCCGGGCACGTGGCCGCAGAGACCGGACCGTGCCAGTGACATGCCACGGGGGACGCACCAACGGGTGAAGGTGGACAGCCAGGACCAGGTGAGCCTCGTGACCGGGGACTCCGAGCGCGACCTCGGGTCCGAGCCCGCCGCCGCCGCAGCACCGACGGCCGCCGCGCCGGTCCCCACCACCGACGCTCCCCTCCCGGCCGGCACGCCCTCCCCGACCGACCCGGCCGGCACGCCCTCCCCGACCGCGCTCCGGCCCCAGCACGCCCGGCGGCGTCGTCGCCATCGGATCATCGTCTGGTCCTCGGTGGGAGTGCTGGTGGTGGTCGTGGCCACGGCGGCCCTGGTGGCAGCCCAGCGCGTCGACCGCCCGTTGGCCCAGCCCACCATGGCCGGCGCCCGGCTCACCGGCTCGGTGGTTCCCGGGGCGGCCCCGGCCCCGCCCTGGCCGCCCAGCGGTCAGGCCGCAGTGGCCATACCGGCGCTGGGGTATGCGGCGCAGTCCGGGCCGGAACAGCCCGTGCCCATCGCATCGCTGACCAAGATGACCACGGCGGTGGTGGTGCTGCGCGACCACCCGGTGCCTCTCGGCAGCAGCGGCCCGGCCATCACCATCACGCCGGACGACGCCGCCCAATTCGATGTGGACCTGGACAACGACGAGACCAACATCCCCCTGCAGGCCGGGGAGACGCTCACCGAACTGCAGCTGCTCGAGGCACTCATCAACCAGTCGGCGAACGACGCGGCCTACACCCTGGCCGCCTGGGATTCCGGCTCGCAGGCGGGCTTCGTGGCCAAGATGAACGCCCTGGCCGTCTCGCTCGGCGCCGTGCACTCCCACTACGTGGACGCCAGCGGCTTCGATCCCCAGTCGGTCTCGACGGCGGCCGACACCCTGCGCATCGCTGCGGCCGGTATGGCCATCCCTACCTTCGCCAGCGTGGCCGGCATGCAGACGGTGAACCTGCCCGGGGTGGGCACGGTGAAGAACATCGTCCCCGAGATCGGCACCGACGGGATCATCGGGGTCAAGTCCGGGTACACGTCGCAGGCCTCGGGCTGCATGGTGCTGGCCGGCGTGCGGTCGGTCGGGGGACGCCCGGTGCTGGTGCTGGCCTCGGCGCTCGGACAGCTGGAGCCCACCCCGGCCCCCCGCTCGCCGGCGACCCCGGCGACCCCGGCGACCCCGGCGACCCCGGCGACCGGTGCAGCCACCACGACCACCACGACGGCGGCGTCGACGACCACCACGACCACTGCGCCCTACAGCGCCCTCGAGGCCGAGTACCCGCTCCGCTACACCGAACCCATCGTCGCCCACCTGCTCGACACGTCGGAGGCCGCCATCGTGCCCGTGCCGCTGGTGTCGGCCGGGAGAACCGTGGGGACGGCCGCCACCGTCTGGGCCGGGACCCGGCACGTGGTGCCGGTCGTGGCGGCCCGGGGGGCATGGCTGCTGGGCGTGCCCGGGCAGCGGGTGACCGCCACCGTGTCCCCGGCACCCCCCACCACGGCGACCACCGGTGCGGTGCCGGCCGGCACGCTTCGGTTCACCGTGGGCGACCAGACCGAGTCCGTGCCTGTCCATCTGGCCCACCGCGTGCCGGCCCCGGACTGGTGGTGGAAGGTACTCCACACCTGACCTCCACCGGACCCGGGCCCCCGTGCGGTCAGCCGATGGTGCGCTCGGAGGGGACCGGGTCCGTGCCGGTCCTGACGGTGTTGCGCATGAAGCAGGCGGACACGCCGGCCACCACGGCCACCACCGCGCCGACCGCGTAGGCGCGGTGGAACGAGGCGAGCGAGCCCACGCCGCCGTGGCTCGATGCCTGGACGGTGACCATCACCTGGATCCCGGCCACGATGCCGATCTGGGTGATGAGCTGTTGGGCGGCGCTCATGACGCCCAGCTCGTCGGCAGCCACCTCGTTGGACGACGAGGAGACGGTGGTCGGGGTGGCCAGGCCGATGCCCACGCCCGACAGGGCCAGGGCCCCGAGGATGACCACCTGGGAGGGGTGGTCCCCCAGCTGGGTGAACACCAGCATCGAGCCGGTCAGGGTCAGGGCGCCCAGGACCACCAACAGCCGCTCCCCCACCTTGACGGCGGCGTAGCCGGCCACCGGGGCCATCAGGGAGAACAGCAGCGGGCGGGCGGTCGACTCCAGGCCGGCCCTCGTCTCGCTGTAGTGGTACACCCGCTCCATCAGGATCGGGAAGAGGAAGAACCCACCCATGTACGAGAAGTTGGTCAGGGCCCGGGCGCCCAGGGGGAACACGAAGTTGCGCCGCCGGAAGTACCGCAGGGGGATCAAAGGGTGGGGGGTCCGCCCTTCGTGGAGCACGAAGCAGGCCAGAGCGACCAGGCTGACGCCGGCCACCGCCAGGGTGGTGGGACCGGTGAACCCCCATGACGGCGCCTCGTTGATGGCCAGCAGCCCCGCCGTCACCGCCAGGGCCAGCGTCCACGAGCCGGTCCAGTCGAGTTGGCTCCAGGGGCCTTGCCGGGGAGCACCCCCATCAGCCGGTGGTTCCACCGCGACGCTGCTCCCCGGGGCCTCGGTCCCGGCATCCTCCGTCGGCGCACCTCCGGCCGCCGCCCGCGCCGGCAGCACGATGACGGCGAGCACGGCGGCACAGGCCATGAGGGGCAGCTCCCCCCAGAATAGGGCCCGCCACCCGAAGTACTGGATGATCGGGGCCCCGATGGTCACCCCGAGGACCGGCCCACCCGCGCCGACCAGGGCCCACCAGCCCAGTGCCTTGACCCGGTCCTCGTGGGAGAAGGCTTGGAGGACCAGGGCCATGGAGGCCGCCCCGATGGCGGCACCCTGGACCCCGTCGAACAGCCGGGCGGCGATCAGCACCCCGGCGGTGGGTGCCGAGGCGGTCAGCACCACGCTGACGGCGGCTCCGGACAGCCCCCACAGGTAGAGCTTCCGGTAGCCACGGAGGTCGCCGAGCTTGCCCAGCACCGGGGCGGCCACGCCGAAGGCCAACAGCGGCCCGGTCGACGTCCAGGTCAGGGTGGACACCGAGGTGTGAAGCTGCTCGGCCACCTGGGGCAGGGCCACCACGAACACCGTGAAGGTGATGTTGACCGACAGCAGGCCGGCCAGGACCGTCCAGAGCACCCACCACTGGTAGCGCTCCGACCGGGCCACCCGGCGGTGGATCCGGTGGCGGAACAGGACCGCCCAGGGGACCACGATGGCGCCCTCGGCTCCCGCTCCAGAGCCACTGACCATCACCTCGGCGTCGATGACCTCGGCATCGATGACTTCGGCGTCGACCACCTGCGCGTCGACCACCTCAGGACCGACTGTCGCCGCCTGACCCTCCGGCGGTGCGTGCCCCCCCGGAGGGGACACCACCTCAGCCTCCGAGCCGGTGCATCTCCGCCTGCAGCTCGGCTACGGTCCAGCGATCGTCCTTGTCGATGGAGTCGGTCATGGTCCAGGGCTGGAACAGGCGGACCTGGCCTCCCTGCACGAAATAGACCCTGCCGGTGGCCGGGCAGCCCTCCGTGGCCAGATAGGCCACCAGGGGCGAGACGTTGGCGGGATCCCAGCTGTCGAACGCCGAGGCATCGGCCGGTGCCTGCACGATGTCGGACAGACCGGGGGTCTGCTCGGTCATGCGGGTGCGGGCGGCCGGGGCGATGGCGTTCACCCGCACGCCGTAGCGGACCAGCTCGTCGGCGGCGATGGTGGTGAAGGCGGCGATGCCGGCCTTGGCCGCCCCGTAGTTGGACTGGCCCGGGTTGCCGAGCAAGCCCGAGGTCGACGAGGTGTTCACGACCGAGGCCTTGATCTCCCGGCCCGCCTTGGTCTGCTCGCGCCAGTAGGCGGCGGCGTGCCGGGTGGGCACGAAGTGCCCCTTCAGATGCACGTGGATGACCGAGTCCCAGTCCTCCTCCGACATGTTCACGAGCACCCGGTCCCGCAGGATGCCGGCGTTGTTGATCAGGACGTGCAGGTCGCCGAAGGCCTCGATGGCCGTGTCGACCAGGCGCTTGCCCCCGTCCCAGTCAGTGATGTCGTCGGCGTTGGCCACCGCCTCGCCGCCGGCCGCCGTGATCTCGTCCACCACCTGCTCGGCCGCCGAGCGGTCGTCGCCGGAGCCGTCCACGGCACCGCCGAGGTCGTTGACCACCACCTTGGCGCCCTCGGCGGCGAACAGGAGCGCGTGCTCTCGACCGATGCCGCGACCGGCCCCGGTGATGATCGCGATGCGTCCGTCCAGTGCTCCCATGTACGTACTCCCCCATGTCGATGGCGGTCGCAGCCCACCGGGCGTTGGTCCCGGTGCCGGGTCGGCGGCCTGTTGGTGCCCGCCTACGTTGGCAGGGCGGGCCACCGGGGTCAAACCGGGACGGGTCCCTCCTCCGAGCGTGCCGGGGTGGGGACGGGCCGGTCCACCCGGATGCCCAGGCCGCCGGCGGTCACCGCCGCCACCATCCGGGCCACCCGGGTGCGCTCACCCGCCACCAGGACATATTCGGTGTTCCGGACGTGGGACACCGTGCCCACCTTGCGCCCGGACGGGCTGTGGATCCCGATCCTCGCCCCCACATAGCGGGCCGAGTCGAAGGCCAGCACCTCGACGTGGCCCCGGGCCGCACAGAGCTCCCGCAGCTCGTCGAAGCTCAGCCACGACTCGTTGTTGTAGGACAGGACGATCACGTCGGCCCGGACCCGGGTGACCACCCGGCTCAGCGCCTCGGGCATGGTCCGCCGCCCGTTGAAGGCACTGCGCGAGCCGGGCAGCCGGAGGTCCTGACGCTTGCGGGCCACGCCGTAGTGGGCCGGCGCGTCCCAGGCCACGAGGGTCTCCCACACGTGGTAGTTCGAGTCGTAACGGTGCTGGTTGTAGGGAGGGTCCAGGTAGGCCAGGTCGACGTCCCCCACCAGCGGAGAGCCGGCCAGCTCGCAGGCGTCGCCCCGGAAGGCCCGGCCCGGCCCGGCCACCAGCTCGGGCACCCGGAGGGCCAGGGGCCGGTGGGAGCGGGGGGCCCACTGCTTCAGGTAGGCCATCTGCAGGCCGGTCGTCGAGTCCACCCGGTCGGCCGCCTCCACCAGGCTGGTCATCAGCACGGGCCACAGGTCCGACCCGGCGTACTCGGCCTCGATGGCGTCGCGGATGGCGTCGATCCGGGCCCCGTTGCCGGGCTGGAAGTAGCGGGCCTGGCGGCAGAAGGTGGCGGTCACGTAGCCGGCCCGCCCGGGCAGCGCGTCGAGGTGCGCCACCGCCGCGGCCAGCCTGCCGGGGAGGTCCCCCGGCGCGGTGGGGTCGGTGGCCACGTAGCACCGGGCCAGCACGTGGGCGAAGCGGGCGCTGTCCACGGCGGTCATCTCGATGCCCAGCCGCTTCCAGGCCTGGGCCACCCGGGTCGTGCCGCTGAAGAGGTCGAGGCCGGTCCGGGCCCCCGACGCCCGGGCCAGCACCGTGAGGGCGGGCACCAGTCGCCGCTTGGACCCCAGGTACTTGATCATCCGCCCCCACCCACCAGCGTCACCGGCGGTTGAAGCGCCGGAACCACCAGTTGGGGTCCCGGGCGTGGGCGTGGAAGTGGTCGGGGATCTGGCGCATCACCCGGTCGAAGGACCACTCCCCCGCACCCAGCCGCTCGTCGGCCACCTGGCCCAGGCGAACCAGCATGTGCTCGACCTCGGCCTCGGGGGGCTCGTTGCCGTGCCGCTTCCACACCACCATGGGGACGTCGCACACCTCGCAGGCCGCCACCCAGCAGACGTCGTCCTCGTGGTACCACTCGGTGATGCGGGCCGCCTCACAGAGTTCGCAGCCGGCGACCGGTTCGCTCAAAAGGTGTCCATGTTGACCGTCACACCCGGGAGGACCGAGGTGCCGGCGGGCGGGTCGAGGGACACGACGGTGGTCGATCCGGCCGGTCCGTAGGGTCCGCCCACCTTCAGGCCCAGCGCCTGCAGGGCCGCGGTGGCCGCCGTCACCGACTGGCCCACCACGTTGGGGACGGTCACCGGCTGGGGACCCTGGGACACGGTGACGACCACCCGGGACCCGAAGGGCTGGGTCGTGCCGGCGGCCGGAGTGCTGCTGATGACCTGGCCGCTCGGGACGGTCGAGCTGTAGGCGTTGGCCTGGGCCGGGACCAGCCCGGCCGCGGTGAGGGCGGCCGCGGCCGCGGCGGCGGAGGAGCCGGTGACGGACGGCACGGCCACCGGGGCATGGCCCTTGGAGGCGATGACGGTCACGGTCGATCCGTAGGGGGCGCTCCCGGCCGGCGACGTGGCCAGGATGGCGCCGGCCACCACGGTCGAGCTGTACTGCGCGGCGGTGGCGAGGCACACCCCGACCAGGTGCACCGCGGCCAGGGCCTGGACGGCCTGGGTGCAGTTGGTGAACGAGGTCAGGGCGGGGATGGCCACCAGCGGGGGGCCCGAGGACACCACGACCGAGATGGTCGATCCCTGCTTCAGGGTGACCGGCGTGCCCTTGGCGGTCGGGGTCGGGTGCTGGCTGACGATCAGGCCGGCGCCGAGGGTGATGCTGGTGGTGTGCCCGACGGTGCGGACCACGAAGTGGTCGTGGCGCACGGCCAGGGTGGCCTGGGCCAGAGTCCGGCCCGTCAGCGCCGGCACGGGATGCGACGGTGTGAAGAGCTTGTCCTTGCCGGCCACGAGGACGGCGGCGGCGATCAGGGCCGCCACCACCACCGCCACACCGGCGATCCACGGCCAGCGCCGTCGGTGCCGGCGCACCTCGACGGGCGCGGCGCCGTTCTTCGCGGGGGGGACCTCGGCGTCGTCGGCGATGAGGGCGGGGGCGCCCAGCTCGGTCAGGTCGGGACCACCCGTCCCGGTGTCGGGGCGTCGGGCCGGCCGTGCCACCACCGCATCCACCCCGACGGTGTCGGCCACAGGCAGGTCCTCGATGACCGGGATCGGCGCGGCATCGGGCAGGTCGTCGGCCAGTGCACTGAGCCTCCGGCCAAACTCGGCGGCGTCGAGGCGCTCGGCGGGCTCGGGGGCCGCCGCCCACACCAGCACCCCGTTCAGGGGGCCGAGGGCCGGATGCTCGGGCAGCAGCGAGCCCACCCGGGCCATGAGGGTGGCCACCGTGGTGTCGCCGATGAAGGGGGCCTCGCCCGTCACCGCCTCGTAGAGCACCAGGGCCAGCGCGTAGACGTCGGCCTTGCCGTCGAGGACGTACCCCTGCACCTGCTCGGGGGCGGCGTAGCGGGCCGTGCCCAGCATGGCCCCGTCCGGCTCGGTCCAGGCCGCCTCGGCCAGCGCCCGGGCCAGCCCGAAATCGGCGATCCGGAGCCGCCCGTCGGCGTCGAACAGCAGGTTGGCCGGTTTGATGTCGCGGTGGATCAGGCCCCGACGGTGGGCGTAGTCGAGCCCGGCCGTGGCCTGGATGCCCACCTGGACCGCCTGCTCGGGGGTCAGGAGGGCGCCGGTGTCGAAGACCTGGCGGAGACTGCCGCCGGCCAGGTATTCGAGCACCAGGTAGGGCTCGTCCTCCTGGTCACCCCAGTCGTAGACCTGCAGGATGTTGGGATGGTTGAGGGCGGCCACAGCCACGGCCTCGGCGCGGAAGCGCTTCAGGAAGGCGGAGTCGCCGGCCAGGGCCGGGTGGAGGATCTTGATGGCCACCCGGCGGTGGAGCGACACGTCGTCGGCCAGGTAGACGTGGGCGGACGCACCGGTCCCCAGCGGTGTCACGAGTCGGTAGCGGCCGCCGAGGACACGCCCGATGGAGTCGGTGATACTCGGCATGGTTCTCCCGATCAGAGTACCGAGTAGGCGTGGCGAAAGGGTGGAGGGTCACCGCACGCGACGAGGACGGGGCGTGAGCCCCGTCCTCGTCGGTACGGCGTGCCCGTCGAACGGGCGTCGTGCGGTGCGGCTCAGCTGCCGCCGGCGATGACCAGCGTGCTGAACGCCGGGTCGATGGCCGCAGTTTCGACGGTGCCCACCTGCGTGCTGGCTGCATCGAAGAAGGTCGTCTCCCCGGGGGCGAGGCCGGTGCCGGTGATGGCCCCGAGGCAGGCCGTCAGGACGGCGGACTGGCCCTTGTCCTGCTTGGGTGCGGAGACGGTCCCGGTGATCTGGAAGCCGACCTCACTGCCACAGGCCCCTCCGACGACCGGGGACGAGCCGCTGGTCTTGGTCTGGTAGGCGATGCCGTTGACCGTGAAGCTGAGCTTCTTCAGCGCCTTTTGGATCGACGTGGTGCCACCGCTGGTGAAGTTGCCCCAGGAGTCGTAGCCGTACAGGCCCGGTGCACAGGCCGGGTTGCTGGCGGGCTGCGTACCCTTCTTGGCGCACTTGGTGGCCTTGGAGGCGATGGTGTAGCCGGAGGACGAGCCGCCGCTGCACCCGTTTCCCTTGTACGAGGCGAAGGAGGTCGGCGTCGTGGTCGTGTCGGTCACCTTGGCCGTGGTGGTCGCCCCGGCCTGGGACAGTCCCGGAGGGGCGAAGGTGACCGTGGCACTGGCCGTACAGGTCACACCGGGATCAGGCGAAACCGTTCCCTTGGCGCCGGCGACGCCCGAGGTGGCCCCGATGGCGGTCACGGCGCCTATGGGCATGGCGATCGCCGCGGCGATCACAAGCAGCTTGCGGATCATGTGTGCTCCTTTTGTTCCCCCATGGACCATGGGCATTGATGTCGGGGGCGGGTTGCCCCCGAGGTGGTCTGACCCGGGCACGGACATGCGCACATTGGGACGGTGGTGTTGGGCAGCCCCCCTAATGCATGCGACTCCCTGCGTCGGTATGCGGTGCCAGCCGGAACCGTGTCGCACTCGAGCCCCCTAGCGCGCAGAGTCCCCCTCATACGGCCGTGTCCTGACTGGCCCTGGGAACGATAACGGTGTGGACCGGTCAAAGCAATCGCATTTGTCCGGGTTCTCGGCGAATCGGGAAGATCCCCAAAATTGAGGGGCCTAGTCCGGGATCTCCCCGGTCTCGAGCAGGGTCGTGAAGTCCTTGCCGTCGACGACCGGGACTCCGACCTGCTCGGCCTTGGTGACCTTGGAGGCGCCGGGCGACTCCCCCACCACCAGGGCAAAGGTCTTCTTCGACACGCTCCCGGGCGACTTGCCCCCCCGGGCCACGACGGCCGCCTCGGCCTCCTCCCGGGTGAATCCGTCCAGCGTGCCCGAGACCACCACCGACTTGCCGGCCAGGGTCTGGGCCACCTCTGGGCCCGGCCCGGTGGCATCGTGGCCGGGCTCGGTGAGGGTGACCCCGGCCGCCCGCAGGCGGTCGACCACCGAGCGGTTGACCGGCGAGGCGAACCACCGGACCACGCTGGCGGCGATGATCGGCCCGACGCCGTCCACCGCGGCCAGGCTCGACTCGTCGGCGGCCATCACGGCGTCGATGTCGCCGAGGGCCCGGGCCAGCGCCTGGGAGCCGACCTGGCCCAGGTGGCGGATGCCCAGTCCGATGAGCACCCGGCTCAGCGGACGCGACTTCGACTGGTCGATGGCGCCCAGCAGGTTGGCGATGGACACGGCGGCGAATCCCTCGAGTCCCTCGAAGGTGGTCTCGTCGAAGGTGAACAGGTCGGCCACGTCGTTCAGCAGCCCATGGTCGGCGAACAGCTGGACCCGCTGCTCGCCGAGCCCCTCGATGTCCATGGCCGACCGGGAGGCGAAGTGGGCGATGCGCTGGACCCGTTGGGCGGGACAGTCGAGGTTGGTGCAGAAGGTGTCGCTCTCGCCCGGCAGGCGCACCAGGGTGCTCCCGCAGCTCGGGCAGACCGACGGGAACGTCCAGGCCGGGCGCCGACGCTTCCGGCCCGGGCCGCCGCGCACCGGCCCGACCACCTCGGGGATCACGTCGCCAGCCTTGCGCACCACCACCGTGTCGCCGGGCCGGACGTCCTTGGCCCGGACCTGGTCCTCGTTGTGCAGGGTGGCCAGCGAGACCGTGGACCCGCCCACGAAGACCGGTTCCAGCACGGCGAACGGCGTGGCCTTGCCGGTCCGCCCGATGGACACCGCGATGTCGCGCAAGGTGGTGGTGCGCTCCTCGGGGGGGAACTTGTAGGCGATGGCCCAGCGCGGTGCCCGCGAGGTGAAGCCCAGCTGGCGCTGGAGGGCCAGCTCGTCCACCTTGACCACCACACCGTCGATCTCGTAGTCGAGCTCGTGGCGGTGCTCCTGCCAGCGCAGGCAGAACTGGAGGACCTGGTCGAGGCCGTGGACCACCTGGCGCTCCGGGTTGACCGGGAAGCCGGCGCGGTCGAGCCACTCCAGCGTGGCCTCGTGGGTGGTGGCCAGCTCCCCGGGCTGGTCGTCGGCGGCTCCCGGCCCGGCACCGGCTCCGCCCGGCGTCACCTGCAGATCACCGACCTGGTAGGCCCAGAACGAGAGGGCCCGCGACGCGGTGATGGTGGGGTCCTTTTGTCGCAGCGATCCGGCCGCCGAGTTCCTCGGGTTCACGAAGAGCCGGTCCCCCGCCTCGGCCTGGCGCTGGTTCAGCTCCTCGAAGGCCGGGACCGGCATGTACACCTCCCCCCGCACCTCGATCAGCTCCGGCGGCGGCTCGTCACCCAGCGTCAGTTGCTGGGGGATGTCGGCGATGGTGGCCACGTTGGCCGTCACGTCCTCGCCCGTGCGACCGTCGCCCCGGGTGGCGGCCCGCACGTACCGCCCCTGGCGGTAGGTCAACGACATGGCCAGCCCGTCGATCTTCAGCTCGCACACGAAGGCCGTGTCGGGGGGGATCTGACGGGCCAGCCGATCGGCCCAGGCCTGGAGCTCCTCGGCGCTGAAGGCGTTGTCGAGGCTCATCATCGGCACCCGGTGGGTGACCGCGGTGAAGAGGGCGGACGGTGCGGCACCGACCGTGGTGGTCGGCGAGTCCGGCACGGCCAGGTCAGGGTGGTCGGCCTCGATGGCCCTCAGCTCCCGCACCAGCGCGTCGTACTCGCCGTCGGTGATCTCGGGATCATCCAGACGGTGGTAGCGGTCGTTGTGGTAGGCGATCAGGGCCCGCAGCGCCTCGGCCCGGGCCACCGGATCGTCCCCGGCGGCCGCTCCGTCCCCTCCGTCCCCCCCGTTCCCGTCCCCGCTCATGCGGCGATCCCGGATCCGACCACCGAGTCCGGGTCGTCGACGTCGTAGAGCGCCACGGTCTGTCCCGGCGCGATCCGCCGTTGCGGGGTGTCGAAGGTCACGGTGAGCCCGTCGGGCGACGGGGTGACCCGGCACGGCACGGGCCGGCCGTGGGCGCTGCACTGGGCGATGGCGGCCAGGCCCGGTGTGCTGTCGGGCCGGCTGGGCCCGTCCGGGCCGGGTGGGCCGGGTGGGCCGGGTGGGCCGGGCGGGCCGTCCGGGCCGGCCAGGGCGGCGGCGACCCAGGTCACCGTGTGCAGTCGGACGACACCGGTGTGGGCCGACTCGGGCGGACCGACCAGCACCCGCCGGGCCGGCACGTCCACCGCGGTGACGAACCGCCGCCGACCGTCGGTGCCGTGGCCCATCCCCCGCCGCTGGCCCACCGTGACCGCCTCCACCGCCTCCACCGGTCCGAGGTCCCGGCCCGTCAGCTGGTCCACCAGGCGGCCGGGGTGGAGCGGCACGCGCTCGGCCAGGAAGGCCTGGCGACCCTGGTCCGACCGGATGAAGCACACATCCTGGCTGTCGGGCTTGCCGGCCGTGCGCAGCCCCCTGCGGTGGGCCTCGTCGCGCACCTGGGCCTTGGTCAGGTCCCCCACCGGGAACAGGGTGCGCCTGAGCTGGTCCTGGCCCAACATGGCCAGCACGTAGGACTGGTCCTTGCCGGTGTCGGCGCCCCGGCACAGGCGGTAGCGGCCATCGGCGGCCCGGATGCACCGGGCGTGGTGGCCGGTGGCCACGGCGTCGAACCCCAGCGACCGGGCCCGTTCGAACAGCCGGTCGAACTTGACGTGCCGGTTGCACTCGATGCACGGGTTGGGGGTGGTGCCCTCAGCGTGGCCCTGCACGTAGGGCCGGACCACCCGCTCCTCGAACACCGCCGAGAAGTTGAACACGTGGTGGACCAGGCCCAGCTGGTCGGCCACCCGACGGGCGTCCTCGACGTCGGCCACCGAGCAACAGCCCGAGTCCGACGGTCCGCCCCACAGTTTGAGCGTGGCGCCCACCACCTGGTCGCGCCCGAACCGGTCCACCAGCAACGCAGCCGCTACCGAGGAGTCGACGCCGCCCGACATGGCCACCAGCACCCGCATGGCGTCAGTCTCGCAGCTGGGCGACGGCGGCCGGGACGACGGCCAGCGCCAGGTCGATGTCGTCGGGGGTGGTGGTGGCCCCCAGCGAGAACCGGATCCCGCTGGACGCCTCGTCGGGGTCGAGCCCCATGGCCGTCAGGACGTGGCTGGCCTCGACGGCACCGCTCGAACAGGCGGCGCCGGCCGACACGGCCACACCGGCCCGGTCGAGGAGGACCACCAGCGCCTCGCTCTCCACGCCGGCGAACCGGACGTGGAGATGCCCGGCCACCCGGTCCCGCCGATCGCCGGTCTCGACGGCGCCGGCCACCGTGGCCAGGAGGCCGTCCCCGAGGCGGTCCCGCAGCGCCGTCACCCGGGCCACGGTGTCGTCCCGCCGCGCCGTGGCGCCGGACAGCGCCGCGGCCAGGCCCACGATGCCGGCCACGTTGTGGGTGCCACTCCTGCGCTCGCGCTCCTGGCCACCCCCGTGGAGCAGGGGATGCAGGCGCACACCGTCCTTCACCAGCAGGGCGCCGACGCCCTGGGGCCCACCGAACTTGTGGGCGCTCACCGCCAGCAGGTCGGTGCCGGCCGACAGTCCGGCGACGTCCATCCAGGCCACGGCCTGGACCGCGTCGGTGTGGAGGACCGCCGCCGGGGCGTGCTCCCGCACCACCGAGGCCACGTCGGCCAGCGGCTGCACGGTGCCGATCTCGTTGTTGACGGCCATCACCGACACCAGTGCGACGTCGGGCGTGCACGCCTCGGCCAGCGCCTCGAGGTCGATCAGCCCGTCCTTGCCCGCCGGCACCTCCCGCAGCTCGGCTCCGGCGCTCCGGGCCAGTGCCCGGCAGGCCTCCAGCACCGCGTGATGCTCGATGGCCGAGCACACGAGGCTCCGGGGGGCGCCGACGGCAGGGCCGCTGTGGCGGTCACCCCGGCCGCCGCCGGCCGGCCACGAGCCCCAGACGGCCAGATTGTCGGCCTCGGTACCTCCCGAGGTGAAGACCACCTGCCCGAGGTCGGCCCCGAGGAGCGCAGCGACCTGCTGGCGGGCGTCATCGACGGCCCGCCTGGCCCTCCTCGACTCGGCGTGGCCGCCCGAGGGATTTCCGAACTGGGCACCGAGGTAGGGCAGCATGGCCTCGAGGGCCCCGGCGTCCATCGGAGTGGTGGCGGCATGGTCCAGATAGGCGCGGTGACCGGAGGCGACGTGCTCCCCGCCCGAGCCCCTCATACCGGCTCCGTCACCCTCACGCGATCCACACCGACTTCACGTTGCAGAACTCGTGCAGGCCGAACCTCGACAGCTCGCGGCCCACGCCCGAGCTCTTGATGCCGCCGAAGGGCAGCGGCGGCATGGACACCACCATGCCGTTCACGAAGACCTGGCCCGCCTGGAGCTCACGGACGAAGCGCTGCTGCTCGTCGGGATCGTTGGTCCACACACTCGACCCCAGACCGAACTCGGTCCCGTTGGCCAGGGCCAGCGCCTCGTCGGCGTCGGCCACCTCCCACAACAGGGCGACCGGGCCGAACACTTCCTCTGTGGCGACCCGCATGTCCGAGGTGATCCCCGTGATGACGGTGGGCCGGTAGAAGAAGCCGGGTTGGTCGGGTCCCCCCGGACCGACGACCCGCTCGCCTCCGCACAGGATCTCGGCCCCGTGCTCCCGGGCGTCCTCGACCTGGGCGGCGATGGTGGCACAGGCCTGGGCGGTGACCAGGGGCCCCACCTCGGTGGCCGGATCGAAGGGGTCCCCCACGGTCAGCGCATCCATCCCGGCGACGAAGCGATTCCTGAACTCCTCGGCCACCTCGCGGTGGACGATGAAGCGCTTGGCGGCGATGCACGACTGGCCGGCGTTCTGGACCCGGGCCTGGACGCCCACGTCGGCGGCCCGATCCAGGTCGGCCGAGGGCAGGACGATGTAGGGGTCGCTCCCCCCGAGCTCGAGGACGATCTTCTTGCCCACGGCTCCCGCCTGCGCCGCCACGGCCCGTCCCGCACCCACGCTTCCGGTCAGGGTCACCGCGGCCACCCGGGGGTCGGCGATGATGGCCGGGACCTGGTCCGTACCCACCAGCAGGCTCTGGAACAGACCATCGGGCGCACCGGCCCGGCGGAACAGGTCCTCCAGCAGCAGTGCGGTCCTCGGCACGCTCGGGGCGTGCTTGAGCAGGCCCACGTTGCCGGCCATGACGCCGGGGGCGATCCAGCGGACCACCTGCCACAGGGGGAAGTTCCACGGCATGATGGCGAGCACGGTTCCCAGTGGCTGGTAGGTGATCAGCGCCAACGAGGCGTCCACCAGCACCTCCTCGTCGACCAGCATGGCCTCGGCGTGCTCGGCGAACCACCGGAATCCGCTGGCGCACTTGGCCACCTCGCCCTTGGCCTGGGCGAAGGGCTTTCCCATCTCGGTCGTGATCACGTGCGCGATGTCGGGCAGCTCACCCTCGAGCAGCTCGGCCACCGTCACGAGCAGCCGGGAGCGCTCCTCGAACGTGCTCGTGGCCCACTCGGGTGCACACCGGGCCGCCGCCGCCAGCCGGGCCTCGACGCCGTCGGCGTCGTAGGGCTCGAACGACTGGAGGAGCTCACCGGTGGCGGGATTGATCGTGGCGATGGGCGGGCCGGAATCGGAGGAAGCCATGCCACCAGTATCTACCACCGTCGCCCGCAGTCGATCGTGGGGTCGGCCCTGGCTCGGTCGGCCCTGGCTCGGTCGGCCCTGGCTCGGTCGGCCAGGCGCTGACTCCGGCTCGGTCCGCCCTGTGGTTGTCGGGAGTGCGATCCTGGCACGTCGCTCCGGAGTTCACGCATCGGGGAGCGCGTGTATCGGCGGCATGGGGGTCCCGGCCAGAGCCGGGCCCGGCGGAAGCGGGGCCCACCCCCACCGGTGCCGGCTAGAGCCGGAGCTGTTCGGCGATCCGATGGCGCTGGACCTTGCCCGTCGCCGTGCGGGGCAGGTCCTCGAGCACCACCCACGTCTTGGGCCGCTTGTAGGCGGCCAGCCGGGTGGATGCGTAGTCGGCCACGGAGTCGACGAGCGACCTGTGATCGGCGGACCCCGGGGGAAGGCCCCACGACGCGCCGGGGACGACGGCGGCACACACCCGTTGCCCCCACCGCTCGTCCGGCACGCCGAAGACCACTACCTCGGCCACGCCGGGCGCCTCGGCCAGCACCGCCTCCACCTCGGCGGGGTACACGTTCACGCCGCCGCTGATGATCAGGTCGTCCCGCCGGCCGTCGATGAACAGGTAGCCGGCATCGTCGAGTCGGCCGAGGTCCCCGACCGTGAAGGCCCCGCCCCTCCAGGCCGCCTCGGTCTTGGCCTCGTCTCCCCAGTAGCTGAAGCGGGCGAACGCCGGCGGTGTGCACCAGATGGTGCCGTCATCGTCGACGGCGAGCGACCGGCCCGGTCGGGCCCGGCCCACCGTGCCGGTCCGCTCCGACCACTCCGATGGCGAGCACACCGTGAACTGTCCCTCGGTGGAGCCGTAGAACTCCCACAGCACACCGGGCCCCACCGCCTCGAGGGCCCGCCGCTTCAGCGGCGGCGGGCACGGCGATCCGGCGTGCACCAGGAGCCGGAGCGAGTCGAGGACTGCCGGGTCACCGTCGACGGGGCTGTCGGCGGCGCTGTCGGGAGGCCCGTCGATGACGGCGAGCAGCCGGGACAGTGCGGCGGGGGCCATAAAGGTCGTCGTGGGCCGGGGGCCGTGTCGTCCCCGCAGCACCTCGGCGGCCGTCTCGGCATCGAACCGGCCAAGGATCACACAGGAGCCGCCGCGGAGCAGCGTCCCACCGGCAAAGCGGATGGATACCGAGTGGTACATGGGCGAGCACACCAGGTGCACGTCCTGCCGACCGAAGGCCCACAGATCGGCTTCGTCGAGGAAGGCCGCCTCGGCCATGGAGGCGTCCCACAAGCCGGCCCACACGCCCTTGGCCCGCCCGGTCGTTCCCGAGGTGTAGTGCATCGGCCGGGACAACGGATAGGGGGAGAGTTCCACGCCCGGTCCGGAGTCGAGCACGGCGAGTTGGCCCGGTTCGGTGATCACGAGGGCCGGATCGGCGTCCTCGATGAGCGCGTCCCGCTCGGCATCGAGCAGCGTGGCGTTGAGCAGCACGGGCACCACACCGATCCGCAGCGCACCCAGCACCGTGCACAGGAGGGCCGCTGAGGAGGGGAGGCAGATGGCCACCCGGTCGCCGGCGCCGAGTCCGGCCCGCCGGAGCGATCCCGCGGCCCGGCGTTGGGCCCCTTCGGCCGCTGCGGCCGTGAGCACCTCGACGGTGACGGGTGCGGTGGTCATCGAGGGAGGTCGAGCCAGGCCGGGGCCACTCGGCGAGGCTACCGGCTCGGTGTGGGACCGGCTCGGCGTGGGGCCGGCTTGGTCTGGGGCCGGACGGTCCCGCCACGCCGGACCGGAAGGGCTCAGTCCTTGGACGCGCCCTTGGCCGACTTGTCCTTGCGCCGGGGGCGCAGGGCAAACCACCAGATGCTGGCCATGGTGGCCAGGACCCCGAGGGCTGCCGCCGGCTTGGCGACCTTGCGCGAGCGTTCTGACATGGACGAGACCCTACCCGTCCCGGCAGAAGCCCGGATCTCCCCGCCTCCCGGACACTCCCCGGATCCCGGGTCCCCGCCCGGTCGGGCCGTGCGGCCCGGACGGCGCTACCGGTCGCCGGGCGGGAACGCCCTCACCCGTCGGTGGCGACGAAGACGTTCTTCACGTCGGTGTAGGCGGCCAGCGCCTCGAGCCCGAGCTCGCGGCCGAACCCCGACTGCTTCATCCCACCGAAGCTGGTCTGGACACGGACCGAACTGTTGGAGTTCACCGACAGGTTGCCCGCCCGCACGGCCCGGGCCATCCGGAGGGCCCGGGCACCATCGCGCGTCCAGACCGATCCGGACAGACCGTAGGGGGTGTCGTTGGCCAGGCGCACCGCGTCGGCCTCGTCCTCGAAGGGGATGACCACCACCACCGGGCCGAAGATCTCCTCGCGGGCCAGACGCCAGGACGGCTCGGCCGGCGCCACCACCGTGGGAGGGAACCAGAAGCCCGGGCCGTCGGGTACCGCCCCGGAGATCCGTGCGGTCACTGCGCCGCCCCCCGGCTCGCCCATCCCCGCGCCCAGGAACGACGCCACCCGGTCACGGTGGGTCGCGGTGACCAGCGGGCCCATGTCGTTGGCGGGATCGGTCGGATCCCCGACCTTCCAGGACGCCACCGCCCCCTCCAGCAGTGCGACATACGACTCGTACACGGCGCGCTGCACCAGCACCCGGCTGCGGGCGCAGCAGTCCTGGCCGGCATTGGCGAACACGCCTCCGGGCGTCGACGCCGCGGCCAGCTCGAGGTCGGCATCCTCGAAGATCACCGACGCCGACTTGCCGCCCAGCTCCAGGGTGACCCGCTTGACCGTGCCCGCAGCCCGGGCCATCACCTCACGGCCGACCGTGGTCGAGCCGGTGAACGCCACCTTGGCCACGTCGGGGTGCTCGACCAGGCGCGTCCCGACCGTCGGGCCGGTGCCCACGACCACCTGGAGGACTCCCTCGGGCACTCCGGCCTCGAGGGCCAGCTCGGCCAGGCGCAGCGCGGTCAACGGGGTGGCCTCGGCCGGCTTCACCACGATGGTGTTGCCGGTGGCCAGCGCCGGTCCGACCTTCCACGAGGTGATGGCGATGGGAAAGTTCCACGGGACGATGGCGGCCACCACCCCCAAGGGTTCGTGGAAGGTCATGTCCACTCCGCCGGACACGGGGACGGTGGCACCACGGTGCTTGTCCACCGCTCCGGCGTAGAAGTACAGCACCTCGGCCACCATGCCCACCTCGCCACGGCTCTCGGCGATGGGCTTGCCCACGTTCCGGGTCTCCAACTGGGCCAGCTCCTCGGCGTGGTCCTCCACCACCGAGGCGAACCTCCGCAACAGCCGGGCCCGGTCGGCCGGGGCGACGGCACGCCAGGCGGGGCCGGCCTCGACCGATCGGGCCACGGCCTCGTCGGCCCCGTCCACGCCGAGGAGCGCCACCTCGGCGATGGGCTGCTCGTCGGTCGGGTTGACGATGGTGATGGACTCGCTCACCGCGGCCTCCCGGCCACCACCGAGCCCGGTGCCGGCCGAGGGGCCGCAGGGGGTGAGGGGGCGCCGGCTGTGGGCGCGGCCGCGGTGGGTGTTGCCGCTGTGGCGGCGGCGATCAGCGCCTCGAACAGGCGGGGGTCGCCCGACTCCTCGGGGTGCCACTGGACGCCGACCACGAACCTGCGGTCGGGAAGCTCCACGGCCTCGATCACCCCGTCGGCGCTCCTCGCCGTCACCACCAGGTCGCGACCGAGTGTGCCGACGGCCTGGTGGTGGGAGCACAGCACCTCGACCGCCGGCCCGAGGATCCGTCTCACCTGCGAGTCGTCCTCGGTGAGCACCTCGACCGCCCCGAACGTCCCGGGAGCAGGCTGGTGGTCGGTGGACCCCAGGACGTCGGGGAGGTGCTGGACCAGATCGCCGCCCAGCGCGACGTTGAGCACCTGCATGCCACGGCAGACGGCCAGGATCGGCAGGTCCCGGCGGAGCGCCTCGTCGACCAGGGCGAACTCGAGGTCATCGCGCTGCGGATCGCTCCCCCCGTGGTGGGGGTCGGCCACCTGTCCGTACCGGGCGGCCACGACATCCCCTCCGCCGACCAGCACCAGCGCGTCGAGGGCGCGCACCAGGTGCTCGGCACCACCGGTCGGCACACCCCGGTCGGCCCGGGCACCGGCACCGGCAGCGGCAGCGGCACTGGCACTGGACGGTGGGATCAGGACGGGTTGGCCGCCGGCGCGCTGGACGACATCGAGATAGACACCCGGACACAGGGCGGCGTCGCGGTCCCAGGCTCCCCACGACGCCCGCTGCCGGTAGGTGGTCAGGCCGATCAGGGGTGTCGGATCGGCGGCGGACATGGCCCCAGTATCCCACCGGTCGGGATCCCGGCGATCCCGGCGGTGCGGCCGCCCTCGGCGGGTTGTCGGCCGGTTGTCGCTGAGACTGTCGGTGGGCGATCGAGCCTGGGCCACGCCTGATCCTTGACGGGAGTGCCCCTGACTGCCACCATGGACAGGTGATGAAGAGTACGCGCAACCTGGACCTCCTTCTTACCTGACGGCGAACGCCCCATCGCGTTCGCCCGCAACCTCCTGAGCCCGAGCGGCCAGGAGGTTTTTTGTTGGCCGGGGGTCCACCCCGACGAACGCCACGGACCATCCGGTCGCCGTCCGATCCAGCACCAGCACCAGCACCAGCACCAGCACCAGCACCAGCACCAGCACCAGCACCAGCACCAGCACCAACGACACCAGCATCAAGGAGCACCGATGAGCAGTGAGACCACCTACGGGAACGATGAGGCCCATACGCACAGGGGCCACCGGCTGGCCATGCCCTGTGACGTGTCGCCGATGCCCTTCCACCTCTACCGGCCGTACCGACCCCTCACCCTCACCGACCGCACCTGGCCCGACCGCGACATCTCGGTGGCACCGCGCTGGGCCAGCGTCGACCTACGGGACGGCAACCAGGCCCTGGTCGATCCCATGGACCCCGAGCGCAAGCTGCGGCTCTTCCAGACCCTGGTGGACATCGGGTTCAAGGAGATCGAGGTTGGCTTCCCCTCGGCCTCCCAGACCGACTTCGATTTCCAGCGCCAGATCATCGACGACGGGCTGATACCCGACGACGTCACCATCCAGGTGCTGGTCCAGTGCCGCGAGGAGCTGATCGAACGGACCTTCGAGTCGCTGGTGGGGGCCCCGAGGGCCATCGTCCACTTCTACAACTCCACCTCCGAGCTCCAGCGCCGGGTGGTGTTCGGGCTCGATCGGGCCGGTATCACCGACATCGCCGTCAACGCCGCCCGGTTGTGCAAGAAGTTCGAGGCCACCCTGCCCGGCACCGAGATCCGGTATGAGTACTCGCCCGAGAGCTTCACCGGGACCGAGCCCGACTTCGCCGTGGAGATCAGCCAGGCGGTGATGGAGGTCATCCAGCCCACACCGGACCGGCCCATCATCATCAACCTGCCCAACACCGTCGAGATGTACGGGCCCAACGTCTACGCCGACGTCATCGAGTGGTTCGGCCGGACCATCGCCGACCGCGACTCCATCATCCTCAGCGTCCATCCCCACAACGACCGCGGCACGGCTGTGGCCGCGGCCGAGCTTGCCGTCATGGCCGGCGCCGACCGCGTGGAGGGGACCCTGTTCGGGAACGGCGAGCGGACGGGCAACGTCGACATCGTGACCCTGGCCATGAACCTGTTCTCGCAGGGCGTCGACCCGGCGCTCGACTTCAGCGACATCGACAAGGTGCGCCGGGTGGCCGAGTACGCCACCCGCATGCCCGTCCACCCCCGGCACCCCTACGCCGGCGACCTGGTCTACACGGCCTTCTCGGGATCGCATCAGGACGCCATCAAGAAGGGGTTCGCGGCCATCGGCGAGGACTACGACCACTGGGAGGTGCCCTACCTGCCCATCGACCCGAGCCACACGGGCCGCACCTACGAGGCCATCATCCAGGTGAACAGCCAGTCGGGCAAGGGCGGGGTGGCCTACATCATGGACACCGAGCACGGCCTCGACCTCCCCCGCAGTCTCCAGGTCGAGTTCTCGAAGGAAGTCCAGGCCGTCACCGAGGACAGCGGCACGGTGATCCACGCCAGCGAGATGTGGGAGGTCTTCTCCCGAACCTACCTGCCCGACGATGCCGGCCTCCGACTGATCGGGAGCGAGGTCACCACGGGTGGGAAGCGCACGACGGTCACCGCCCAGCTCCTGGTCGACGGCGAGCCCCGCACGGTGATGGCCGAGGGCAACGGTCCCATCGACGCGCTGGTGGCTGCACTGCGCGCCGACCTCGGGATCGACTTCGAGGTCAAGGACTACAACCAGCACGCTCTCACCGCAGGCAGCGGCGCATCGGCGGTGGCCTACGTGGAGGCCGAGGATGCCGAGGGCACCACCTGGTGGGGCGTGGGCATGGACTCCAGCATCCTCGACGCATCGCTGCACGCGGTGGTGAGCGCGGCCAACCGGATCCGACCGGTGCCCCAGCCACCGGCATCCTGAGCCGGCCTGAGCCGGCCTGACCTTCCCGAACGGCCCGAACGGTTCGGGCACACCGGGGCCCGGCCACACCGGGGCCCGGTAGGTGGCCGAGTACCATGCTGCGGTCACTCCGCCCCACCCCGAGTCGGCCGCGTCCGAGATGGAGTTGTCCCTGGTGCCCACCCCCACGCACGCCCGCGGCGGACCGCCCATCCCGGGCCGTCACGGCACCGTGCCCCACGACCCCATCGCCCGGCGCGACCGCTTCATCGACGACCGGCTGGCCGAGCTGCCCGAGACGTCGGTGGTGGTCAATGTGGGCTGTGGCGTGGTCCGGCGGTTCGAGCCCTCGGCGGCCCGGCGCTATCTGGCCACCGACCTCCGGTTGCTCCCGAGCGTCGACTTCGTGTCGGACGCATCGGCCCTCCCCCTGGCCGATGGTTCGGTCGATGTGGTGCTCTCACTGGAGCTCCTCGAACACGTGCTGGAGCCGGCCGTGGTGCTCGGCGAGCTGGCCCGTGTCCTCCGACCTGGTGGCACCGTGATGGTGTCGGTCCCCTCGGCGGTCCCCCGCCACGATGACAACGACTACTGGCGCTTCACCGCCCAGGGGCTCGGACAGCTGGCCTCCACCGTCTTCGACCGGGGCGAGGTGCACGTGTTCGGTGGGACCTTCGAGGCACTCGGCTGCCTGGCCGAGTACTACACCGCTCTGACCTTCCACGTGCTCCACCTGCCGTCGCGGCGGGGCCGGAAGCTGTTCCCCACGGTGGGCCACTGGCTGGACCGGCACACCAGCTGGTCGACGTCACCGACCGCCCTGCACACCCTGGCCTTCGACCTGCTCTTCGTGGGCACCACACCGCTCGGGGACTGAGCGACGGGCCGGCGGGCCGTCCGGGCCGTGCCGTTGGCGGGGCCGGTCAGAAGGTGTTGAGCCGCCGGTGGATGCCCTTGGTCTGCTTGTAGAGCTCGACGAACTGCTCGAACAACAGGTCGTACTCGGGTGCTCTCGACCGGTCCGGGTGGAAGGTCCGCCGCACCTCGACCATGGCGGGGATCTCCTCCACGGAGATCCGGCCCAGGGCCAGCAGGGTGATGAGGGCGGCACCCCGGACGTTGGCCAGCACCGGGTCGGCGATCTGGCGGATCTCGCGGTCCAGCACGTCGGCGTGGATCTGGGCCCACTGGTCGGAGTTGGCGCCGCCACCGATGAAGGCCAGCGAGCCGAGGCGGCGGCCGGCGAACTTCTCCACCGCGTCGAGCAGCCACCGCGAGTTGAAGGCCACCCCCTCGTACACGGCCCGGACCATCTGGGCCCGGGTGGTGGCCAGCGAGAGGTTGTGGAAGCCACCCCGGATGGTGTGGTCGTCCACGGGCGACCGCTCCCCGTTCAGCCACGGGGTGAACAGCACCCTCCCGCTGCCGGGCGCCACCGTGTCCACCATGGCGTTCAGCGCCTCGAAGTCAGCGGCGAACGCGAGGTTGTCGCGCAGGAAGGTGAGGCACGCCCCCGCCGTCTCGTGCTCGTCCACGATGAGGTACTTGCCGGCCAGCGCAGCCGGGATGGAGGCCACGTTGCTGGTGGGCGCGGTCTTCTTGAACGGGACGTGGGCCGAGATCCACGACGACGTCCCGATGTAGAGGTGGGCGGCGAAGTCACCCACCGCGCCCGAGCCGAAGACGGCGGAGTGCACATCCCCCGACCCCACCGCCACGGGCAGGCCGGCCGGCAGCCCGAGATGCTCGGCGGCGTCCGCCCCCAGCTCCCCCATCAGCGTGCCCGGCGCCCGCAGGTCGGGCAGCTGCCCACGGTCCAGTCCGGTCATCTCGAGGAGCCGGGGGTCGTAGTCCACACGGTCGATCTGGCGGTTGTCGGTCACCCAGTGGGCGGCGATGGAATCGAAGGAGGCCGACCGACGCCCGGTCAACCGGAGGTTGAGGTAGTCCACCGGCTCGAGGAAGACCTCGGTCCTCCGGTACACGTCGGGGTAGGCATCACGGATGAACAGGATGTGGGAGACCGGGTCCTTGCCCGACAGGCCGGGCGCCCCTCCGGTCACCTGGACCCACCGGAGGATCTTGCGGGGGTCGTACCCGAGGACGTTGACCGGGCCGCCGGCCACCCGGCGGATGGCCCGGTTCCCCCGGGAGTCCATCCAGATCACCGCCGGCAGCAGTGGCCGGTCATCGGGTCCCACCGCCACGGTGCCGGACCACTGGGCCGTGCACCCCACCCCGATCATGCGGGGCCCGATCGGGCCGGCCAGCTCGAGGGCCCGGCGCGCCGCCGTCCCGATGGCCGACCACCACTCGTCGGGGTCCTGCTCGGCACCCCCATCGGGCAGGAGCCGGAGGGCCACCGGCTCGGTGGCGTGGGCCACGATGCGGCCGGTCGTCGACACCACGGCCACCTTGGGACCACCGGTCCCGAGATCGACGGCCAGCACGAACCCCTCGTCCGGTCCCCCGGACGTCCCCATCCCGCCGGACGGGCCGGTCCCCGCCGACCCCGGGCTCACGCCCTGATCACCCAGATCCGGACCCGGTGGACCGACTCCCCGTCGTCGAGCTCGACCTCGATCCCCTCCCCCGCACCCTCCGGGGGGACGGTGGACACCGAGCGGGCCAGCACCTCGCGGGCGATGAGGTCGAACAGGGGCTCGAGGTCGTCCACACCCACCAGATGGAGATGGATCCAGTCCGAGACCTCGAGGCCGATGGACTTGCGCAGCTCCTGGACGTTGCGGATGACCTCGCGGGCCAGGCCCCGCCGCCGGAGGTCGTCATCGAGGGCCAGGTCCAGGGCCACCACCTCGGCGCCGTCGCGGGAGACGGCGAACCCGGACTGGGCCCGGACCCTCAGCTCGATCTCGTCGCCGGCCAGCTCGACGGAACCGTCCTCCAGCGGCACCACCACGGAACGGCCGGCAGCCAGCTCGGCCGCCGCCGCGGCTGCATCGACCGAACCCATGGCCGCCCGGAGGGACTGGACCCGGTCGCGGAGCCGCGGGCCCAGGAGCTTGTAGTTGGGAATCAGCTCGTAGTCCAACACGTCGCCGAGCTCGGCGGTGATGTCCACCCGATCCACGTTGAGCTCGTCCTCGACGATGCCGGGCGGGGGCGTCGGGCTGCCGGGGGGCAGGTAGACCAGCGCCCGGGCCAGCGGCTGGCGCACCTTGATCCCCGCTTCGGCACGGGCGGCCCGGCCCAGCGAGGACAGGCGACGGGCCAGGGCCATGCCGGCGTCGAGGGTGGGGTCGGCGTCTCCGGGCCGCGCCTCCGGCCAGTCGGCCAGGTGCACCGAGTCCGCGTCGGCCGCGCCGGTCAGGTCGCGCCACATGCGGTCGGCCAGGAACGGGCACAGCGGGGCGAGCAGCCGGGACAGGGTGACCAGCACCTCGTGCAGGGTGGCCTGGGCCCCCAGCGAGTCGGCGGGGTCGGCCCCGGGATCGGTGCGCCAGAACCGGCGACGGCTCCGCCGCACGTACCAATTGGAGGTGTCGTCGATCAGCTCGGCGATGGCCGTGGCCGCCGGGAAGGGCTCGTATCCGTCGAGCGACACGGTGGCGTCCCGGACCGTGGCGGCCAGGCGGGACAGCATCCAGCGGTCCAGCACCGACCGACCCTCCGGCCGTGGGATGGCCGGGTCGGCGGGGTCGAAGCCATTCAACGAGGCGTAGGTGGTGAAGAACGACCAGGTGTTCCACAACGTCAGCAGCGAATCCCGCATGGCCGAGTCGATCACCTCGAAGCTGACCCGGGTGGGGGTCCAGGGTGATCCCTGCGAGAACATCCACCACCGGAGAGGATCGGCGCCGCGGGTGTCGAGGATCTCCCACGGATCGATGACGTTCCCGACGCTCTTGGACATCTTGCGCCCGTCGGCGTCGACGATGTGGCCCAGGCACAGCACGTTGCGGTAGGGCGTGGTCCCCCGCACCAGGGTGTTGACGGCCAGCAGCGAGTAGAACCAGCCCCGGGTCTGGTCGATGGCCTCGCAGATGAAGTCGGCCGGATAGACGAAGTACTCGGCGGAGTGCTCGGCCACCGGGTACCCCCACTGGGCCGTGGGCATGGAGCCCGAGTCGAACCAGGCGTCGATGACCGGTTCCACCCGGGTCATCACCGCACCGTGCCCACACTCGCGGCAGGGCACGGTCACCTCGTCGATGGTGGGACGGTGGGGGTCGACCCCGGTGACGTCACGACCGGCCAGGTCGGAGAGCTCGCCCAGCGACCCGACACAGCGGAGGTGGCCCTCGGCGCAGCGCCAGACCGGGAGCGGGGTGCCCCAGTAGCGGTCACGGGACAGGGCCCAGTCGACATTGTTGGACAGCCACTCCCCCATCCGGCCGTCACGGATGTGCTCGGGGTGCCAGCCGATGGTCTGGTTCTGGGCCACCAGGTCGGACTTCCGCTCGGAGGTGCGGATGTACCAACTGGGCTTGCCCCAGTAGATGAGGGCGGTGCCGCACCGCCAGCAGTGGGGGTACGGGTGCGTGTAGGGGTGGCGCCGGAACAGCAGGCCGGCCGCGTCCAGCCGGTCGTTGATCTCGGTGTTGGTGTCGCGCACCGCCCGGCCCTCGAGCCAGGGGACGGCGGCGGTGAAGGTCCCGTCGGGCCCCACCGGGTTGAGGGTGGGCAGGTCCTGCTCCCGGCCGACCTGACGGTCCACTTCGCCGAAGGCCGGCGCCAGGTGGACGATGCCCGTCCCCTCGTCGGCCTCGACGAAGTCGCCCGCCACCACCCGCCAGCCGTCACGCCCGGCATCGGCCGGACCGGGCGCCAGGTCCTCGAAGGGCCGGCGGTAGTGCAGGCCGACCAGGTCCGCTCCGACCAGGCGGTGATCCACGGGGGCACCCTCGCCCACCACCTCGTCGACGAGGTCGGCGGCGACCACCGAGTCACCGACGACGGCGTAGGCGAGCTCCGGGCCCACCGCCGCACCGGTGTTGGACACCAGCGTCCACGGGGTCGTGGTCCACGCCACCAGCGACAGCCCCTCCAGGGTGGTCCGCCCCAGGGCCCGGCGCAGGCGGTCGGCCGGGCCGGTGTCCTCGTCGACCAGGGGGAAGCGGACATAGGCCGACTCGTCGACCACGTCCCGGTAGACGTCGGGCTGCCCGAGCTCGTGGCTGGACAGCGCCGTGCCACAGCGCGGGCAGTACGGCACCACCTTGATGTCCTCGTACAGCAGGCCCTGGTCCCAGAGGTCCTTCAGGTTGGACCAGACCGCCTCGACGTACTCGGTCGAGAACGTCCAGTAGGCGTCGTCGATGTCGATCCAGTAGCCGATCCGCTGGGTGAGGTCCTTCCACTCGTCGACGTAATTGCGCACCGACTCGCGGCAGAGCCGGGTGAACTCGGCGATGCCCACCCGTTCCTCGATCTGGCTCTTGGCCGTGATGCCCAGCTGCTTCTCCACCTCGACCTCGACGGGCAGCCCGTGGGTGTCCCACCCGGCCTTCCGGGGAACGGCGTACCCCCGCATGGTCCGGTACCGGCAGAAGAGGTCCTTGTAGACCCGGGCCCAGACGTGGTGGAGGCCGGGCCGACCGTTGGCGGTGGGGGGACCCTCGTAGAACACCCAGGGCTCGCCGTCCGACCGCAGCTCGACGGAGCGCTCGAACACCCGGTGCTCGGCCCACCGGGCGCGCTCCTCGGCCTCGACGGCGGTGAAATCGGCTTCGGTGGGGACGGGGCGGAACAACGGTCAGTCCTCTCGGATCGGGGCAGCGGCACCGGAACGTCCGATACTACGGGCGCGGACAGGCCACAATTGACCTGTGCCCGAACTGCCCGAGGTCCACGCCCTGGTGACCGGACTCGACGACCGCCTGCGGGGCCTGCGTGTCGAGCGCCTGGAGCTGGCATCGTTCTCGGCCCTCAAAACGGTGGAGCCCGCCATCGGCGACCTCGCCGGCCACGAGGTCGGGTCCGTCGAGCGGAGGGGGAAGTACGTCTGCCTCCGGGTGGGACCGCTGTGGCTGGTCGTGCACCTGGCCCTCGGAGGCTGGATCCGCTGGTACCCGAAGGTGCCGACCGCGACGGCCCGGCCGAGCAAGAGCACGATCGCCCTCCGGGTCCGGATGGGAGACGCCAGCGGGTTCGACGTGACCGAGATGGGCTCCGAGAAGCGGCTGGCGCTGTGGGTGGTGCGTTCGCCGGACGATGTCGAGGCCGTCCGCGCGCTGGGTGTCGACCCCCTGGATCCGTCCTTCACCACCGAACGGCTGGCCGCGCTGCTGGCCGGCAACCCGGCCACGCTCAAGCACCTGCTGACCACCCAGTCGGTGATCGCCGGCGTGGGCAATGCCTACTCCGACGAGATCCTCCACCGCGCCCGTCTCTCTCCCTTCAAGAAGGCCGCCAAACTGGACGAGGACGAGGTGTCACGGCTGCATGCCGCGGTGGTCGGGGAGCTGGGCGAGGCGGTCGACCGGGCGACGGGCCAGGAGTTGGGGGCGTTGAAGGGGGACAAGAAGCGGGCCATGGAGGTGCACGGGCGCGCCGGTGAGGCCTGCCCGGCCTGCGGGGACACCGTGCGTTCGGTCTCCTACAGCACCCGGTCGATGGAGTACTGCCCGACCTGTCAGACCGGGGGCCGCGTGCTGGCCGACCGGCGCCTGTCCCGGTTGCTCAAGTGATCGCCCTACGGGGACACGCCGTCCACCTGCTGCCCATGACGCCCGACCACGTCGACGGCCTGCTCGAGGCGGCCCGGGACCGCTCGACGTTCGGGTTCACGCCGGTCCCCTGGGACCGCGCCTCCATGACCGCCTATGTGCACACGGCGATGGCCAAGCGGGAGGCGGGCGTGCACGAGCCCTTCGTCACCTGGAGTGTGGACCAGCAGCGGATCGTCGGGTCCACGCGCTTCTACGACCTCGAGACGTGGGACTGGTCGACCCAACCGCCCGGACCCCACTCCCTCCAACGCCTGGAGGGGCCCGACGTGGCCTCCATCGGCTACACCTGGCTCGATCCGGCGGTGCAGCGCACCCCGGTCAACACCGAGGCCAAACTGTTGATGCTGACCCACGCCTTCGAGGTCTGGAGCGTCTGGAGGGTCAGGATCCAGACCGACGTCCGCAACGAGCGGTCGAAGGCCGCCATCGCCCGCCTCGGGTTCGCCCTCGACGGCGTGCTCCGGGCCGACATGCCCGGCACCGACGACACGGTCCGGGACACCGCGGCGTTCTCGATGCTGCTCGACGAGTGGCCGGTCCACCGGGAGCGGCTGCACTCCCGGCTGGCCCGATCCGGGGGCTGACCGGCCCGACCGACTGTCACACCCCCCTGCTGGACTGGGTCCATGGATCTCAGGGATCTGACCGACGCCCTCGACCCGCTGGAAGACGCCCTCGACCAGCTGGGAGACGCCCTCGACCAGCTGGCCGCCCGGGACCCGTCCGAGCTCGCCGGGTGCGAGACCATCGAGTCGCTGTTCGGCTCCCAGGCCCGTCTGGAGGCCCTGGTGACGACGGCCACCG
>Ga0302196_10000590_pt1 | contig 34967 bp, 27 predicted proteins | sample II_Bog_N1_3_FD_198794 | JGI IMG/M metagenome (GOLD analysis project Ga0302196, IMG submission 198794) | Peat permafrost microbial communities from Stordalen Mire near Abisko, Sweden - II_Bog_N1_3 | ecosystem: Environmental > Terrestrial > Soil > Wetlands > Peat | place: Sweden: Abisko...
CGTTGGCCAGCGCGAGGACCTGCGCGCCGCATGCTTTTGCCGTCTTCACTGCGGCGAGGGTGTCGAGAGTCTCGCCGCTCTGACTGACGGCAACGACGAGATCCGTAGGCCCGAAAACAGGCTCTCTGTACCGTACTTCGCTACCGATCTCCACGGTGGCGGGCAAGCGCGCGAGCTGCTCCACCCAGTAGCGTCCGGCCATCGCCGAGTGCGAGCTCGTCCCGCACGCCACGAAGTAGACGCGAGCGATGCTCCTTGCGAGCTCCGGGCTCACCCCGACTCCCTCCGGGAGGACATCGTTCCCAGCGAGGTCCATTCGCCCGCGGAGGGTATCCTCCACGGCTCGAGGCTGCTCGTGAATCTCCTTCAGCATGAAGTGCTTGTAACCACTCTTCTCCGCCTGGCTCGGGGACCAGTCGATCCGCTTCTTGTCGCGGCTGACGGCCGAACCGTCGATGGTAGTGATGGTCACGCCTGCCCTCGTCAGAACGGCCATCTCGCCGTCGTCCAAGAAAATGACGTCGCGCGTATGCGCGAGCAGCGCCGGAATGTCGCTCGCTGCGAGCATCTCGCCATCGCCCGCGCCGAGCACCAGCGGGGAGTCGTGCTTGGCCACGACCACCTCCTCGGGCGCAGCGCCGCTGACGACGGCGATTGCGTACGCTCCCCGGATTCGCTTCAGCGAGGCGCGCACCGCATCGGCGAGCCGCAAGGCTCCGGCCCTATGCGCCTGATCGATGAGATGAGCGATGATCTCCGTATCGGTGTCACTGGCGAAGCGGACGCCTGTCGCCTCCAGCTCCCGGCGAAGCGCCACGTGGTTTTCGATGATGCCGTTGTGCACGACAGCGACCTGCCCGGCGATGTGAGGGTGCGCGTTTGCCTCGCTCGGCCTCCCGTGGGTAGCCCAGCGCGTGTGGCCGATACCGGTCACTCCCTGGAGAGGGCTCTTGCGGAGAGCGCCGTCAAGGTTCGCAAGCTTGCCGACCGCGCGAACGACCTCCACGCCACGGGCCGTGTGCACCGCGAGCCCCGCGGAGTCGTAGCCCCTGTACTCGAGCCTTCGCAGTCCCTCCACGAGGATGGGCGCGCAATCCTTCAAGCCGACGTAAGCAACGATTCCGCACATGGTATCTTCTCCGTCAAACCTGCCCGGTGGGCCCGACTAGTTCTGCCTGCTCGTCCTTCGCCGGGTCTTGGCCGGTCGCGGCGCCACCTCGACGGGGCCCTCGCTCACCACACGGTTCCGCCCGGTGCTCTTCGCCTTGTAAAGGGCGGTATCGGCTCTGCGCAGCCAGGCCTCGATGCCGCCGGTCGACGCCGAGTTGAGCTCCGCAATCCCCACACTGAGGGTCACGAACGGCATGGTGACGCTCGGCGCGTGCGCGACGCGAAGCTCCTCCACCTCGCGTCGAACCCGATCCATCCCCGCCGTTGCCTCCGCCAACGCTTGTTCGGGAAGGATGGCGAGAAACTCCTCGCCGCCGTACCGGTAGAAGCCGTCGTTGCGACGGAGCCCCTCCTGCATCGTCTGAGCCACGCGGCGGATGACGTCGTCCCCAGCCAGGTGACCGAAGCAGTCGTTGTAGGCCTTGAACGAGTCGATGTCGCAGAGAGCCGCGCAGTAAGGATGCCCGTACCTGCGGACGCGGGAGGCGAGCAGCTCCAGGTCTTCCGTCAGCTCCAGACGGTTCGATACGGCCGTCAGAGGGTCGGTGCGAGCGGCCCTAAAGTCGTTGTCGCTCTTCCGGCGGAGCGCCGAGGTCTTCTCCTCGCCGAGACGCTGGAGCGTCACGGCGCGTCGTGAAACCTCGAGGCGCACCTCGAGCTCGTCGATGTCGACCGGCTTGGTGAGATACTCGTCGGCCCCTGCATGCATTCCTTCGATGAAATGGGCCTTGTCGGAGTTTCCCGTGACGAAGATGAACTGTGTATATCCGCTCGTCGGGAGGCTCCGTATCCGCCGGCAAAGCCCGGGGCCATCCAGCCTCGGCATGTTCCAATCGGCGAGAATGACGTCCGCGTGGTCGGCTTGGTGCATCTCCCAGGCCTCCTGGCCGTCGCGAGCGACGGCGCAGGCATGACCAAGCAGGCGTACCGCCAACTCGAGCCCCTGTCGGCTGTCCTGGTCGTCCTCCGCGATGAGCACTTTCATCCGCCCGATCGGAAGCGGCGCGGCGGGAGCTCCCTGGTTCGACGCGGAGCCCATCCTCGGTCCTTCAGCAAGACGCGTTCCTTCGCTGCGAATCATCTGCGAGGCCCTTCCTGGAGACCCGATGGTCTCTATTTGCGAAATCGCTCATCGTCCGCTCGTTTTGCAGGCACCGCGGACGCATTCTTCGTCCCGGCACGGGGATGCTGTCAGACATGCCCTTCCGGACGCCGCCCTGATCGTCGGCCACGGTTTCGCTCAGGGAGTGGGATGCTCCTGAGGCGCCCGCTCCTCACGCCATCGCGAAGACGCGATCGAGGCGGAGCAGCTTGAAGATGCTGAGCGGCTGGTCGGCGACGCCGACGAAGCTGACGGTTCCGTGGTTGGCGCGGGCCCGCTTGTACAGAGAGACGAGGACCCCGACGCCGGAGCTATCGAGCAGCTTGAGCCCCGAGAGATCGACTCTGATCTTGCACCCTTCGTCCCGGGTGAGCGCGTCCAGCGTCGGACGGAGCTCCGAGGAAGAGAGCGCGTTTAGCTCGCCCTTGACGCTCAAAACTTGCGTGTTCTCGAAGTCAGTAAGTGAGTGGGACATGGTGTAAGTTCCTCTGGTGAGGCAGCGGCTTCGTGCACCCACCGGGACTCTCGATGTGCACTCGCCATACCACCCTGTACGGAGCGTGGAGTCGCGGGGTTTCATGCGCGCACTTCTGACACTAGGTACACGGATGACACGCCATCTTGACCAAGTGCGGCGCATCGAGCGCCGCCGAGTCACCCGCGACGGCCGTGCGTTTCAGTACCCCAGCCCGGGGACGCACAGCATCGCGAGAAACAGCGAGTCGCCGAGGGTGACGTCCACGGAAAGGCGCCGGACGTTGAGCGCATCGAGTGTCCAGACGTCGTTCACCCCGGAACCACTCGAGAAGCCCAGATCGTAGCCGGCAGCGTGCACAGCCGCGCGAAGGCCAGACTCGCTCCCCAGGCGCCTTCCAACGGGGTACGCGATCGCACGAACACGCTCACCGAGCTCGCCTTCCAGGACCTCGCGGGAACCGCCAAGCTCGTCGCGGAGGTGGGTAGGAGGCACAGTGTGAAGCGTGCGATGGGACCGCGTATGGGATTGCACACTCATCCCCTCATCACGGAGGGTCCGAACGTCATTCCACGTCATGACGAGCGCATCGGCCATCCGGCGCTCTTCATCTCGGTCCATCGACACTCCGCTAGCCTCGGCGACCTCCAAGAGGAAGCGTTCGAGGTCGAGCTCCCTTTCGTGCTTGATCACGCGAATGAGCCGCGCAGCGGCCACCAGTCGCTCTGGGTCGGTACGGAGGTCGAGCTCTAGCGGTGACGGGTAGGAGAGCTCGAGACGCTCCCTACGCGACGTTTTGACGAGCAGGTGGATCCGGTCCCACCAGAAGAGCCTCCGCCGACTTACGTAGTCGGTGGCAATGAAGAAGGTGGCGCGGACGCCGTGTCGTTTCAGGATGGGGAGGGCGATTTCAAGACCGTCCTTGTAGCCGTCGTCGAACGTTACGAGCACGGGGTTCGGCGGCAACGGTTTGCCTGCGCGGAATGCAAAAACGTCCTCCAGCGAGACAACCGTGAACCAGCGTGCCAGAAGCGACATCTGGCGCTCGAACATCTCGGGCGTGCTGTCCGCCACGGCATCGTCGAGCGCGCCTGCGTACGCGGGCGAGGCGAAGCGATGGTAGGTGAGCACCGGGAGCCAGGGCGATGGCACGCGCGTCCGGAGGCCCAGCGCGAGGGACAGGAGGCCAGCCCGGTCCAGCATTCCCGCGAGGCTTGCTCTGCTGATGATACCCAATCTGTACCCGCTCTCACGGTACCAGTCCTTGGCGCCAACCAGGACTCGCTCTCGCAACCACACGACGTACGGGAGCGGCACGAGCAGGCCCGGGACGTGCAGAGGCTCCGGCATGCACGCCAGCGAGATCGCCGTGGAGCGGCCGCCGCAGACCGCCTTGCCCGCGAACGCCGGCGGCTACACCGTCCGGCGCATCGACCACGAGAACGCGGATGACCGCGAGCTCATCCGACCGCTACTTCGCGAATACTTCGACGGCATCCCGGGCATCGACTTCGATGCGCGCTACAAGTGGCTGTACCTGGCGAACCCCGCCGGCCTCGCGCGGACATATGTGGCGTGCATAGGCGATCGCGCGGTGGGAATCACATCCCTCTTCCCCCGCTCAGTTCGGGTTGGAGCGCGGGACGCCACCGGCGCCATCGGGGGAGACGGTTACGTCTCCCCTGCTTACCGACGACGCGGGATCGTGACCTCGTTGCACCGGGCGGCTCGCCGCGGCATGGACGCGGACCTCTCCTTCATGTTCGGTCCTCCCGAGCCGGCAAACCTACGCACTTTGCTCCAGGCCGGCGCCGTGCTGACGGGGGCGGTTCGGCGATACACGCGGCCACTGAAGGCGCGGTTGTTCGGTCCCATCGTTGCTCGCAGCAGGTACGCGGGTATGGTCGACCGGATCTTTCGACCCGGGATCTCCAGCCTCCGCGTCGAAAGCCTCGGCGCGGGCCGCGACGCACGCGTCGATCGGGTATGGGGTGCCACGAGGCGCGACGTGGCGCTTCATGGCGAGGTGGTCCCAGTGACCGACGCCGCGTTCTATGCGTGGCGCTTCTCGGGCGATCGTCAGAAAGGCCTTCTCGTCCTCGACGGGGACGAGCCGGTTGCCGTGGCTGCAATCGAGCGGCACGGAAGCCGTGGCGCGATCCTCGATGTGACGTGTCCACGCGCCAGCTTCCGCAGCGTGGTGCGCACGCTGGTTTTCGCTCTTGCAGACGCAGAAGCCGTCGACATCCAGATCCACGTACCTTCCCGCGCCCGGGAGCTCGCCCTCTACTCGCTCGGATTCGTGCCGCGCCAGACCAAAGTCTTCCAGGTCCAGGTTCAGGGAGGGTCCCCTGTGCACGCGTTGCTTACCCGGGCCACGGCCTGGAAGTATATGTGGAGCGACGGAGACCTCGACCAGATCCTCTGAGACAGTCCGCGTGCGAGGCATCCTCCCTGGCGACGGAGCCCGCGGTTACCCGAGCAAGACCACACCGCTAATCGTCGCCGGACGGAGCTGATCCAGCGCCCGCTCCAGCGGTCCGCGGCGCGATGTGCCGGCCCGCGTGGCGACGAGCACACCGTCCGCGCATTCGCACACGACATCGGCGTCGGCGCTCTCGAGAACCGAGGCCGTATCGACGACGACGTAGTCGTAGGCGCTGCGTAGCTCATCCAGGGCTACACGGAGGAGCAGACGATCGAGGCCTGCGCCTTCGCGCGAGCATGCGGAGGCGGACCCCACGTGCAGGCGTGACCATGAAAGCGAGAGAGCATGATGTTGCAGCGTCCGGGCCGGCTCGCCCACTGCTTCCGCGCGGCTCGCGTGCAGCCTCGCCATACCGAATGCCCGTGTGAGGCTCGGTCGACTCGAAGTGGCCTCCAGGAGAAGAACCGACGCGAGGGTTTCCTCCGCAATGCACAGTGCGAGGTTGATCGCGCACGTCGTCTTGCCCTCTCCTCGCTCGGCGCTCGTCACCGCTACGATGCGTGGGTCGGCCCCGGTGAGCAACTTGTGCCGCAAGAGGCGGTAGCTCCGGGCCTGCGCCGACGCTGGCTCGTGCAGCATGACGCAACGCGGATCCGGGCGGCCGCCCTGTTCTGCACTGGCGACCACGATCCGCGGTGTGGGGACGACGTCATTGACGTCCACGCGCGTCAGTACCGCGGGCCGCGACTGAGCGAGCGCGGTCATATCTTTGGCCGGGCCGTCTTCCAGCGGCGCGGCACGGCCGCACCCATCAGGTCGGGGCATGAGCCCTCCTCCGCCGGCGGACGCGGGGTACCTGCACGAGCACATCGGCGAGCCCCTCCACGTCCGCTGCCAGGAAGATGCGGTCGTCAAGCGCAGCGCAGAGCAGCATCACGAGCGCGCCCAGAAGGACGGTCGCTCCGCCAGCGATGGCGGCGATCGTCGACCGACCGGGCGGCACGGGGCGCTGCGGGACGTACGCCCGATCGATGACGGACATCTGAGAGCCGTGGTGGTCATCGCTCACGGAGCTGGCCAGTATCTGCGCTTTGAAGAGCGCTGCCTCCACCTGGTCCTGGTGCTGGCGCGCCTCGATGACGCTACGCGTGAGTGTCGCCCACTCCGTCTCGAGCGCTACCAGATCCTTCTCGGCCGGCGCCATGCTCCCGGCGTCCTCGGCTGGCGCCAGCGCGTACCTCGCCGCGCGCGCAACGGTCGGCGGTAACGGAGCGTCAGCCGCCGCAGCTGTCGCGGGCATATTGGCGCGCGCCTCGTCCACGGCCTCCGCATCGGCGAAGCGGCTCTCGGCACGGGCGACCGCGGCCTGCGCGGCTCGGACGTCCGGGTGCGCCGGCGTGAATTGGTACGACTTCTCGGCGAGGCTCGCCCGGGCGGTGGCGAGCGCGGCGGCCGCCTCGCGCATCGCGGGGCTCGGAGCGCGCGAGCTGACCGGTGCGGGGCTTGCCGGCACGGTCGCGGACGGTGCCGGGTGTGCCTGTTGAATCACCGTCCAACGAGGCGCCGCGCGCGATGTTGCTTGCACGCTGGCGCGAACGGCTGCGCCATTCGTGAGGGGCGCGGTATCCAGCGCGAAGCGAGGATGTGTCGACAGAAAAGACGCTAGCTGACGTTCGGCATCTTGCAGGCGGCCGTCGGTTCCAGTCTTCTCTCGAGAGAGGAAGTCCTGGGTGAGCAGCGCCTGCGACGATCGCAGCTCGGAGTCCCTGCCGATGACCAGCTCCGCCAACCGCGCGGTGACACGCTCGGCCTCCCCGGGGGAGTCGCCGTCGAAGGCGATCCGGAACGTATTTCCGCCCGGCGCCTTGAATTGAATGTGCTTCCGGAGCTCGTCGACGGCATCGACAGGGCCGTACTGCCGACGAACATCCGGATAGAGATTGAATTCGTCCAGCACCCGTTCGAGCAGCTGGCGCGACGTCAGGATCTCCTGCACGCGCGCTGCGATGTTCCTCGGCGCCGTCGCTTGCTCGGACGAGTCGGTGGCGGCAATGCCGTCTGTATGGAGCAGCAGCGTCTCCGAGCGGTAGGTTGGGGGCTGGAAGCGCAAGTAGGCAGCGGATGCAGCGGCGCCAAGGGTGACGGCCACGAGCGCCGCCCCCCAGTAGCGCAGGGCGCGACGGCAGAAGACCACGACGCGAGAGACCTGCCCGCGAAGCGTAGACGTGACCTCCCCGCGCGCGGTCGGGGGCCCCAGGAGCGGGTCCTTCACGGTGGGCATCATGCCGAACCTGGTCTCATGACGACGGCGCCGATCGCCAGACCCGATAGAGGCAACGTGAGCAGCAGGGCCGCCAAGCCGATACCGGCGAGCCGGGCGCGGGGGAGTGCGTTTCCGAGCGCAAGCGCCCCGTCGTCCACGACAGTGAAGCGCAATCCGAGGCGTTGCCGTTCGAGCGAGACACCGAGGGACAGGAGCGCGTCGCGCCGCTCTAGCGCGCGCATCCTCTTGTCCAGACTCTCTAGAGACCCGAGTATGCTTATGAGCTCGACCTGAAGTCGCGGATTCGCGGTCGGTGCCGACGCCATCTCGCTCCGCTTCAGCGCGACGTCTTCGCGAAGCACGCTGTGCGCATGACGGGCCCGGACGAGATCTGCGTCGATGCTTTCCTTCTCCCGAACGACCTGATCGAGGCGACCTGCCAGCTCGCGGTCCACGATCAGCTCGCCCAGAGCCCGTGTGACGGCTACGGCCTGTTCAGGGTCGGCGGAGCGAAAACGGACAACGATGCGCGCGGAGCGAGGCGGATCCGACGACGAACGCTCCTGAAGAAAGTAGTTCTGGTAGACGCTCACCTCGATGTCCCTGCGAAATGACTCGAGCGCCACCCTCGGGTCGTGAATTAGCCCGCCGTAGAGGTTGTGACGATTGATGAGGTCGAGCAGGACGTCGTCGGTCCAGACGACCTCTCGGACGTAGCCGTCCATGTCGTGCCTCGGGCCGGAAGCGGAGAGCGGATCGCTCTCCATCTCCACGACACGGAGCACTAACTTCGGTGAATAAATGTGAGGCGCGAGGGCGAGCTTGCCCACGAACGTCGACACAAGAAGCAGGCTGATGGCAACGGTCGCGACAGGTCGGCGCAGTCCCCCGCGCAAGAGGCGCGCGGCCTGCCGAAGGGTTGCTCTGACCCCGGGCTCGTCGTCGATCCAGCTGGGCATCGTCCTACCGACCAAGCAGCTCACCGACCGTCACCATCTGATGGCCCGCGTCCCGCAGGTTGCCGACAATCGCCCGAAGAGCGTCCAGCGTCCACGACTGCCCCTCGTGAAAGAGCACGATCGCCCCGGGATCGACTGGACGTCCGACGACCGCCTCCACGACATCAGCCGCGCGAGTGGTGCGCCAGTCACCCGAATCCAGGGACCAGAACACCGTCGTGAAGCCAGCGCGCGCGCAGGTAGCCAGCGCCGTCAGCGATATCGCCCCCTGTGGCGGTCGAACGATCGGTCGTCTCGGTGCGGATGGCGGCAGTAGCCGTGCGGTCTTGTCGAGCTCGTCAGCCAGGAGCCCGAGGCGGGACAGCTTGGGGAACGTTCGGTGCGTGTATCCGTGCCCCGCAACCTCGTGACCTCGCCTCGTGATGTCGGCAAGGATGCCGGGGTGCGTGGCGCAGAGGTTCCCGATGACGAAGAATGTGGCTCGGGCGCCCACATGTTCGAGCACATCCAGGTAGTCGAGGGTCATGGCGGTGGGGCCGTCGTCGAACGTCAGGGCAACGCGACTACTGCGTGCCGGGCCGCGCCATACGGCCACGGACCGCGGGAGCGCCGCTTCGGCGACGGTCTTCGCGATCCGGCGACCGTGCGCGGCGACGGCTTCGCCCACGAAGTTCATGCGCTCTGCAAACATGGTTGCCGCTCCTCTCGCCACCCTGCGACCGCGCGTCGGAGGCTCTCGTGGAGGAAACCAGCGCTGGCGTTCCAGTCCGGTACGCTCGCGACCTTGGCGACGGTCGAAGGATCGTAGGGGGCCCGCACCGTCCGCCCAAGCGCGCCCGCAAGGGCGCTGGGGTCCTTCGGAGCAACGAGCTCGCCCAGTGCGTCGGACGACATCACGTCCGGAATGCCGCCCACGCGGGTTGCGACGACCCGCCTTCCGCTTGCGATGGCCTCGATGACCGCGTTCGGCATTCCTTCGTGCCAGCTCGGCAGCGCAAGGACGTCACACGCCGCGAGCCACCGTGGGATCTCGGCGTGCGGTCGAGCGCCTTTGAACACGACCCGCGCGCTGCTCTTCTCCGCGATGTCCCGGCAACGTTGCAACGCGGAACCGTCCCCAATCATCACGAGGTCCACGCCCTGCAAGTCGGTTGCGCCTCGGGAGAATGCCTCAACGAGATCGATGGCACCTTTCTCCGCCTCTACTCGTCCCACGTACAGGACTACACGAGCGTCGAGCGCTACGCCGAGCTCCCGCCGCGCGGCCGCGCGGTCCGAGGGCCTGAACCGAGTGGTATCCACCCCGTTCGGAACGACGTCGATACGGTTGGCGGCGACACCAAGGGCCGCCGCTGCCTCACCGAGGGGTCGGCTCACCGCGACCACACGCTGTGCTCGGGGAAACGCCCAGCGCAGGCGGCGTCGTGGCCCGGGGAGGCGTGCCACCACGTCCATGTCCGAGCCGTGGAGCTTGATCACGGCTGGTACCCCGAGAAGCCCCGCCAGCATCACTGCGGCGAATCCATCCGGGTACGCCCACGAACCCAGAATGACATCGACCCTACCCCGGTAAGACAGGACGCAAGCCGCGAGCGACGCTGCGTAGAGAGGCCCCGAGATCGCGTTCCCGATTTTTGGCAAAAAGAGAAATCGGGGATGGCGAACGGGCAATCCGTCCAGGTGGTCGCGCGACGGAACGTCAACGAGTTGTCCGGCGCGGGACCAGCGCCGCAACGCTTGTGCGCCGGGAAACCATGGGATTGTCGCCAGGATCTCGACCTCGCAGAGCCGCGAGAGCGCCGTGAACTGCGCGCGATTGAACGGCGAGGAATGGGGCTCGATGCGGTTCGGAAAGATCTTCGTCATGATGAGAACGCGCATCGTCGGCTCCGGCGGGCTGCAACCGGCGTACCGAGCCCGAAGGAAGTACCGATGGACAGTTGCGGCGTCCGGGGACCTCCTCGCTTCCTCGTCGATGCGCACCCGGCACACGTGTTGCAGCGAGGCGCGCCGTCCGTGTTTGCATTACCGGCCATCAGCGCGCTTATCATCCTCATCTATTCACGCCCGCAGGAGTTCTTCGAATCCCTTCAGGCCGCGCCGCTCCTGTACATATTCCTCGGTCTCGCCCTGTGCGGCATGGCGCTCGATCTGCGGATTGGAAACACGCACCTGCGGAGCACCCCGCAGCTTCCGTGGGTGTGTCTCTTCGTGGTCTGGAGCGCCGGAGGAGCCTTGTTTCGAGCTCCGCGTACCGCGTTGCCCCATCTGACGGAGCTTGCGATCTGCGTTGCCCTGTACGCCGTCATCGCGCACGGGCTCCAGACGTTTCGTGCGCTTCACATTGTCGCGGGCGTGGTGCTCGCGATGGTGCTCTTCGTCTCCGCAGTGGGTGCGCACCAGGGCTTCGCCGACACGGGTTGCGTGCTGGTCAATGACTCGACCCCGGGCGACACCGCAACCGGCGAGCCGGACGGCAGGCCGTGCGTCACGGAGGCGGACTGCGTCCTCAACGACCCCGAGCCCGGCGCGCAGTACGTGTGCGAGCGCATCGGGCTCTTTGGAACGACATCGGTCGGCCAGGGACGCGTGCGATACCGCGGCGTCCTCCAGGACCCGAACGAGCTCGCTCTGGCCGGCGGCATAGGGCTCCCTCTGGCGCTTGGCTTCCGCGTGAGGCGCCGCAGGCGCGCCTGGCACCTGCTCGTCACCATCCTCACGTTTGCCGTGGTTCTGACCTGCGCCGTGCTCAGTCGATCCCGCGGAGGACAGCTTGTTTGCCTCACCGTGCTCGCGGTCTATTTCGCCAAGCGCTTCGGCCTACGAGGCCTGCTCCTGGGAGGCACCCTGGGTCTGCCGCTGCTTCTTCTCGGTGGGCGCGACGGCGAAGAGGCGGCCCGTTCGACAATCGAGCGCATCGAGTGCTGGGCGGAAGCGCTTGCCATGTGGCGGGACCATCCCGTGCTCGGCGTCGGCCTGGGGCGGTTCGGCGAATACCACTATTTGACGGCGCACAACTCATACCTGCTCGCTCTGGCAGAGCTGGGCCTCCCGGGCATGATGCTCTTCAGCATCGTCTTTTACCTCTCGGCGAAGGTTCCCATCGCTGCGCTTCAGCGCGCCGCCGCAGCCAACTCGGCGGGAGGCGAGCGCGCCATAGTTCCGGCGGCGATGGCTTTGCTGGCCGCCTTCGCAGGCCTGGCCGTCGGGATGTTCTTCCTGTCTTTCACGTACCACTACGTCCTCTGGATATACATCGGACTGTCCGGGGCTCTCTATTCGGCGGTCCGAAAACACGATCCGACCTTCCGCGTCCGGTTCGGAAGGAGCGACGCCTTGCTGGTCGGGAGCGTCGACGTCGCGATCATCGTCCTGGTTTTTCTGTACACGCGGGCCAAGCTCGGAGCATGAGGCGCGGCATGACCCGTGCACGACAGCGCGCTCATGCACAGGCCGACCACCGCGGTGATCTCGTCGGTGCTCGTTTTGTCGCTTCCTTTCGCAGGGTGCAAAGAGCCGGGCTTCCGCGAGTCGTCTTCTTCGTCTGAAATAGCGAATCCGAGCCCGCGCCCCGCGCAAAGCACCGACGTCCGTGTGTCCACCGCGCCGCTCGCCGCCGTCAAGCCCGCCGAACAACGCATTCTGCTCGACGCCCCGGCTCTCGAGCGTCTGCACGACTCCGCGCGCCGGCGCACTGCAGCCTGGGCTTTCACGGCCGCTCGCTGCGAGGAGGCCGTCTCTGCACCACGAGAGTCCGGCTACCAGGGTTTCGAATGGGCAGACCTCGTCGCGAGCCTCGCGCTCTGCTGGCATGCGACGGGAGACGCCCGGTACGCGACCAGCGCCATCGGCTATCTCGGAGCATTGCTCGACGACCGATTCAAGATCGGCGACGGTCAGGGCGGCGCCTCCGTCGTGACCCACGACTCCGGGTATGGCATCCGCACCTTCGCTACATACACGGCGCTCGGGTACGACTGGCTCCGGGGCGCCCCGGGAATGTCCATCGCCCTTCGCGCGAGGATCATCGAGCGCCTCGATCAGTGGCTCGGCTGGTACGCCGACAAGGGCTACCTGCGCGATCATCCGATCGCGAACTACTACTGGGGGTACCTCACGGCGCTTTCGTTCGCGGGACTCGCCGCATCAGGCGACACACCCCTCGCAGACGGGTGGCTGAAGCTCGCGGAGAAGGAGATCGACACGAGGGTAGTCCCTGCCTTCAACGAGAAGCTCCAGGGCGGCGGCTGGCCAGAAGGATGGCAGTACGGCGAGTACACGACGATGGAGGTGGCGCTCGTCGCGGAGGCGTTCCGGACCGGTGCGGGCATGAACCTCGCGCGGGAGTTGCCGTGGCTCGGGCAGGTAGTGAAGCACCACGTCCACGCGCTCCTGCCCGACGAGCAGTCCGTCTACGACGGAGGGACGTGGGGTGAGCACCCGGCCAAGCCATCGGGGCTAGCGCTTGCCGGTGTGAGTGTTGCGCTCGACGCCGCCGAGCCGGCGACGGCCGCCGAGGCGCGCTGGATGGTCGCGCACGCGCTTCCCCCACTGCGGCGTGAGCAAGCATGGGTGGGGTTGTTGGCTGACCGGACCGAGCCAGCGGGGTCGGACCCTCGCACCGCCGAGCCACGCAGCCTGCATGTCTCCGGCCAGGGCTTGACGTTCGCGCGCAGCGACTGGACGCGCTCTGCCGTATGGGCATCCTTCCAGGCGGGCCCGCGACTGTCGGAGGACCACCAGGACGCGGACCAAGGGCACATCGAAATATGGCGAGGCGCGGACGGGCTGCTCGTGGACGGGGGCGACTCCGAGGGCTCGGCAACTTCCAACCACAACACGCTCCTCATCGACGACGGCGGCCGACACGATAACTATTCGCCGAACCAGGGAGTCTGGGGCCTGCACGTTCGGACGACCCGGTTCCAAGACGACGGCGCCGTCGTCGTCGCGGTCGGCGACATAGGCGAAGCGTACGCCCCCTCGTGCGCGCCGGACGGGTGCAAGGGGCGCTCGGTCGAGCGGCTCGTACGAACGTTCGTGTACGTCCGTCCGTCGCTGCTGGTCATCCGCGACGAAATCTTGCTGGACCAGGGCGGTTATGGAGCGGTGTGGGCGGCACACGTGACGACCGCGCCCGTCGTCCTAGGCGATCTGGCGAGCGCGGTCGTCGGTGGATCCCGGGTCGATGTGAGGACGATCGAGCCGCCCGGAGCGGAACCGCTGGCACTGCATGAACCGACGCCCTCCGGGGAAGGGTCTCACCGGCTGAACCACCCATGGGGGCCGATGTGGCGCATCGAGGTCGCCAGCCCGCGCGGATCGCGCGAGCGCGAATTCCTTCACCTCATCACGGTGGACCGCGCCGACGCCACCCCTCCGCTCGCCCACCGCATCGCTGGGCTCGGAATCCACGGGACCGACGGGCGATTCGGCGGACACCGGACGCTCGTGCTCTTCGCTGACGCGAGCGACAAGGAAAAGACCGTTACCCTGGGCGGACGAGCCGACCTCGCGCTGGTCTTAGGCCTCGAGCCGGGACGCCGCTACGACGTGCTCGTCGATGCCGAGCACGCCTGCACGGTTCACCTGAGCCCATCCAGCGGCGCCTCGGGGGTCGCAGCCACAGCGGGCGGCCTGCTACGGCCCGATGTCGCGTCGTGTGGCCCGTCGTGAAGGCTGCGCTGCGGGCACTCGTCGTCTCGTATGCGTTCCCACCGGTGGGGGGCGCCGGGGTTCAACGCGTCCTCAAGCTCGTGAAGTACCTTCCCGCCCACGGGGTCACGCCGACTGTACTCACGGTGAAGAACCCGTCGGTTCCAGTTCGAGATTCGTCCCTCGAGCGGGAGCTCCCGGGCAACCTCGAGATAGTCCGGGCTCGGACTCTCGAGCCAGGGTACGCGGCGAAGCAGAGCGCACGGCAAGCCATGACCTCCGCCGACCAAGGCCTCGTGAGGCGCGCGCGCGCGGGTCTCGTCAAGCTCGGAACGGCGCTGCTGGTGCCCGACCCACAGGTTCTGTGGCTACCGGGAGCCCAAGGGGCCCTGGTGCGACGTCTCTCGCAACGCGCCGACGACGTGGTCTTCATCAGCGGTCCTCCATTCTCGCAGTTCTTGCTAGCCCCCATCGCCCGCATCGCCGGCGGAACAGCCGTCGTGCTCGACTACCGGGACGAATGGCGCATGGCGTCCCGGACGCCGGCGTCGCGCTTCGAGGCTCTCCTCGAGCGCCGCCTCCTGCGGTGCGCGCACGCCGTCACCACAGCCACCGAGGCCTACAGGACGGAGCTCTGTGCTCGGTTCGCGTTTCTCGACCCGGCCCGGGTGTATCCGATCCCGAACGGCTACGACCCGGACGACTTCCAGCGGGATCTCCCCGTGCCGTCGGGCGACCGCTTCGTGCTCACATACGTCGGCACAATATTTCCGCTCACGACTCCACGCTTTCTCCTGGAAGCGGTGCGCCTCCTGCATGCGCGGGAGCCTGAGCTCGCGAAGATCCTCCGGCTTCGGTTCGTCGGTCGGATAGTCGAGGCCGAGGCACATCACTTCGAGGGAATGGAGGTCCTAGGGATCGAGCGCGTCGGATACGTCGACCACGAGCGAGCGATCGACGAGGTCGCTCGAGGACACGCAGCGCTCTGCATGCTCGACGCCACACCTGGTGCGGAGCGCGTCTACCCCGCCAAGATTTTCGAGATCATGCACATGCGCAAACCCTGTTTGGTGCTCGCGCCCGACGGCGCGCTCGCAGATCTCGTGCGTCGCCACGAAGTAGGGGAGGTCGTTGGTTCACGGGACCCCTCTGCGATCGCGTCGTCGATCGAACGAATGTTGCGCGCCTTTCGGGCTGGTACCGCGCCGAGGACGACAGCGCCCATCGACGTCGATCGGTTCGACCGCCGCATTCAGGCCGGACAGTTCGCAGACGTCTTTCGCGAGGCCGTCGCCAGAGCTGCCGGCGGCACGGTGCACGACGTGACGCTTCGGGGAGCCGGGCTCGACGCTCCACACACCTCGCGGGCGGCGGCCGGGCGCACATGATCGAGGCTCTCCCGCTGGACCCCATTGCCCGCCCGGTGCTTGTGCCTGTCATCGTGGCGGCCCTGGAGCATCGTCCTCCCTGCCAGATCCCGCTCCTCGTGCGCCTCGCCAAGAGATCGATGGACCTCGCCTTCGCGCTCAGCGGCATGGTCATCGCGCTCTGGCTGTTCCCGCTCATCGCGCTCGCCATAAGGATCGACTCTCGCGGCCCAATCTTCTACCGCCAGAGGCGCGCGGGCGCCCTGCGCGAGCGTGACCCTCACGGGCGGTGCGCGTTCTTCGAGTTCGACATGATGAAGTTTCGGACGATGCGCGTCGACGCGGAGAAGCTCACGGGCGCCGTGCTTGCGGCGGAGAACGACCCGCGAGTGACGCGTGTCGGACGCTTTCTCCGAAAGTCGCGTCTGGACGAGCTGCCGCAGATCTGGAACGTCCTCAAGGGCGAGATGGCCCTCGTCGGCCCGCGCCCCGAACGCCCCGAGCTGTTCGAGAACCTCTCGCTCGCCATCCCGTTCTTCGAGGAGCGGATGCGGGACTGCAAGCCAGGGATCACCGGGCTGTCGCAGATCTCCCTGGGCTACTCAGGCCATGCCCCGACTGGCAGCGCGGTCTCGGCGTTCGAGGGGCTCCTCACGAACCCCTTCAAGCTCGACCTCGCGGACGGCGCCTCCGCGGACGATATGCGGATGAAGCTCCTGTTCGACCTCGCCTACGTCATCGCGCTCGAGAAATTCTCGACGTTCGTGGCGGTCGAGTTTCTCGTCATCGTGAAGACGCCGTGGGTCATGGCGCGCGGCCTGGGACGGTGACACGGTGAAGATCGCCCACATTCTGTCGTCCTTCGGCATCGGGGGCCAGGAGCGCATGGCCGCCGAGCTATCCCGCGCGCAGCGGGCGGCGGGCCACACCGTCATCGCGATTTCCCTCGCGGGAGACGCGCACGGGCCGATAGGCGAGACGCTCCGAGCCACGGGTGTCCACACGTTCGTCGAGAAGAAGGGGCGCGGCCTCGACGTGACCCTACCCGTCCGGCTCGCCATGCGCCTGAGGCTCGAGCGCGTCGACGTCGTCCACACGCACAACCCTCACGCACTGGTGTACGGAGCGCCGGCGGGCAAGCTCGCGGGGGCCGCCACGGTCCACACCAAGCACGGGATCAACCCGGATCGCCCCCGACGCCTCTGGCTGCGACGCGCAGCGGGAGCGCTCGTGGACGCATACGTCGTCGTCACACCAGCCCTGGCGGCGGTTGCCGCGAGGAACAGGGAGTGCAATCCGGCGCGCCTCTCCGTCGTGCCGAACGGCATCGACGTGACGGTCTTCGCGCCCAACCCGCCTGCGCGGAGCGAGGTACGCACGGCCCTCGGCATTCCGGCCGAGGCGCGCGTTGTCGGCACGGTCGGCCGGCTCGCGCCCGAGAAGGACCAAGCGTTGCTCGTGCGCGCCATGCTGCCGCTGCTCGACCCAACGCGGCAGCTCGTGATCGTCGGAGACGGGCCCGAACGGGACGCTCTCCGCGAGCTCGTGCGTTCGACCGGCTGCGAGCGGTTCATTCACATGGTAGGCGCGCGTGACGACGTCGCACGCTTCCTCCCGGCCTTCGATGTCTTTGCGCTCCCCTCTCTCACCGAGGGTCTGCCCCTCGTGCTGCTCGAGGCCATGTCCACCGAGCTCGTCGTGGTAGCCAGCGCCGTTGGTGGAATCCCGGACCTCATCGACCACGGTACGACCGGGTTTCTGTCCGCGCCGGGCGACTGCGCGGGGGTCTCGACGCAACTCGCTGCGCTCATGGCTGACGCGCACCTGGCAGAGGCGGTAGGTCGGGCGGCCAGGAAGCAGGTCCGGGGGCACCACTCGCTTGAGCGCATGGCGGCTGGGTACGAGGCGCTGTATGGCAGCGTGCGATCGGCACCGCGCTCTGCGCGTGCTCGAGCGCCGGCACGAACGTCGGCCTGAGATGCGTCTCCTGGCGCTGGCCGCCATCGCTCTCCTCGCGTACACGTACGTGGGTTACCCCGCCGTCATTGCGCTCTGGGCTCGCCTTGCTCCCTACCGGATCCAGGAGCGGGAGGACTTCGAGCCGACCATCAGCGTATGCATGACAGTATTCAACGGCGGCGCGTTCATCGCGGCGAAGCTGCGCAGTCTGCAGCTCCTCGACTATCCCAAAAGCAAGATCGAGATTCTCGTTTGCTCGGACTCGTCAACCGACGACACTGACGCGATCACCCGTGAATTCGCGGCGTCCGACCCGCGCGTCCGACTGTTCCGCGGCTCACCACGGATGGGAAAGCCCGCGCTCGTGAACCGGTTGTGCCGGGAAGCGTCGGGGCAGGTGCTGCTCATGACCGACGTCAGGCAGCCCCTGTCGCCAAACGCTCTGCGCGCGCTCATGCGTCCGCTGGCGGACACCACCGTGGGATCGGTGTCGGGTAGCCTCGTTCTCTCGGGTAGCACCGGGGCCGGCCTCTACTGGCGTTACGAGCGTTTCATCCGGCGCGCCGAGGGACGCGTCGGGCAGATGGTCGGTGTGAGCGGCAGCATCTACGCGCTGCGGCGCGCGGACCTCCCCCTTCTGCCGGAGGATCTCATCCTCGACGACATGTTCGTCCCGTTGATGATTGCGCTGTCCAAAAAGCGTGTCGTTCTCTCCGACGCGGCAGAAGCCTACGACCACGCGTTCGAGGACCACCGGGAGTTCTCCCGGAAGGTGCGTACGCTCGCGGGCAATTACCAGCTACTGGCCAAAGCGCCGTTGCTGCTCGTTCCCATCGTCAACCCGGCGTGGTTTCAGATGCTATCGCACAAGCTGTCTCGACTCTTGTGCCCCTGGGCGCTGCTTGCCCTCCTTCCGGCCTCGATTGGGCTCGCCGTCTGGCATGGCGCCGGGATGTCGCGGCTCGAGGTCGGCTTATGGGGGACGCTCGCGGTCGGGCAAACGGTGCTCTACCTGCTCGCCGCTCTCGGCGCGCGGGGCGGGCCGCTCGCGAGGGTCGCCCGCACGTTCGTCGTACTGAACGCCGCAGCGGTCGTCGGACTGTGGCGCTTTCTTCGCGGTCACCAGGCCGTTACTTGGTAGGCCGGACGGCATCCAGGGCGCGTACGAGGAGATCTCGGGAAGGCCCGCGGACCATCAGCAGCGCGGCCGGCGGGTAGGCCACTACGCCGGCGAGCGTCTCGAGGAAGAGCCCGAGCGCCGGATGAGCTATGCCAACGGTCCCCAGCGCGAGGCGTACACCTAGAACAGCGACGACCATCGGAGCGCACGCCAACAGGACCCGGCCCAGGTTTCCGAGCACTGAGCCGAGCGGCAGTCCGTCGAGCCGCTGCACGAGCCAGAGCGACGCGAGCGCGTGCGCCGCAAACGCCGTCCCGACGGCAGCGCACGTCCAGAGCGGGCTGCGGGTTCCGAAGGTGACGATTGCGACCAACATGACGACGAGCTTCAGCGCCTCGAGCGCCAGGATCGAGCGGGGCCGCTGCCGCGCCTGAAGGTATGACGCAATGGTCCATCCGATGGGCCGGCTCACCGAGAGCGCCGACAGCATGACGAGCATGGGTCCGATGGGGCGCCAGCGGGGGTTGAACAGCGCGGCCACGACAGTCGGAGCTACGGCGCCAAGCCCGACTGCCAGAGGAAAGACGACGAGTGCCAGGAGGGTCACGGATTTCACGAGTGCGGCAGGGCGACGCGTCGGCTCCATCCGCGCGAAGGACGGTAGCAGGACGTCCCCGATCTGCTCTCCGACCTGAATCGCGGGAACGTCAGCGAGGTTGTAGGCCAGGTTGTACATGCCTGCGGGGCCCGGCCCGAAGAAGCGGGACACGAGGAGGTTGTCCCATCGGCGTGAGGCGAACGCGCACAGCGAGCCGAGCGCGATGGGGATACCGAACGCCAGTAGCTCGCGCGTCTTCTGGATCGTGAGACGACAGGGCTCGAGCCAGTCACGGCGGTCCACGGCGACGATGAAGATCGTGGCGCGTACCACCGAGCGGGCGACGTTTCCCACCACGATGGCCGCAGCACCCCAGCCGGTCGCGGCGAGCCCGACGCAGACGCCGCTGAACGCAATCTCACCCGCGCTCCGACCGGCACCCACGACGCCGAAGCGCAGGTCGCGGACGAGGATACGCTCGGGGACGAACGCGATTCGGTCGAGGAGGGTGCTGAGCGCGAGGCCGGGCAGAAAGCGACCCATGCCCGGAACGTCGAGCGCCAGTCCGAGGCGCCTCCGGGCTACCAGCAGAATCGCGAGTGCGATCGCGCCTAACGCGACGTGAAACGCTGTCACGTGGAACGCGGCCGCGCGACCTGCGTCGCGCCTCGAAACGAGGTACTGACCCAGACCGATCGTCGACAGCTGGTTTGCGGTCATCACGAGAACGGCGGCAATCGTGACCTCCCCGTAGGCGTCGGGGCTGACGAAGCGCGTGACGAGGAGCGTCCCCACGAGCCCGACCAGCCGAGCCCCCATCCCCGCGGCGACCGTCCACATGGCCCCGCGAACGGTGTCTCGCGCGAGCGACACCGCTACGGCACGAGGACGGTGTCGCCAGCCAGGATCACGATGTCCCCGGCGGGGCGCTTGCCCGACAATATCTTGTCGTAGTCGACCGAGATACGCCGCGGGCCACCGGCATTGGCTCGGATGACCACGACGTCGCTGGTCGAAGCGTAGCGTGTCGGGCCGCCAGCCAGCGCGATCGCCTCGGAGACGGTGACGTAATAGCGCGGAGTGAACATTCCGCGGTGCTCCACGTTTCCCGCGACCGTGAAGCGGTAGCTGTTGACCTCCACCACGCCGACCGTGACGACCGCGTCTTTCAGGTAGGCGCCCAGGCGCTGCGCAACCTCCGCCTGCACCTTCGCGGGCGTGAGCCCCGCAACATGGATCTCGCCGATGAGCGGAAGGGTGATCGTCCCCCCCGGCTCTACGGCAGTTTGCGAAGAGAGATTCGCATCTTTCCAAACGGTGACCTGGAGGACGTCCGCCGGGCCGATGACGTAGGGCTGGTTACGCGGGTCCGGTTCGACGGGCTGCGAACGCACCGCGATCGCAGCCCCCGCGGTGCAACCCGAGATCGCCGCCGCGAGCAGCGCCCCGATTGCTGCCGCCGGGAACCCGCCCACGGGACCGTCACTGCGCACAGCGGAAGCCAAGAGACGGGTAGGAGTCGGTGACGTCGTAAACGTCGCGGTCGGAGGTGCGCTGCCATACCGCGGCGCTGAGGTATCCACCGCCCCGGCCGCCGTACTGCGTACCCGTGGCCGGGCCCGTCGGATTGGCCGCGGGCGACGTCGCGTAATACGTGGCGCTGTACCAGTCTTCGACCATCTCGACGGCGTTACCCGCCATGTCGAGAGCGCCGAAGGGGCTTGCGCCGGTGGGGTGTGCGCCCACGGGGTCACTGGCACCGGTGCAGCCGGCCATGTTGGTGAGGGCGCAATCCGGGTCCTGATTGCCCCACGGATACTTGAGGCCGTCCGGCCCTCGAGCGGCAGCCTCCCACTCGGCCTCGGTGGGAAGCCGCCGCCCCGCCCATGCGCAGTATGCCTTCGCCTGGGCCCACACGACGCACCCTGCTGGGTGGTCGGCCATCGAACAGTCCCACGTGCAAGACGGTGCCGAGCAGCTCCCGGCGGCTACGCACGTCGAGTACTGGCCCTGCGTGACCTCGGTACGCTCGATCTCGTAGGCGCTCAGGGTCACGGTGTGCATCGGCAGCTCGTTGGCCAGGCACTGCGTGTCCACGCTCGCATTGCACCCGATGATGTAGTTGCCGGCGGGCACGTCGACCATGACCGTCGCGGCGACGTTTCCCGGGCAACCGGAGGTCGCGTCGGAGCCACCGGCCTCGGGTGTCCGCGCCGTGTCGCCTCCGGCGTCGGGCGCGCTTGCACCATCGGCGAGGTCTCCGCCGGAGTCGCCGGTGGTGGTGGCAGCGTCGGGCTGACCCTGCGGCGAGGCACTGGAACAACCGAGCGGCAAAAGCAAAACGAGAACAGCAGCGGCGCGAAGCGCACGCCGGGACTGCGCCATCGCGGACGTCGACGAATTCATGAAGCTCCCGGGTAGCAACGTGTGAGCCAGCGTGACGGAGCGCGCCGGTCCGGGGCTTGCAGTGCGGCGGATAACCGATGCCCTCCGGCGCCCGTTCCCGTCCTGGAAGCAAGGGGATTTGCGCTCAGGTGGCAGCCGTCGCGTGGCTGCTTTCGTCGGCTGGCGTCGCGCACGGAGCCCCCGCTCTCCAGACGGTCGGCGAAACCTCGCTCGGTTACACGGACAACGTCGAGTCCTCGCCGAGCACTCCCGTGGCGGGGGTGCCGCCGAAGTCCGGGAGTCCCTTCAGCATCCTGCGCCCGGGGCTCGTGCTCACTCTGTCCACACAGAGGAGCATTCACCGCCTGGCCTACGCGTTCACCGACATCGTGTTCTTCGAGGGTTCCCCGACGCAGAACAGCCTCGCGAACCGTCTCGACTACCAGGGCTTCGTCGACGTCTCGCGAAGCACCTCCCTCCTCCTGGACGCGAACGTCAATCAGACCAGGACCGATGCCGCGAGCGGCCTCGGGCAGGATGCGTCGCTCCTTCCGGGTGCGACCCCTTATCTGGGAGCCACCGCGGACGAGCTTCTCTCGGTCGAGCTCGCGGCCGAGTGGCGAGCCTGGGAAGGAGCCGACTTTCTCCTGCAGACCCCCCTCTCGGCCGGGCCGAATCCGCAGACGACCTCGCTAGGCGCGAGGACCGGGGTCGAGCGCGCGTGGAGGTCGGACGCCGTCGGGGTCGAGGCCCGCGTGAACGACACGATCATCCAGAACAGTGTGCTGCTCGACGGCAGCCCGGCCGGCACGCAGAAGGAGCTCACGACCACCGGCGTGGGGAGATGGCGACACGACCTTGGCCGACACTTCACCGACCGCGTCGAGGCCGGCGTGATGCGGGTCGAACGCCTGAACACCGACGCGGGCTTCTGGTCCCCAACGGGCACGGCCGCCCTCACGTACACCGATGACCAAGGTGAGCTCGAGCTCTCGTACGCGCACACCATGACGAGCAACCTGCTGCTCGGTCAGTACCTCCTGGTAGACGAGATCAGGCTCCACGGCGCCCTTCCCCTCCTCCGACGCCCCGCCGTCCTGCTTGCGGCATCGGCCGGCTACCAGGCCGGCCAGCTCCTCAACGAGGACACCTCCGTCGCGGCCCACGTCGATACATTCCTCGTCGACGTCGGGGTCACCTGCCAGGTTGCCGATCCGGTGCTGCTCGGCCTGCGCTATCAGTACGTACAGCGTTGGTCCGACGTGAGCCTCCCGCCGTTGCCATTGAGCTTCACGCGCAACACGGTCCTGATGACGGCCACCATCAAGTGGCCGCCCGATCGGGAGATGCCCAGGCGCTACCGTGCACCCGTGAGGGTCGATCGGACCGACGAGGTTCGCGAGTAGGCCCAGTATTTGCTGAGGAGACCGAACATGGAAGAACGCATCGCAGTCATCGGCCTTGGATACGTCGGCCTCCCCGTCGCACTCGCCTTCGCTCGCAAATTCCCAAAGACGGTCGGCGTAGATGCCAATCCGCGACGGGTCGAAGGGCTGCGCAACGGCGTCGATCTATCACGCGAAGTGTCTCCCGAAGCGCTCAAGGCGAGCTCCCTCGAGATCACGACCGATCCCAAGGCGATGCGCGGGGCCACGTTCTTCATCATCGCCGTCCCGACGCCGATCGACGACAACCACGCTCCCGACCTCACCTGCGTCCTGCGGGCGACGGAGAGCGTTGCCTCCGTACTCCAAGCAGGAGCCGTCGTCGTGTACGAATCCACGGTCTACCCGGGTGTCACCGAGGACATCTGCGGACCGCTTCTGGAGAAGCTGAGCGGCCTCAAGCGCGGAGTCGACTTTACCCTCGGGTACTCGCCCGAGCGCATCAACCCCGGCGACGCGACGCACCGCTTCGAGACCATCGTCAAGGTGGTCGCGGGAGAGAACCCGGCGACGCTGGAGCGCGTCGCGCGCACCTACGGGGCGGTCGTCGATGCCGGCGTCTTCCGGGCGCATTCCATCAAGGTCGCCGAGGCGGCAAAGGCGATCGAGAACACGCAGCGCGACCTCAACATCGCGCTCATGAACGAGATCGCGATGATCTGCGATCGCATCGGGATCCGGACGAGCGACGTCCTCGAGGCAGCGGGCAGCAAGTGGAATTTTCTTCGCTTCACGCCAGGGCTCGTCGGTGGACACTGCATCAGCGTCGACCCGTATTACCTCACCACCCTCGCCGAGTCGGTCGGGTACAACCCGCAGGTCATCCTCGCGGGCAGACGGATCAACGAGGGGATGGGGGCTTTCATCGCCCAACGTCTCGTCAAGATGCTCGCCTCCGGTGGGGCCAAGCTGAAGGGCGCTCGAGTGGGCATCCTCGGGCTCACGTTCAAGCCTGACGTTCCAGACATCCGCAACACCAAGGTCGTCGACATCCTTCGCGAGCTCCGCCAGTTCGGCGTGGAGCCTCTCGTTCACGATCCCCTCGCCGACGCCGACGAGGCATACCGCGCGTACGGTGTACGGATTCAGCCCTGGTCGGAGCTCGTCGAGCTGGACGCGATCGTTCTTGCGGTGCCTCATCGCGAGCTGCTCGCGAAGGCTCCTGGGGAGCTCGTGGCACCGCTGTGCAAGGGTGGTGCGTTCCTCGACGTGAAGTCTGCAGTCAGCCCGAGCAGCATGCGGCCCGACGTTCAGTACTGGAGCCTATGAACGTGCCCGTGCTCTCCCGCTTGCGGCAGAAGCACCTGGGCACCTGGCTCCCCGGCTACCTTCGCCACCTGGGCTCACCCCGACGCGCGCTTCCGAAGACGACGGGCCGCCACCTGCTCTTCGCGCTCTGCGATCACTACGAGCCGCTCTGGGGAGACGCTCCCTCGGACGTGGGGGATGCCCGCGTCGAGGCCTGGGAGAGGGCGTACCCGCCGCTCGCTGCCCAGTTTCGAGACTCGGACGGGAGATCGCCCCGACACAGCTTCTTCTTCCCCGGCGAGCAATACGAGCCACGGTTTCTCGAGCGCCTGGCGACCCTCGCCCGGGCGGGCTTCGGCGAAGTCGAGCTGCACCTTCACCACGACCGCGACTCCGCGGAGCATTTGACCCGCAAGCTCGCCGAGTACGTTGCCTCCTACGCTGCCCATGGGCACCTGACGCGAGGAGAAGACGGTCGACCCCGTTTCGCCTTCATCCACGGCAACTGGTGCCTCGCCAACGCGCGCAGGGATGGCCGCTGGTGCGGGGTTGACGCCGAGATGCCATTGCTATTCGCCAGTGGATGCTACGCCGACTTCACTTTTCCTTCCGCTCCAGACGAGTGCCAGCCCGGCATCGTAAACCAGATATATTGGCCAAACGGCGACCTCGCGAAGGCCCGCGCCTACGAGCGCGGCACGCCGGCGAGCGTCGGCGAGGTCAAGCACGACCGCATGCTCATGATCGAGGGGCCCCTCTCGATTGCGCGGCGACCGGGGCCGTTCCGGCTCCGCATCGAGAACGGCGCCATCACGGCCAACGATCCTCCCTCGTACGAGCGCGTTCGTAGCTGGGTAGCGCAGGGCATCCACGTTCGAGGCCGTCCCGAGTGGGTCTTCGTCAAGGTCCACACCCATGGCGCGCCCGAGGAGCAGGCGGCTTCGCTGCTCGGTGACGGCGGAAAGACGCTGCACAGGGTGCTGGCGTCCCACTTCAATGACGGAAAAAGGTGGACCTTGCACTACGTCAGCGCACGAGAAATGTACAATACTGCCCGGGCCGCCATGGATGGTTGCGAAGGCAATCCATTCGCCTACCGCGACTACGTCCTTCCGCCGCCTCCGGTGGCGCGGTCATGAGCGCCTACGGGTCCCTCTACCGTGGCGTACTCATGCCCGTCTGGGAAACCTGGATCCGGCATCGACCCACGTTGCAACATCTGCGAGAGCTCGAACGAACGCAGTGGTGCTCACTCGATGAGCTGAAGTCGATTCAGTCGTCGAGTCTCCGACGACTTCTCGTGCATTCCTACGACCACGTCCCGTACTACAGGGCGCGGTTCGACGAGGTCGGGCTCCGTCCGAGCGATGTGAGTGGGCCCGTCGACCTGGGCCAGCTCCCGCTCCTGACGCGCCAGGCGACGCGCGACGCGGGGGAGCTGCGAGGCTCGACCGCCCCACCATTTCCGACGATCAAGAAGATGACCGGCGGCTCCACGGGACAGCCGCTCGCCTTTGGCTATGACGCTGGATCCGAGTCGTGGAGAAACGCCGTCCGGCTGCGTGGGTACGGGTGGGCAGGGTGCCGCCCGGGAGACCGAACGCTTCACTACTGGGGGCGCCTCCCAGTCCACTCCCACGGCTACCGCTGGCTGAAGGTTACAGCCGACCGTGGACTGCGGCGCGAGCACGTCGTCGACTGCGGCCTGCGCTCCGACGAGACCCTCGAGGAGACGGCGCGGTGGATCGCCCGTGCTCGCCCGACGGCCATCGTTTCCTACTGCCACGCCGCTGTAGACCTTGCTCGCTACATAACCGAGCATCGACTGAAGGACTGGGACTCGATCCCCGTACTCTGCTGCGCCGAGGAGCTTCTCCCCTCGGACCGCGCGGTCATCGCCGAGGCGTTCGGCCCCGCCGTCTTCGAGACCTACGGCTGCCGCGAGTTCATGTTGATTGGAATGGAATGCGCGGCTCACGAAGGGCTGCACCTTTCCGCAGAGAACCTCATGGTCGAGGTGCTGGTGAAGGACGAAGGGGGCAAGTTGCGCGCGGCCGCCCCCGGTGAAGCGGGTGAGGTCGTGGTGACGGACCTTCACAACTTCGGCATGCCGTTCATCCGCTATGCGACCGGCGACGTCGCCATCGCCGCCGACGAGTCCCGCTGCGGTTGCGGCCGCGCCGCGCCTCGTCTGGGGGCGATAGGCGGGAGAATCACGGATACGCTGGTGCGCCTCGACGGAAGCCGTGTCGAGGGAATCCTCTTCAACGTGATCTTCACGGGGCTGGCCAAGGCGGTCCGCCAGTTTCAGGTCGTGCAGGCGAAAGATCGATCGATCACCCTGAGACTCGTCCCGGACGAGACCTTCACGGACATGGATCGGGAGGCGATTCGCGCCCGGTGCCGCGAGTACCTGGGCCAACTGCCGGTCCGGATCGAGGAAGTCCAGACGATCGCCGAGCGCGCGAACGGGAAGCGACAAGTCGTCGTCGTCGAGGCCTAGCGCCCGCTGAAGAACCGACTCCGCGCGCCGTCGGCACGGCGGCGGCCTCGGAAGCATCGAGGTGGGTCAGCGCGGCGTTCACGGCCGCGAGTTGCGGGTCGGGCGAGATTAGCGGCTCGTCTCTCTGGCGGAGCGGCTGTGTCGTCACGAACAGCGGCTGTGTCATCATGAACTTCGTCTCGTTCATCACCTCCTTCCTCTTCGTCGTCGTGACGACGTCCTTTGTCGTCACGACGAGGAGCTTTTCGGTCCCGCTCTTCTCGTGTGTGGGGACGGATTGCCGCGCGACAGCGGCGCCCGGCGTCTCGTCGGCCTGTGATTTCGCCCGTACGAAGCCGCGCGGACGAAGTCAGTCGCCTCCCAGCGGCGCGTCGGGCACGAAAAGAGGAAGCGCTCGCTGTCCGAGCCGCTCGTCGTGACCAACAGGCCTCTTTGCAGGCGATCCCAGCCGCATTCCCAGATGAACCAGAGGAAGTGCAGCTTGTCCGGGCGGCTTTTTCATCCTGCAACGCGGCGGAGCCCGACCCCCGCGCGTCTTGTCCTGCGACTTAAGAGCCCGTTCAAGAACACGCCGCAGTTTGAAGCGGACGACAAGCCTCACTCACTGGGCAGTAGGAGCGCACGTCGACTTCAGCGCCGGAGCTCCCCAGTACCACTTCGCGTTCGTGATCTTGGGGTAATACATCGTGAACGAGTAGCACATCTCGTCCTCCGTATATGGCCCGAAGCTGACCGGCGCGTCCGTCGTGTTCTCCCAGGCGCACCGCGTCTTCACGACGTCGCCCGCGTTGACCGTTTGCTCGAGCGGAAACCAGAGCTGACTCTGGAAGTTCCATGTGGGCTGATCGCCGAGGTCGATGGCGGATCCAGCGCCGGCGCGATAGATCGAGGTCTCGATCTCCTTGCCGAGCTCGTGCATGTGCGGAAACGCCGCGATGACGTGCAGACCGCCGAGCTCCTCGGGTATCGGAACGCTGCACGTGATGTCGAGGCCATCGTGGGGCGGGATCGTGAAGTTTACCGTTCCGAACGCGAGCACGTCGGCGTCGTTCGGACGCAGCTCGTCGGTCGAGCAGAGGTCGAATCCGCTCGTGTCCGTCTGGTTCGTGAGCTCGTTGATGTTGTTGTAATGAACCTGGACGACGTAGTTCGTCGTCTGGTCCTCGGCGAACCCCGCTTCGGGAGGAAGGTTGAAGGGCTGGCCGCCGGGCGCCCAACCGTAGACGATGCGCCAGTTCGTTGCGCCGCCCGAGTTGCAGGGCGCCGGGGTCGAGGAGACGGGGGTGTCGCTCTGGAAGAGGAGCGCATGGTGGACGATGCTGTGATTGTCGACGCGCGGAGCGATGCCGATGACCTGGCGTTTGCTGGTGAGATTGAGGTTCACGCCATAGCAGACGTAGATGTCGGTGGTGTTCGGCGGCATCGCCCACGGCGAGGCCCCGATGAGGTGCGTGTCGGGCGTGCACGAGAGAGAGACGTTCGCCGGGTTCACCCCTGCGTCCGGCGCGGAGCAGGTCGCCGTGCCCGAGGGAGCCCCGGCGGCCACCCAGCTATCGATGGTCGCCGTGTCGGCGGCGTCGAGGGGCGGGTTCGGCGGCTGCGGCATCGGCGCCGCGGTGTCGTGGATTCGCGTCTCGACGACCTCGTACACCTTCTGGCTCGGATTGGAGCGCGCCGGCGCCTGGAGATCCGCGTACGTCACGAGCGGCATCGGCGCGCCGAACTGCGGCGGGGAGCTGTGGCACTTCTGGCAGCTCGCAACGAGGACAGCGTCGACGGCGCAAGGCAACGCCGGCACGACGCCCGCGCTCCCCGAGGCAGACTCGGAGGAGCAGGCGACGGAGGCAAGCACGACGGCGAGCACTGCCAGGGCCAGGGCTACGTTGCGGATGCAGAGGGATGTCGGGGTTGTGTGGGCCATGCGCCGTGCTCGAGCATCGAGCGTGCCGCCCCGAAATCACCGCGATTTCGGGCACAAAGAAGACGTATGGCAACGCCGAGGTGTCGGCTGAAACCATCACGTGTTGGGTCCACCCGACGCCATCGTTTCTGCAACGCACGGAAGCGAGCCTACCCCCTGCCTTCGCCGAATCGCGCCGCCGCGCGCGACCTCATGGCCAGACCTGATCGAACGGAACGTGGGTACGCACGAGGAGCCGGATGATGTAGGTGCGGTGGGTGTGGTTGACCGTCCGCCCTAGAAGTTGCGACCGAGTTGGGGCACGCTAGCAAGGCGTGCGGCCTACGGCGGACGAACCATCGGGCGAGGAGGTTCCCATCGGCACGGGACGAACCGTCGTCACAGCGCGTACGGACGTCGACCAGTCCGCCACGCTCGAGCCCGCTCACCCATCCACGTGGAGGGATACGCCCTGCGCGCCGGCCGCACCCGACCCGGAGCACTCGTCTCCCCAGATCCCTGTCGGCAGCGTCTCCTCGACCGAGGTGCTTAGCCCGGGGGCAACGCCGCAGGCTCGGCGCTCGTTCGACGCGCCCCCGGACTTCGGCCTGCGCTACCAGGCGGTGCGTCACCTGCGGCGGGGGGGAATGGGCGACGTCTACCGCGCCTACGACACGGAGCTCGAGCGGGACGTCGCCTTGAAAGTGATCCGCAGCGACCGCGAGGCACAGGGGACCTTGGCGGAGCGATTTCGCCGCGAGATCGCGCTCGCGAGCAAGGTCACGCACAAGAACGTCCTTCGGGTCTACGACCTCGGGCAGAGCGGCAGCGTGAGGTTTCTCTCGATGCAGTTCGTCGATGGCGAGGACCTCGCGACCCTCATGCGGCCCCACAGGTTGCCCGCGCCGCGTGTGCTCGCGCTGTTCCGGCAGATCTGCGAAGGCCTCGCCGCAGCGCACGACAACGGCGTCATCCATCGTGACCTGAAGCCGCTGAACGTCCTGGTCGACAAGAACGACAACGTCTTCGTCGCGGACTTCGGGCTCGCCCTCTCCTTCGAGGACGTCAGCGCCACGGCAAGTATCGTCGGGTCTCCGTCCTACATGTCTCCCGAGCAGGTGATGGGAGAGCCCGTGGACGCGCGCACGGACATCTTCTCGCTTGGCGTGGTGCTCTACGAGCTGCTGACCGGCAGCACGCCCTACGGCGGCGGGTCCGCCCACGAGATCATGCAGAAGCGGGTCCACAGCCAGCCTCGCCCCTGGCGGGAGCTGAACCCCGACGTGCCCTCGTACCTGGACGGCGTTCTCGCACGCTGCCTCGCTCGCGCGCCGGCGGATCGGTATCCGTCGGTCCACGCGCTTCTCGCAGATCTCGACGCCCGGCGCGCGAGTCCTCCCGTTTCGGCGACCGCTCCGCGCCGGAGGCTCCTCGCGGTTCTCGGGCTCGGTGCTCTGCTTGCCTGCGTGGCGTTGGCGGGGCGTGCGGTGGTGCACCACGAGCCTCTGGCCCCGCCAAGCGCCTCGGGGGCGCTCGCCGCCGCGAGCGTGCCCGCGATGCCGTCCGCGCTTGCGTCGGCGCCAGGCCCCACCACGCTGGCCGCAACGGTGCGCCCGAGCGTGCTCGTTCTCGGCATCCGCAACGACACGGCGGATCCGTTCGACACGGACACGCTCGCGGCCGTGCTCGGCGTGGCGCTCTATCGATCGCAGCTCGTACAGTCCTACGCGGGCTTCGACCTGCAGAACCTCGCCGCCGAGCTCCAGGTGCCGCAAACGATCGATGAGAAGTTAGGCAAGTTGCTCGCCGCGCGGGACGGCGGCAAGGTCGTCAACGCCCGCGTCACGCTCGCTGCCAAGGGCATGGGCTATCTGCTCACGCTCACCGCCACCGATGCCGCCACGGGGGACAGCGTGCTGACACGCACACTGGAGGCCACGGACACGAGCCGCGTGGTTCCGACGCTCGGCCTGATCTCGTGTGCTCTGCGCTCTCTGCTGGGCGACGCCCCACCGTCGGATCCCGCCCTCGCCGAGCAGACCGGCATGTCGGTGTCGCTCGAGGCGGACCACGAGCTCACGGTCGGGCGCCAGCTCAGCAACTCGGGCAAATACACCGAAGGAGCCCTGCACCTCGAACGCGCGGTCGCACTGGATCCGGAGCTGGCAAGAGCGCACGCGGCGCTGGGAATGGCGTACTGGAACCTCGACCGGCAGGCGGAGGCCGAGAAGCAGTACAAGCTGGCCATCCGATGGATAGACCGGATGGGCGAGCGCGAGCGACTGAAGTTGCTCGGGGACTACTACTCCACGGTGGGTGAGTTCGACCGGAGCATCGCCACCTACGAGGAGAGCCTGAAGAAGTGGCCCGGCGACTACCGCGCCGAGACGAACCTCACGATCGCCTACGCCCAGCGACGGGACATGACGCACGCAATCGAGCTGAGCCGGCGCGCCGTGGTGGAGCACCCGACCGCCGTCCTCTTGCGGTCGAACCTCGCGGGCTTCTACGCGTATGCGAGCGACTTCGAGACTGCGCGTGCCGAGTCGGCCAAGGTCATCGCGGATCTCCCCTCCCCGGCCCACGAGGTCTACGTGTACCAGGCGGTGGCGGAGGCAGAGCTCCAGCATGGGGACGAGGCGTTTGCCACCTACCAGAAGCTCGAGGGGATCGATCCGTCCCTGGCCGCATCGGGGATCGCCGATCTCCTCGCATCGCAGGGTCGCGTGGACGAAGCCCTCAAGCTGCTCGGCAAGGCGATTGCCGACGACGAGGCTGCGAAGAACGCCGACGGCGCCCTCGCGAAGACCGCCATGCTCGCGGAGCTCGACCTCGAGCTCGGTGCCACTGCCGGCGCCAAGAGAGCCGCGGACAAGGCCGCCACGGCAGCCTCGACCGCAACCGTGTTCATGGCGGCGGAAGTGTTCCTCGCCACCGGGCAGGACTCCAAGGCGCTCGCCGTGGAGCAGCATTTCGAGCAAGGGCTCTCGCCCGAGACCCGCACCTTCGCGAAGCTCCTGCACGGCGAGGCGCTCCGGCGTCATCACAAGGCGCGCGAAGCGATCGCCGTGTTGACGGAGGCGCAGGGCGTCATGGACACGTGGCTGGGCCACCTCGCCCTGGGGCAGGCCTACCTCGATCTCGGCGCCTTCGCCGAGGCGTACGCGGAGCTGAAGACGTGCATGACGCGCTCCGGTGAAGGGGCCTTCGCCTTCCTCGACCTGCCGACGATCCGCTACGTCGCCACGCTGCGCTACTACCTGGCACGGGCGCAGGACGGGGTCGACAGCCCCGACGCCGCTGAGTCCTACCGCGCCTTCCTCGCCACACGACCGGACGTGAAGCGCGACCCCCTCGTCGCGGACGCCCGGGCGCGCCTCAGTACCCGCAAGGCTCGCTGACGGCGAGGAGAGCCGAGATCAGGCAGCCGAACGGCGAGCCTGGACTTCGCGGCCTCCCCCGGCGAGACGCATGGTCCGCTCAGCGCAGCGGGGCTATTTGCACGCGATCGGGTAGGTGCCGCTGGGGTCGGCCGTCGCCGGGCCTGCAACGCACTCGTAGTAGCTGTTGGTCGCGCTCCACCCGCACACCTTCGTGCCGGTACAGGTCTTCGCCGTGACGGTCGTGCTGGAGGCAGAGCAATAGTAGTTCTCCCCATTCGGCCCGCAGCAACCGACGGCATTGTCGGCTTGCGCGCACGTAGTGGGGATGCTTCCGCCGTCCGTTGCGGTACCCGAATCGCTCGGCGTACTCGAATCGGTTCCGGCTTCGCTTGGCGCGCTCGAATCGCCTGGCGTGCTGGAGTCGCCCGGCGTCGCTGAATCGCTCCCGGCATCGCTGGGCGTGCCGGAGTCGGTACCCCCGTCACCGGGGGCGGCGCCGCAGGCGAGCGGCTCGGCGCCGGAGGGATCGGCCACGGCGGGCGGCGGCACGCATCCGTAGTACCCCTTCGTCGCATTCCACCCGCACACGAGCGCCGTCCCGGCGTCGGTGACCTCGGCGGCGCAGTTCTTCGACGAGACGGTCCCCGCATCGGCACCGCAGTAGTAGTTTTCCCCGTTCGGCCCGCAGCAGCCAAAGGTGCCGTTCGTCTGGCTGCATGACGTCGGGCCCGTCCCGGGCCCGGTGGTCCCGGTGTCGAAGGCGATGTAGGTGTCGGCGGCAGCGCTGTCGGCCACCGTGGAGTCGTCGCCGGTGCCGCTGTCCTGCGGGGTGACGGCCCCGTCCAGAACTGTTCCGGTGTCGTCGGACGTGCTGCTGGCGCAAGCAAACAGCGCCGCGGAGAAGAGCAAAAGCGAACCAACCCCGATTGCCGAACGAGTAAGCATGGCGCCCCACGTATTCCGCGTTTGGGACCGGTCCGCAAGCAGGAACGCCGTCGGGGGAAACTGCGGTCGGGCGTGCGGACTCCAGCGCGTTTCGCAGGGGAATCGTCCCGTCTGATCAAACTCCGCCCCCCGCGCACCGGCGAAGGCCAACGTCGAGACCGCGCTTCAGAAGCGAAAACCGAGCTCCCCTTGGAGCCCATACGACAGCCACGTCGTCGGCTGGCTCGATCCACCGTAGCTGATACCGGGGATGACGAGCATGCCCGCGTTCACCGCGAGGTAGTTGGTCGAAAACGAGAGCAGGCCCGTGATGCCCGGCCTCAGGTAGATGTTGTTCACGGTTATCGTGTCGGATGTCGCAGAGGACGCGGTTCCGCTCGCGGTCGTCACTACGTCGACCTTGGCGAGGCTCGGGTCGGTGTGCGAGATCGCGGCGTCACCCACACCCAACTGCGGACGGAGCGTGAACGTGCCGCCCGTAAACGCCGGGAGACGAAACCCATAGCCGAGGTCGATACAGTAGAGGAGGGCACGATCGGAGAGGGTGACGTCGTGGCCACCGAGGTAATCCAGAACGTTCACGCCTGCGTAGAACCCCTGGATGACAACGCCAACCCTCGCGCCAAAGCCGGCCCCGAAAGGCGTCGTGCCTCCCCGGATTGGGCCAGTAGAGTAGCCAGCTTGAGCACCGAGCTCGACGGACCAGCTCGCTTCCGCCTTCGCGCCGTCGCCCTTCTGCAGCGCCTCGACGCTGCCTTCCTGCTGGGTCTTGCCGGGCCTCGCGGGGTCATTCTCCTGGTCGTCGTCGGCGTCCGCGCGAACATGCCCAGGGGCCAGCGCGAGCATGCCGACGAGCATGGCGTGGAGTTGCGCTCGTGGCCTCACGAACCATCTTCTCCGCCTGCACAATCTTCGTTCAGTTTGAACGGACCACGCGGCGGCGGAGAAGATTCCCCCGGAGTTTCGACCGGGTACACCCACCAAAGAGGTCGGCCTGTACTTCTGCTTTCCCACCCGCCCTGTTCAGGAGATGACACACCATATGAACGGACTCGCCGAAGCCCGAATGCAACTCGCGATCGAGGAAGGCGAGCTCGCCCGAGGATCGACCGGCGACAACCCTTGGGTCGGGTGCGTCATCACCGACACGCACGATCGTGTCCTAGGCCGCGGTCATACCCAGGGTCCTGGAGAAGACCATGCGGAGATCGGCGCACTCCACCAAGCACGGGCGCTCCACATGGAAGTCCGGGGGGGCACGATGTATTCGACTTTGGAGCCATGCTCGTTCCATGGCCGGACGCCGGCGTGTTCACGGGTCATCGTGGCGAGCGGGATTCGCCGCGTGGTGATCGGCATGCGCGATCCTCACCCACGCGTCGACGGAGAAGGGGTCCGCATCCTGCGCAGCTCCGGCATCGAGGTGACGGAGGGGGTAGCCGAGCACCTCGTGCGCCGCCAGCTCGGCCCTTGGGTCCTCGCGCAACATCCTCACGAAGTTCGGCGCCGCGCGCGAGAGCTTGCGCGGACCTTGAAGCTCGAGGAGGTGGCGGCGGCCATAGCGGACATTTACGCCATCGATATCGCGGCGGCACTCGCGGCCGTCACGCCGTCCGACGTTCCCGGCGGCGCATGACGGTCAGGGCGAGCAGCTCGGTCGATGGGCTACGAGCGTAGTCGGGGCTTGGTCTTCGGCGCGCCGGCGGGCAGAGGTCTGCCCGCCAGGTCCTGCCAGGGGAAGACGTGAAGGGATGGATCGCCGGTCGCGCGGAACGGGCGCAGTCCGAGCTGCTCGATGTCCCTGTCGACCATCGTCCACGCGTATTCGAAGAGAGGGTTGTGCGCGTTGCCGAGTCGGTCGAAGACACGACGGCGCTCCTCGAACGAGAGGCGCAACCAGGTGCGGAAGACACGCAGGCCCGTGTCGTTCTCGACACCCCTGTGGACGCAGTAGCAGTCCATCAGCGTGATCTCCGCCGGTCCCGGCTGCCAGCGGTGCGCCTCGTTCGTGTCGGCGACCTGCGCGTTCATCTCCCAGAAGTAGTCATGCACGCGCTCGTCG
>Ga0302196_10000596_pt1 | contig 34869 bp, 20 predicted proteins | sample II_Bog_N1_3_FD_198794 | JGI IMG/M metagenome (GOLD analysis project Ga0302196, IMG submission 198794) | Peat permafrost microbial communities from Stordalen Mire near Abisko, Sweden - II_Bog_N1_3 | ecosystem: Environmental > Terrestrial > Soil > Wetlands > Peat | place: Sweden: Abisko...
TGAAAGCATGACGAGGTCGCCGAACCTGCTCGGTTCCTCCGTGAGGTTCGCGTCGTACAGGAAGCTGAACGTGCCGTTGTAGAGTGCGTTGTGGAAGAATCCGATCAACGCCCGCAGCGCAACGGCCCCGCACCCGGTCATGGTCCCGACGACCAGCGCCAGGCCGCAAAGAATGAGCAGGTTTACCCTTCTCGGGTCGTCCCGGAACACCGGCTCCGGCGGCGCAACGGGCGGCGGCGCTTCGAGCACGGGGAGGGACGTGACGGACATGCCGGCATCACTGTGTTGAAGAAGCGTTCTCTCGATCGGCAGACGGATAGAGTCCGCGCGACAGCGAACCCGGTTCGTCGCCGCAACGGGCTGACGAGTCTCCCAACATCCGGTGAGGCAATTTGTTCCGGAAAACGGCGGCTGGTCGACTGCCAACGCGTCGAGATTTCACGTCGGGCTGAGGACGTTGTGAGCTTTTCTGGATGCCCTCAGCCGACGGCGGGCGTTCGGGGCCAGAGTTCCAGCGATCGTCCGGGCTGGAACTCGGGCGGCCAGAGTGGAACCGACTCGGTCGGCGATCCGGCGCTCGCCGCCGTGTTCCAGTCCCTGCCGGGCGCCTCCTTCCTCCATCGTCAACGGCGCGCCAATCCGAAGGCCTCGGCGCTGACGTCGGCCGGGGCGCAGCTCTTCATCACCGCGCAATGGTCGCTGCTGGCGAAGTTCGACGGCGAATTTGCCCAGGGCGCACAGAGCTACGCGAGCTCGGCCAGGCTGCGTTACACATGGTGAAGCCCGGCGCGTCGGTGTCGTTGCGGAGCTTGACGAGGTGCGTGCGTCGATATGCATGCAACAGTGCATTTGCCGTTGTTGCGAGCCTGCAGGGTGGCGATACGCCAAATGCGAAAGCAGAAGTTGCGCGAATTTTCCGTCAACACGAATCTTCGCAACGATGCCGTCATTTCCTTGCCGTCGATTGTCCGTTGCCTTACTGGATGTTCTCCTGAAGATTCGGCGTGAAGGATCTATCCAAAAAATGGCTGATCCGAAGCGCAGCGCACGCGGCCGCAGCCTTTGCATGCCGGATGCACGTATTTTTTTCCGGGCGTTGCGCAGACGATCGCTGCTGCTGCTCGGTGCGGCGACAGCGGCCTTGCTCGCCAATGGAACCGGCGCTGACGCCGACGGCCTCGTTATCGCCGACAGTCCCGGCGCAGCTCTTATGGTCGGGCAATCCGAAACGATCAGCTCCCTCGCCGGCGGCGGATCCGCCGGCGGCACGGTGACCGTCGCCGATGGCCAGACTTTGACGACCGGCGACGACAGCAACACCACTTTCTCGGGGACGATGGCCGGCTCAAACGGCGGATTGGTCAAGCAGGGCTCGGGTACGTTCACGCTCGGCGGCGACGTTGCCCTCGGCGGCCTGTGGATCGACGCCGGCGAACTCGCCATCGGGACGGGCACGTCGAACAGCGTCGACTCGTTCGCATCGGCCGTCGTCGCGGCGGGCGCTACACTCTATATCGCCACTGGTGCAACGCTGACGATTCGAACCCCGGGCGACCTCGTCAACAACGGCTACCTCGTCAATAACGGCACCGTCTACGACGACCTGGCCAATACCGGCACGTTCAACAACAACGTCGCCTATAATGCGAATGTCACCAGCAATACCGGAACCATCAACAACAACTCGCCGGGAGTATGGACCGGTAACGTCCTGAGCAATGCCGGCGGCATCTACAACAATGTTGGAGCCAGCTGGGTCGGCACCGTCGCCAACTCCGGATATATGGTCAATTCCGGCGCCTGGTCGGGCGATATTGTCTCCAACTTCTTCAGCGAAATCCATAATTCGGGCGCCGCCGCGACCTGGACCGGGAATGTGCTGACCAATGACAGCCAGATCACCAACGAGACCGGCGCCACCTGGAACGGCAAGGTGGAGGGCAACAACAACGTCATCTTCAACTACAGCTCCAGCTTCTGGAATGGAGACGTGGTCGCCAATGGCGGCGGGTCCAACATCCATACCCAGATCGAGAATTTCGGCACCTGGACCGGCAACGTCGACAGCAATGCCGCCTTGATCATAAGCGAGTCCGGCATTTGGCACGGAAATATCCTTTCCAATGCCGGCCAGATCGTCAACAACTACAACGACGTCAACACCAATCCGGGCGGCGTCAACCACGCCGTCTGGGCCGGCGACGTGGCCGGTAACACCGGATTGGTCGACAACGACCATGGCGGCCTGTGGAACGGCAACGTTCTCGCCAACAACGGCACGATCATCAACCAGTCGGGTTCCACCTGGACCGGCAACGTCCTCGGCAACGCCGGCGCCGTCACCAACAACGGCACATGGGCCGGCAATGTCTTCTCCAACGCCGGCACGCTCACCAACAACCTGACCTGGGTCGGTACGGTGACGAATGCCGGCACGTTCAACAACAATGCCGGCGCCACATTGTCCGGTCTCTTGACCAACAGCGGCACGGTCACCAATGCCGGAACGCTGAGCGGAGGCCTCACCAATACCGCCGGGACCACCGACAATACCGGTTCCATCGGCGGCGTCACGACCATCAGCGGCGGCATGCTGACCGGCACCGGTTCGACCGCAAATCTCGCGATCACCGGCGGCGGCACCTTCGCGCCGGGCGCGCCGGGCATCGCCGGCACGGCGACGGTTTCAGGCAATCTCGCCTTTCAGTCCGGTGCCTTCTATGCGGTGCAGGTGACCCCCGCGACGGCGTCGCTGGCGCAGGTCTCGGGAACGGCCGCACTGGCGGGAACCGTGCAGGCCAATTTCGCGCTCGGAAGCTATGTCCAGAAGCAATACACGATCCTGACGGCCGCGGGCGGCCTTGGCGGCACGACCTTCGCCGGCATCGCCAATACCGGTCTGCCGCAAGGCGGCGCCGACAGCCTGAGCTACGACGCCAACGACGTCTATCTGAACCTGAAGCTGAACTTCCTGCAATTTGCCGGGCTCAACGGCAACCAGCAGGCCGTGGCCAATGCGCTCACCAGCTATTTCAACGGCGCGAGCGGCATGCCGCTGGGCTTTTTCACCGCCACCCCCGGCGGCCTGACGCAACTCGACGGCGAGGCGGCAACCGGGGCCGAGAACGCGGCTTTACAGCTCACGACCCAGTTCCTCAATCTGATGCTTGATCCGTCGATAGATGGCCGCTCCGGATCAGGCGGGCAGGGGCTCGGCTTTGCGCCCGATGCGCAAGCGGCATTGCCGCCCGATGTCGCGCTCGCCTATGCGGGCGTGCTGAACGCACAGCCCGCGGTTCGGTTTGCGCAGCGCTGGACTTCATGGGGCGCCGCCTTTGGCGGCGGCAGCTCGATCAGCGCCGATTCGGCCGCGACCTCGAGCAGCGTTACTGCCCGCACCTACGGGATCGCGGCCGGGATGGATTATCATGTCTCCCCGGACACGATCCTCGGCTTCGCGTTCGCGGGCGGCGGCACCAATTGGGGCCTGTCGGGCGGTCTCGGCGGCGGCCGCAGCGACGCCTTCCAGGCCGGCGGCTACGGCATCACCCATGCGGGGCCGGCCTATGTTGCGGGCGCGATGTCCTTCACCAACCACTGGTTCTCCACGAGCCGCACCGCTCTCGGCGACCAGCTCACCGGCCGCTTCGAGGGCGAGAGCTACGGGGCGAGGCTCGAAGGCGGCTACCGCTTTGCAATGCTGCCGTGGCTCGGCGCCACGCCTTACGCCGCCGTGCAGGCGCAGGAGTTCTCCGCCGCAGGCTTCAGCGAGACCGACGTCACCGGCGGCGGTTTCGGGCTCGACTATGCGCCGAAGCAGGCGAGCGACGTGCGCAGCGAACTCGGCCTGCGGCTCGACGACCCGACGATGCTAGGCGGCATGCCGCTGATCCTGCGCGGCCGCGTCGGCTACGCGCACGACACGGTCGGCGATCCGGCGCTCAGCGCCGTGTTCCAGGCCCTGCCGGGCGCCTCCTTCATCGTCAACGGCGCGCCCATTCCGAAGGATTCGGCGCTGACGTCGGCCGGGGCGCAGCTCTTCATCACGGCGCAATGGTCGCTGCTGGCGAAGTTCGACGGCGAATTTGCCCAGGGCGCACAGAGCTACGCGAGCTCGGCCACGCTGCGTTACTCATGGTGAAGCCCCGGCGCGTTGATGTCGTCGCGGAGTTTGACGAGGTGCTCACCGTGATTGCCCGGAGCTTCACCGTCCGCGGCTCACGCGAGTGCCGTGGGCACGTCCCGCAACAATGGATGCGCCGCGTCCGTGCGATGCCGTTGCGGCTGTGGGGCGGGCTCGGCCTGTGTCTGGCGCTGCTGCCTGCGACCGCGCAGGCGCAGACCGCGTCGCAGATCACGCCGCCGAGTTTTCGGCCAAATCTGGAACATCAGGGCGGCTTCGCCCTGACGGGCGCGGCAGGCTTGGCGACGCCGTCAGGTGCCGAGAAGCTGTTCGTCGAACTGTCCGGAATTCAGATCAAGGGTGCGCTGCCGGAACTGGCGGTGGCGACCGCGGATCTCAGGCAGCGCCTGGTGGGACGTCCGGTTTCCGGCGCCGAGATTTTTGCCGCGGCCCGCGACCTCGAGGCGGCCTATGCCAGGGCCGGCTATGTGCTGGTGCGCGTGGTGCTGCCGCCGCAGCATCTCGTCAACGGGGCCAGTCTCAAGCTCACGGTGGTCGACGGCTACATCGAGCGCATCGAACTCAAGGACGTGCCGGAAACTGTGCGCCGTCGCATCGCCAGCCTGATTCAGCCGCTGGTGGGCCGCCGCGGGATCGTCTTGAAGGAGCTGGAACGCCGTGTCCTTCTTGCCGGCGATACTCCCGGCGTGATCCTGCGTTCGACGCTGGCGCCAGGCCAAGGCGAGGGCGCCACGGTTCTGGTGATCGATGCCAAATACCAGGCGGTGAGCGAGACGCTGACCTTCGACAACACGTTGTCGAAGTCGCTCGGCGGCACCACGCTCGGCGCCGGCCTCGACTTCAACAGCATCGCCGGACTCGGCGAATTGATCTACCTGCGCGCCAGCGGTCATCCGGATGGAGGCGACAACGGTTTCTTCGACACCTATCCGCGCAACCGCATCCTGGCGGCCGGCTTCATCCTGCCGCTATGGGTCGATGGTCTCACCTTCAACGCCGAATATACCGATGCCCGCACTACGCCGGAGGCGATTGCCGGGATTCAGACGACCGACACTTTCGAAAGACTGTCGCTGCGGCTGCGCTATGCCTGGCTGCGCGGGCGGAGCGCCAATTTCAACAGCGAGGTGTCGTTCGACGCCCAGGACGAGCAGCAGAGCCTGTTCGTCGGCGGCGATCCGGTGCCGCTGTCGCTGGACCGGCTGCGCATCGTCCGCTTTGCAAATGACGGCGATGTGCTGACGCCATGGGGCGGCACGATATCCGGTCGCGCCACTGCGTCGTTCGGCATCGACGGGCTTGGCGCGCGCAGTGCGGCGGACGCGTCGGCGACATTGCCGTTGTCGCAACAGGGCGCCGACGCCTCCTTTCAGAAATTCGATGTCGTGCTCGGCTACAACCAGGCCATGCTCGATCATCTCGTCGTCAACGTTTCGGCGCGGGGGCAGACCTCGTTCAACGCGCCGCTGCTGCACAGCGAACAGATCGGCATCGCCAATACCACCGGGCTTTCGGCATTCGACGCCGGCACCATCGTCGGCGACCAGGGCTATGTCGTCAGGGGCGAGCTGCAGTCGCCCTGGACGCTGCCATTGCAGAGCGCCGCGGTTTTCGGCTCGCCCCTCGGCGTGGTGGCGGCGCCCTATATCTTCGGTGCCTATGGCGAAGTCTCGCTGGTGGATCCGACCGCGCTGGAAGCATCGCGCATCCGCGCCACTTCCTACGGTTTGGGTCTGCGCCTCGGCGGCACCGCCGCCGGCACTCTGTCAACCGGATCGTTGTCGCTGGAATACGGCCATGCCACCCGCAGCGACGGGGTGGCAGCCGGCGATCGCTTCACCATCGTGTCGGCGTTCAGGTTTTAGCATGGCAGACGGAAGAATGCGAATGATCGGGCTTGGCGAGCAGGGTTCGTCCTCTTATGGCAGGCTTCCTCGTCGTGCACGCGTGGCGCTGCTGCTGACAACGACGGCGTTAGGCGGTTGCCTTCAGATCGGTTCGGCGCGGGCGCAGAAACTGCCGACCGGCGGCAGCGTCGCCGCGGGCAGCGTGTCGATCGCAGCGCCGACCTCGACGCAACTGAACATTACCCAGAGCAGCCAGAGCGCCGTGGTCAACTGGCAGAGCTTCTCGATCGGCCAGGGCTCGGCGGTCAATATCCAGCAGCCGAACAGCACCTCGGCGCAGCTCGATCGCGTCACCGGCAGCACGCCCTCGAGCATCGCGGGTTCGCTGACAGCCAACGGCCAGGTCTATCTGGTGAATCCGAACGGCATCGCGATCACCCCGAGCGGGGTGGTCAACATCGTCGGCGGTTTCGTCGCCTCGACGCTCGGCATTTCCGATGCGGATTTCCTGAGCGGCAAGCGCACCTTCACCGGTAACGGCGCGTCCGCGGCGGTCAGCAACGCCGGCGTCATCACGGTCGGCCGCGGCGGCTATGCGGCGCTGCTCGGCGGCACGGTGTCGAACGCGGGTCGCATCTCGGTGCCGCTCGGCGAGGTCGGGTTGGGTTCCGGGGAAAGCGCAACGCTGGATTTCTCCGGCGATGGCTTCCTGCAGGTGGCATTGCCCACCACGGCCGGCGGCAACGGGGCGCTGATCAGCAACGCGGGCACCATCAAGGCCGCCGGCGGCAGCATCATCATCAGCGCGGCCACCGCGCGCGAAGCGGCGCGCAACGCGGTGAACATCTCGGGCCTGGTCGAGGCGCGCACGATCGGCGGCCGCTCCGGCTCGATCTTCATTGGCGGCGGCGCCGGCGGCAATGTCAACGTAACGGGACGGCTGAGCGCCACCGGGCGCCAGGCAACGGGCGGCGCGGTCACGGTCACCGGGCAGAACATCACGCTGCAGGGCGCCACCGTGGATGCTTCCGGCAAAACCGGCGGCGGCACGATCAACATCGGCGGCGGCCGCCAGGGCCAGGGACCCCTGCAACAGGCCGATACCGTCACCATCGACAGCGCCACGACGATCCGCGCCGACGCGACCGCCAGCGGCAACGGCGGCAATGTCGTGGTGTGGTCGGATCAGCTCACCACATTCGCCGGGACCATCACGGCGCGCGGCGGAGCGGAGAGCGGCAATGGCGGCGAGGCCGAGGTGTCGGGCAAGGCGCTGCTCGATTACACCGGCTTCGCCGATCTTTCGGCGGCCAATGGCGGCTTCGGCACGCTGCTGCTCGATCCGTTCAATGTCACGATCTCCGGCGGCGTCAACAACACCGGCGGCAGCTTCGACGCCAACACCAATGACAGCGTCATCAACGCCGCCACGCTGCAGGCGGCGCTTGGCGCGGCGAATGTCACGATCACGACGGGCACCAGCGGCTCGCAGGCCGGCAACATCACGGTGGCGGCGTCGCTGACCTGGTCGGCCGCGACCACGCTCGGACTGAACGCGGCCGGCGCCATCGCCATCAACGCGCCGATCAGCATCACCGGCGCCGGCGGGCTCGCGCTCAATGCGACCGCGCAGGCCGGCATCACCACGACCGGCCTGACCTTCGGCAGCGGCGGCTCGGTAAACTACGGCGCCACCGACAACGGCGGCAGCTTCAGTCTCAACGGCGTCGGCTACACGCTCGTCTATTCGATGGCCGAACTCGACGCCATCGACGGCGTCAACGCGGTAGACGGCTCGGCCCTGGCCACCTTCGGCGCTGGCCTCGCCGGCAGCTACGCGCTGGCGACCAGCCTCAATGCCGCCGGGACCACCTATACCCAGGCGCTGATCGGGACCGGCAGCAGCGGCGCAACACAGTTCAGCGGACAGCTCGACGGGCTCGGCCATACCATCACCGGCCTTACCATCAACGCGCCCGGCACCAGCAATGTCGGGCTGATCGGATTCATGACCGGCGCCAATGCGAGCGTTTCGAACGTCGGCCTTGCCGGCGGCAGCGTGATCGGCGGCCAGGAGAACGTCGGTTCGCTGGTCGCTTATCTCAATTCCGGCGTGGTACAAACCAGTTTCAGCAGCGCGGCGGTCACCGGCAGCGGAGGCAACACCGGCGGGTTGATCGGGTTCATCAATGTCGGCACGGTGCAGTCAAGCTATGCCACCGGCGCGGTGACAGGGAGTTTAAGCACGGGTGGCCTTGTCGGGGAGGCGGTTGTTTCCAGCACGATAAGCAACAGCTATGCCACTGGCGCAGTCTCCGGCACCAGCTACATCGGAGGTCTGATCGGTGCCAGTTATGGAAGCGTGGACGCGAGCTACGCCACCGGCGCGACCTCGGGCGCCAGCTACACCGGCGGCTTGATCGGTTTCAATAATGGGACTGTGGCTGCGGGCTACGCCACCGGGGCGGTGACGGGAAACAATGATACCGGCGGCCTGATCGGAGACCACGCAGGCGGTGCAGTCAATGCGAGCTATGCCAGCGGTGCGGTCACGGGCGTCACGAATACCGGCGGGCTGATCGGGATAAGCTCGGCCAATGTTCAGGCGAGCTACGCCACCGGCACGGTCGCGGGTACGGGCGCCCGAACCGGCGGCTTGATCGGGCAAAACACCGGCAGCGTACAGACGAGTTACGCCACCGGCGCTGTTTTCGGGAGTACTGCCGCCGGTGGCCTTGTGGCGGCGAACGGCGCTACCGGCAGTGTGAGCTCCAGCTACGCCACCGGTGCTGTCACGGGCACCGGCGCCAATGTCGGTGGCTTGATCGGTGCCAACAATGGCGGCGCGGTGAGCTCCAGCTACTCCACAGGCGCTGTCACGGGCACCGGCACCAGCGTGGGCGGGCTTGTTGGTTTGAATACTGGAACCGTGACGGCATCCTATTGGGACGTCCAGACTTCCGGCAGGACAAGCAGCGCAGGCGGCTCCGGTGCCGCCGGCCTGCCCACGGCCCAGTTGCAGGGCGCCCTGCCGACAGGTTTCAGCAACACGGTCTGGAGCACCGGCGCCGGCCTCTATCCCTATCTGACCTGGCAGTTCGCCGCCGGCACCACGCCGCAATCGCTGTCGGGGATCGCGTACCAGGCCAACGGCACCGCGCTGGCAGGCGCCACCCTGGCCGGCACCGTCAACGGCGCGGTGTTTGCAGGCGCCACCGGCGCCGACGGCTACTATTATTTCCTGTTGCCGCAGGGCTCGACCGCGCAGGGCAGCGGCGTCTTCATCGACATCGCCGGCAACGCCGTGAAGGCCAATGACTATGTCCAGGGCGCGATGGGCTCGGTGCAGAACCTCAATCTCACCGCCGGCACGCTCGATGTCGTTACCGCGGATACCGCGCTGTCGTCCGTCGCCTCCGGGCTCGCGAGCGCCGCTGGCGGCATGTCGGCGACCGATCTGGTGTTTTCGACGCCCGGCGGCGTGCTGACTCCGAATGCCGGCACCGGCGTCTCGATCGCGGCTTCGGGCGCGTTCAGCGTCGACCAGAGCCTCGTGGTGCCGAACGCCCTGCTGCTTACCGCCGCGGGCAGCCTGACCATCGCATCGACTGGCTCGCTGACCTCGTCGAGCGGCAATGCCACTCTGGCGACCGGATCGGTCTTCGTCAACGACGCGGGGGCTGCGGCCGTTTCAGCCCCGAACGGGCGCTGGCTGATCTATTCCGGAGATCCGCTCAACGATACGGATGGTGGCCTCGTCTACGACTTCAAGCAATACGGCGCCACCTATGGCGTGACGGCGGCGGCGCAGGCGACCGGCAACGGTGTTCTCTATACCGTCACACCGACGATCGGACTGACCGGAACCGTTTCCAAGACCTATGACGGCACGACGACCGTGGCGCCCGGATCCTTCAGCGTCGGTTTCACCGGCTACGATCAGGATGTGATCTCGCTCACCTATTCGAATCTGGTCTATGGCGACGCCAATGCCGGGAGCGGCAAGACCGTCACCGCCAACGGCGTCACGGTCACCTCCGCCAGCAACGGCAGCGCCACGGTCTACGGATATGCGCTGGCGACAACCGCGTCCGGCAATATCGGCAACATCGCGGCGCGCCCGCTCACGGTGACGGCGAATGCGGCGAGTCAGGTTTACGGCAATACCGTCCCGACGCTGACCTACACGATCGGCGCTGGCCTCGTCAGCGGCGACAGCCTGTCCGGAAGCCTGGCCACCAGTGCGACGAGCGCGAGCGGCGTCGGCAATTACGGCATCACCCAGGGCAGCCTTGCCAACAGCAACTACGCGCTGACCTATGCCGCGGCCAACCTGACCATCACGGCGCGTCCGATCACGGTGACGGCGAATGCGCAGAGCCAGGTCTACGGCAATGCCACGCCGGCGCTGAGCTACACCATCGGCGGCAGCGGCCTCGTCAACAACGACAGCCTGTCCGGAAGCCTCGCCACCAGCGCCACGTCCGCCAGCAGCATCGGCAGCTACGCGATAACCCAGGGCAGCCTCGCCGCCAGCAGCAATTACGCGCTGACCTATGCCGCGGCCAACCTGACCATCACGGCGCGTCCGATCACGGTGACGGCGAATGCGCAGAGCCAGGTCTACGGCAATGCCACCCCGGCGCTGAGCTACACCATCGGCGGCAGCGGCCTCGTCAACAACGACAGCCTGTCGGGAAGCCTGGCCACCAGCGCCACGTCCGCCAGCAGCGTCGGCAGTTACGGCATCGCCCAGGGCAATCTTGCCGCCAGCAGTAATTACGCGCTGACCTATGCCGCGGCCAACCTGACCATCACGGCGCGCCCGATCACGGTGACGGCGAATGCGCAGAGCCAGGTCTACGGCAATGCCACGCCGGCGCTGAGCTACACCATCGGCGGCAGCGGCCTCGTCAACAACGACAGCCTGTCCGGAAGCCTGGCCACCAGCGCCACGTCCGCCAGCAGCATCGGCAGTTACGCGATAACCCAGGGCAGCCTCGCCGCCAGCAGCAACTATGCGCTGACCTATGCCGCGGCCAACCTGACCATCACGGCGCGTCCGATCACGGTGACGGCGAATGCGCAGAGCCAGGTCTATGGCAATGCCACGCAGGCGCTGAGCTATACCATCGGCGGCAGCGGCCTCGTCAACAACGACAGCCTGTCCGGAAGCCTGGCCACCAGCGCCACGTCCGCCAGCAGCGTCGGCAGCTACGGCATCACCCAGGGCAATCTTGCCGCCAGCAGCAATTATGCGCTGACCTATGCCGCGGCCAACCTGACCATCACGGCGCGTCCGATCACGGTGACGGCGAATGCGCAGAGCCAGGTCTATGGCAATGCCACGCCGGCGCTGAGCTACACCATCGGCGGCAGCGGCCTCGTCAACAACGACAGCCTGTCCGGAAGCCTCGCCACCAGCGCCACGTCCGCGAGCGGGGTCGGCAGCTACGGCATCACCCAGGGCAATCTTGCCGCCAGCAGCAATTATGCGCTGACCTATGCCGCGGCCAACCTGACCATCACGGCGCGTCCGATCACGGTGACGGCGAATGCGCAGAGCCAGGTCTACGGCAATGCCACGCCGGCGCTGAGCTATACCATCGGCGGCAGCGGCCTCGTCAACAACGACAGCCTGTCCGGAAGCCTCGCCACCAGCGCCACGTCCGCCAGCAGCGTCGGCAGCTACGTCATCACCCAGGGCAATCTCGCCAACAGCAACTACGCGCTGACCTATGCCGCCGCCAACCTGACCATCACGGCGCGCCCGATCACGGTGACGGCGGATGCGCAGAGCCAGGTCTACGGCAATGCCACGTCGGCGCTGAGTTACACCATCGGCGGCAGCGGCCTCGTCAACAACGACAGCCTGTCCGGAAGCCTCGCCACCAGCGCCACGTCCGCCAGCAGCGTCGGCAGCTACGCGATAACCCAGGGCAGCCTCGCCGCCAGCAGCAATTACGCGCTGACCTATGCCGCGGCCAACCTGACCATCACGGCGCGCCCGATCAAGGTGACGGCGGATGCGCAGAGCCAGGTCTACGGCAATGCCACGCCGGCGCTGAGCTATACCATCGGCGGCAGCGGCCTCGTCAACAACGACAGCCTGTCCGGAAGCCTCGCCACCAGCGCCACGTCCGCGAGCGGGGTCGGCAGCTACGCCATCACCCAGGGCAGCCTTGCCGCCACCGCGAACTATGTGCTGGGCTACACCGCGGCCAACGTCACCATCACCCCGCGTCCGCTCGCGGTGACCGCGGATGCGCAGAGCCAGGTCTACGGCAATGCCACGCCGGCGCTGACCTACACGGTCGGCCCGCTGGGACTGGTCAATGGCGACACCTTGGCGGGTAGCCTCAGCACGAATGCGACGCCGGCCTCGGGGGCCGGGACTTATGCGATCACCCAGGGAACGCTGATCAACGCCCTCAATCCGAACTATGCCATCGCCTATGTCGGCGCGACCCTGGTGGTAAGTGCCGCCCTGTCCGCGTCGTCACCTGCAGCGGCGGCAACGCCGTCCGCGTCGCCCTTTATGGTCACGACGGCCGTCCCTTCGACGCCGAAGCAGGCAAGCATCAATTTCCAGACCGACCAGTCCGCCGCGGCGGTGATTGCGCCGCTTGCGGTGACGCCGGTTCAGGCGGCGGCCAAATCTGACCAGGCCACACAAACCGCCGCCCGCCGGAACACCGACGACGACATCGTGACGGGCAGTATCACTCCGCAGGCGTTCAAGAGCGCGGACGGCTTCGTCTACACGCCGTTGAGCCAGTACGATCCTGCGCAATATAGCGGCAAGACGTTGCCGGGCTTCGAGAGCCAGGCCGGCGAGGCGGCCATTTTCACCATGCTGCTGCGCGGGGCGCTCGGCTTGCCCGATATGCCCAAGATCGACAACCTGTTCGAGCCCGGCAAGGGATTCCAGTGGCGGGGCGCGAAATGGGTAAATCCCCTGGCCGACAAGATCCGCATCTCCGACGGGGCGGACCACATCGGCGCGCCCGGCGAGAGCTTCCCGATGCAGCCCGGCACGACGGATTTGGCGGCCCTGCTCGGCAAGGGGCCGCTGATCCTGACAGGCCTGCCCAAGGCAGCGAATGCCACTTCGTTCCCGCTCCTCGCCGTTGCGATGTCGGAGGAAGGAATTGTGGCCAACGACCCCGGCACGGGACTGCAGGTGCTCCTCGACTATAATTCGGAAACAAAGACTCTCGGCTCGATCGTCAGCGTCTTCGATTCCAGGACGAAGACCTGGACCAGGCTCGCGGATGTGAAGCCGGACAATGACTGGCAGAGCCAGGCTCAACTCGATCAGCTCACCACATGGTCGGGTGATCGGTTCGCCGCGGTGAGCGTCCCGCACCCGGTTCCATGAAAGCGGCCTGTCAGAAGCCGGACCAATCAGCCGATCCGTTTCGAACCCGTTACCGCATCTGCGCGCGCTCCTCGATCCTCTTTCACCAACATCATGATGAGCTCGGGTTGCTTCATTCGATCACGTCGTCGGCGGTTGCAAGCAGCGTCGGCGATATCTCGATGCCGAGCGCTTTGGCGGTCGTGCGATTGACCACCAGTTCGAATTTGGTGGCCTGCTGGACCGGAAGGTCGGCGGGCTTTTCGCCCTTGAGGATGCGGGCGACATAGTTGCCGGTCAGCTCCATGACGTTCAAATAATCCGATCCGTAACTCGCCAGTCCCCCGACATCGACATAGTCGCGGACATCGAAAATCGTCGGCAATGCATGGCGTAAAGCCAGTTCAGCGATACGCGCACGATAGGCGTAGAAGAACCCCTCGGGACCGAACAGCATGCCGTTTCCCGGCTCACGGGGGATGCTGGCGAAGGCCGCGTCGATCTCGCTGGCGGTATTGGCATGCAGAACCTCGACGTGAATTCCGAGGCGCGTGGCGGCTTTCTGCAGGTCCGCGACGAAGGGCGCGGCCAGCTCGGAAGTTGGCTTGACCAGCGTGAAATAGCGCGAGGCCTTCGGCACCAGTTCGCGGAACAGCCCAAGGCGCTTGGCCGCGACCTCTGCGTTCAGGGAGGTGATCCCGGTGACGTTGCCGCCAGGCCGGCTGAGGCTGGCCACCAGACCGAGCGCAACCGGATCGGTGCCGGAGCTGAAAACGATTGGAAGGGTCGCAGTCGCGGTCTTGGCGACCACGGCGGCGGCCGTGCTGCCCGGCGTCGCGATCAAAACCACCTTGCGCCGGATCAGATCGGCCGCCATTGCCGGAAGCTCGTCGTTTTTACCCGAGGCCCAGCGGTATTCTATGGCGACGTTCCGGCCCTCGACGAAGCCAGCCTCGCCCAGTCCTTTGCGAAAAGCATCCAGCCGTTTTGCGTTCTCGTTCGGAAAGCCTGCGTGCAGGAATCCTATCACCGGCATCGCCGCCTGCTGCGCGGACGCCGCGAGCGGCCAGCAGGCGGCCCCACCGACAAAGCCGAAGAACTCGCGCCGCCTCATTCTGCCCCCTGACCCTGTCACCTATCCTACCGGTGAAACCTGCATTTCCCAAAGGGTCCGGTGGAGGCTGGTGGGGGAGACGGAGGAAGCTTGCTCAGCCGGTCAGGGCTCGCGCTCCGTGCAAGGATTCCTGCGTCGTTGCCGAGTGCTCCGGATGAGGGCAATGCCGCTGCACCGATCGCTTCAGGATGGCGGCGAAATCGTTCATTCTCGGGCGCATGCGGAATTCGGGGCCGGCGACCACCACGGACAGGCGTCGGTCCCCGATCGGAAGCGGCCTCGCCACCCCTGCAAGGTCGCGGCTGAAATCGGCAAAACTCTGGCAATAGCCGCGTTCGACCGATTGCCGCAACTCGGCCTCCACCGCGTCGATGCTGATCGGTGTGGTCGGCCCGTACTGCTTGAACTCGATCTTGCGGTAGAGCGAGAAGCGCTCATCCGGGGAGTATTGCAGCAGCAGCGCACGGCCGCTCGCCGTGGCATGGATCGGAACGCGGTGCCCGATCTGGGCAAAATACCGGATCGCGGCGCTGGATTCCACGACATCGATGAACACCGCCATGGTGCCCGCGGGTGCGGCCAGCGCCGCGGTTTCGCCGGTCTCGCTCGACAGCTCGGCAATCAACGCATGGGCCCAGTCGGGCAGCGGCTCGGCCTCCGAGATGCTTTTGGCCAGCGCCAGCCAGCGCGGGGTCGGATAATAGCCGGCGCGGGGGCGCGGTTCGTAGAGATATCCCTTTTCCGCAAGCGTGCTCAGAAGGTTGAACGTGCTGGAGCGCGGCCAGCCGAAATGATCGGCGATCTCCGCCAGCGCGGCAGGCTTCCTGGTCCGCGCAAAATATTCGAAGATCTCCAAGACATAAGCGGCCTGTCGAACGATCATGGTCTGTCCCGCCAGTGGGCGCTGCGCTCTGAAATGCCGGATCCGCCTAAATTCCCAGGATCTTTCGAGCTGCCCTCAAATGCGGCTTGTCTATCATCCTGCCGTCGAGGCGCAACGTGCCGAGGTTCGGGTTGTCGGCGAAGGCCGCGACGATTTTTTCGGCCCAGGCGCGTTCCGCAGCGCTCGGTTCGAACGCCGCGTTGACGATGTCGACATGCCTGGGATGGATCAGGGCTTTTGCGGAAAAGCCGTCGCGTCGCGCGTGCCGGGTCTCCTGTTCGAGGCCCGCAAGATTTTCGATATCGGTATAGACAGTGTCGATGGCTGCGACCTCGGCGGCGGCCGCACCGATCAGGCACATGTCGCGGGCCAAAAGATAGGGGCTGTGGAATTTCCCGGCGCTGCCGTTTTCGGTGGCGCCCAGCGAGGCGGCGAGGTCCTCCGCTCCCCACATCAGGCCCGCCAGCCTTGGCGAACTGTCCTTGTAGCTTCCAAGTCCGAAAACCGATGCGGCGGTTTCGGTGGCGACCACCACGATCTGCGTGGTGCCGGCTTTGGTCCCCGCCGCAGCCTCGAACGCATCGAGCCACAAGGCGAGATGGCGTACGTCGTCGCCGGACCGGCATTTCGGCAGCACGATGCCGTCCGGCGCCGCCGGCATGGTGGCGGCAAGATCCTGCAGCGTCATCCCGGTGTCGAGCGCGTTGACGCGAACATAGAGCGCAGGCCCGCCGACGCGACCGCCGCCGAGCATCGTCCTGGTCAGGCCGCGTGCTTCGTCCTTCTTGTCGGGCACGACGGAATCCTCCAGATCGAGGATCAGGGCGCTGGCACTCGTTGCCATGGCCTTTTCGAACTTGCGCGGGCTGTCGCCCGGAACGAACAGCATCGAGCGCATCAGGCGGGCCTTCTATGCATCAGCGCCATGCGGCGGCAGGTCGCGACGATCTGGTTGTCCTGGTTGAGCGCGTGATGCTCGAACTCGACGATACCCGCCTTGGGACGGGATTTCGAATCGCGCAGCGACAGCACCTTGGTGGTCGCGCGCAAGGTATCGCCATGGAATACCGGCTTGGGAAAATTGACGTCGGTCATTCCGAGATTGGCGACCGTGGTGCCCATGGTGGTTTCATACACCGTCATGCCGATCATGATGCCGAGCGTGTAGAGGCTGTTGAAAAGACGCTGGCCGAATTCGGTGGTGGCGGCGAAATGGGCGTCGATATGCAGCGGCTGGGGATTCATCGTCAGCAGGCTGAACATGGTATTGTCCATCTCCGTCACCGTGCGCGTCAGCGGATGCACGAATTGCTGCCCGACGCTGAAATCCTCGAAATACAATCCGGCCATGAAGGAGCTCCTTTCAAATTAAACGGATGGTCGCGGCTGCCGCTCGCGCCTGATCACGCAGACGATTACGACGCCGCGGCCAGATGCACGGCCTTGTGCCGGCCCAGCTGCGCGATCTCGTCGGCGGAGAATCCGGCCTGGCTCAGGATCTCCCGTCCGTGCTCGCCGAGCGTTGGTGCCGGTCCGCCCGGCTCGGGCTGGGTCGCGCTCCAGGTCGAGGGCACCTGCATCTGCCGGATGCGGCCTTCGACGGGGTGGTCGATGGTCTTGAAGAAGCCGACCGCGGCAAGGTGCGGATCGTCGAGAATGGTTTCCAGGGTGTGCAGCGGCATCACCGGAATGTCGGCCCGCTCGAGCAGTTCGCGCCATTCGGCGGTGCTGCGGCCGAGGAAGATGCGCCCGACCTCCTGGTAGATCTCGTTGATGTGCTGATGCCTTGCCGCATGATTGGCGAAGCGTGGCTGTTGGAGAAATTCAGGCTGGCCGATGGCTTCGAAGAAACTGCGCCACTGCTTGTCGTTGTAGATCAGCGCGCAGATGTATCCGTCGCTGGTCTGATAGGGGCGCCGGTAGGGCGAGAGCAGGCGGCTGTAGCCGCCGTGATCGAGCGGCGGGTCGTAGGTCAGGCCGCCGAGATGGTCGATCAGAACAAAATCGGTCATCGATTCGAACATCGGCACGTCGATGCGTTGCCCGATGCCGGTGCGCTGCTGGTGCATCAGGCCGCCGAGGATGGCATTGACGGCCATCAACCCGACCACGCGATCGGCCATCGTGATGGGGACATAACGCGGCGTGCCGTCGCCCGCGGCGGCGACCAGGGTTGGAATGGTCGATGCGCCCTGGATCAGGTCGTCATAGGCCGGCTTCGACGCATAGGGTCCGGCCTGGCCGTAGCCGAACACGCCGACATAGACGATCCTGGGATTGGCCGAGGCGAGGGTCTCGTAGTCGAGGCCAAGGCGCGCCATCGCCTGCGGACGCACATTGTAGACGATGGCATCGGCCTTTTCCGCCAGCCGCAGCAGGGTGTCGCGTCCATCGGGATGCTTGAGGTCGATGACGATGCTGCGCTTGCCGCGGTTGGCATTGAGGAACATGCCGCCCATGCCCGGCGTCCGGCCCGGGCCGATCTGCCGAACGATATCGCCGTCGGGGCTTTCGACCTTGATGACGTTGGCGCCCATGTCGGCCAGAATCTGGGTCGCATAGGGTCCCATCAGGACCGTGGTCAGGTCGAGGATCGTAATATTGGCAAGTGGGCCCATGGATTTTCCGGAATCACCGGCCTCGCAAAAGTGTTCACATATGTGTCGATAGAATTCAGATTTTGGGCTGTCAACGCACCATTCGGCTTGTATCCTGCCCATTTCTCGACCTGTTGACAATAATATTCAAGGATATGTATGTTGCATACATAAAATACGGGGAAGAAAATGCTGGATTTCAGGCGGGCGGCATCGCGGCGTGGCACCGGTTTCGAACCAGCCGGCCTTCGATGATGCTCTCCAGCCACCTTGCCCGGACCGGCCGCGCCGCGTCCGATTCGCTCGGGTTTTTTCATCCGGTCTCTCCGCTCGCGGATGCCGGCCTGAGCTCCGCCGGCCAGCGGCGCGCCGCGGGCGGCCTGACAACTCACATCTCGATGATCGGCAGGGAGGCGCGCCGCGCCATGGCAATGACGGTGCAAAAGATGCTGCGCGCCCTCGTTGCGGCTGTCGCACTGTCGATCGCGGGCCTGCCGGCGTCGAGCCCGTCGCAGGCGCTGGAACTGAAGGTAGCGGATTCGTTCCCCGCCGGACATTATCTGGTTCGGCTGATGCTGAAGCCGTGGATGGACGACGTGACCAGGCGCACCAATGGCGCCGTCACGTTCAGTTATTTTCCCAATCAGCAGATCGGCAAGGCTGCCGACATGCTCAGGCTGACGCAGTCCGGTGTCATCGACATCGGCTACATCGCGCCGTCCTATGCTTCCGACAAGATGCCGCTGTCGGAGGTCGCGCAACTGCCGGAAGTGTTCCAGACCAGCTGTCAGGGCACGCTGGCTTACTGGAAGAGCGCGCGGCAGGGCGTTCTGGCCAAGCAGGAATATGCGCCGAACCGGATCAGGTTGCTGATGGAGGTGGTGCTGCCGCCTTACCAGGTGTTCACCACCAGGCAGAAGATCGGGAGCATCGGCGACCTCCAGGGGCTGAAGCTTCGCACCACCGGCGGCGCGCAGGATCTGACCTTGCGGGCGATCGGCGCGGTGCCGGTGCGGATGGCGGCGCCGGACGCCTATGAATCGCTGTCGCGCGGCACGCTCGACGGCCTGGTGTTCCCGATGGAAAGCATCAGCTCCTATGGGCTGGACAAGCTGGTCAAGCACGCGACCGAGGGTGTCAGTTTCGGCAGCTTCATCGTGGCCTTCTCCATCAACCAGGCGGCCTGGGATAATCTTGCCGACGACGTCAGGCAGGCGATGGACCAGGCGTCGGAAGCCATCGAGCCGACCGCCTGCGCGGAAGTCGATCGCGAGCAGGTCGGATCGCGCCAGCGTCTCGAGCAGGCCGGCGTCAGCTTCGAGCCGATCCCGGACCAGGCTCGCGCCGAGATCAAGGCAAGGTTGAAGGACGTCGGACAGCAATGGGCGGCTGCACTCGACGGCCGCGGCAAGCCTGCCTCGGCTGCGCTGCAGGAATTCAATGCGCTGCTCGCCGAAGGCGGAGCCGGCAAATGACAACGCGTCGGCCGTTGATGTCTGCGAAAGATGCAAGCAAGCGAAGGCGGCTTGCATGATCAAGCGCGCCAGCGATCTGCTCGCCGCGATCGAGCGGGCGCTCACGGTGATCGCGGTGGCGTTCCTGTTCGCCATCATGCTGCTGGTGGTCGCCGACGTCTTCATGCGCTACGCGGTCAACCGGCCGTTTTCCTTCACCTACGACCTGATCGGGCTCTATCTGCTGGCCGGGGTGTTCTTCCTCACCCTTTCGGACGCGCTGCGCGAGCACGCCCATGTCGGCGTCGACATCCTGCTGCATCGTTTTTCCCCCGCAGGACGCCGGCTGTCCGAGATCGTCACCGCACTGGTCGGGCTGTTCGTCTTTGTCCTGATTTCCAAGGTCGGCTTCGATCGGGCGCTCGACAATTTCCAGCAAAGCGACGTCCTGGCCGGCGCGATTGCCTGGCCGACCTGGATATCGGCGGCGCTGGTGCCGCTCGGCTGCGGCGTGCTGGTGCTGCGGCTTGCGCTGCAACTGATCGGCAACGCGTTGAGCCTCGTTTTGTCGCGCGATCTCTACCCGCTGCCGCCGATTACCGGGATCGGCGAAGCCAAGACATTCGAATAGCAGGGATCCGATGACTTCCATTCTGGTTCTCGGTCTGCTGTTCGGGCTGCTGGCAATCGGCACGCCAGTAGGCTTCGCCATGGCGTTTGCCGGTTCGGTCGGCCTGATGATCGTGGGCGGGCCGGCGGCGCTGTTCGGCATCCTGCAGACCGCGCCGCTGTCGACGGTGTCGTCCTACGAGCTGATCACGATCCCGATGTTTCTGCTGATGGCCGACCTGGTGCTGCTGTCCGGCGTCGCCGACGACCTGTTCGAGACGGCGTCGGCATGGGTCGGCCGCATTCCCGGCGGCCTTGCGATGGCGACCGCTCTGGCCGGCGCCGGTTTCGGCGCGATCTGCGGCACCAGCACGGCTTCGGCCGCGACGCTTTCCTCGACCAGCCTGCCGGCGATGATCCGCCAGGGCTACGAGCCGGGGATGGCGGCCGGCGTGGTCGCGATTTCCGGAACGCTGTCGATGCTGCTGCCGACCAGCGTCGCGCTGGTGATCTTCGGACTGCTCGCCGAGGTCAATATCGGCAAGCTGCTGGTCAGTGGCATCATCCCCGCCATCCTCGTTACCGTGACCATCATGGCGACCATCCTGTTCCTGGTCTGGCAGGATCCGTCGCGGGCGCCGCGCACCGTTTACGTGTCGTGGCGCCGGCGCTTCGCGCTGCTCTGGCAGGTCAGCCCGATGGTCGTGCTGTTCTCGATCGTGACCGGAACCATCTATCTCGGGGTCGCGACCCCGACCGAGGCGTCGGCGTTCGGCGCCTTCGGTGCCTTCGTGCTTGCGATCGTCAAGGGCAAGATCACCGCCGGTTCGCTGTACCGGACGCTGCTGCGGGCCTCGCACGGCACCTGCATGATCGTGATGATCCTGGTCGGCGCCCAGATCTTCGGCTACTTCTTCACCCTGACCCATGTCACCCAGGACCTGGTGGCCTGGGTCGGCGCGCTTCCGACCTCGCGCTGGGTGATCATCACGCTGATCCTGTGCGGCTACATCGTGCTCGGCTCCTTCATGGACCAGATCGCGATTCTGGTCCTCACCGTGCCGATCGTGATCCCGCTGATCAAGACGCTCGGTTTCGATCCGATCTGGTTCGGCGTGATCAAGATCGTCACCGCCGAGGTCGGCATGATCACGCCGCCGGTCGGGCTGAACTGCTTCATCGTCGCCCGATATGCCAACCGGCCGGTCGCGGAGGTGTTTCATGGGACCTTTCCGCATTTCATCGCCCATCTGGTCGCGATTGCGATCCTGGTCGCGTTTCCCGGCATCATCCTGTGGCTGCCGTCGCATATGGGAAATTGAACAACCGAAAATGGCTCGCGCGATCTATCGAAGGGAGAACAGCATGAAACCGGTGTTGATGGGCCTGCTTGCAGTCGCGGCGATGACTGGCGGCGCGGCGCGGGCGGAAGAGCCGGCCATTACCCTGCGGCTTGCCGACAGCCTGCCGGTCGGCCACGTGATCCACGAGGCCGTGACCAAGCCCTTCATCGCCGCGGTCGAGCAGCGCACCAACGGCAAGGTGGTGATTACGCATTTTCCCGCCGAGCAGCTCGGCAAGGCCAAGGACCTGCTGCGGCTGACGCAGTCAGGCGTGGTCGATATCGGCTACATCGTGCCGTCCTATGCCTCCGACAAGATGCCGCTGACGGCGGTGGCCGAACTGCCTGGCGGCTTCCGCAATGCCTGCCAGGGCACCGCGGCGTACTGGTCGCTGACCCGGGCCGGCAACTTTCTCGCCGAGAAGGAATTCGCGCCGAATGGCATCAGGCCGCTGATCACCTTCGCGTTGCCGACCTATCAGATCCTGCTGTCGACCCGAAAGCCGGTCAACGGTCTGGCCGATCTCGAGGGATTGAAGATCCGCACCGCGGGAGGCGCGCTCGACCTGATGATGCGCAGCATCAAGGCGGTGCCGATCCGGATGTCGCCGCCAGAGATTTACGAGTCAATGTCGCGCGGCACCCTCGACGGCGCGATGCTCGGCTACCAGAGCGCGGTCTCCTACGATCTGATCGGCCTCTTGCATACCGGCACGCTGGACGAACCCTTGTCGTCGGTCGTCATCACCTATTCGATCTCCACCGCGAAGTGGGATACCCTGCCGGAAGCGGTGCGCAACGTGCTGGCCGAGGAAGGCGAGCGCATCACCAAGGAGAGCTGCGCCAAGTTCGCCGCGGCCGAAGCCCAGGCGCTGGAAAAGGCCAAGGCCAGGGGGATCACGCTGATCCGGTTCTCGCCCGAAGACGAGACCAGGATGACGTCGGTTTTCAACGCCGTCAGCCAGGACTGGGCCGCGGGGCTGGATGGCCGCGGCAAGCCGGGCAGCGAGGCGCTCAAGGTCTGGAAGGCGGCGCTCGACGCAGCGCAGGATGGTCATTGATCGAACCGACGAGGGAAGCAGGATGTCGAAGAAATTCAGGTTCTTTGTCAAGGAAAGCGAAGTCACGCCGTATTCTCCGCTCAATCACACCGGTACCGTCAATCGCCGCCTGATCGGGCCGCAGGAAACCGGCTCCGAACATCTCGAAGTACTGCTCGGCGTCGTCAGCAAGTCGCACGGCGCGCTTCCCCACAGCCATCCCGGCATCGACCAGGTCTGCTATCTGATCGAGGGCCGCGCGGTCGCCGAGATCGGCGGCGAACGCGCCGAACTCGGTCCCGGCGATGCCTGCTTTTTCCCGGCCGACATGCCGCATACTTTTACTGCAGTCAGCGAGCAGCCTGTCAGGGTGCTGGTGATCTACACCCCGCCCTATGGCGAGAAGGGCGCGCTCACCCACGCCTCGGCCTGAGCTAATTCCGGGTCTCGCCACGCGGCGCGGCCACCGGACCCGGCAACAATTCGAACACCAGCAGGATCAGACCAATGGACTTCGCGCTTACCGAAAATCAGCAAGCCATTCGCGATGCGATTGCCAAGATCTGCGGCGGCTTCGGCGATGCCTACTGGCTGGAACGGGACCGCGAGGGCGGCTTTCCCCACGATTTTCACCAGGCGCTGGCAGATGCCGGCTGGCTCGGCATCTGCGTGCCGGAGGCCTATGGCGGCTCCGGTCTCGGCATCACCGAAGCGGCCATCATGATGCGCGAAATCGCCGAATCCGGCGCCGGCATGTCCGGCGCCTCGGCGGTGCACATCAACGTGTTCGGACTGAACCCGGTGGTGGTGTTCGGGACCGAGGAACAGCGCCGCCGCATGCTGCCGCCGATGGTGCAGGGCCGCGAGAAGGCGTGTTTCGCCGTCACCGAGCCGAACACCGGGCTCAACACCACCCAGCTGAAGACCCGCGCCGAGGCCAGGAACGACCGCTATGTGGTCAACGGCCAGAAGGTGTGGATTTCGACCGCACAGGTGGCGCACAAGATCTTGCTGCTGGCGCGCACCACGCCCCTGGAGGAGGTGCGCAAGCCGACCCACGGCCTCAGCCTGTTCTATACCGATTTCGACCGGAAGCGGATCAAGGTCCATGAGATCGAGAAGATGGGACGAAAGTGCGTCGATTCGAACGAGCTGTTCTTCGAGGATTTCGAGATTCCGATGGAGGATCGCATCGGGGAGGAAGGCCGCGGCTTCGAATACATCCTGGAGGGGATGAATCCGGAACGCATCCTGATCGCCGCGGAGGCGGTCGGCCTCGGCAAGCTGGCGCTGGCGCGCGCCACCGAATACGCCAAGACCCGGATCGTGTTCAATCGCCCGATCGGGAAAAACCAGGCGATCCAGCATCCGCTGGCGAAAAACTGGGCCGAGCTCGAGGCGGCCTGGCTGATGGTGATGTCGGCGGCGTGGCAGTACGACCACGGTCAGCCCTGCGGCGCTGCCGCCAATGCCGCGAAATATCTCGCCGGCGAGGCCGGCTTCCAGGCCTGCGAACAGGCGGTGATGACGCATGGCGGCTTCGGTTATGCCAAGGAATACCATGTCGAGCGCTACCTGCGCGAGGTGCTGATCGCGCGCATCGCGCCGATCAGCCCGCAGCTGGTGCTGAGCTACGTTGCCGAGAAGGTTCTTGGCCTGCCGAAATCCTATTGATCCATGGGCCGGTTCGGGCCGGCGCCAGCGCGGGCAATGCAATGAGCGACGCTGCCAGTTCTGCCGCGCCTGATTTCTCCGGCGTCATCCGTGCCGGCGATGTGGTGGTCTGCGGACAGGCCACCGCCGAGCCGCGGACGTTGACCGAGGCGCTGATCGCGCAGCAAAGCCGCCTGCCACCCTTCACCATGCTGGTGGGTCCGGTGTTTTCGCAGACCTTTGCGCCGCAACGCTGCGCCGGGCTGTCCTTCGCGAGCTATGGCGTGATCGGCCATGCACGGGCGCTGGCGAGGTGCGGACAGCTCGACGTGATTCCGAGCAGTTACAGCGCGTTCTGCGCCGACTTCGCCGCCGGGCGGCATCGCGCCGACGTGGTGCTGGTGCAACTCGCGCAAGCCGATGACGGACGGCTCAGTGCCAGCCTGTCGAACGACTATGTGATCGACGCCGCGCGCCGCGCGCGCGTCGTGATCGCGGAGATCAACCCGGATGCGCCCTTTACCTTCGGCGCGGAGTGGCCGGACGAACTGGTGCCGCAGCTTCGCTTCAACGCTACGCTTCCGCCGCTCGAACTGGCCGCCACCGCTCTTGACGAGGTTTCGCGCCGAATTGCCCGCCATGCCGCCGGCTTGATCCCGAACGGCAGCACCCTGCAATTCGGCGTTGGCAGGATTCCGGACGCCGTCCTGGCCGCGCTGACGCATCTGCGCGACCTCGGCATTCATTCCGGCCTGATCAGCGACGCCGTGGTCGAGCTGATCGAATGCGGTGCCGTCAGCAACGCGGGCAAGGGCATCGATGCCGGCGTCACCGTCACCAACCAGTTGATCGGGACCCGGCGGCTCTATCGTTTTGCGCATCGGAACAGGACTGTCTCGCTGCGGCCGGCGTCCTATACCCACAATCAGGCCGTGCTGTCGCGGATCAACCGGCTGGTCGCGATCAATTCGGCGCTCGAAGTCGGCCTCGACGGCAGCGTCAATGCCGAAACGCTGAATGGCGTCGCCATCGGCGCGATCGGCGGCCAGCTCGATTTCGTGCGCGGCGCCAATGCATCGCCGGGCGGGCGGGCCATCATCGCGCTGCCGGCGACCGCCGCCAATGGCCGCAGCCGGATCGTCGCCGGCGTGGAGACCGTGACCACGCCGCGCGCCGATGCCGATGCGGTCGTCACGGAGTGGGGCGCCGCCGAGCTCCGCGGTTGCACGCTGCGGGAGCGCGCCAGGCGCATCATCGCGATCGCCGCGCCCGAACATCGCGAGGCGCTGAGCCGCCAGGCCTGGGGTATGGCGCGCAGCCAATAATTTAGGCTGTCTTACGCGGAGGCCGGCCCACTGCGGCTTTTGCCGCTTGCTCGATTGTAAAGACTACCCGCGACCCCCATGCCGCTTACCTGACGAGCCCGGCCAACTGGCTGGCAACCCTGCGGTGACCTGCAGCCGTCAGGTGAATGTGGTCCATCTGGACCATTCCGGCCTTTCTCGCCGCGTTGATGATCCCGTCGGCGACGACGGTGCGGATGTGACGCCGGTGCAGTTCGCCGATGATACCTGCCATATTGGCCTGTCTGGCTTCGGGGTCGACCAGCCCGCCGCCATGCCTGCCGCGCTTGAAATCATTGCCGCCGAAATTCAGGATGACCAGCCTGGTACCGTCCGGAACCGCGCTGGCGAGACGCGCCATCATGCCGCCGGTGGTGTCCCCGCTGATTCCGGCATTGACGACATGGGCGCCGCTGCCTCGGGCGCGCAACATGCCTTCCAGCACCGCGGGCCACGCTTCGGAAGCATCGACGCCCTTGCCCTGGGTATTGCTGGCGCCGAGCGCCACGATCTGCGCCAAGGCCGGCTTCGCGCCGCAGCCAATCAACACGATCAAGACAAGCAGCGCTGACTTGACGGCGTTCATGGCAGTCCCTCCGGGCCGGTCCATATCGGCCCGCGCGCAGAGCAAACGGTGTGCTTGCGCCAGGCAAAACCGAAACCGCATTAGCGGACAAAAAAATGATATCCGCGTCAACCCCCTTGCAAGGCACCGGGTAGCCGAAAAAGCCTGGCTTGAAAGTCCTCGCCTGAAGCACTTCGCGCGTCATCTTTCGCGGCCGGGGCGCCTGCTGCATCACATCGGCGCAAGACCTTTGCAAAAATCCTCCTGTTGCATCGACCAGTCTGCACGGCACGGTAAACACGACATTTGTGTACATTTGTTTCCAGACATTTTCCGATGTTGTCCGGGCCGCACCTAAACTTAATTTAACTCGTCATCCGACATCACGCTTTTAACGTCGCGCCCGTACCCGCGTGATTCGCAAATCGCCACTCGCCGCAGCGCCGCGCGGCGCGTCTTAGCACCAGCAGATGAATCGCCATCAACGCCGCGCCGCCGCAAAACTGGGTCATTCATCGGGCAGCCCTTCGGCCGTCCGCCTTTTGGAGCTGGGGCTCATTCATCACAGGGCGGGCAATCTCGGCGAGGCCGAACAATGCTATCGGCAGATCCTGTCGTCGCAGCCCTATCATGCCGACGCCATTCAGCTCATTGGCGCCGTCGCCTATCAGACGGGACGCTATGACGTCGCGGCCGAGTGGATCGGCCGCGCCATCAGGCTCAACGGAAACAACGCGAGCTGGTTTTCCAACCTTGCCCTGGCTCTGGAACGCCAGGGCAGGCTCGAGGAAGCCCTGGCAAGCCACAACAGGGCTCTTGAGCTCAAGCCCGACTACGTCGAGGCCATCAACAACCGCGGCAATGTTCTGAGGGCACTCGGACGAACCGAGGAGGCGATGGCAAGTTACGACGCCGCCCTGGCGCTGGACCCGGATTTTGTCGATGCGCTGAACAATCGCGGCAACCTGCTGCAGATCGCCCGCCGGCTCGACGAGGCGCTGGCCTGTTATGACCGGGCCCTGCAACTGACCCCGGATTATGCCGATGCCTTCATCGGCCGCGGCCGCGCGCTGAAGGAGCTCGGTCGAACCGGCGACGCGCTGGCCCGCGGCGATGCCGCTGTCAGCTTCAATCCAAACCTCGCCACGGTGCTCAACAACCGGGGCATGACCTTGAAGGACATCGGCCGGCTCGACGAAGCGCTGGCGAGTTTTGACCAGGCGCTGGTGTTGAATCCCGGCTTTGTCGAGGCCCACAACAATCGAGGCGTCATATTGGCGGCCCTCAACATCAACGACGAGGCGCTGTCGAGTTACGACAGGGCGCTGGCCTTGAGTCCCGACCGGGCACCGGCGCTCAACAATCGCGGCAACCTGCTGCAGGCGCTGGGCCGGATCGACGAGGCGCTGGCGGATTACGAAAAGGCCCTGGCGCTCGATCCCGACTATGCCGATGCCATCAACGGCCGGGGCAGCGCACTGCAGAAGCAGAACCGCATCGACGAGGCGGAGTGCGCGCTGCGGCGCGCCATCGAGCTCAAGCCGGATTATGCCGAAGCCTATTGCAATCTCGGCAATGTCCACGTCGCGCTCGGCAGTCTGGCCGTGGCGGAGACCATGATCCGGCGGGCGCTCGAACTCAAGCCGGACAACATCGCGGCATTGTGCAGCCTGGCAAAGCTGCTGGTCGATCTCGGCAGGCTGGACGAGGCCGAGCCGGTGGTGCGGCGCGCGGTTGCGCTCAACCCGGATCATGCCGAAGCTCATTTCAATCTCGGAAATGTCCTGATCAAGCTGGGCAGGCTGGAGGAGGCGGAATCCGCGACCCGACGGGCGATCGCTCTCAATCCGACCATGGCCGGCGGCCATCACAATCTCGGGGTGGTGCTGATGGAGCTCGGGCGGCTGACGGAAGCCCGCGAGGAAGCCGAACTCGCCGTCACCGGGGCGCCGCGGGAGCCGCTGCATTTCCGTCAGCTCGGCGAAGTCAGGAAATATACCGCCGGTGATCCCTATCTGGCCGCCCTGCAGCGGCTGTCCGAGGACGAGGCTGCGTTGCCGGTCGAAAAGCGGATCGACTTGCACTTTGCGCTGGCCAAGGCCCATGCGGACATCGGCCGGATCGAAGATGAATTCCGCAGCCTGCTGACCGGCAACAAGCTGAAGCGCGGGCGCATCGACTATGACGAGGCCTCGGTGCTCGGCGACATGGACCGCGCGCAACAGGTGTTTACGACCGAGTTCATGCGCGCGGCGGCGGGCGCAGGCGAGGCGTCGGCCAAGCCGATCTTCATCCTGGGCATGCCGCGATCGGGCACCACCCTGGTCGAGCAGATCCTGGCCAGTCACCCCGGGGTGCTTGGCGCCGGAGAGCTGACCTGGTTCGAGCGCGTGATCGGCGAGGTCCGTTCCGGAATGGGCGCAACGTCGTTCTATCCCGAGATCGCGCTGCAGATGTCGGACCGGCATTTCGGCGAACTTGGCAGGCGCTACCTTGCCGGGATCGGGCTATTGGGACCGGCGCCCCATGTCACCGACAAGATGCCGAACAATTTCGTCTTCGCAGGCCTCATCCATCTTGCGCTGCCCCACGCCAGCATCATCCACACCGTGCGCGATCCGGTCGATACCTGCATCTCCTGCTTTTCCAAGCTGTTCACGGAAGGCAATTTCCAGACCTATGACCTTGCCGAACTCGGGCGCTATTATCGGCACTACCGGGCGTTGATGGCGCATTGGCACCGCGTGCTGCCGCAGGGCCGCATCCTCGACGTCAGCTACGAGGAAACCGTCGCGGATCTCGAGAGCGTGGCGCGGCGGGTGGTCGCCCATTGCGGCCTGCCGTGGGATCCGAGCTGTCTCGACTTCCATCGCACCAAGCGCGTGGTGCGGACCTCAAGCGCCGCCCAGGTGCGGCAGCCGATCTATGCCAGTTCGGTGGGACGGCGGCACCGTTACGGATCGCTGCTGGCGCCTCTGCTCGCCGAGCTGGAGCCGTTGGCCTGAAGGCAGCGACAGGCTCCGGTGCCTTGTTCGCCGCTCCGCGCAAGCGGCAGGGCTATCGCCTATCACTGAATTGAACCGCAGACTCATGCGATGATGGCCTCGCACGAAAACTCAGCGGGTCGTCCCTGCGAACGCAGGGATTCATCACCGCTGGCCTCAAAAGCGAAAAAAGGCTTCTGCCCCGGTGCCAAAACGCGAGTCCGCGCCGCCGCGATGGGCGCAATTGCGCTCATCGCGGGGATCCCTGCGTTCCAGGGCCGACTCGTTTGAAATACCACGCAAAACCGCAACGATTTGGGCGCGGACGTTTCGCCTCTCCCCGCTTGCGGCCGCAAGCGGGGAGAGGTCACGAAGTAGCCCGTGGTTCGTGATGCGGCCCGGGCGACGACCGGCCGCGCCACTTTCGTCCGCTCCAGTGCCGGAAACGATCGAGGTACAGATAGACCACCGGCGTGGTGTACAGGGTCAGGATCTGGCTCAGCGCCAGTCCGCCGACGATCGCGATGCCGAGCGGCTGGCGGAACTCGCTGCCCTCGCCCATCCCGATCAAGAGCGGCACCGCGCCGAGCAGCGACGCCATCGTGGTCATCATGATCGGCCGAAAGCGCAGCAGGCAGGCCTCGAAGATCGCGTCGGCCGGCGACAGGCCGCGCATGCGTTCGGAGTCGAGCGCGAAATCGATCATCATGATGGCGTTCTTCTTGACGATGCCGATCAGCAGGATCACCCCGATCATCGCGATGATGTCGAACTGGGTGTGAAACAGCATCAGGGCCAGGATCGCGCCGACGCCGGCCGAGGGCAGCGTGGACAGGATCGTCAGCGGATGGACGAAGCTTTCATAGAGCATGCCGAGCGAGATGTAGATGGTCGCGAACGCCGCCAGCACGAGATACGGCTCGCTGCGCAGCGATTCCAGAAAGATCTTCGCGGTGCCCTCGAACGAGCCGATGATGGTGCCCGGCACCCCGATCCTGGTCATGGTCGCCTCGATGGTCGTGACCGCCGTGCTCAGCGAGACGCCGGGCGGAAGATTGAACGAGATGGTATTGGCGATCAGGCCGCCCTGGTGGTTGACGACCAGCGAGGTCTGGCCCTGTCCGAACCGGGCGAGGCTCGACAGCGGAATCATGGTCTCCTGGCTGGTGCTGACCGCGGTCCCGCTCGACGAGGCGCCCTTGCCGGTGGCGCCGATCGAGTTGGTCGCGAGGTTGCGGACCGCGCTGGCGGCGATCGAATTGAGCGAGCTCGCCTGGGTCGACGACACCACGGTCCCGGGAACGGCATTGGTGGTTTGCGAACCGCTGGCCGGGCCGCCCGAAGTGCTGACAAAGACGTCCTTCAGCGTCTGCGGATTCTGCCAATATTGCGGCGCCACCTCCATGATCACGTGGTACTGGTTGCGCGCCACATAGATGGTCGAGACCTGGCGCTGACCGAAGGCGTCGTACAGCGTGTTGTCGATCTGGCTGACCGTGAGCCCGAGCCGCGAGACGGTATCGCGGTCGACAATCATGTTGGCCTGCAGGCCCTTGTTCTGCTGGTCGCCGCTGACGTCGGCAAGCGTGGGTACCGCCTGCAGCGCCGCGACGATCTTCGGGGTCCATTCGTTCAGCTCGTCGAACGACGTTCCCTGCAGTGTGTACTGATATTGCGCGTTGCTGGAGCGGCCGCCCGGTCCGAGATCGCCGATCGCCTGCAGGAACAGCGTGGCGCCGGGCACCGCGGCGAGTTCGCCCCTCAGCCGCTCGATCACCTGATCGGCTGACAGCTTGCGGTCGCGCAGCGGCTTGAGCGATACGAATACGGTGCCCGAATTGGTCGAGCCGCCGCCCGGTCCCTGGCCGCCGCCGGTAAAGCCGACGGCGGTGTCGACCGCCGCGTCGTCCTTGACGATGTCGACGAACTGCGTGAGCTTGCGCTGCATCAACTGAAACGAGATGCTTTGATCGGCCTGGATCGATCCGACCAGCAGCCCGGTGTCCTGTTGCGGAACGAAGCCCTTCGGAACCACCCCGTAGAGATAGAAATTCAGGCCGAGCACCGCGAGCAGGATCAGCATCACCGAGCGCGGGTGGCGCAAGGCGACGGTGAGGGTCCGGGAATAGAAGTTCAGCACTGCCTCGAAGCAGCGCTCGCTGGCATGGTAGAGCCGCCCGTGCGGCCGGCCGCGCTCCGCGCGCAGCAGCGTGGCGCACATCATCGGCGTCGTCGTCAGCGACACCACCAGCGAGATCGCGATGGCAACGGCGATGGTCACCGCGAATTCGCGGAACAGCCGGCCGACCAGGCCGCCCATCAGCAGGATCGGGACAAACACCGCGGTCAGCGACACGCTCATCGACAGCACCGTGAAGCCTACCTCCTTCGACCCCAGCAGCGCGGCCTGGAGCGCCGACTTTCCGGCATCGAGGTGGCGCGAAATGTTTTCCAACACCACGATGGCGTCGTCGACCACGAATCCGGTCGCGACCGTGAGCGCCATCAGCGAAAAGATGTTGAGGCTGTATCCGAGCAGATACATCGCCGCGAAGGTACCGACCAGCGACACCGACACCGCCACCACCGGCACCAGCGTCGCCCGCACATTGCGCAGGAACGCGAACACCACCAGGATCACCAGGACCACGGCAATGACCAGCGTGATCTCGACGTCCCGCAGCGAGACCCGGATCGTGGTCGAGCGGTCGACCGCGAGATTGACGTCGATCGCCGGCGACACCGAGGCCCGCAGATGCGGCATCAGCAGCTTGACGCGGTCGACCATGCCGATGATGTTGGCGCCGGGCTGCCGGTACACGATCATCATGACCGCCAGCTTGCCGTTGGACAGGCCGAGATTGCGCAGGTTCTCCACCGAATCCAGCACCTCTCCGACGTCGGTCAGGCGCACCGGCGCGCCGTTGCGATAGGCCACCACCAGCGGCTTGTAGTCGGCCGCCTTGACGGCCTGGTCGTTGGAATAGACCTGGTAGCGCTGGCCCTGGACGTCGATGCCGCCCTTCGGACTGTGGGCATTGGCGCTGGCGAGCGCGGCGCGGACGTCTTCCAGGCCGATGCCGTATTTGTATAGCGCCTGCGGCGCGAGCTCGACCCGCACCGCCGGCAGCGATCCGCCGCTGACGCTGACCTCGCCGACGCCGTCGACCTGCGACAGCTTCTGCGCCAGCACGGTCGAGGCGGCGTCGTAAAGTTCAGCGGGAGTCAGCGTATCCGAGGTCAGCGTGTAGATCAGGATCGGTGCCGAGGCGGGGTTGAACTTGCGGTAGGTGGGATTGCTGCGCAGCGCGGTCGGCAGGTCGGCGCGCGAGGCGTTGATCGCCGCCTGGACGTCGCGCGCCGCGCCGTTGATGTTGCGGCTGATGCCGAACTGCAGATTGACGCGTGCCGAGCCGAGCGAACTCGTCGACGTCATTTCGGTGACATCGGCGATCTGGCCGAGGTGGCGCTCCAGCGGGCTGGCAACCGTGCTCGCGACGTCCTCGGGGCTCGCGCCCGGCAATGTCGCCTGCACCGAAATGGTCGGGATATCGACATCCGGCAGCGGCGAGACCGGCAGCTTGAAGAAGGCGATGATGCCGGCGGCGACCAGCCCGAACGTCAGCAGCGTGGTGGCCACAGGCCGACGAATGAACGGGCTTGAAAGACTCATGACAGGCGAATTTGATCCTCGTTCATCCTATAATACGCTGTAACATGATCCGTCCAACGATCGGGCGTCCCGACCGGTCCTGCAATCGGAATCGACAAGGCCAAATCGACGCAGGCTGCGCGCCGGCGGGATCATAGTTCAGCCGCATTTGCCGCATCGGCCGTCGCGGTCGGTGCCGGCTCAGCGCATTACCAGATCGGCCTGCCGAATGACGGAGTCGGGAATGCTGATGCCCAATCTTCGCGCCACGCGCAGGTTGACGACGAGATTGCCCTTTTCGGGGCGCTGAATGGCGAGTTCGGCAGCCTCGGCGCCACGCAAGATCGCAGCGGCATAGCCCGCCGCGCGGCGATAGAGTTCGAGCAGATCGGTGCCGTAGGAGGCGACGGCGCCGATTTGGTCGGGCAGATCCATGAATTCGGCGTAACCGAACATGATCGGCAAGTTGCGGTCGCTCGCCCATTCACCGATGGAATGACGCCGTTCAAAGCTCGCGGGGAATGGCACCACCAGGATGGCATCCATCGGGGAATGGTTGGCCGCGGCCAGTACCGCGTCGATCTCGGCGGGCGTACGTGCCGCGAGCAGCACCAGATCAATGCCGCGACGCAGGGCGGCCTGCCGGGTCAGTTTCGCCGTCGGCGCATCCGGATTGTGGAGAAAGCCAAACCGGTGGCGGCCGGGCAGCAGATCGCTCAACAGCGACAATCGGATCTCGGCGTAGTCGGCCCGAAAATCCGACAACCCGGTCACCCGCCCGCCCGGCCTTTCCATGCTTTCTGCCAGTCCGGCGCCGACCGGATCTCCCACGGCGACCATCACGATCGGCGTGCTGGGCGCGAGGCGCCGCAGGGTCTGCACCTCGCGCAGGCTCGATCCGACCAGAACGGAGGCGGGCGTCAACGCCTTCGCCTCGTCGTCGCTGCTGCCGCTCGGCAAGGAATCCCGCACCCGCAGTTCGACGTCCCGGTCGGGATCGATGCGATTCTCCGACAGGCCTTTTCGAAACGCGGCAAGCTCGGCCGCGCTCGCCGCGGAGCCCGCGAGCAGCAATCCGATCCGCGGCGTCGCGGCGGTCTGTTGCGCCGACATCAGGTCAGATCCGCAGCACAGGGTCATGGCAACGGCGGCGAACCATCTGATCATGCGTCGGGCCAAAAGCTTGCTGAAGGCGCGCGCAGCTTAGAGAGGCGCCGCAGCCGTGGCAATTGCGCCGGTCTGTGCGGATATATCGGGATCCTCTTCACCTATCCCCGCGCGCAAGCGAGATGAAGAATCCGCCCCCCGCGTGGCTGGAAACGGTCATTCAGTTTGAATTCACTAAACAAAATAGGATCGCCGGCATTGCGCGACGATCGGCCAAATCCAACCCGCATAACGGTTGCAGTGCAGCAATAACTGCCATTTCTGAAAAGAAATCCAGCGCCCATTGACTCGAAATTTGTTTAGTGAAAATCTACAGCTTAACAATAATACTAAACGTCATTCCCGCCGCTGCGTTTCGCGGCGGGCCGGAAGTCTGCGCTTTACTCCGCCGAACGGCGAAGTGTTGACGGCAGTACCAGCAGGCAATCGCCTGCGACAACAGGGAGGTTGTGATGATCCAGAAGATGCGTGCATTGGGGGCGGCCGCGGTTGTTTTCGCCTCGTGTCTCGGCGGTCAGGGGGTTGCCCAGGCCAAGCAGTTGACGTTGTGCTGGGCGGCGTGGGATCCGGCCAACGCGCTGGTGGAGCTTTCCAAGGACTTTACCGCCAAGACCGGCATTGAAATGAAATACGAGTTCGTGCCGTGGACGAGCTATGCCGACCGCTTCCTCAACGAACTCAATTCCAAGGGCAAGCTCTGCGACGTCATCATCGGCGACAGCCAGTGGATCGGCGGCGCCGCCGAGAACAAATGGTATGTGAAGCTCAACGAGTTCTTCGACAAGAACAACATCTCGATGGACGCCTTTCTGCCCGCCACGGTGGTCGGCTATGCGGAATGGCCCAAGGACACGCCCAATTACTGGGGTCTGCCCGCGATGGCTGACGCGGTCGGCTGGACCTACCGCAAGGACTGGTTCGCCAAGCCCGAGCTGCGCGCCGAGTTCAAGGCCAAATACAATCGCGAGCTCGAGCCGCCGAAGACCTGGGACGAACTGCTCGAGGTCGCCAAGTTCTTCACCGGCAAGGAGATCGACGGCAAGAAGGTCTATGGCTCGTATATCTTCACCGAGCGCGGCTCGGAAGGCATCACGATGGGCGTCACCAACGCGATG
>Ga0302196_10000605_pt1 | contig 34691 bp, 34 predicted proteins | sample II_Bog_N1_3_FD_198794 | JGI IMG/M metagenome (GOLD analysis project Ga0302196, IMG submission 198794) | Peat permafrost microbial communities from Stordalen Mire near Abisko, Sweden - II_Bog_N1_3 | ecosystem: Environmental > Terrestrial > Soil > Wetlands > Peat | place: Sweden: Abisko...
CTCGCGGAGCGCAAGGCCGCCCTCCAGGGAGGGCTCAAGGTGGACTTCCTCGGTTTTATCCTGGTCGCCGTGGGGCTGGCCTGCCTCCAGGTCGTGCTCGACAAGGGCACGGAGGACGACTGGTTCTCCTCCGACTTCATCCTCGGGTTCGCCCTCGTATCCGCCCTCGCACTCGTCGCGCTGGTGATCTGGGAGCTGAACCAAAAAGACCCCATCGTGAACCTGGGGCTGATGCGGAACCGGAATTTCTCGGCCGCCATGGCGGTGATGTTCATCACCGGCTTCATCCTGATCAGCACCACCCAGATGCTCCCGCAGTTCCTGCAGGCCATCATGGGCTACACGGCGACCAAGGCGGGCCTCGCGCTCACGGCGGGCGGCTTCGCGACGCTGGTCATGATGCCGGTCGTGGGGCTGCTGATAAAGAAAATCCAGCCGAAATACCTGATCGCCTTCGGCCTCGTCGTGGAATGCCTGGCCTGCCTCAACCTCCGGGGGTTCAATACCGACATCAATTTCGGCCACGCGGCGCTGGCCCGCATCTTTCAGGCGGTCGGCCTCCCTTTCCTCTTCGTCCCGATCACCACGGTCTCGTACGTGGGACTGGCGCCGGATGAGAGCAACGATGCCTCGGCCCTGATCAACACGATGCGCAACCTGGGCGGCAGCGTGGGAATTTCCGTGGCGGTTGGACTCCTCGCGCGGCGCGGCCAGTTTCATCATGCCCGGCTGGCCGAGACCGCGACGATCTTCTCCTCGGCCCGCCATCCCTGGCGCGGCGGCCTCGCCGCCTTCAGCCAGGTGCTCGAGCGGCAGGCCGCGATGTGGTCCTACATCGATGTCTTCACGTTCCTGGCGGTCCTGGCCGCAGGGGTGATCCCCTGCGCGTTCCTCCTCAGCAACATCAAAAAAGGGAGTGCCAATGCCGGCCATTAGGCGCGCGATCATCGCGTCGGCCATGTTGGCCGGATGGGCCGGGTGCACCGTCGGCCCGGACTACCACCTCCCCCCGGCGGAGACGCCCCCGAGCTTCGGCGAGCCGGGCCGCGCACCGGGCGGGCCGTTCGGCGGCGCTGCCGACGATGAACGGCTCAAGCGCTGGTGGACCCTCTTTCGCGATCCCACCCTCGATTCCCTGATCGACCGCGCGCTGCGCCACAACCGGGATCTGAAGGTCGCCATTTCCCGAGTCAGAGAGGCGCGGGCCGAGCGGGAGGTCGCCGCCGGGGCGTTCCTGCCCGAGGTCGATGCCACCGCCGGCTACAACCGCAGCCTCGGCAGCAGGAATGTCAGCCTGCCCCTCGCGGCGCTGGCCGGCGGATCCTCCTCCGGCTCGTCCAGTGCGGGCGCCTCGACCTCGCCAGCGAGCGTCAACCCCAAGGCCGTCCATCCGGACGATGCCACAGCGGACAGCGGGAGCGCCGGCGCCTCCCCGGCGGCCACGGGCGCCACGCCCGGAGGTCCCAATTCCCCTTTTGGCGAGGGCGGCCTGCCCGGAGTCACGACCAATCTCTTCCAGGCGGGATTCGACGCGGTCTGGGAGATCGACGTCTTTGGGGGAACCCGGCGGGCGGTCGCGGCGGCCGACGCCCAGGCGGCGGCGGCCGCGGACGGGGCTGATGCCGTTCGCGTCACGCTCCTCGGGGAGGTCGCCAGCGCCTACCTGCAGCTTCGCGCGCTGCAGGCGCGGGAGGCGATCGCCCGGCAAAACGTGGTCTCCCAGCGCACCACCTGGAAAATCGAGGACGACAAATTCAAGGCGGGGTTGGGCGACGAGTTCGCCGTGGCGGAGCAGGCGGCCCAGCTCCAGCTGGTCGCGTCCTCGCTCCCGCCGCTGGAGGCGGCGGAGCGGACGGAGCAGCATGCGCTGGCCTTCTTGCTGGGCGAGGAGCCGGCGGCCCTGGCGGCGGAACTCTCGCCGGCCCGGTCGCTTCCTTCCCTGCCGCCCGCCGTGCCGATCGGGGTCCCCTCGGACCTCCTGCGCCGCCGGCCCGATATCAGGCGGGCCGAGCGGGATCTCGCGGCCGCCACGGCGGAAATCGGGGTCGCGACCGCGCAGCTCTTTCCCCAGTTCAGCGTGACCGGTTCACTCGGCCTGGACAGCAGCAACCTGAAGCAGCTTCCCGAATGGGGCAGCCGGTATTTTTCCATCGCCCCGGGAGTCAGCTGGCCGGTTCTGGATTGGGCCCCGCTGCATGCGGCCATCCGCGCCCAGGATGAACGGCAGGTCCAGGCCGCCCTCGCCTACCAGACGGCCGTGGCCCAGGCGCTCAAGGACGTAGCCGACTCGCTGGTGCAGTACGGGTCCGAGCGCGAGCGCAACGCCTCCCTGGTCAGGACCGTCGCGCAGGCGCGCCGGGCGAGGCGCGTGGCGGCGCAGGTCTACGCCAATGGCCTGGCCGACCAGCTCGCCTCGCTCCTGGCGGAGAGATCGCTCCTTCAGGCGGAGGATGCGCTGGCCCAAAGCGACGCCAATCTGCGAACCGATCTGGTCGGACTCTACAAGGCGCTGGGGGGCGGCTGGGACGTGAATCCCCAAAAGACAAAATAATCGGGCGGCGGCAGTCGGGTAACACCCCATGGGGCCCGCGCGCGCTTTCCCCTATATTTCAAAACATGAAATCAAGCACCAACGACCGGGTGGAAGGCGCCGCCAAGGATATCGCCGGCAACGTCAAGGAAGTCGCCGGCAAGGCCACCGGCAATGATCGGCTGAAAACCGAGGGCAGGATGGAGCAGGCCGAAGGCCGGACCCAGAAAAAGCTCGGCGCGATCAAGAAGATTCTCGGGACTTAACCGCCGCGGGTGAACGTCGCCCGCGGCGTTTTCCCGGCCCGCCTGAGGCGGCTTGCGCCCAGCGCGCCGATGCCTGTCCCCGATACCGCCCCGACCCGACCGGCGCCCTCCGGGCTGACGTCCTCGCAGGCCGATGCCCAGCGGGCGAAGGTGGGCCTCAACTCCATGCCCGCCGCCGGGCTCCGCCCGGTGCGCCAGGCGCTCGCCAAGCTGTGGGCTCCGGTGCCGTGGATGCTCGAGGCCGCGATCGTGCTCGAACTGGCGCTGCACAAGTTCACGGAGGCCGTGATCATCGCCGGGTTGCTGCTGTTCAATGCGGCCCTGGGATATTTCCAGGAAGGCAAGGCGCAGGCCACCCTGGCGGCCCTCCGGACCCGCCTCGCCCTGAACGCGTCGGTCCGGCGGGACGGGGCGTGGAAAATCGTGCCGGCCGCCGATCTGGTGCCCGGCGACCTCGTCAAGCTGTCCCTGGGTGCGGTGGTCGCCGCCGACGTCACCCTCGTCGATGGATCCGTGCTCCTCGACCAATCCATGCTGACCGGCGAGTCGGTGCCGGCCGAGGCCGGCGCCGGCGCATCGACCTACGCGGGCGCGCTGGTCCGGCGCGGCGAAGCCACTGCGACGGTGACCCAGACCGGGTCCCGCACCAAATTCGGCCACACCGCGGAGCTCGTCCGCACGGCCCACGTCGTGAGCTCCCAGCAGAGGGCCGTGCTCCGGGTCGTGCGCAACCTCGCGCTGTTCAACGGCGCCATCATCATCGTCCTGGTGGCGTACGCACGGCTCCGGGGACTCGCCTGGGACGAGACCATCGCCCTCTTGCTCACCGCGGTGCTGGCCGCGATCCCGGTTGCCCTGCCGGCCACCTTCACGTTGGCCACGGCGCTGGGGGCCCGGTCGCTCGCAAAATTGGGCGTCCTGTCGACCCGCCTGTCCGCGATCGACGAGGCCGCGACCATGGATGTGCTCTGCTCGGACAAGACCGGAACCCTGACGCGCAACGAATTGTCCGTGAACGCGGTCCGGCCGGTCCCCGGCAGCGACGAGGCGCGTGTCCTGACGCTGGCCGCCCTGGCCAGCGCGGATGGCGGACAGGACCCCGTCGATGCCGCGATTCGAGCCGCCGCCCAGGGCAACGGAGGCCCGAATCCGCCCCGGCTGGTTCATTTCATCCCCTTTGATCCGGCCAAGAAAATGTCCGAGGCCAGCGCCACGGACGACCGCGGCCAGAACCTCCGGATCGTGAAAGGCGCGTACGACACCCTCTGTCCCCTGATGGCCGCTTCGCCCACCGGGGCCGCGGCCGTGGCGGAACTGGAAAAAGAGGGTTTCCGGGTCCTGGCGATCGCCGCCGGCCCGCCGGGGCAGCCCCTGCCGCTCGCCGGGCTGGTCTCCCTCAGCGATCCGCCGCGCTCGGATTCGATCACGCTCATCACCGAGTTGAAGGCGCTGGGCGTCCAGACCGTGATGGTGACCGGCGATGCGCCGGCCACCGCGGCCATTGTGGCCCATGCGGTCGGGCTCGATGGGCCGGTCTGCCCCCCCGGACCGCTTCCGCCGAACGTCAGCCCGGACCGATTTGCCGTGTTTGCCGGCATTTTTCCGGAGGGAAAATACGACCTGGTCAAGGCCTTCCAGAAAACCGGCCACACGGTCGGAATGTGCGGGGACGGAGCGAACGATGCGCCGGCCCTGCGCCAGGCCCAGATGGGCGTCGCCGTCTCCTCCGCGACCGACGTGGCGAAGTCGGCGGCGGGCATCGTGCTCACCGCGCCCGGGCTGGGCGGCATCGTCGCCGCCGTGACGGAAGGCCGCTTGGCCTTCCAGCGCATCCTCACCTATACGCTCAACTCCGTCACCAAGAAGATCGCCAACCTCCTCTTCCTCACCATCGGGCTGATTGTCACCGGTCATGCGATCCTGACGCCGATGCTGATGGTGATCATCATGATCACCGGCGACTTCCTGGGGATGTCGGTGACAACCGACCATGTGCAGGCCTCGGCCAGACCCAACCAATGGCGGATCGGCCGGCTGACCGTCGCCGGCATCGTGCTTGGCGCCGGCTTTCTCGCTTTCTGTTCCGGCGTGCTGCTGCTGGGCAAATTCCGGCTGGGGCTCGACCTCCGCTCGCTCCAGACGCTGGCGATGATCACCCTGGTGTTCGGTGGCGAGGGCGTGCTCTACGTCGTGCGCGAGCGCCGGCACCTCTGGAGCTCCCGCCCCGGCCGGTGGGTCGTGGTCGCAACCCTCGCGGACGTCCTGATCATCACCGGCCTGGCGGTGCGGGGCATCGGCATGCAGGCGCTGTCGATCCCGATTGTCGGCGGCGTGCTGGCCGGCGCCGTGCTCTTCGCGCTGCTGCTGGATCTGATCAAGGTGCCCGTCTTCCGGCGGACCGGAATCGCCTGACCGGGACTCATCCCCTCAGCGGAACGCCTTGAGCAGCGCCGCAAACTGCGTGTGCCGCGATTGGTCGTGGGGCGTCACGGGCGGGACCGGGCGGTCCATGCCCAGGAGCTGATAGACGGCGGTCTGGGCCGCGCGCACCGAATACTCCACCGTGAACACCACGTCGCCCGGCAGCTCAACGAACTGGCTGACAAACGCCAGATTGCGGGAACCGCCGGGCACCGGCGGCGGCCGGTCGCCGGGCTGGCGCGGCATGAACATGCTGGTGATGTAAGGCATGCGGCAGGGCACGCAGCGGGCCGCCGCAAAGATTTCCAGGTCAAGCCGGAGATGGCCGCAGAGTTCACGCAGGATTTCCGCGCCGTTGCATTCGGCCATCGGCCGCGGCACGAAATTGCCGACGCGGTCCGGGAACAGCGCATACCCCCAGAACACCTGGACGCCGGCCGGCTGGGCGCGGAAGTGGGGCTGATGGGCCAGCACGATGGACATCAGCCAGCTGGAGTCCTTGAAGGTGACGAGGCCGCCGGTGCCCGCCGCATTGCCGCTGAACTGGCTCACGTGATCGAAGAATGCGGGGGTGGACAGAGTGACGGTGAACGATTCCCAGCACGACTGCGCGATACCGCGGTTGAAAGCGGCGGGATTGCCAAACTGCGGGCGGCCCTCGGCCAGTTTTTCCCACAGGCTCCAGCCGCCACTGTCCGCCTTGGTCAGCTGCGCGGGCGCGCGCGTCATCGACCCCAGGCTGGAGGCATCGGTCATCGACCCGTTCTGGAGGAAGACCAGGTCGCCGGGGCGCACCGGGATCACTTCACTCCCGCCGGGCCGCCGGCAGGCGATGCCGGTCGCGACGAACATCCCGTCCACCGTCTGGTGCTCGATGTCGGTGACCGTGCAATTCAACACCAGGCGGACGCCCCGGGCCGCGAGCCAGGCCTGCAGCGGCAGGACGAGGGAGTCGTACTGGTTGTAGATGGTGCGCTTGACCCCGGCCAGGGTCTCGATCCGCGAAAACTCGAGAATGAAGCGGTGCAGGTAACGCCGGAACTCCGCCGCGCTATGCCAGGGCTGGAAGGCAAACGTCGTGGCCCACATGTACCAGAATTCCGTCCGGAAGAAGCCGGGCGAGAGCCAGTCGGTGATGCAGCTCGCGCCCAGCGCCGCTTCCTCCGCCCGGCTGAGTTTGAGCAGTTCCGTCCGATCCCGCATCGAGAACCCCATCGACACCACCGGTACCTTCGCGCGATTGCGGTCGACCAGCCGCGCCCTGGCGTGGGACAGGTGCTCCGCGTTGAACGCCACGGTCTCCTCAAACACCGACTGTCCGGGGTGGTCCAGCGACGGGATCGACTTGAAGAGATCCCAGGTGCACTCGTAGTTGTCCGTCGTCAGCATGCGCCCGCCGCGCATGACATATCCGCCCGCGGGTTCCCCGGCGGCATCGAGGCTTCCGCCCAGCACCGGGGCCGCCTCGAGAATCGAGATATTCCCCCCGGGAACGTAGCCGTCGCGGATCAGGAAGGCGGCCGCGGCCATCGATCCAATGCCGCCGCCCACCAGATAAACCCTGGGCTTGGCCTTCATCCGGCTGGGTCACCCGTCACCGAGCCCGCGCCAGTCCCGGGCCGCGGACATCGCCCGCGGGCCAAAAATCCAGCGCCGCGTTGACCCGATTGAGCAGCTCATAGAACGAGAATGGCTTGGGCAGGAAGGCATCGATGTCATGCCGCGGATCAGAGACGCACCGCGCCATCTCGGGCAGGTCGGAGATCAGGATCACCGGCTGCGTCATGCCGGCGACGCGCATCTGCCGGACGAGCTCGGTCCCGGAGAAGCCGGGAATGAGGCAGTCCGTGATCACCAGGTGGTAGTGGGTCGACTGCAGCTCGGCCCAGGCCTGCTCGCCGCAGCCGGCTCCGCTCACGGCCAGCCCGGCGCGGCCCAGCATCTCGGCGCAGGTCGCGCGCACGGACTGGTTTTCGTCGACGACAAGCACGTGCACGTGCCCATCCCGGGGCGGCGGAATTCCGCTGGAGATTTTGGTGGCGCGGCTGGCATGACCGGTCTCGTTATTTTGCATGCGCTCACGGTGGTGGCGGCCGCCGCGATTAAGCAAGCGCCCCACGGCCCGCAGCCATGGGATGTTCACCCCATCGCCACCCGATGGACCTCGGCGCCGATTCAAGGCACATTGCCGGCATGAGCACCAAATCCCCCCATCCCTCCGTTTCCGCCGAACCCGTCAACGAGGCCGAAATCCGCGATTACGCCTACCACCTTTACGGCCAGAGCGGGTACGCCGCGGGCCGGGACCTGGACAACTGGCTGGAAGCCAAGGCCTGCCTCAGCTCCGGCATCCCGAAGTCGGAGAGCCATCTCCGCCTCCATCAGAATTCCTTCAGGAAGAAGGCGTGAGCGGTTCAGGCGAATGAAGGCAGATGCACAACCCGGCCGGGCCCCGGGGCTTCCTCCGCGGGCGGATTCACGACACCGCCGGCGCTGGTGAGCTGGGTGTGCAGCTGCTGCCAGAGCGACTCGGCGCGCGGGGCCAGGATCTGCCGGCCGCGCTCGGCCTCCGCCCGGCGCGCGAGGCGGTTCTTTTCCGCGATCCTCGCCAGGTCGTCCAGGTTGTACAAAAACACATTGCTTGCGCTGGCCACCTCCGCGTCGACGTCGCGGGGCATCGCCAGGTCGACCAGCAGGATCGGCCGGGCCGGCCGTTCCTTCATCGCGCGGCGCACCGCGTCGGCCGAGAGGATCGTGGAGGGCGCGGAGGTCGAGCAGACCACGATGTCCGCATCGGCCAGCCGGCTTTCCCGGTCCTCAAACGGCAGCACCGCGGCGCCCAGGCCGGCGGCGAGCTCCGCGGCGTGCTCCAGCTTCCGGCTGGAGACCGTCAGCTGGGTCGCCCCGCGGCTGGCGAAGGCCCGGCCGCTCTTCTCGCCCATCTCCCCGGCGCCGAGGATCAGCACCCGGGTCTTTTCGAGACTGCCAAAAATATCCAGCGCCAGATCCACCGCCACGTTCGCCACACTGACCTGTCCGGTGGTGACCGCCGTATTGGTCCGCACATGCTTGGCGGCCTGGAAGGCCTTTTGAAACAGCCGGTTGAGCACCGCCCCCACCGACCCCCGGGCCTGGGCGGTCGCATAGGCGCGCTTCACCTGGCCAAAGATCTCGGTCTCGCCCAGGATCTGCGAGTCGAAGCCGGAGGCGACATTCAGGAGGTGCTCGACCGCCTCCCGGCCGTGGGCCACGAATCCAAACCGCCCGAATTCCCCGGCGTCCACGTGCTGGCGGGCGCAGAAGGCGGCCGCCACCTGGTCGGGCACGCTTTCCTCGGTCGCCACCCCGTAGATCTCCACCCGGTTGCAGGTGTTGAGCACCGCGAACTCCCGCAGCGCGCGCAGCCCGGCCAGCTCGCGCGCAAAACCCGCCTCCGCCTCGGTGCCGAGCGCGAGCTTCTCGCGGAATCCAAACGGGGCGGTGCGGTGGGTGGCGCCTACCAGGAAGAGGGTGGGGACATTCATGGGTTGTGGGTCGGTTCGGGAGAGGTGTCCTATGCGATGGGGTGAGTTTCGCATAGATCCGTCCCCCCGGCACCGCGCCAATTGGCCGACCCTGCGCAGATTTTGCTTCCGGGATCGAATTGGCGGGCAATCCCCGGGAAACGGCGCTTGGCTGTGATCGCAAAACACCCCGTCCGCCCCCCCGAATTCCCCCATGCTCCTGAAGCTGATTTCCTGCAATGTCTTTCAGCGCGAGGCGTCCTGGTGCATCGCGCGTTCGCCCCACGTCATCGATCCGGAGTACACCGAACTCGGCGAGCATGTCCGCAGCGCCGGGTTGCGGGAGCTGCTGCAGGGCCGGATCGACGCCACCGAGGCCTCGGGCAAGGCGTATGCCGCCATCCTGCTGCTCTTCGGCCTGTGCGGCAATGCAACCGCCGGGCTGCGGGCCCGCCGGACCCGGCTGGTCATCCCGCGGGCCCACGACTGCTGCACCATCCTGCTCGGCTCGCGGGCCCGGTTCACCGAGAACTTCGGCCAGGATCCCAGCACGCCATTCTCGTCCGCCGGCTACCTGGAGCGCGGCGACTACTTCCTGCGCACGAGCGAAGACGGCACCGCGACGGTGCAGACCGGCGACGCCTACCAGGCGCTGGTCGCGAAGTACGGGGAGGAGGACGCCAAGTACATCTGGGCGGAGATGCACCCCGACCACGGCAACGACCAGGCGGTCTTCATCGACCTGCCACAGACCAGCCACCTGGGGCTGGCCGAGCAATTCGAAGCCAAGGCGAAAGCCGCGGGCAAGCGGCCCGTCCGTCTCGCCGGCGACATCCGCCTGGTCGAGGGACTGCTGCAGGGCAACTGGGACGAGAAGGAATACCTCATCGTCCCGCCCGGCAGCGCGATCGAGGGCGTCTATGACTGGGACCAGGTGATTAGGGCAAAAGCAGCCTCATCGTGCCCGGGAGAACTCCCGGACACTACGAGGCTCCCGAAGAAATAAAGATTATTTCTGCAGCGAGCGGACGTAGGCGACCAGGGCGTTGACCTCGTCGTCGGTGAACTTGTCGCCGAAGGCGCGCATGCGCTCCTTGCCCGTGCCGTCGACCAGGCCCGCCTTGATCTGGTGGGCGGCCTGGGCGTCGGTGAAGGTCTGCTGGTAGGCCGCGGCCGTCATATTTTTGACGCGCGCCATCCGGCCCGCCTTGGTATGGCCGGTGCCGTCGGCCCCGTGACAGGCGGCGCAGTTTTTGGCCCAATTGTCCTTGGCGTCGGCGGCGCGAGCCGTGGCCGCGCCGGCGATGAGGAGGGAAACGAGGGAGGCAGTGAGCGGGAGGTATTTCATGGAGGGGGATGTCTTTGAATCAGGACCCAGTCGGTCCAGCCAAGTCAGTTGCCGCCGCCCCGGGCTGTCGAAGGCAAAGCCTGCGCACTTCTTGGGGAAAATCACGCGGAGTTTGTCCGGCCGATTCCGGATCCATGCAAGATATGCGCGGATTCGCACAAGAAACGGGAAGCCGGGCCCCGCACTTCGGCGTAGGCTGGTCCACGCAATGAATCGGGACCGAAAGACCACCCTCGCGCTGGCAGTCATCACCGTCGGATTTGCCGCGCTCGCGGTCGCCTTCGTCCGGGTCCCGCCCCGCCCCGGCGTCATCGCCCTCCCGCCCCTCGTCTCCCCCCAGGACCTGGCCATCGTCCCGGGCACCGTGCGGGTCTCCGCCGCCCAGCTTGTCTCGAGCGGCGGCGACACCTCCGGACTGGCCTGCTACACCTGCCACCACCAGGACAGCCCCCCGGTGATCCAGTTCGACAGCCAGCACCACATCATCCTGCCCAAGGAGCACGCCGACCTGATCTTCAGCATGCGCAACTGCGCCGAGTGCCATCCGCCGAGCGACCCGGTCAAGCTGGAGTACGCCGACGACGGGAGCCTGGTCATGCCCGAGGCGCACCGCGGCCTGCTGGCCATCGCCCACGGGCGCAACTTCCGCAACGAGAACTGCTACAACTGCCACGACCGGAACCAGCTCGACCAGCTCCACACCCCCGAAGGCGCCAAGCTCAGCTTCGACCAGGCCACCCTGCTCTGCGCCGGCTGCCACGGCCCGAATTATCGCGACTGGCAGGCCGGGATCCACGGGCGCACCAGCGGCTACTGGGACCGGCAGGCCGGCCCGATCAACCGGCAGCAATGCACCTCCTGCCACGATCCGCACGCCCCCGCCTTCACCGGGATCATCCCCATGCCCGCCCCGCACTACCTCCACCCCCTGCCCGCCCATGCCGCCCGACCCGAATCTCCCGCCCTCTGACCGCGCCAGCGCCGGGATGACCCGCCGCAGCTTCCTGCGCGGCGCCGCCGCCCTGTCGGTGGGCGCGGCCGCGATCGCCGCCGGCCTGGCGCCGCTGCGGCAGCTGGGGAAGTTCACCTCGGTCAACGAGTTTCTCCAGAAATACTACAAGGAGCTCACGCCCGAGGAGATGAAGGTCGTGCTGGCCCGGATCGAGGACGAGGTCCAGCGCCAATACGGCATCCGGCCGCACGTCCGCGACTACAAGCCGATGAACGGCGTCGAGTTCGTCTACGCCCTCAACCTGACCCGCTGCGTCGGCTGCCGCAAGTGCGTCCACGCCTGCGTCGCGGAGAACAACCAGTCGCGCAACCCGGAGATCCAGTACATCCGCGTGCTGCAGATGCCCAACGACGGCACCTTCGACATGGACAAGGGCGACACCAACTATGCGCCGAAATCGGTGCCGCAGCCGGGCTTTTTCTACATGCCCGTCCAGTGCCACCACTGCAAGAATCCGCCCTGCGTCAAGGTCTGCCCGGTCAAGGCGACGTGGCAGGAGCCGGACGGCATCACCGTGGTCGACTACAACTGGTGCATCGGGTGCCGCTACTGCGAGGCGGCCTGCCCTTATTTCGCCCGGCGCTTCAACTTCACCGCGCCGTCGATCCCGACCGAGCTGATCAACCCCAACATGTCCTACCTGGGCAACCGCCCCCGCTACAAGGGCGTGATGGAGAAGTGCCACTTCTGCATCCAGCGCACGCGGGTCGGCCGCTACCCCGCCTGCGTCGAGGTCTGCCCCACCGGGTCGCGCAAGTTCGGCAACATCCTGGATCCGAACAGCGAGGTCTCCTACATCCTGAAGAACAAGCGCGTGCTCATCCTCAAGGAGGAGCTGGGGACGCTGCCCCGGTTCTTCTATTACTTCGACATTTGAATCCGCGATGAAAAATTACCTCAGGTTCCTTCGTCGCTGCCTCGGGGTGTCGCTGGTGGGCGACTGGCGCTACTACGCCTGGATCGGGGCCCTGGGGGCGCTCAGCGTGATCGGCCTCAACGCCTACGCGAAGCAGTTCGTCGCCGGGCTGATCACCACCGGCATGAGCGACCAGGTCTCGTGGGGCGTGTACATCGCGAACTTCACCTTCCTGGTCGGGATCGCGGCCGCGGCGGTCATGCTCGTGATCCCGGCCTACATCTACAAGAACGAGGACCTGCACGACCTCGTCATCTTCGGCGAGCTGCTCGCGGTGGCCGCGATCGTGATGTGCCTGGCGTTTGTGACGGTCGACCTCGGCCGCCCGGACCGTTTTTGGCACCTGATCCCCGGGATCGGCGTCTTCCACTTCCCGGGCTCCATGCTCAGCTGGGACGTCCTCGTGCTGAACGGCTACCTGCTGCTCAACGTCTACATCTGCGGCTACCTCCTCTACTGCCGCTATCAGAACCGCAAGCCGGCCAAGGTGCTTTACCTGCCGGTCGTCTTCACCGCCATCGTCTGGGCGATCTCGATCCACACCGTCACCGCGTTCCTCTACGTCGGCCTCGGCGGGCGCCCCTTCTGGAACTCCTCGATCGTCGGCCCCCGCTTCCTCGCCTCGGCCTTCACCGCCGGCCCCGCCTTCGTCATCCTGGCCCTGCAGGTGATCCGCCGGGCGACCGCCTACCCGGCGAGCGAGGACGGGCCGCCGGAGGGCGGAGCCGCAGGGTCCCGGCGGGTGGTGCAGCGCACGGCCCACGTCGCCGACCTGGATCGCCTGGTGCAGTGCCTGCCCGAGCTCGCGGGTGTCTCCATCGAGGAGCGCCGGGTGTTCCTGGCCAGCGCGGTCGTGATGGTGGTGCCGACCGGCGGCATCCTGCTCCACCAGGGGGAGACCGACAACGACGCCTTCTTCGTCCTGCAGGGGCGCATCGTGGTCAAGCGGCGGGAGGGCGCACAGGTGCGCATCACCCGGGATGTCGGGCCGGGCGAGCAGTTCGGTGAAGTCTCCGCCCTCACCGGCGCGCCGCGCGCGGCCACCGCCAGCGCCGAGGAGCCGAGCGAGGTCCTGTGTGTGCCGGCCCAGGCCCTGCGCCGGCTGATGCGCCATCCCCGGGTGAACGAGATCGTCACCTGGCGGATGACGGAGCGCCTGATGATCGCGGACCACAGCCTGCTCATCCTGCGCGGCATCGTGCAGGTCGCGATGATCATCAACGTATTTCTCCTCGCCAACGAGATCTTCACCGAATTCTACAACACCAACCGGGAGGCGATCTCCTGGCGTTATCTCGTGCTGGGCCTGCACGGCTTCCACGCGCTGGTCCCGTGGTTCTGGACCTCCGTCGCGCTCAACCTCAGCGCCATGGTGCTGTTCATGCTCCCGCTCACCCGCAACCTGAAGTGGCTCAATCTGGCCTGTGTCATGTGCATCTTCGGGATCTGGATCGAGAAGGGCATGGGCCTGGTCATCCCCGGGTTCATCCCGACCCCGATCGGCGAGATGGTCGAGTACGTCCCCAGCCGCAACGAGACCCTGATCTGCATCGGCATCTGGGCCTTCGGCCTGCTCTGCTTCACCATCCTGCTCCGGATGGCGGTGCCGATCCTGCAGGGCCGGCTGTCCCGGTGGAACGAGCGCACCGCGCCCGCCCGGCCATCCTCGCCATGACCCAGCCCCTGACCGCCGAGGACGCCCGGGAGTCGCTCACCGCGCACGTCGCGGCCCGGGGGGCGGAGATCCGCGCCAGGTTCGGCCCGCGGATCGGCTGGTCCCAGCTCCAGCGGATCCTGGAGGATCGCGCGTGCGTCCGCTACCCCTGCGAGCTCGTGTTCGACGCCGCGCCCCTCCAGCCGGACGAGCTCGCCTTCCCCGCGCCGCTGGGCGACCGGCCCGAGGACGGGTTCCGCCTCTGCGTGCACCCCTATTTCTCGATCGAGCCGGACCGCGTCCCGCTGCTGGCGCTCTACCAGCTGGTGGCGATCAACTACGGCGGGTTCGCCTCCCCGGACGATGCGGAGGCCTTCGGCGCCGCCGTCCTCGGGCTGTCCCGCGACGACTACTACGCGGCGCTGTGCGCCATGGCCGACGAGATCTCCCCCGGCGAGCCCGGGGGGGAGGGCGCCTGCCACTGCGAGCATTCGAATTAGGCGGGCCGCCTCACTGCGGGCGCCAGTTTTGCAGGAGGCGCTGGTAGCTGCCGCGCTCGAAGGCGGCGGCGTCCGGGCACTGCTCGAGATTCATCGCGCCGCGGAACTCGTCGAGGTTCTTGTACTCGCGGTTGCGCATCCATTGCTTCACGCCGTCGATCACCGTCGAGAGATACCGCGGGCCGTCCTCCAGCAGAGCCGAGACGACCTGCACCGCCTGGGCCCCGGCCAGGATCGACTTGACCACGTCCGAGGCGCCGTGAATGCCGCCCGTCACCGCCAGCGAGGCGCGCGCGCCGGGCGAAAGGATCGCGATCCAGCGCAGGCGCAGGAGCAGCTCCGCCGGGTCGGAGAGCCGCAGCCGCGGCTCCGGCTCCAGCGGCTCGGCGATGAACTCGGTCTGGTAGAAGCGGTTGAACACGACCACGCCGTCCGCCCCGGCCTTTTCCAGCTCCTTCACGAAATACGGCAGCGAGGTGTGAAAGGGCTGGAGCTTCACCGCGAGCGGGATGCGGAGCGAGGCCTTGACCTGCCGGACCGTCTCCAGCATCGCGGCCTCGACGTCCGCCGCCGACCGGGCGGGATCGGTCGAGATCTGGTAGAGGTTGAGCTCGATGGCGTCGGCCCCCACGGACTCGAAGCGCCGGGCGTATTCCGTCCAGTCCCCCGGGGTGCAGCCGTTGAGCGAGGCGATGATGGGGATGCCCAGCGCGGACTTGAGCTTGGCGATCTGCACCAGGTATTCACCGGGCGAAAACCGATAGTCCGAGACCGCCGGAAAATAATCGGCCGCGGCGGCGGCGACCGGCTCCGGGGCGAGATGATCACGGGTGATCTGTTCCTGGAACAGCGAACGCATCACGATCGCGCCCGCGCCCATGTCCTGGAGCTCACGGGCGACGGAAACGTCATCAGCCAGCGGCGAAGCCCCGACGATCAGGGGCGTGTTGAGCGTCAATCCGAGGTATGAAGTCGAGAGGTTCATGGGGTGGAAAGGCGGCGCAGGCGCGATGCTAGGCGGGAATCGGGATTTCGCAATGCGGATATTGGCGCGGGGGCGGCCGGTTCACGCGGGCGGAGTCGCGAGCCTGGACTGGAGATGGCGGTGGATGCCCTGGGCGGCCCGGCGGCCGTCGCGGACCGCGTGCACGACCAGGCTCGGACCGCGGACCGCGTCCCCGCCGGAGAAGACTCCGGGGAGGCTGGTCATCTGGTGGCCGTCCACCTTGAACCCACCCCACGCGTCGGTCTGGATCGAGGCCAGGCCGCTCCCGGCCGGAAAGGGGACGGGGTCGAAGCCGTAGGCCACGAGCAGGAGGTCCGCCGGGGTGCTGAATTCCGAGCCCGGCACGGGCCGCGGCGTGCGCCGGCCCGAGGCATCGGGCGCGCCGAGTTCCATCCGCGCGCAGCGCACCGCCGCGACCGACCCGTCGGCGCCCGCCACGATCTCAATGGGGTTGACCAGGAACTCAAACTGAGCGCCCTCCTCCAGGGCATTAAGGTATTCCTTGCGGCTGCCCGGCATATTGGCCAGGTCGCGGCGGTACAGGCACACCGCCTGGCGCGCGCCGCAGCGCAGCGCCGTGCGCAGGCAGTCCATCGCCGTGTCCCCGCCGCCGAGCACCGCCACCCGCCGGCCTTCGACCGCAATCGGCGGGATCTCCATCAGCGGCGACCGGACGTTCTTCTGCACCAGAAAGGGGATGGAGTCCACGACGCCGGGGAGCGTCCCGCCGGGCAGCGCCAACGGCTTGGGCCGCTGGGCGCCGACCGCGAGAAACACGGCGTCGTGCCGCGCCCGCAGCGCTTCCAGCGTCACGTCCCAGCCGACGCGCACGCCGAGCTGAAACTGAACCCCGCGCTTGGCCAGCAGGTCGATCCGCCGCTCCACGATGTGCTTTTCGAGCTTGAAGCCGGGGATCCCGTTGACCAGCAGCCCGCCCGGCACGGGCAGCGCCTCGAACACGGTGACCGCATAGCCCTGCTTGGAAAGCTCATCCGCGGCGGCGATGCCGCCCGGGCCCGAGCCGACCACGGCGACGGCGAGCCCGTTCGGGGGCGCCGGCGACCCCTCGACCGCGCCGTGGGCAAAAGCATAGTCGTTGATGAACCGCTCGATCGCGCCGATCGACACCGGATCGGACTTGGTGTTGAGGATGCACGCGCCCTCGCACAGCCGCTCCTGGGGACAGACCCGGGAGCAGATCTCAGGCATGTTGCTGGTCGCGCGCGACACCGCCGCCGCCTCGAGGAACTGCCCCTGCGCCGTCAGCGCCAGCCACTCGGGAATCCGGTTCGACAGCGGGCAGCCCCGCATGCAAAGAGCGTTCGGGCACTGGATGCAGCGGCTGGCCTGGGCGCGGACCGCCTCCCCGTCGTAGCTGCCGTAGATCTCCGCGAAGTCGCCGACCCGCTCCGCGGCGGGGCGCTTGGGCGGGGCCGCGCGCCCGATCGTGGACCAGGCGAATTTGGGATTCGGGGCGTCGGAGGGAAGGCCGGTGGCGGGCGCGGCGATGTCCATCTCAGGCGGCATGCGACTTGGACTCGGCCTGGAGCCGGCGGATTTCGCTGTCGTAGGTCGCGGGCGGGTTCGGGTTGCGGTAGAAGACGCCGGTGTACAGGACCGAGCCGTAGTGTTGGGCCAGCTCCATCGCCTTGAGCCGGTTGGCTGAGTCGTGGCCCTCGGCCGCGAGCGGACGCATCCGGGTACGCTGCACCTTCACCTGGTCCTCGTCCTCGCCGAAAGTGACGCAGGGCGATTGGATGTTGACGAACGCGAACCCCGGGTACCGGATCGCCTCCCCGATGATCCGGGCCAGGCCGTCGATGTCGGCCGGCACGCCCTGGGCGACAAAGCCGGCGCCATAGGCGAGGACGTAGAGCAGCGGATTCACCGGTTCCTCAATGCTGCCGAAGACGGAGGACGGGGTCTTCGTGCCCCGGGCGGTGGTCGGGGACAGCTGGCCCTTGGTCAGTCCGTAGATGTGATTGTCCATCAGCAGATAGGTCATGTCCATGTTGCGCCGCACCGCGTGGGGGACATGCCCGCCGCCGATCGAGAAGCCGTCCCCGTCCCCGCCGGCCGCCAGCACGAGGAGGTTGGGATCGGCCATCTTGATCCCCTGGGCGATGGGCAGGGCCCGCCCGTGCACCGTGTTGAAACCATACGCGGTCGTGTAGCCGGGAATCCGGCTCGAGCAGCCGATTCCGGACACAAAGGCCACCTCGTGCGGCGGCCGGCCGCTCGCCGCCAGCGCGCGGCAGACCGCGGCCAGTACGCCGTAGTCCCCGCAGCCGGGACACCAGATGGGTTTGAGCCCGCTGCGGAAATCCTTGGGGGAACAGGGCGGGGGGTTGGCGACAGGAGGGTTCATGGCCGGAGGGGAACGGTCGCGCGCGGGTGGACGACCCCGGCGGTTTTTACGAGTGAACGGATTTGCTCCAGGAGATCCTGGGGCGCGATCGGGTTGGCCCCGCAGCGGGTTAGGGAAATGAATTCCTCGGGCACGGTCGTCCACATGCGCAGCAGGCGGTGCAGCTGCCCCTGCTGGGATTGCTCGACCACGAGGCACAGCTGGAGCGGGGCGAAGAACTCCTCGTAGATCTCCGTGGCCACCGGATAGATCAGCTTGGGCACAAGCAGCTTGACGGCGATACCCTCGGCCCGGGCGGCCCGCACCGCCTCCAGCGCGATCCCGGCGACGCTGCCCCAGCTCACCAGGCCCAGCGCGGCTTCCGGGTCGCCCTCGATGAAGAACAGGTCGCGGCGGCGCTGCAATGGGTCCAGTTTCCGCAGCCGCTTCTCGCTCATGCGCGCGTGCATCGTGCCGTTGGAATTGGGGGCGCCCGACTCGTCGTGCTCGATGCCCGCCGCCAGGTAGCCGCCGCCCTTCATCCCGGGATGGCTGATGGCGCTGATCCCCGAGTCGGTGAAACGAAACCGCGTGTAGGCCGCGAGCTCCGCGTCGGTCGGCGCCAGGCGGTCGACCAACCGCAGGCCGGTGGTGTCGACGACATCGATCACCTCCTTGCGCTGCGCGATTTCCTGGTCGGACAGCACGATCACGGGCGTCTGGTAGGTCTCGGCGATATTGAAGGCCTCGACGGTCACACCGTAGGTGTCGGCCACGTCCATCGGGGCGAGGATCGGCCGCACCGTGTCGCCATGGGAGGAGAAGGCCGCCGCGAAGAGGTCGGACTGCTCGCGCTTCGTCGGCATCCCGGTCGAGGGGCCGCCGCGCTGGACATCGACGCAGACCAGCGGCAGCTCCGCCGCGCTGGCCAGGCCGAGCATCTCCGCCATGAGCGAAAGGCCCGGACCCGAGGTGGCGGTCATGGCCTTCCGGCCGGCAAAGGAGGCGCCGATCGCCGCGCCGATCCCGGCAATCTCGTCCTCGGCCTGCAGCAGCGAGCCGCCATGCTTCCAGATTTTCTTCTGCATGATCTGCATGATCTCGGTCGCGGGCGTGATCGGGTATCCCCCGAAGAACTTGCATCCGGCGAAGAGCGCGGCGGCCGCGCAGAGGTCGTTGCCATCGCAGACCACCCGACGGGTGGAGGCGGGAACGGGCGGGGCCAGCTTCCAGCGCTCCCCCAGCGAATCCGCCTGGGCGTGGACCAGGCCGGCCGAGAAGGCGCGCTCGTTGGCCCGGAGCACGTCGTCGCCCTTGTAGCCAAAGCGCTTGCGAATCCCTTCCCTGATCCCGTCCGGATCGAACCCGAACCAGCCCGCCATGAGCCCGAGCACGACGCTGTTCTTGGCCTGGTCCGTCCCGGCCGCGGCGAGCGCGATCGCCTCGACCGGCACCGCCCGCACGACGGAAGAGAGGCCCAGGCCGATGGGAGCCCCGGCGGGAGGGGGGCCGAATTTCGCCTCATGGATGACGGCGGTCTCCGCGCCGATCGGCAGCTCGGGCCCGAAGCGCATGAAATCCTCCCAATTGAGCACGACCGCCACGGTCAGCTCGCCGCCGGGGTTGAGCACCGGGCCGGTCGAGACCCGCAGCCGGCAGCAGGCCTCGCCGCCCCGGATCTGGGAGCCGAAGCTCTTGGTCAGCATGGCGCGGTAGCCCTGGCGGGCCGCGGTGGCGATGAGCGACTCGCCCGCCGAGACGACACCGTCGCCTCCCGAGCCGGCCAATCCGATGACGAGATTTTGCAGCATGGCGGGGCGCGTCAGGCTCCGTCGTTGCCGATCGCCGAGATGGGGCAGGCGCCCAGCGCCTCCTCGATCAGGGCGAGTTCATCCGGGGAGGCGGGTTGCCGCTGGATGTAAGACTGGGAGGAATAAGGCCGGCGACCGATGAGCGCAGGCGCCATCTCCCGGCACTGGTCGCAGGCGATGCAATCCGCGTCCACGTAATACCGTCCGGGGACGTTCTCGGGCAGGCGGTCGGTGGGATTTGCCATGCTCCGAGTATGTCAGCTCCCGGCGTCGCGGGCTCGGCATGGATTGACTTTTCATATGCAGATCTTGCCCAGGCGAAAGCGAGCACCCCGATTTGATCGGAGAGGTCAGAAATGGCCGAGCAACGCGGTGGGATTCAGGCCGAACCAGAGGATCAGGCCGGCGGCGGCCAGCAGCGCCAGCGCGGCCAGGGGCGGCACGGGAATCGAACGCGCCTCCGCCGCCGGGGGGGCGACCAGGGCCTGCTTCAGCACGATCAGGTAATAATAGAGTGCCACCGCGCTGAGCGCGATCGCCAGCAGCGCGAGCCAGCCCGCCGGGCCGGCCAGCCCGTCCAGCCGCAGCGCCGCGGCGAAGACGGCGAACTTGCCGAAAAATCCGGCGAGCGGCGGAATTCCGGCGAGGGAGAGGATGTACACGGTCAGGCAGCCCGCCAGCAACGGCGAGCGCCGGTACAGCCCGGCCAGGTCGGCGATGGCCTCGCAGCGGCCCGCGCGCGCGACGACGGCGATCACCCCGAACGCGCCCACCGTGGCCAGGCCGTAGGTCGAGGCGTAGTAGAACAGGGGCCCGGGCCCGAAGCGGCCCGCCGCCATCACCGCGAGGAGCAGGGCGCCCGCATGGGCGATCGCCGAGTAGGCGAGCAGGCGGCGCACGCTGGTTTGCGCCAGCGCCGCCAGGTTGCCGAGCAACAGGGAGGCGGCGGCCACCAGCGCGACGGCCGGGAACCAGCCGGGCTCGCCGGACCGCGCGGCGGCGCTGCCCGCGGACCCGGGCAGGTCGGGCCAGAGCAGCCGCGTGAAGAGCGTGAAACCGGCGAGCTTGGAGGCGGAGGCGATCAACGCCGCCGACGGCGCCGGCGCGCCCTCGTAGACGTCCGGCGCCCAGAGGTGGAAGGGCGCCGCCGCGACCTTGAAGCCGAAACCGACCAGGATCATCACCAGCGCCACCCGCAGCAGCGGGTTGTCGCCCTGCCGGGCCATCTGCCCGGCGATCACCGGCAGGTCGATCGACCCGGTCGCGCCGTACACCAGGCTGAAGCCGAAGAGCAGGAACGCGGCCGCCATCCCGCCGAAGAGAAAATATTTCAACGCCGCCTCGGCCGACTCCGGCCGGTCGCGGTCGAAGCCGGCCAGCACGTAGAGTGAGAGGCTGGCGAGCTCGAGCGCGAGGAAGGCGAGCAGCAACTGCTGCGCCGCGGCCATCAGCAGGAGGCCGGTCGCCGCCAGCAGCATGATCGCCACGTACTCCGCCGGATGGCGGGGCGCGGCCGCGCCCCGCGTCACCCCCAGGGTCAGCAGGGTCAGGCCCAGCACGCCGAGCCGGGCGGCGACCGCGAGGGGGTCAAAGATCAGCACGCCGCCGAAGACCGGGCCGCGCGCGCCGGCCGCCGCCCAGGCGGCGGCCGCCAGCACGGCGAGGATCCCCACCCCGAGGGCCAGCCGCAACCGCGCCTCGGGCGCCCGCCGCCGGAAAACGGAAAGGTCCAGCCCCAGCACGGCCAGCGCCCCCAGCACCAGGGAGGCCTCGGGTCGCAGGGCGCCAAACAGGCCCGCAAAGTCCGGGCTCATGGCGCCCCTCCCTTCAGCACCGCGTGGAACAGCGGCGACTGGAGCGCGGGGTTGATCCAGTCGAGCAGCAGATCGGGCCTGAGTCCCACCAGCACGGTGGCGCCGATGAGCAGCACCGCGCCGGCTTTTTCCGCGAGCGTGATGGGCGCAAGGTGCAGGACGGGCTCGAACGGGCGGGCGCCGCCCGGGAGCGACGGCCGCTCCGGCGTCGCGAAGAAGGTGAGCTGGATCGCCCGCAGGGTGAAGGCCGCGGCCACCAGCACGCCCAGGGCGGCGACCGCCGCCCACAGCGGGGCGGTCCGCCACACGCCGATCAGGATGGTGAGCTCAGCCGGAAAGCCGCTGAAGCCGGGCAGGCCCATCGAGGCAAAACCGGCGATCACAAACACCACGGCGGCGAAGGGCAGCAGCCGGCGCAGCGGCAGCGCCCGCAGCTCGGCGAGCATCCGGGTGTGGGTGCGGTCGTAGATCATCCGGCCGACCACCGCGAAGAGCAGGCCGGCGATGACGCCGTGGGAGAACATCTGCAGGACGGCGCCGCTCGCCGCCCGGGTGTTGGCCGCGGCCAGGCCGAGCAGGACAAAGCCCATGTGGCTCACGCTCGAATAGCCGATGACAAACTTCAGGTCCTGCTGCACCAGCGCCACGAGGCCCGCGTAGACGATTCCGATCGCCGCCAGCCACGCGATCGGCGTCTGCCAGAATGCGAAGCCGAGCGGGGACAGGGGCAGCGCCACCCGCAGGCAGCCGTAGGCGCCCAGCTTCATCACCACGCCGGCGAGCAGCATCGAGGCGGCGGTCGGGGCGGCCACGTGGCCGGTCGGCGCCCAGGTGTGCAGCGGGAAGATGCCGGCGAGCGTCGCGAAGCCGAAGAAGACCAGGGCAAAGACCACGACCTGCTGGTGCGGGGAGAGCGTGGCGGCCGCCGCGGCGAGCTCCCCGAAGCCAAAGCCATGCGCGCCGCCCACCGCATAGGTCCAGAGCAGCCCGGCCAGCACCAGGGCGCTGCCGGCAAAGGAATAGAGGGCCAGCTTCATCGCGCCGTACTCGCGGTTGGTCGAGCCCCAGATCGCGATCAGGAAGTACTTCGGGACGATGGCGATCTCGTAGAAGACGAAGAACACCAGGGCGTCGGCGCTCAGGAACACCCCGTAGACGCCGGCCACCAGGGTGAGGAAAAAGGCGAAGAACTCCCCCGTCCGCTCCCCGATATTCCAGGAAAACAGCACTCCCGCCGTGGCCACGAGCCCGGTCAGGACGAGCAGCGTGAGGCTGATGCCGTCGACCGCGAGATGGTAGCGCACGCCGAGGCCCGGAATCCACGCGGCATCGACCAGCGTCTGCAGCCCGGGACCGGGGACGAAGCGGGCGGCGGCCAGCAGGGTGAGCGACCATCCCCCGGCGGCGGTGAGAAGCGCCACCCACCGCGCGGCGGCGGCGGAGCGCCGCCCGACGACGAGGGCCAGCAGCGCGCCGGCGAACGTCAGGGTGATGGTCCAGGGCAGCAGGCTCATGGCAGCGGGAGATGGGCGGCCCAGGACGTGATCAGCGGGTTGAACAGCCCCGTCAGGAGCTGCGGCAGCACGCCGAGCAGGAACATCAGGGCGGTGAGCGGCCCGAGCACGGCGAAATCGAGGCCCGACAGGTCGGCGAACGCGCCCGCGGCCGCGCCGGCGCGCGGTCCGTGAAACACCCGCTGCCAGAAGGTGAGCAGGAAAAAGGCGGTGGCGAAGAGCCCGAGGCAGGCCACCGCCGCCGCCCACGGCACGAGGCCCCATACGCCGCGAAAGATCAGGAATTCGCCGACGAAGCCGTTGAGCCCGGGCAGCCCGAGCGAGGCGAACATCGCGATCCCGCACAGCCCGGCGAAGATCGGAGCCGCCGCCCGCACGCCGCCGAAGTCATCGAGCCCGCGCCGGCCGCCGGCGCGCGCCTCCAGGACGCCGATGCAGTAGAATAGCGCGGCGGCGGAGACGCCGTGATTGAAGATCTGCAACAGGGTGCCGCTGAGCGCGGCCGCCACGGCCCCCCTTCCCGCCCCGGGACGCCCGCCGGCCGCCGCGATGGCGAAGAGCGCGAGCAGGCAGTAGCTCAGGTGGTTGACCGAGGAGTATGCGATCATCCGCTTCAGGTCGGTCTGCCGCATCGCGGCGAACGCCCCGAGAACGACGCCCCCGAGCGCCAGCCAGAGCAGGGGCCCCGCAGCGGCGTGGAGCGGGCCGGGAAAAAGCGGCCAGAGCAGGCGGAGGAAACCGTAGACGCCCATCTTCGAGAGCACGCCGGTGAGGAACATCGAGACGCCGGTCGGCGCCTCGGCGTAGGCCGGCGGCAGCCAGGTGTGGAGGGGATAGAGCGGGACCTTGACGGCGAACCCGAGGAAAATCCCCAGAAAGACCGCCTTGGGCCAGAAGCCGCCGAGCGCGGCCAGGCGGGCCGCCAGCGTGCCATCGGCCCCGAGGCGCGCGAGCTGGACGAAATCCAGCGTGCCGGTGGCGGCGAAGATCGCCGCGAAGCCGAGCAGCAGGAAGGCGCTCCCCCCGATCGTGTAGATCACGAACTGGTACGCCGCGGGCCCCGCGCCCGGGCCACCCCACAGCCGGATCAGGAAATAGGCGGGGATCAGGCTCAGCTCCCAGAAGGCGAACCAATGGAAGAAATCGAGCGCGAGAAACACGCCGAGGACCGCCCCCTGCAGAAGGAGAAAGAGCGCGCCGAAGAGCCGGGGATCGGCCACGCCGCGCCAGGACGCCAGGAGGCTCACGGGCGCGAGCAGCGCCGTCAGCAGCACGAGCAGCAGGCTGAGCCCGTCGAGGCCCAGGTGGTAATGGACATTGAGCGCGGCGATCCAGTCGTGCCGCTCCACGAACTGGTAGCCGGTCGCCGCGGGGTCGAAGCCGCGCAGCGCGAGCAGCGCGAGCGCCAGGGTGGAGAGGCTGAAGGCCAGGGCCAGCGCGCGGCTGGCCGGCCCGCCCAGCCGGGGCAGCGCGGCGAGCAGCAGCGCGCCGAGCCACGGGGTGAAGACCAGCGTGGAAAGCAGGGGGAGCGCGCTCATCGGCCGCCCCCCAGCAGGATGAGCCCCGCCAGCACCACGAAGGCGATCGCCAGGGCGCGCAGATAGCCGTGCGCCTCGCCAGTCTGGGCCCGGGAATAGGCGCGGCCGGCGCCGCGGATCCGGCCGCCCACCGCGTCGAAACCGGCGTTGAGGCCGCGCCGGTCCACGCCGCCGTACGCCCGCCCCGCCAGTTCGCCCAGCCGCCCCAGCGATCCGACCGCCCCGCCCCAGACCCGGCGGTCGAGGAAATCCGCCAGCACCGCGCCGCCGCGGTTGAGGCGGCCGACGGTCGCCGCATAGAGGGCGTCAATTCTCATGCCGGCGCCGAGGAAGGCGAAGAGGCCGGGGGCGGCGGCGGCCAGGGGATCGGGCGCCGCGCCGGCGGCGCGCGGCCGGCGCCCGTAGAGCGCCCAACCCGCGCCCAGGCCCGTCGCGACCAGCACGATCGAGCCTGCCATCAGGCCGCCGCCCTCGAGCAGCGAGCGGCGCGGGACCTCCGCCCCGGTGAGCTGCGACTGGAGCCAGGGCCAGGCCGGGGTGCCGAGAAACCCGAAGGCGATCGCGCCGGCGGCCAGCACGAGCAGCGGGACCGTCATGACCGGCGGGCTCTCGCGGGCATGATCGGCCGCGGGCGAGCGCGGCGCCCCGCCGAAGACCTCGCAGAGCAGACGCGTCATGTAGAAGGCGGTGAGGACCACGGCGGTGAGTCCGACGTAGAGCGGCAGGCGCGAGACGTCCCAGGCCGCCGCGGCGTGGAGAATGGCCTCCTTGCTCCAAAAACCCGAGAACAGGAACGGCACGCCGGCCAGCGCCATCATGCCCACGGCAAAGGTCGCGAAGGTCGTGCGCATCCGCCCCCGCAGGCCGCCGAGCCGGCGGATGTCCTGCTCGTGGTGCGTGGCGTGGATCACCGAGCCGGAAGCCAGGAAGAGCAGGGCCTTGAAGCAGGCATGGGCGAGCAGGTGGAAGATCGCCGCGACCCATGAGCCCACCCCGAGCGCGAGCATCATGTAGCCGAGCTGCGAGACCGTGGAGTAGGCCAGGACGCGCTTGAGGTCGTTCTGGGCGACCGCGATGACCGCCCCCAGCAGCGCGGTGAGGGCGCCGATGCCCGCCACCACCGTGAGCGCATGGACGGGCGCGGCCGCCAGCGCCTGGTCGGCCGCGACCAGCGGATAGACGCGGGCGATCAGAAACACGCCGGCGGCCACCATGGTGGCCGCATGGATCAGGGCGCTGACGGGGGTCGGGCCCTCCATCGCATCGGGCAGCCAGACGTGGAGCGGAAACTGGCCCGACTTGCCCGCCGCCCCGCAGAAGATCAGCAGGCTGATCCCGGTTGAGGCCGCCCAGCCGCCCGCCAGCGCCGGGGTGGCGAGAGCGCCAAGCACCCTCCCCTCCAGGACACCGTGGCCGCCGTCGTAGAGCAGCAGCGAGCCGGTGGAGTTGTAGAGCCAGACCAGGCCGAGCAGGAGCCCGAGGTCGCCGATGCGGGTGGTGATGAACGCCTTCTTGGCCGCGGCCGCCGCGGCCGGCTTCTGGAACCAGAAGCCGATGAGCAGATAGGACGCGAGCCCGACCAGCTCCCAGCTGATGAAGAGCAGCAGCAGGCTGTTGGCCATGACCACGCCGAGCATCGCGGCGGCGAAGAGGCTGAGAAAGCAGAAGAAGCGCGTGAAATTCTCGTCGGTGTCCATGTAGCCCAGGCTGAAGATGAAGATCAGCAGCCCGACGCCGCTCACCATCACGCCCATCAGCGCGTTGAGCGGGTCCAGCAGCCACCCCAGGCGCATCGCCCCGGTCCCCAGGTCAAACCAGGCAAAGTTGCAGGTGAGGTGCGCGGCGGGATCCGCCAGGGCGCGGTGCAGCGCCAGGAGGGAGAGGACGAGGGAGCCCAGCAGCGCGGCGATCGCCACGCCGGCGGCGAAGCGCCGCCCGCTCCGGGGCGTGACCGACCCCAGGCCGGCCGCCAGGAGCGGGAGCGCGGGGATGAGCCAGAGATGGGCGGCCGGGGCATCCATGGTTCAGCCTTTCAGGCGGGTTGCCTCCGAGAGGCGGATGCCCCGTTGGTGGCGGTAGAGCGCGATGACGAGCGCCAGGCCGACGGCGGTCTCGGCCGCGGTGACCGCGATCGAGAAGATCGCGAAGATGACGCCGGTGGCGGGCGCGGACGCAGGGCCGAAGCGCCAGAACGCGATGAAGTTCAGGTTGGCGGCATTCAGCATCAGCTCGAGCCCGAGCAGGACGAGGATGCTGTTGTTGCGCGCGAGCGCCCCCGCCAGGCCGACCGCGAAGAGCAGGCTGGAGAACGTCAGGCAGAGCGACAGCGGATTCACGGCGCGTCCTCCGTTTTCGCCGGCCGGTCGCCGGCCGCCAGGACGACGGCCCCGACCAGGGCGACGGTGAGCAGCACCCCGGCCACGAGCAGGGCCGCGGCCTGGGGACCCATCAGCTCGCCGCCGAGCTGGCTCACCGTGACGGCGGGCGCCGGGCCCGGCGCCGCGGCGAGGGGCGCCCGGGCCACGGCCGCCAGCAGGACGGCGGCGACCGCGCCGCCGGCGAGGACGCCGGAGCAGGCGCGGGCCCGGGAGGCGGGCGACCGCGCCGGCTCCTCCCGGGCGCGGCGGGTGAGCAGCACGGCGAAGAGCACGACCATGGAAATCGCGCCGACGTAGACCAGCACCTGGGCGAAGGCCGCAAACTCCGCGCCCGCCCAGAGGAAAAACGCCGCCACGCCCGTCCAGCTGCCGGCCAGCAGCAGCACGCTGCGCAGCAGGTCGCGCCCGGCCATCGCCGCGACGGCGGTGCCGAGCGTGACCAGCGCGATGAGAATGAGGATGGCGTTCATGCGTAGCGGTAGGTGCGGGGCGCGAGGCCCGAGGCGAGCCCGCGGCTGAGGAGGAGGAAGGGCCCCACCACCAGCCCGAGGGCGGCGGCCCACCGCACCAGTTGGAACGGGCCGGCCCAGGCGGCGCTGAGCGACCAGAAGGCGGCCGTGCCCAGGTTGACCAGGGCCAGCGGCAGGAGGAACTTCCAGGCCAGGCGGGTGAGCTGGTCGATCCGGAGGCGCGGCAGCGTGGCGCGGATCCAGATGAAGCCCAGCAGCAGGGCGAGGAGCTTGAGCGCGAACCAGGCGTAGGAGGGGATGAACTCCAGCGCCGGCAGCGGCGCGCGCCACCCGCCGAGGAAGAGCGTCACCGCCATGCCGCTCAGCGCGCACATGCCGAAGTACTCGGCCATGAAGAACAGGGCGTACTTGAAACCCGAATACTCGGTGAGGTGGCCGGCGACCAGCTCGCTCTCCGCCTCCGGGAGGTCGAAGGGCGAGCGGTTGGACTCGGCGAGGGCCGAGATCATGAAGATGACGAAGCCGGCCGCCCCCCAGGGGGTGAAGACGACCCAGCGGGGGAGGCAATCCCACTTCCAGCCGGCCTGCGCGGCGACCACTCCGGTGGCCGACAGGGTGCCGGTGGCGAGCACGACGGGCACGACCGAGAGCAGCAGCGGCAGCTCGTAACTGATCAGCTGGGCCAGCGCGCGCATCGCGGCGAGCAGCGCGAACTTGTTGTGGCTCGACCAGCCCGCCATGAAGACCGCGAGCTCGGTCGCGGCGCCGGCCGCGAAAAAGTAGAGCAGGGAGGAGTCGAGCTCGACCGGGACGAGATCGCGGCCGTACGGAATCACGGCGAAGGTGAGGATGGAAAAGGCGATCAGCGCGACGGGCGCGAGGAAGTGCAGCACGGGGTCGGCGGCCCGCGGGACGATGTCCTCCTTGGTCAGCATCTTGATCCCGTCGGCGAAGGGCTGGAGCAGGCCGCCCCAGCCGGTGCGGTTGGGGCCGGGGCGATTCTGGATCCGGCCGAGGATCTTCCGCTCGGCCAGGGTGAGAAAGGCGAAGAGCAGCCCGAAGACCGCGAGCAGGGCGGCGATCGTGATCAGGCTGTCCGCCAGCCAGCGGGCCGGTCCCGGCAGGCCGCCCGTGAGCCAGTCGCGCAGCACCACGGGGGCGCGCTCGAGCAGGGGATCATACGTCGTCGCGGGGCGCATCAGGCGGCGGTCCCGGGGGGCGGGGGGGCCTCCGCGACCGGCGCGGCTGGCGGTTGGACGGAGGGGGCGGAAGCCGCCGGGGCCGCCTTGGGGGCGGCGGCGGCGCGGGCTTTGTCCTGGGCGGCTTTGCGCCCGGCCGCCAGCCGGGCTTCCACCTCCGCGGCCTCGGTCGGGTGGATCCGGTGGAAATAGCTGTCGGGCTTGGCCAGCGCCTCGCGGTCGAGGAGGAGTCCCCCGAACCGGTTCGTCGTGGCCAGCTCGAAGACCTGGTCCATCTTGATCGCGTCGAACGGGCAGACCTCGACGCAGATCTGGCAGCTCATGCAGACCGAGGTGTCGATGGCGAAGACCGCAGGATAGATTTGCATCTTGCCATTGGCGTCGGGCTTCTTGTCGGCGCTCTTCTCGATCAGGATGCACTGCGGCGGACACTCCTTCTCGCAGATCTGGCAGGCGACGCAGCGCAGCGTGCCCATCGGGTCGTCCGCGCTCTCGCTGACCAGGAAGGGGAAGTTGCGGTAGGCCTCGGGCAGGACCGTCCGCTCCTCCGGGTACTGCGTGGTCACGAACCGCCGCGGATCGTGGAAGCTGCCCAGGAAGTTCCGGGCGGTGACCGCGAGCCCCTTGAGTAGTCCGGTGCCGATCATGGGGCGGGCGGGTTCAGCGGTCGACCTCGCCGAGGACGATGTCGATGCTCCCGAGGATCACGACCGCGTCGGCGATGGAGTGGCCGAGGCAGAGATCCTCGAGGATGGTGAGGTTGACGAACGACGGGGGGCGGACGCGGTACCGGTAGGGATTCGGGCCGCCCGTGCTGATCAGGTAGAAGCCGATCTCGCCCTTCGGGCCCTCGATCCGGCCGTAGGCCTCGCCGGGCTTGGCGCGAAAGCCGCGGAGCCGGGCCTTCGGGTCGATGATCGGCCCGGCGGGGAGGTCGCGCAGGGCCGGCTCGAGGATCCGGATCGACTCGCGCATCTCGAGCATCCGGATCATGTAGCGGTCGTAGGTGTCGCCGTGCGCGCCGAGCGGCACGCGGAACGCGAAGCGCGGGTAGAAGCCATAGCCGTCGACCTTGCGCAGGTCGTAGTCCACCCCGCTGGCCCGCAGCATCGGGCCGGTCACGCCCGCGCTGATCGCGAGCGGCGCCGCCAGCCGGCCGATGCCCTGGGTGCGCGCCATGAGGATCTCGTTGCCCGTGAGGAGGGCCTCGTACTCGTCGAGAAACCCGCCGTAGCCGCCGACGAGGCGTCCGGCCGCCTCGAGCCAGCCCGGCGGCGGATCGACCCGGCAGCCGCCGAAACGCTGGTAATTGCACATCATGCGCGACCCGCTGAGCGACTCGAAGAGGTCGAGGATCTTCTCGCGCTCGCGGAAAGCGTACATCAGGGGCGTGCCGCTCGCCCCGCAGTCCTGCAGGAGGAAGCCGGCGAGGCAGGTGTGATTGAGCAGCCGGGTGAGCTCGGCGAGGATGACCCGGAGATATTCGGCGCGCTCCGGCACGGCCTGGCCGGCCAGCCGCTCGACCGCCAGCGCGTAGGCCCAGTTGTTGGTCATCGCGCAGAAATAGTCCAGCCGGTCGGTGTAGGGCATCGACCCGAGGTAGGTGGTATTCTCGCCGATCTTCTCGTGGTTGCGGTGGAGGTAGCCGAAGACGGGCTTGAGCTTCACCACCGTCTCGCCGTCGAGCGTGGCCATCATGCGGAAGACCCCGTGGGTCGACGGGTGGTGCGGGCCCATCGACACCTCCAGCAGGTCGCCGTGAAACTCGTCGCGCACCGCGCGGATTTGGGGTCCGGGCGCGGACGCCAGCAGGGACGGGTCGGCGGCGCTCATGCTCCGGCCTCCCCGGCCGCCGGCGCGGATCCCGCCGCCGCGGCGTGCCGCTTCGCCTTCGCCAGCACGTCGCCGTGGGCGGTCGGCTCCCATTCGTAATCGTCGGGCTCGACGTAGTCCTTGCGCATGGGATGGTCCTGGAACCCGTCCCACATCAGGATGCGGCGCAGGTCCGGATGTCCGGCGAAGACGACGCCGAAGAGGTCGAAGACCTCGCGTTCCTGGAATTCCGCGGCGCGCCACACCGGGGTGAGCGAAGGCAGCGTCACCTGGTCGGACCGGTTCGCGGTCCGCAGCCGAAGAATGACCGGGCCGTGTTTCCGCGCCATGGAGTAAAGGTGGTACACGACCTCGAGATGGCCGGGCCAGTCGACGCCGGTCACGTTGGAGCAGTAATCGAGCTGGAGGACCGGGTCGTCGCGCAGGAACTCCGCGATCTCCCGCGCGCGCTCCGCTCCGAGGAGGAGCGAGTGCTGGGCCGCCGGACCCGGGTTGGGGACCACGGTCACCGCCGCGCCGGGGAAGCGGGCGAGCAGGCGGTCGCGGATCTGTTCGACGGTTTCCATGGGCGCGGGTTAGCTTACCTCCGGGGCGGACGGCGCCGGGGGGTGCCAGACCGCGGGATTCTGCGGCGGGACGAGGTCGTGCTCGCCAAAGTCCGGCACCGGGTAGTCGCACGCCTGGTCGGCCCGCAGGTGGCGCGGCGCATCGGGCCCCGAGATTTTCTGCCCGCGGATCTTTTCCTGCAGCTGCATCAGGCCGTGGAGCAGCGCCTCCGGCCGCGGGGGGCAGCCCGGGATGTAGATGTCCACCGGGATGAAGCGGTCGATGCCCTTGAGCACGTTGTACCCCTGCTTGAAGGGTCCGCCCGAGATGGCGCAGGCGCCCATCGCGATGCAGTACTTCGGCTCGGGCATCTGGTTCCACAGGCGGACGACCTGCGGGGCCATCTTCTTCGTCACGGTGCCCGAGACGATGAGCAGGTCGGCCTGGCGCGGAGAGGGGCGGAACACCTCCGAGCCGAAGCGCGCGATGTCGAAGCGCGCCATCGAGGCGGCGATCATCTCGATCGCGCAGCAGGCCAGTCCGAATTGCAGCGGCCACACCGAGCGGCTGCGCCCCCAGTTGTACAGCTCCTCCAGGCTCGTCAGCAGGATCCCATGCCGGCGCAGCTCGGCCCGCTCGGCCTCGGTCGGCGCGGGCGCGGCGGGTGGCGGCGCGGGCGGGGCGGGCGTGGGTTCGGTCATATCATCGCCATTCGAGGTGTCCGCGCTGCCAGGCCCAGACCAGGCCCTCCGCGAGGAGCAGAATAAAGACGAGCATCGCGAGGATCGCGCCCGCGGGCAGGCGGGCGAAGGCCACCGCGAACGGCAGGAGAAAGAGCACCTCGACGTCGAAGATCAGGAAGAGGATCGCGTACAGGTAATAGTGCGCCTTGAACTGGATCCACGAGTCGCCCGTCGGCGCGACCCCGCACTCGTAGATCGCATTCTTGTCCGCTCCCGGCTTGGCCGGCTGGAAGAACCGAAACCAGAGCCGGGCCACCGTCAACAAGGCGACCGGGAACGCCACCGCGACGACCGCGAGCAGGGCGAGAAAGGCGTAGGGATGCGAAGGCATGGGCGTCACCCCAGCGTGCCAGAAACCGCCCGGCCCGGCCCGACGCTTCTTGGGAAAAGCTGCGCAGTATTTGTCCAGCACCGCATGGCCGGCGGAGGCGGAGGGCTCAGGCCGTCACTTGGCCAGGGTGCGGACGTAGGCGACGAGACCCTTGATCTCGTCATCGGAAAGCTTGGCCCCCATGGGTTTCATCTTGGTGTTGCCGTCCGCATCCACCAGGCCCCCCTTGAGATCGTTGAACGCGACGGCGTCCGTGAACGTCTTCTGGTACGCCCCGTCCGTCAGGTCCTTCACCTTGACCAGCCGGCCCGCCTTGGTGTGGCCGGCGCCGTCGTGGCCGTGGCAGGCCGCGCAGTATTGGGTGAAGTTGCCGGCCGCGTCCGCGCGCAACAGGGCGGGAGCGGCGAGCAGAAACGAGGAGGCGAGGCCGAGGAGGAGGGTCTTGTTCATGGGGGGAATTCTAAGTGGCGAGCGGAGGGTCAAATTACCCGCAAATCCTGCCCGCGCGAGCCGTCTTGTCCAACACCAATCCCACGCGCCTTTTGAAAAAAGGTCGCCATCTTTTGCGCTGCTGACCGGTCAGGCGGCGGAGGCCAGGGTGCGGCGCTCGACGGCCAGGGCGCTGGAATCGGAGTGCAGCCGGTCGCGGTACACCGTGGGCGCCTCCCCGGCGATGCGGCGGAAGACGCGGTTGAATTGCGACAGCGACTGGAAACCGGCCTCGAAGGCCGCCTCGCTGATCCGCTTGTGCGGATCGAGCAGCAGGCTCTTGACCTTCTCCACCCGCAGGCGGGCGAGATAGTCGACGAAGGTCACGCCGGTCACCTTCCGGAAGGTCTTGCAGAAATAGAATGCGCTCATGTTCACGGCCTTGGCGACATCGCCGAGCGAGATCTCGTCCGCCTGATGCTCGGCGATGAAGCTGCGGGCCTTCGCCACCGCGGGCAGCTCGGCGGCGGCTTGCTTCACCATCAGCTGGTTGGTCAGGGTCGACAGGTAGCCCGCGAAGATGGTTAGCAGCCGCAGGGTGGAGGCGTATTGCTGCCGGCTCACCACCCGTGTCCCCGCGTAGGCCTTTTCCAAATCGGCCCGGGTGACTTTCAGGCCCCAGTCCGCCAGCTGCCGCAGGGTGCGGCGGACCTGCCCCGCGGAAGGCTGGCGGAGCAGCACCTGCCCGGTCTGCAGGTAGGCGATGACGTGCTCGCCCACCCGGATCGGCACGGCCGACTCGGTCAGGCCGGCGTAGCACTCGAGCGTCTTGGGCTCGGTCGAGGACGACTCCTCCACCACCTGCTGCAGCCGGAGACAGGCGGCGCAGCTTTTGTTGGTCGCCGACATCATCGTGCAGAAGGGGTTCGCCTTGGTGGCATCCTGGAGGGGCGAATGGAACGTCCCGATCGACCGCAGGGCGAGCGGCAGGCCCGTGGTGGTCTGGAAGGCCTCCTCGTAGGTCCGGTAAACGTCGGAGCTTTTGAGATGGGCAACGATCTCCCGGCTCTGGCGGGTGCGGTCGTCGTCCGGCGAGGCCGTCGCCGTTCCATCGGGCGCCGGGCGGTTGAGGTTGAGGGCGCGGGCGAAGGAGGAGGACATGGGCGCGAGCTTACGCCGCCGCCCCACTTTTGAGAATTGGGGTCTCCCCCATATCTCACTAGGGAATTTCCCTAGATCCCAGACTCACTTCGCCAGCGTGCGCACGTAGGCGATGAGCGCCTTGGCCTCATCGGGCGAAAGCTTGTCGCTGAACGGCTTCATCTTGGTGTTGCCGTCCGCGTCCTTCAGCCCATCGGTGAGCGACTTGACCGCGGCATCGTCGGTGAAGGATTTCTGATACGCGGAATCGGTGAGATCCTTCGCCTTGACCATGCGGCCGGCCTTGGTGTGGCCCGCGCCGTCCTTGCCGTGGCAGGAGGCGCAATACTTGGCGTAGTTTTCGGTGGCTTCGGCGCCGTAGACCCGGCTGGCGCCGAGCAACGCGGCACAGGCCACGCCGAGGAGAATCATGTTTTTCATGGGAGGATTGGATTGTGATGCTGTTTCCAGCCCACAAAGATTGACCGGATGGGAGCCCGCTGCCGAACCCCATTGATGCGCGCCTCTTGCGATTTACCGGTCGCATTTTGCCGTCGAAAATCGCGGGGAAATTCGGCCCCGGGCGGGGCCGGCAAATCATGCGGCGCTAATGTCAAAAACCGCATAGCGTTTTGTCGGGAAAAGGCCGATGATGACGCCCATGAAATCTCCCAAACCCCGCTCACCCCGGAGCGCCTCCCGGCTCCTTTACCCGATTTTGCTTCTCGCCAGCGGATCCGTCGCGCTGGCCCATCCCGGGCACGGCCCGGCCGACGGGCTGCTGCCGGGCTTCGCCCATCCGCTGAGCGGCTGGGACCACATCCTCGCCATGCTCGCCGTCGGGATCTGGGCGGCGCAACTCCGCTCCCCGCGCCTCGTTCCCGCGGCCTTCCTGGGCATGATGGCGGTCGGGGGCGTCTGCGGCCACCTGATCGGCGCCGTCTCCGGCATCGACCAGGCCATCGCGGCGTCGGTGTTCGTCCTCGGCCTGCTGATCGCGCGCACGGTGCGCCTGCCGGTCGGGATCGCGGCCGGCATTGTCGGCCTCTTTGCCCTCTTCCACGGTCTGGCCCACGGCGCCGAGATGCCGGCCACGGCCGGCGGCCTCGCCTTTGGGATCGGCTTCATCGCCGCCACCTCGCTGCTGCTGGCCGCCGGGGTCGGCCTGGGCACCCTCGCCCAACGCCGCTCGATCCGGATCCCGCAGCTCGCCGGCTGGGCCATCGCCGCCGCCGGGGTCGCGCTGGTCCTGGTCTGAGGTTTTGGCAGCGGAGCAAAGCGCGGGCTTGAATAAAGCATGGGCTTAAGCCCATGGGCCGATGAGACACGGGCAGGATGCCCGTGCCACGTCAGGGCTTGGAGCGCCGGGGTTTGGAACATGGGCGTCCCGCCCTAAACGTGGCATGGGCTTCCAGCCCATGTTATCAACGAACACGGGCGAA
>Ga0302196_10000611_pt1 | contig 34469 bp, 49 predicted proteins | sample II_Bog_N1_3_FD_198794 | JGI IMG/M metagenome (GOLD analysis project Ga0302196, IMG submission 198794) | Peat permafrost microbial communities from Stordalen Mire near Abisko, Sweden - II_Bog_N1_3 | ecosystem: Environmental > Terrestrial > Soil > Wetlands > Peat | place: Sweden: Abisko...
ACGCGCCGACCGAGTATGCGATCACGGAAAATGATCGCCCGATGCGTGGCCGCAACTTTGACACCCTTGAAGAGGCAAACCGCGTTTTGGCCTGGCTGAAGAAGAACGCGCGCGGGGACGCCGCCCCTCAAACCAAGATGGAGAAGATCGACGCCATCGTCGCCCACTGCGACGCCCTGACCAAGCGCGCTGAGTCGCTGTTCGCGAAGCGTAGGGCGAAGCGATCTGACGCAGCCCCACAACGATTCATTGTCACGTGCATCATGAAAGAACACCCCGCTATGCGATCTTTGGTTCCGGGGCAGACAGAGGTCATGCGGACGATCGGCGTCGCGGCTGCCACGAAAGAAGAGGCAGAAGCCAAAGCCATCGGGTTCTACAAGAAGGATGGCTACCGGACCATCAAGGTCACGGGAGTTGACGTGAGGAAGGACGCCTCCTACCAAGCCAAGGGCACGGAAAACAATGGTGGTAAAGACATCAGCCCTGCAGAGGCCGAAGACCTTGCAGAAGCTCATATCCGTCGTCTTGGTTCTGGCAAGGGCTCAACCTTGAGGCAGAACGCCAAAAGCTTCGGCTACAGCAAAGCTGCTGAGAGTGCGATAATGGCCGCGCATGAAGCTATCCAGAACAAGTATAAGAAGAGGAAGGATTCCGCAACGTGCTCCGTCTGCGGAGGCGCGGCCGACCGACCCAAGCAGCGCCGCGTCAACAACAAGATCGTTGAGCAGTGCGTTGCCAAGTTTCACGACCCTGAGATGAAAGGCAACACCTGGTCTGAAGGCGATTTCCATCGCTCCGCCGTCAAGAAGTTCCGCGCTGCTGGCGCGAAGAGGCATGATGCCGGCCATCGAGGGTATAATTCCCCGGCCAACATGCGTCGTGCCAATGCGTCCTTTGTCGGCAAGTCCTTCGAGGAAGGTTTCAAGGCGGCTAAGGCAGGTAAGCCAGCCAGCGCCAACCCTTATCCGTATGTTCCGGGCTTCAGTTCAGATGCCCGCCAAGCTTGGGCCAAGGGCCATGCTCGTGGCTCAGAGGGTCGTGGTGATTCCGACCTCGATGAACAACTCAAGCGGCGCGGATTGATAGCTGACGTCCGCATCGGCGGACGGACCTATCGCATCAAGCAGACTGGCCCAAAAGAATGGCGCTACGAAGCTGGATCCATGTCGATGAACGGTTCCGGACTTGACGGGGCCGAAGTCAAAGCGGGTTTAATTGCGCGCATGAAGCGTGAGTTTGCCTAATTCGGGTCGGGGCACAACCGGAGAACATCCAATGTTCCTCATCTTCGTGATCCTCGTCATTATGGGCTTTTTGTTCCATTTCCTTAGCACTTGGCCCGTCCACCCGCTCTGTCTCAGGATTGCCTGGGGCTGTTGGTTGATTGCCTCGATCCTCTGGGTCGTCATGGGCCACCCGCAGGGGCTGTCACTTCACGGAGGCTAGATGATCCACGCCTCCGGCATCCTCATTACCACCCCGGCCCGGCAAGCCTTATTCTTGAAGCGTGCTCCGGACACGGACAGCCCCGGCACTTGGGCCCTTCCTGGCGGCAAGATTGAGGGCGACGAGACACCTCAGCAGGCCGCCATCCGTGAGACGGCGGAAGAGACCTCCATCAGCCTCAAGCCTGAGGACCTGACTTTTCTAAGACGTGCCGCGTCTGTCGCTTCGGTGACGCCTGGATCCGAGAGCTCGGTTGTTCTCCCTTCCGGACCCTCGGATCCAGATGCCCAAGTTGACTTCACTACCTTCACCACCACCGTCCCACAACCAGTGGTCCCGACCCTTTGCCATGAACACACGGCCTGGTGCTACGCCTCTCTAGACAATCCACCTGAACCCCTCCACCCTGGCGTGCGGGAGACCCTGACCGCCATGACACGGAACGACGCACAAGAGGACGAGCTCTCTGTCGCCAGAGCCATTGCCTCTGGTGACAGAGATAGCCCTCAGCGCTACGACAACGTCACCCTGTTCGCCATGCGGATCACGGGCACTGGCGTTGCCTACCGCAGTTCCCTCGGCGAGTTTGTCTTCCGCAATCCTAAGGTCTACCTGAATGACGAGTTCCTGGCCCGGTGCAATGGCCTGTCCGTCATCATGGAACACCCAAAGGACGCGACCCTAAACTCTGACGAGTTCACCGACCGCATCATCGGTTCCATCATGTTGCCCTACATCAAGGGCGACGAGGTCTGGGGCGTGGCCAAGATCTACGATGACGTTGCTGTAAAGCTCATCGAAGACAAGAAACTGAGCACGTCGCCCTCGGTCGTGTTCCGTGATCCATCAGTCAACGAGAAGGTTCCGTTGGCCGACGGCAAACAACTCCTGATCGAGGGCAAACCATCACTACTCGATCACCTCGCAGTTTGCGAGATCGGTGTCTGGGACAAGGGCCAAACGCCCTCAGGCATCCTCATCAACAACGACTCAACTGACGGAGACAAGACAGTGCCCGAACTCGAAGAAGCCAAGGAAGTTGCTGAAAAAGACGCCGCCAAGGCTGACGCCGAGACCGGCGAGAAGCTGGACAAGGTCCTGGCGGCCATGGACTCCCTCCACAAGCGCATGGACGCCATGGAGGCGGAAGACGACGAGGAAGAGCCCGAGAACGACGAGGGCGAAGAAGACGAACCCGTCGAGGACTCCGACGAGGACGAGGAGGAAGACCTCGAAGAAGACGAACCTGAGCCTGTCGTCGCCGACAAGGGCAAGAAGCGTCGTGACTCCAAGAAGAAGGACGGCGAGATGCCTGCCGCTCTCAAGGAGAGCTTGGACAAGAAGGCCGACAGCGCTGAGGTGGCCGACGCCATCAAGCGCGTCGAGGCCATGATCCCGAAAGAGCTCTCTGATGCAGAACGCGAAGAGATGGCTGGCGCCCAAGCCAAGGCCGACTCCGTGTTCGCATGCTTCGGCGACAGCGCGCCGCGTCCCCTCAACGGCGAGGACCTGCTCGGCTATCGCAAGCGTCTGGCCGGCAAGCTGCGGGAGCGCGCTCCCAAGTTCGCCAAGGTCAATCTCGCTGGCATCAGCGATCCTGCTGCCTTTGAGATCATCGAGGGTCAGATCTACTCCGATGCGATGGACGCGGGCATGAACCCGGCGGAGACCCCGGAAGGTGGCCTGCGAGAGATCGTCAGGACGGACAGCACGGGTCGTCGGATCAGCACCTTCATCGGCAAGCCCGGCCATTGGATGGACGACTTCACTGGCCAACGGCGTCGCCTCGTGGGGATCCGTCAGGCTTAGGCCTGGCGATCCTCGCGACGCCACAACCCAACAACCCAAGCAAAATAGGCAAGGACCCCTAAGCGATGTCCAACATCACCTTCAACCCCGTTGTGACGACCGTCGCTGCGGGGACCTTCAACATCACCTCTTCGGGCTACATCCAAGGCAGCGCCATGGGTGACCCGTCGAGCCGCAACTGGCTCAGCGGCGGGTTGCTCGGACCCAACGAGACCCTCCCCATGTGGGGCGGCGTTGGCATCTCCGAGACCACGGCCCCGGTCGCCTCCAGCGGCAATATCCCTGTTCCGAACCTCGGCGGCTACGTCACCCGTGCGACCATCATCGGTTCGGCGGGCACCGCTGGCGCCCTCACCGGCTTCTCGGTGTTCGACCAAGACCATGCCATGGTCAACACCCCGCAGTCTCCGGTCCCGCTGGCCGGCAATGGAATGCTGGTCAACTTCTACCGCTTCGGTTCCAACGCCCGCATCCCACTGGCCATCGACCCGTCGCTGATCACCCTGGACGGCAACATCATCACCCAGCTCGTCAGCTGGGACTTTGCCCTGCAGCGCCTGGTTCCCTACGTGGCGGCCTATCCGGCCAACGTCATCACGGGGTCGACCTGGTCCGGCGGTCAAGTCACCTTCACCACCACGACCAACCATGGTGTGGCCGTTGGCGACGACTTCACCATCACCGGCTCGGTCCCTGCGGCTTACAACGGCACCTACACGGCGATCGCCGGCACGGCAACCAACTCCCTGGTCGCGGCGCTGACGGCCAACCCTGGGTCGATCGTGACCGAAGGCACCCTGGTCGCGGGCGGTGGCGCTGTTAACTGTCGGGTCTTGGACGTCCAGTCCACCAATAACATGACGGTCAGCTACGACCCGGTGACCGGCTTTGCCACCTGGAACCGCAACGGGGCCTGTGCCCTGGTGCTGATCTAACCGCAACCCATCAACGCTCGCCATTGGCGGCACTGAAAAGGACATCATCCAATGGCGAATATCGCCTCGTCTTTCACCATCGTCAACCCCAGCTACATCGAGCCGGGGATCCTGCTGCCCTACACCCAAGCCTCCGGGGCCTTTGACCTCCTGGCCGGTGGCGAGCCGCTCACGCGCCTGAGCGACGGCGACCTCTACGCCTACATCAAGCGCATGGACCTCCGCACAAAGGTCGCCGCTGGCGCTAGCGCCTACAACGCGCTGCCGTCCATCGCGACGACCCTCAGCATGATCAGCACCCCGTCCTACCTTCTGCGGGTGCGGGGCGAGTATGACCACCACGATACGGCGGCCATGAGCCGTTGGGGCGTCAGCATCGTCGAGGCGCAACGCCTGGGCATGCGTCAGGGCCACTTCCAACTGGCCCGCACGGCTCTGCTCTACGGCATGAACCCGGCCAACGGCGAAGGGATCGTCAACACCCCCGGCGCCACAGCCCTGAACCTGCCGAACGACTCCAACGGCAACAACACCGTCGTCACCTACGACAACGGTCAGATGGCCACCTTCCTGCTGACTCAGATCAGCGCGCTGAAGACCCGCACCAACCAACTGGGCATCGGCCGGAAGTTCGTCATCCTCGGCCCGCAGCGTGTCCTTGGTGCGTTCGAATACCAGAACATCGTGCAGCTGGTCCAGTTCCAGCGTGAAGGCGCTGGCACCTTGCCGACTGCCGGAGTGGTCAAGGACGTTCTGGCCATGAACGACGATGAGATCGTCTGGGTCTACGATGACACCCTCATCGGAAAAGGCGCGGGTGGCACCGACGCGGTCATCATCAACATGCCCGAGGTCGAGAAGCCAAAGGGCGGACGGATCAACACCAACGAGTTCGCCCAACTCGCTCCCGGCATCGATGCCTGCGCTCTGATGTATGCGGACATGGCGGCTCCTCGTGAGATCCCCACCCCGCTGCCCGGTGGCGCCATCGACGTTCTCAGTGAGTGGCGCATCACGTCGGGCTGGGGAATTCGACCTGAAACAGTGACGATCGTGAGCATGACCTATTCCTAGTCTGCAACCCGGACCCCTCTTCGGAGGGGTCCTCACTTCAACCAATCATGGACAAGGGAGAAACTTCGCCATGAAGATGTATATCGCCAACTGCACGCCGCAGGTTCAGGACTTTCACTACCGCCTGCCCGAGAACGCCAAGCTACTCAAGCAGACCATCCCTCTCGGCCAACAGATCCAGATCCCTGGCGACCTGACCCAGTTCGACATCGACGCCATCATCGAACAGCACAGCCGCTACGGCATGGTCCGCGTCGGCGAGATCGACCGCACCAAGGCGTTCATCGGCGTCTGCTACGATATTGACCGCAAGGTCGACATGGACCGGGTGCGCAATGCCATCGAGCACAACTACGAGGTTCTTGAAGAGCGCGGAAAGATCATTCGCCAAGAGGCGGCGGTGGCCGTCAACAACTCGATCGAGGAGCAGACAGGCGGCGGCCTGAACGCTCTCGAGGCGAGGATCGAGGAAGTCGGCAAGGACGCCACCATGGACGAGACGATCCGTGTGACGCGACACGAGGACCCGACCCCCAAGGGCACCACTGGCCGCCGTCCGTCGCGTACTCGCAGAGCGGCCTAATGATCCCAACCCTGGCCGGGTTCATCGCTTGGTTGTACCCGGCCATGGGCGTGACAACCGCGCAACTGCCGACCAACTCGCCGTTCATCGGCTACGCCTACAACGTGGCCATCACCTTGGTCAACCCCTACTTGCAGCAGGTTCCTACCCCGGCCCCAAACCAGGGCCTGATCTACATGCTGGCAGTCTACAACCTTGGCGCCAGCAACCTGCTCAACTGGTGCCCGGACACACCGCCGTCCACCTTCTTCGCTGACGCCCGCAAGGGCTACGGCATCAACTCCTTCGTCGCGGGCGTGGTCACCGCGTCCAGTGACGAAGGAACCAGCAACTCCTTGACCACGCCGGAGTGGGCCAGCAACTTGACCATCGCCAACCTTCAACAGCTGAAGGACCCGTTTGGCCGTCAATACCTCGCGTTTGCCGCCGATTACGGGTCGCTTTGGGGAATCAGTTGATGCCGACGCTGACCCTCGGCGTGATCGAAATACCCTACGAACAGAAGGCTGAAGATGTCCAGCACAAAATCCCCCGGCCACACATCACCAAAAAGGGAAAGCTCAGCAAAGTCTCAGCTCGAGCTGCCGCCAGAGCCTACCAAAGTCCGTGGCGCCACGGCGAAAGCGGCGGCCAAGACACGGGCACCGTCGCAGAGTTTCTCGAGGCTCGCTACGGCGTCATGGCGACGTTTTACGAACTTCATGAAGATGAGATAGCGCAGGCCCTGGCGGAAACCTACAACAAAAAGGTTGAAATGCTGCTCTCGGGCGCACCGGCTGAACAAGTTCTGGAGCAGCCCTTCATCGATCCGATCGCGGTCCTCTTCAACCAGTTCATCGACAACCGGGAGATGGACGGCAGACTCGGCGTCCCGACGAAGGCCTCGCTCGAAGGAAAGAGCTCAAGGTTCAAAGCCGGTCGTGGCCCGAAGCCTCGTGTTTCTTTTTATGACACCGGTAATTTTGAGGGAAGCATGAGGGCCTGGATAGACGATGCCAACGGTAGCTGAGACCCAGAACGCCAAAGGCCGTCTTGCCGCACCCTTGGCCGCTGGCGTCGATGAGATAAGCCAGTCCCAGACTATTACCTTCACGCTCTACCGCCGCCTCGTCCTGCCAATGGACGGCTTCATCTTCTGGGTCAAGGCTGACTTACTCGGCCCATCGGCCACCGTCGATACCACCGCGATCGACGGCTTCTACGTCAACCAAGGCCAACGGATCACCACCCCGGCTCAAACGCTAACCGTCGCTGGATCGTTCCATTACGCCAGCACCCAGACCCAGCAACAAGATGAGAACTACGTCAACAACCGGGTGATCTTTACCGCATTGAGCGAGGTCCACGACTTTAATGACGTTGATCCCACTACAATGTATATCGGCACATTCGATGAGATCCGCTTCGCCTTTTCCCAGCGGTCCTCATTCTACAAGCAAGCCGATCTTTACCATTACACTGGTGACGCAGTTTACTCAATCCTGGAATCCCAGATCATCGATGATCTCGCAGGCTTCGATCCCTTCAACGTCGTCACAAGCAACTCCCTCCCGGCATGGCTTACACTGAACAGCATCTGCCCGGTGTTCCCGAGTTACTTGGTGCCGGACAATCAGACACCGCCGTATGTGTCCATTCACATAGCGCAGACAGAGGCGATCCAGGCGACGCCGCTGTTTGATAACTTCGGCTCCCAATACCAGCTAGCCAAGGACAACGTCACCGCGACGGTCTATGGCCTGCGAAACTTCAACGCCCAAGACTTCTACAAGGGCGTGCTGGACTACATCGGGCCTGACGGCCAGGTCCTGGGCCTGATGAATATGCCGATCATCCAGGACGAAAAGACCGCTCAGGTCGAGCTCACGGCCTTGGCCATGAAGAAAACCATCAAGTTCGAGGTCAGCTACTACCAAGCCCGGATGCGCGACGTCGCGGTCCAATACATTCTCCACTGTGTCCCCAAATTCGTCATAGAAGGTCTTGTCTGACATGCCCCAAACCCCCCTCAACCAGAACACCCAAACCTTTGGGACGACGACCCTGGTCAACCAGAAGGCCGACGCGGCTGGCCTGCTGCTCTCCACCCAAGGTGGCGCCAAGTCGGCCCTCAATGTGACGGCTGCGTCGGTCATCAAGGCCAGCCCTGGCCGTGTCGCCAAGCTCGTCATCGTCGCCCCCGGCTCTGGCTCTGGCTCCTTCACCCTGAACGATTGCCTCACGACTGGCGCGGCAGCGGCCTCGAATGAGGTGTTCACCATCGGCTACGCAGCCGCTGCGGTTGGCGCCGTCTATAACCTGGACTTCCCGTTCCAGGTCGGCATCGTCCTGTCCGCCGTCCCGGGAGCTGGCAGCCCGGTCGTGGCGATCAGCTACACCTAAGCCGAACCCACAAACTCCACGAGGTAAGGCCAGATGGTCAATCGCATAGTCACGGTAAACGTGGCGACGCAAGTCGCCCCCACCCCGTCCACGCTTCAGCAAACTGGGGCGTTGATCTCTCAGGGCGGAACGACGACTGCCGTCAACACCCTGAGCTTCCTGACGCAGTTGTCCGATCTGACGGCGCTCTTGGTGACGCCCAAGGCCATCACATCGATGGTCTGGGCCGGCAACGTGGTGACGGTCACCACGACCGTCGCCCATGGCTTGACGAATGCCGGGGTCTTCACTCTGGCCATCGCCGGAGTCACGCCTGCAGCCTACAACGGCACCTTCTCCTGTACGGTGACCGGCACCACGACCTTTACCTACCCCTTGACTCCGAACCCCGGCGCTGTGACTGTCCAGGGAACATGGCAACCGCAGAGCGCCATCGAAGTCAGACAGATGGCGACGACCTTCTTCGCCCAGGGCTCCTCGGTTGGCGTCTATGTCCTAGAGTTCGGCATCGGGACGTCGGCGGCGGGCGTCACGGCCTTGACCTCCTTCATAACGGCCAACCCCAACACGATTTACTCCTACCTGACGCCGCGCAGTTGGGGGAGCGAGACGACCTACCCGACATTCCTGGCCAACTACACCAGCCCAACGGCCAAGACCTACTTCTTCACGACTGTCACATCGGCCAACTACACAAACTTCTCAGGCATCGATCCAAAGTGCCTGTTCCTATTGGTGGAAGCCCCGGCTGTTCCTCCTCTGGACAATGCGGCCAGCACAGAGTTTACAACCGCATCGGCCTTTCATGTCCCGCTGGCCTATGCTCCAAGCTCGGCCCAACAAGTCACACCAACGGCCTACAGCTTCCTGTATGGCGTCACCCCATGGCCCCCGGCCAATAACAACTCGACGCTGGCCAACTACTCCTCTCTCGACATCAACTACGTGGCGACAGGGGCAGAAGGCGGCCTGAGTACCTCAGTGCTGTACTATGGTAAGCTGAACGACGGCAACGACTTCACCTACTGGTATTCGGTCGACTGGGTCCAGATCAATTGCGACACGGCGATCTCTAACGCCATCATCAACGGGTCCAACAACCCGCAGGCTCCTCTCTACTACAATCAGGCCGGCATCAACGTCCTGCAATCGGTTGTGGTGGCGACCATGAAGTCTGCAATCGGCAATGGGCTCGCCCTCGGCACCCTCACACAAACCACGCTCCCGGCTGCCCAGTTCACGGCCAACCTGGAACAGGGAATGTATGAGGGACAGGTCGTGGTGAACGCAGAGCCGTTCCTGGCCTACTCCAACGAGAACCCCGGAGACTATGCAATCGGGAACTACGCTGGCTTGAGCGTGGCCTACACGCCTGCTCGCGGCTTCCTGACCATCGTCTTCAACATCACTGTCAGCAACTTTGTGGCGATATAAAACATGGCAAATCAACTCGTCAATCAAGGCACGCTGAACCGGCTCCGAGCGTCGGTTGTGGTGGCCAATTTCCCTCAGTTGAACATCACCTCATCGTTTCTCGGCAAGGAGGGCATCCGGCTCTCCTTGGACGGTGAGAGCACCATCTACATTCCAACCATGACCGGTGCGGTCACCAGTCCAGAACCTTACCAGATGGCCTCTGTGACGGCTCACTTGCTCAAGACCCAAAACCTTGCGTCGGTCTACAAGGGGCAAGTGGAAAGCGCCTCCCTGATCGGCGACCTCACGGTTGTCCCGGACGCCTCGACCTTGCCGTCCTATCCCATTATCAACTGCTCAATCGCCTCCGTCCAGGAGCTCAACTTCAGCGGCGACGACGCTGGCTGGGTGGTGATGCTGCGCGGGTACTACCTCATCAACTCCTCACTCTTCGCTTCAACTTAGGAACTGCCTGAACCACAATAGGGAGAAACTGTTGTGAAAATCGACCGCCGCCTCAATCTGGTCATCCCGATTGAGAGGGAAGATGAACCGACCATCTACGTCCACTCAATGCCCCTCAGCCGCGAGGTATTCGAACGTTACTTTCTGGTCATAAGCAAGGCGTTCAGCACCATCTATGCGGAAGGTCTCAGCATCATCGCAGGCCCACGGATAGCGGCTATGCTGATCCGAAAGGTCGCGGAGGATGCGGGCGTCCTAGACGACGTGACTCAGGGTCTCCTGATGGAGATCAAACGCCTGACCAATGTGATGGCCTTGACGCCCGAAGGTTGGACCATGACTCCTCTGCAGAATGCGGAGGACCGTGGTCTCCTTGACGAGGATGAGGTATCGGAGGTCGAGGGCGTCATTTGTTTTTTTATGCTCGCCTCGGCGATGCACAAGAAGGCGGAGCTGAGGGGGATATTGGAGAAAGCCGCTTCGCTGTGGGGAGCGGAGCTCTCCTCTTTGAGTGCTATGGAGCACGTCAAATCCTTGCCGACATTGACGCCCGCCGCTGTCCATGGCAAGAGGGTAAAAGTGTCCTCCACGACCTCCTCACCTGGGTGATGGAAGACGGCTTCTACGAGATGTTTCATGAGGCATTCGAGGCGGCCAAGAAGCCCTATCTGACAGACGCAGAAGCCTACCGCCAACGCCACTTGATCGAGGCCACGAGGAGGTAACCGATGGCCACTAAACCGATCATCCAGATTGACGTCAATGACGACAAGTTCAAGGACTTTCAGAAAGCGTTTGATCGCTACCGCAAGCAGCTGACCAGCATGCCCAAATCTTGGGCGGAGACAGGCAAGCTGACGGGCGAGGCCGCTGAGTTTGTCGCCGGCATGACGGCGGCCATGAAGTCTCAGAACGACTTGTTGGCTAAAAGGTCCAAGGACCCGGCCTTCAAGAAGGCACAAGAGAACCACAAGGTCGAGCTGAAGCGCGAAAAGGCCATCCGTGAGGAGACCGAGCGCCGTCAAAAAGCCACCAAGAAGATGGCTGAAGACACCAAGGCCATCGCTAAGTCGGTCGTCGAGGCCACGAGCGGCCTTCTCAAGTGGGTTGGGGTCGGTGGCATCCTCGGAACGCTCGTGGGCCTCGGCGGCTCGCTCTTCGGCCTCCGCGACCTAGCGGAAGGCGCTTACGACCTCAAGAAGACCTCGTCCGGCTTTGGCATCAATCCCGGACAGCTGCAAGCGTCCCGCATTGCCTTTGGTCAATACACCAATCCAGAGGCAAATCTTGCCGGACTGACTGGAGCCCAAACAGATCCCTCAAAGGCCTGGATCTTTGGCGCCATGGGCGTCAACCGCAACCAAGACGTCCTGCAGATGCAGGAGGACTTCTTCGAGAAGACCGTAGCGCTGATGCGCCGCACCCCTCTCGGCGCCATTCACCCGATTGCTGAGGCACGTGGCCTCTACGAGGCGGGCTACACCGACCAAGACCTGCGCCAGATGCATGGCCTCAGCGCCGGAGATCTGGCTCAGCATAAGGTCGACTTCGCTAAGTCTGCCCGCGTCTTGCAGCTCACCAACGACACTGCGGCAGGCTTCGCTCATTTTGCCGTGACTTTGAAGATGGCTGAGGCGACTGTCGAAGACGCCTTTATGAACCGCCTCAAGAAGATGGCCCCTGCCCTGGACAGCATCACCGGCACACTGACCGCTGCCCTTGTCAAGCTCATAAACTCCAAGGGCTTCGGCAACCTGGTCGATGAGTTGGTCGTCGGCATCGAGAACTTGTCAAAGTGGCTGGCCGGTCCGACATTCCAGAGCGACGTAGAGACCTTCGTCAAGGACTTCGGCCTGATCTGCCAGAAGATAGCTGATGGCTTGATATATCTCGGAGTCATTCCCGACAATCGTCCAGTCGCCAAACCGGGGTCTGGTGTTGATAACCCAAACCCTTTCGCCCCACGAAACATAGCCAGACTTCAACGCAGCTGGCACGATACAACATCAGCCGTTGGGGGATTCTTTGGGGGCATCAAGGCTCCAGACGTAAGCGGCGGCCTTGGGGTTGGCATAGGCAATCCAGCCATGATGATCCCCCTTCTCGGTCTTGGAGGCACAGCCGCTCTCTGGGCGGAGAGCGCGGGAGGGAAGATCAACGCTTTCTTGCATGACAAGGGCATGGGAGCTCGTGGCATGGCTCAATGGCGCGGGCAGCGCATCCTTGATTTCAGGGCTCACGAAGGCGTTGACCCGCTCAATGCGACGCAAGCGCAACAATATGACTTCATCGCCTATGAGTTGTCCCACAAGTACAAGTCAGTGGCAATGGCGATGGCCAAGGCAAAGAATGAGATTGAGCGCGCCCGCATCTTCATCCATGGTTACGAAGCTCCTAAAGCGCGTGGAGAGGCCCACGACCTGATGCTCGCCAAGATGTACATGGCCAATGGCTTCCACACCCCTTCGCGCCACCATCATGGCACCCACATCAAGATCACCAACCAAACGGGTGGCAGCGCACAAGCCACTGTTGCTCCTCTAGCTGTCGGAGGCTAGTTTGGCTGACTCCTCCGGCATTGCGCAGTTTCAGCGCAGCTTTCAGATCTCGCCCATCATCCTGGTCGGCGGCATCGCTGGGTCGCTGCCCGGCAGCAGCCTGCCGATATACTCTCTGACCGAGTCGAGCATCTTCCCGACTGGCGCTCTGTCGCAGGCGGACACTTCGGCCCAGAGCGACTACGATTGGTTCGCCTTCTATGAGCCGATGCCAGGCAGCACCCTGATCGAGAATGAAGTCGCCACCTACCCATTCGCCAACCAGACCATCGCAGCCAATGCCATCATAACGCAGCCGCTGCGCATCTCTCTGAAGATGATCTGCCCGGTCCGCGACTCCTATGCCGCCAAGCTGACGACTTTTACGGCGATGCAGAATGCCCTGGCCCAGCACATTCAACTCGGCGGCGTGTTCAACGTGGCCACGCCTGCCTATCTCTATACCAACTGCCTGTTGGTGACTCTGCGCGACATCTCCGGTGGAGAGACCAAGCAGACCCAGATGGAATATCAGTGGGACTTTATGCAGCCCCTGCTGACCCAAGACCAAGCGACCCAGACCTATAACGGGGCCATGAACAAATTCTCAACCGGCGTGGCCCTAACGGGTGATCCTCCGGCGACTTCTGGCGGGCCGCCTAACGTAGGCAGCACTACCTCTGTGGCAGCCCCCTCCGTCGTCCCTGCAGCCCAACCCTTGGTCGGCGCGTCCTTGTCCTCGGCCACGCAGCCCTTCAGCTCCTCTGCGTTTGCCTCTGGAGCCTCAGCCTTCAATCCCATCCTGAAGCTCCCTGGAACATGACGACCTTTGTCGACTTCGTCCCGAGCCAACAGGCTCCATTCCAGTTCCAGGCCACGTTCGACACCAACCTGTATACGGTGTACTGCACCTGGAACATGTCTGGCCAGCGCTATTACGTGAATGTCTATGACCTGGGCAATAATTTGGTCGCTTGTCTGCCGCAGGTCGGCTCGCCGCAAGGTTACGACATAAACATCTTGGCCGGTTACTTCACGACCTCGACCTTAGTCTGGAGACCGGCGAACAATCAGTTTGAGATCAGCCCCTAGTGCGTTACTACAACCTATCAATACTGGACCCAAACACAGACGAGGTCAAGGCTCAATACACCTCAGTCGTGAATGGCGCGTCCATACCCAGTGCCCTGCAAGTCGAGTTCGACATACCTGTCACCTATTTCTCTCAGCCAATCAGCCAAGCCCTGATCCGCGTTCATGGCATTGGCATCGACGCCATTAAGCAAGGTTCTAACTTCAATAAGATGAACTGCGTCTTCTACGGCGGCATGAAGAAGGGCCTTCCGCTCGCCAACCCTACGCAGTCCGGCCTACTGGTGTCTGGGACGATCTTCCAGTGCTTTGGCAACTGGGTCGGGACCGATCAGGTCCTGAACATCATCTTGACGTCAAACGGAGGGACAGACGACCAACCAAAGAACATCGTGTTCAATTGGCTGGCGGGCGAACCGATGGCAAATCCCATCAGCAATGCCTTGACGACCGCCTTTCCCGAGTATGGCACGCCGCAAATAAGCATCAGCGACAAGTTGGTGCGGCAGACCGATGAGCCCGCGTTCAATTCAACTCTGGCTGAGTTTGCCCGACACATTAACGAAGACTCAAAGGCCATCATCACCGACGCCAACTACTCCGGCGTCCAGATGTATCTGAACCAGAACAATCAGTTCGTCGTCTATGATAGCCTGGCAACATCGGCCACGCCTGGAGGCTCGACGCTTTCTTCTCCTAAGGTGATTGCCTTCACCGACCTGATCGGCCAACCAACGTGGTTCGCCCCCAATCAGATCACGTTTGACTGCGTGTTGCGCGCCGATATTGGCATTGGCGACTTCATCCAGATGCCCAAGACACCGACCACCGTCTTGGCACAGGCACACCCTGAAGCCCAAGACACTTCGATCTTTCAGGGCACGTTTCAGATCAGTTTCATGCGCCACATCGGGAACTACCGCCAACCGTCTGGTGACTCCTGGGTGACGACCTTCCAGGCCTTCCAGACTGGAACATCAACGTCATGACCCTCGCCCTCAAGGTCCCTCTAGCCCAAACCCTAGACAACTGGCACGACAAGAAGACCAACGCAGCCTTCAACCTGCAAGGCAAGTCATTGCCGGCAACGGTTGCAGCGATCGACGGATCAATTGTGACGGTCAACTTTGAGGTCACTTCGCCCTTCACGTTGCCGCAAGTCAAGTGTCCGTTGTTCGGGCCGGAATATATCCGCTACCCTGTTCGTGTTGGAGACAAAGGCTTCGTGGTCGCTGCCGATGCGCGCCTCGGAGGGGTCAGCGGTCTTGGCGGCGGGACCGCTGACCTTTCCCAGCCCTCCAACCTTGGGGCCTTGGTGTTCTTTCCGATTGGCAATGCCAAGTTCTACCCCGTCGATGCCACGGCCCTGGTCCTTTATTCTGTCCGCGCCTCTTGCTCAATGACCATCGCCCCGTCTGGAGTCAGCATCACGGGCACCGCCGCGTCGCTTGAGTCTGATGGAAACGTCGTCGGCAACAATGGAGCATCCGGATCCTTTGCCACCGGCACAGGCCAGATGATCACCGTCCAAGATGGCATAATAACCAATATTTACTAGGGAGCCGCATCCCATGTCTGTAGCCCAAGGGTCGACGATCTTTAACACTCAGGTGATTGACACGATCACGGCCCAAGTCAATGCCGCTCAGTCCTGTGCAGAGCTCCAAGCCTTGATCACCAGCCGCATGGACAGCCTGATCGCCACTAAGCTTGGCATCAACGACCAGATCGCGCTCCTTGCGCCACTGGTGTCCTTGGTCACGGCCCCGACCAACCCGGCAGAGGTCTTGACCTGGATCACGAACTTCATCACGGGCTTTTTGGAGCCTTACATCCTCCCCTACAACAACTACTCATTGCAGCTCATTCAGTTCGAGGCGCAGGTGACGACCTTGGTGGCGGCGATGACAGCGAAGGCCAATTCCTTTGAGCACTGCACCGTCACGATCCCGGTGTTTTGAGTGAGGACCTACGGTCGCGTCTATGACGAGTATGACAACCCGAGCTGGGTCGAGGTCGTCACAGACAACAATGGCGCAAATGACTTCGTCTTCTTGACAACCTTGATCCAGTGCCTGCTGCTGAATCTTGGCGAGTCTCCATTCTACGCTAACTATGGCATCCCAGGTCAACAGTCTGTGATCCAACAGATCTTTCCGGACTACTACGTCGTCCAGACCCAGACGCAGTTCGCTCCTTTCTTCGCGGCCTTGATAATCAATAAGTTGGCCCTTCGCGACGCAGAGGGTGTTCCTTATCCGGCCTACAAGGTCAATGTGACGACCAATCAAGGCGTCGGCGTGGAGGCGACAGTCCCGATATGACTACTGTTCCTCTCGTCGTGGTCCCCTCTACCGGCCTCCAACCTGCCAACCCGACCGCCGTCCTCAACACCTTGATCTCGAACGTAACGGAGACCAACCCTGGCTACACAGCCAACTTGCCGGGTTCTATGATCGAGGACATCTCCTCGACAGACGTTGCTGCTATACTCCTGATGGACGCGGCGCTGGTCGACTTGGTCAACTCTCTGACGCCTTATGCGGCCAACCCGTTCCTGCTCAATCAACTTGGGCAAATGTACGGAGTTGCCCAGGGCGTCGGAGTCAATACGAATGTATATGTTGTGTTCGAGGGGCCAGCGGGGCTCGTGATCAGCCAAGGCTTCACGGTCACCGACGGAACCTACCAATATATCATTCAAGACGGCGGCGTGATTCAATCTGGAGGCTACTCGCAGCCGCTCTATGCCCTGGCCACCGTCTCAGGTTCTTGGGCTGTCCCGGCCAACACCGTCAACCAACTGGTGACCTCTGTCCCTCTCGGCGACACCCTGACTGTCAACAACCCTAACCCTGGCACCCCGGCGACAGGCACGCAGACCGAAGAGCAATATCGAGCACAGGTCATCCAGTCTGGCCTCGCTTCCTCACAAGGAATGCCGCGCTATCTGAAGTCGCTGATCCAAGCCATACCGGGCGTACTACCTCAGCTGGTGTCTGTGGTGCAGATCAACGGCGGCGGCTGGGAGGTCATCGTCGGTGGCGGCGACCCCTACGCAGTGGCCTACGCCATCTACGAAGCTTTGTTTGATGTCTCTTCCTTGGTCGGCTCGACCACCTACGTCACGGGCGTGACCAACGCCAACCCTGGCGTGGTGACGACCAACCTCAACCACGGCTTCACGACTGGGCAGAACAACGTCCACATCGCTGGCGTCAACGGAACCACGGGCGTCAACGGTGGCCCCTACACCGTAACGGCCATCACGGAAAACACCTTCAGCTTCGGGGTCAACACGACGAGTTCTGGAGCCTACACGAGCGGCGGGACCGTCACGCCAAACACCAGAACCTTGAGCATCAACATATCAGACTACCCCGACACCTACACCATCCCCCTCGTGATACCTCCGGTTCAAACGGTCGTCATCCAGTTGACGTGGAATACAAGCTCTCCAAACTATGTGTCACCGACTGCTGTCGCTCAGCTAGGCGCCCCGGCCCTGGCTCAATATGTCAACTCCGTGGCCGTCGGCGCTCCCATGAACTTGTTCGAGCTTCAGAACGTGTTCCAGATTGCTGTCGTGAGCCTGATATCGACCCAGTTTCTGACGCGTATGGTCTTCACGGTCAGCATCAATGGTGTCGACGTCAGTCCAGAAAGTGGCACAGGCATCATTGCCGGCGACCCAGAAAGCTACTTCTCTTGTTCGGCCAGCGGCGTGACGATAAGTCAGGGCTAAGACCATGCAAATCTTTGCCAACAACGCCACTTCGGCCCTTGCTTCAGCGGTCACTGCTTCAGCCACAACCATTTTCCTTGCGGCTGGCTCCGGGGAGCTCTTCCCTAGCCCTGCCGCCAACCAATACTTTGCCTTGACTCTCAATGACCTAGCCACCGGCCTGTTGACCGAGATCTGCTACTGCACCAGCCGCAACATTGATACTTTGACGGTCATCCGGGCGCAAGAGGGCACAACGGCCATAGCCTGGAGCGCGGGCGACCTCGCTGCAAACAAGATCACAGCCGGCACGCTGGCAAATTTCAACCAAACCATCGTCAACCCAACGCCTCTTGGCTATGGAAAGATCACCAACCTGACGGCGGCTGTTGGGTTCTCTGCCATCTCCGGGGGCATCCCGGTCGGCGCAGCCTATGCCATGGTCCAGTCTGAGGGAGCCAATGTCCGCTGGCGCGATGACGGGACAGCGCCTACCGCGCTCCTAGGCATGCCAATCTACGCAGGAGCATCGCCTCTGGTGTTCTCAAATAACCTGGCAGCCATAAAGTTCATACAGGTCGCGCCGACCGCAACCCTGGACGTGAGCTTCTACAGCTGATGTGGCCGCCGCCAGCAGCAGGTAGCTCGGTTCAAAATGTCATACCGAGTTACCTCTACGTCCAATATAACGACGACAGCGACCTTCAAGCCTTTGTCGCCTCATACAATTCCTATGCTCAGACGTATCTGAACACCTTCAATCAACTTAACCTGCCTGTCTATACTAACGGCGGCATATCTGGGACGCTCCTCGACTGGGTCGCGACTGGGCTCTATGGTTATCCGCGCCCTGGCCTGCCGACGACAGGCACGCCTGAAATTGGCCCATTCAATACCTACACGCTCGATGGCCTGGCCTTCAACGCCACAATTCCTCCGGTTGGGCAGACCTACTACGCCACCACCGATGACATCTACAAGCGATGCCTGACTTGGCACTTCTACAAGGGCGACGGCAAGGTCTTCAACATAAAGTGGCTGAAGCGGCGCATCATTCGGTTCCTCTACGGCATCAATGGTTCCAATCCCAACATCGACCAGACTTACGGCATTAGTGTTGCCTTCACAGGCGACTTTGCCATCACCATCACGGTCCCGGTCTTGCCGGCCGCGACCGTCTTCAAGGAAGCCATCAGAGCGGGCATTCTTGAGATGCCTTTTCAATTAACGACCACCGTGGTCATAGCAGCGGGCGGTGCCTTTGGCGACTTCACGTTTGGGGAAAGCCCTTTCTGATCTCTTTCTGATCATTCTTTGTGTCTTGATTGCCCCAACCTTGCTGGAGGGGCAATCGGTCCCGAATGGCGGCACGATCACGAATGGCCAAATTTGGACGGCGGCGCAGTGGAACGCGGCATGGGAGTCGAAGACCGACTACCCAGTCAGCGCTAGCGCCATTGGAACAGGGACTTTGGCGGCTGCCTATGGAGGCACCGGCGCCAACAGCCTCACATCTCACGCCGTTGTCCTTGGCAATGGCACCGGTGCTTTGTATCCTGTCGGTTCCTTGGGGACGTCCGGTCAATGTTTTGTAAGCAACGGAGGGAGCTCTGACCCTTCATTTCAAAGTTGTCCGGGGGGCGGGAGCGGCGTCAGCTCGATCACCGGATCGAGCGGCGTCAGCGCCTCTGCCTCAACGGGTGCTGTGACCCTGAGTCTATCTACGATCGCTGCCGGAACCATTCTGGGGAACAACACCGGGTCCTCTGGTGTGCCTCTGGCCCTGACTGCGGCTCAGGCCGCATCCATCCTGGCTGGTACCGGATCTGGAACCCTTGCAGCCGGAAATGACACCCGGTTTGCTGGTCCGACTCAGAACTCGCAGTCGGCCTCATACACCTTGGTAATCGGAGATGCCGGTGGCCAGATCTACCACCCTTCGAGTGATACTACGGCCAGAACCTGGACAATCCCAGCGAATTCTTCCGTGGCGTTTCAAGTTGTGACCAAGATCGACCTCGTCAACGATTGTAGCGCCGGGATAGTGACCATAGCCATCACGAGCGACACGCTGGTCTACCTTCCTTCTGGGGGGACAGGCTCTAGAAGCCTAGCGCCTTGTGGCGAGGCCACCTTGACAAAGGTCGGCGCGACACGCTGGGTGATCGCTGGGGCAGGCCTTTCCTGATGGCTAGGTGGGGCGTCATCGCCTTCATCGCCTGTTGTGTGACTTTTGCTCTGGCGGTCTTTTTCTCCAGGCCAGTTGACGCCCAAGCCTCGACTTGGGGAGCGATATATTCAACGTTCGCTCCTGTCGTGGCCGTGGTGACGCCAACCTCTGCCACCGGCAACAGCACAGTGACAGGGTCTGTGTCGACCAATACCGTCGTCCCTTCTGCCACTGGAGGGACCGGCACCTATAATTATCTATGGGCCTATGTGTCTGGAGATTCAGCCATCACAATCAACTCCTCGATCTCGACCCTCGCTCAGTGGAGCGGCCATGTCAACGGCGCTATACCGACAAGAGCTGCTGTATGGTCGTTGACGGCGACAGACACGTCAGGGAACATGGGCTCTACGACCTTGAACGTGTCCGTCAACTACAACAACCCGCACTGACATGACCATCCTCTTTGCCAACAACGCCGTCTCGACGCTCGCAGGCACACTGTCTTCAGGAGCGACAACTGCCAACCTTGCCACAGGGACCGGGGCCTTGTTCCCCAATCCAACGGGCGGCGACTTCTTCGTGATGACGTTCCTGGATGCGGCTACGCAGACCACGCGTGAGATCGTCCACTGCACGGCCCGTAGCACAGACAGCCTGACCATCGTTCGGGCGCAAGAGGGAACGACCGCGTTGAGCTGGGCCGTCGGCGACATCGCGGCCAACCTGTGGACGGCGGGCCAAGCTGGAGCTTTGCAGCAAGGCAACAACGCGGCGGGTGGCGACCTGACCGGAACCTATCCAAATCCAACAATCGCGGCTGGAGCCGTAACAAACTCAAAGCTAGCGGCCAACTCTGTCGGCTCGTCCAACATCATCAACAACTCCGTCGCTAATGCAGACCTTGCCCAGGCTCCGGCCGAAACGCTAAAAGGCAACCTGACCGCCGGCACCGCGACCGTTCAAGATGAACCTATTGCCACCGTCATCGGAGCTCTCGGTTTTAACTCGGGCGGGTCGACTGCGATCGTTACACCCGGAGCCAGTTCATCGCCCGGCACAGTAGGCTCCTCAGGATGGTGGACAGACGCCAATGGCCTGACGCACCAGTGGGCCTACATTCAACTTGAGGACTTTGGCGGCGGCTCAAGCGCAACGACGACCTGGACTTACCCAGTTGCTTTCACAGGCACAGGCCCAATCATAGTTCGCAGTCAGAACTGCGCGGCTCTGGCTGGCCAGCCAATCAGCCCTTCGTCGCTTGGGATCGCTGATCCAGCGACGATAGGAAAGATCAACTCAAAGTGGCAGGTCCACAACACCAACGTGACAGGAGCCCTTTGTTGTTTCCTCTTGGAAGTCGTTGGCTTTTAGAAACCGGAGATCAAAGTGGCAGGCTTCCCCAACTCACAGTCAAATCCTCAGGGCGCGATCCCTGTCATCCTCGTCAATACCACCTATGACTTCTACACGGCAGCAGGGTCAAGTGGCGGCGCGGCAGCCCCCTACCAAGCCACGCCCCTTGGCTATGAGCAGATCACCAACCTGTCGGCAGCTGTTGGGTTCGCTTCCGTCCCAACAGGGGCGACCTTCGCCTACGTTGAGGTTGAGGGTGCAAACGTCCGTTGGCGCGACGATGGGACCAACCCTACGGCGTCTGTTGGTATGCCTGTCTATGCTGGGTCAGCTCCGACTCTGTTCTCAGGCGATCTTGCCGCGCTCAAATTCATCCAAGTCGTGGCCACAGCAACCCTCAACGTGAGCTTTTACAAATGATAAGGAACGCAATACTCGCTGTGGCTGGGATCGCCCTTGTGGCGAGCGGCGCGTTTGCCGCGCAACCCGTCTCCCAGCAAGACAGTGCCGGTGGAGACGCAACCGACACAGTCAACCATGCTGTCAATGTCAACGTTGTGGCGGGTGGCGGATCAACCACCATCACCGGCCCCCTCGGTTCCAATACCATCGCGCAATCGCTCGCGGTCACGGCGTCTGACGGGTCAATCGTCACTCTTGGCCACATATCCGATACCATCTCTACTCCCTCGCTCATGGGCTACAATCTGGGGAGCAAGACCGACCTTGATTCGATTTTGGCGTCTCTGGCGACGCCTGCTCCGACCTACCCGAATGGTTACACAAGCACCGATGGCTCGGGCAGTCTGACAGCGGGAACGACAGCGAGCTTCACGACTATTCTGGCGTCCAGTTCCACGCGCCATGATTGCACCATCCAAAATCCGAGCACGGCTACTGAGGTCATATATATCCATTCGACCACAGCCAGCCCGACCACGGCCAACAGCTTCACCCTCACGCCCGGATCGACGTTCAAATGCGCCGGCGGGGGGATCGTTATCACAGATGCGATCTCGGCGTCCGCCGCGACCAACCCGCATCCCTATGTTCTGGTGTCACAATGAGGCGTGCCGTTGCCGCGCTCTGCGCGTGTCTGCTGACTGCCCCGGCTTTCGCGCAGTCGATTAGTGGCCCCGGAATTGCCACGCCTGTAACCGTTGCCAATGGCGGCACAGGATCGGCCACCCTCACAAGTCATTCCGTAGTCGTCGGCGCGGGCACGTCCGCCGTCACCCTCGTCGCGCCGTCCTCAACTACGGGCTACGTCCTGACGAGCAACGGGGCTTCGGCGGACCCATCGTTTCAGGCGTCCACAGGGGGCGCGACGCTCGGAGCCAATACCTTTACCGGCCTGCAAACCATGGCGGCCGCAACAACGGCAGGCGCGGGCCTCAACCTGCCGCAAGGCACGGCCCCCACCAGCCCTAACAACGGTGACTTCTGGACGACATCGGCAGGTGCTTATGTCCGCATCAACGGAACGACCGTGGGGCCTTTGGTGGCGTCTGGAACGGGATCGCCAACAAACTTGAACCTTGGCGCCTACGCATCGGCGACCGCTGTTCAGTTCGCGGTCGGATCCACGTTCACAGCAACGGGCGCTTACAGCTACGGTTTCACGATCCCCGGCGCTTACACCTACACCTTCCCGGCCAATACCGGAACGCTGGCGCAGCTTAATTTGGCCCAGAGCTTTAGCAACACGCAGACGTTTTCGACCGCCATCGCGGTATCCGGCACCGCCGCCATCCAGTTTCAGGGCGTCAAGGTTCTGCAAAATACCGTTCCGACGATCACGGCTACTTCTTGTGGGGGTGCGAGCGCAACGACCTCGATCACGCACGCGGCCGGCAGCGTCGCATTTGACTACACCGTCTCGGGAACAATCAGTGCGTCCACTTGCACCGTCGCTTTGCCGGCCGCGACTAACGGCTGGGCTTGCGACGCTCACGATACAACCACCAATTCCGAAGTCGTCGAGGAAGCCTCGTTCACCACCGCGCAGGTAGTTTTCAACTACTACGCCAGAACTACGGGCCTTGGGACCAATCCGACGACCGGAGACGTAGTGGTTGTAAAATGCGCGGCCTTCTGACTATGCGTGCCATCATTGCCGCCATCGCCGCCCTGTTGATCGGGCTTGCGCCGGTTCACGCTTCAGCCAGTCGGTTCCGGCTAATCTACACTGGTAGCCAGGCTTTCCCGCCGATCAATCTCAACAGCGTGACCTATCCGTTCGGTGGCTACACCCCTCGGGGATTCGGCGGGGTCCACCTGAGCAATCAAGACGTTTCGTCCTACGGCGCTTTTGTCTTTGGTCTTGGCCTTCAGTCCGCAGGAGCCACGGTTCCTACCTCATGGACGATCTACCAGACGAGCGGGACATCAGGCGACTGGCAGCTAGGCCAAGGGTCGGGAACGACCATCCCAAGCACCGCAGGGGGCGCTCTGACGGTCGCTGAGGGCGCAGGAGCCTTGACGCCTACGCCCAGCGCCCAGGGCGTCACGAACCATCTTAACGGCGGCCCTTATACCTTCAGCATTGTTGCCAAGAACTCCCTCGGAATAGGAGGCACGCCGGGGACGATCACGATCACCGTTCCGGGCGGCGCGACGCCCACGCCGGTTGTCAACTATGGCGATCTTGATGCCTCTACAGGCGTGGTTCCTACAGGGTTTTTGACCAACAATACGACGAACCCGACGATCCAGTTTTCGGTCGGAATCAACCGAACCGTGAACCTCGGAAGCGGATCCAACAAATACCTGTTCACGCAGGACTTTGACTGCTCGGGCGGCTACCCTTGCATCTTCACCTGGGCCGACACGGCTCGCCCTGGCGGCCTTCTCGCGTTTGCCCAAAGCGGGCTTATGCGAAACATCCAGATCAACAACATCATTCTGACCGGCGAACCCGCCACCGCAAACAATTTCCCCAGCGCCATTTACGGCTTTTGGACGTTCAGCAACACGAACGACTACACCAACACCAATGCCGGGATCACGATGAACAATGATGGCGTAAATTTCGCCTCATTTCCGAACCCGACTTATCAGCAGAACGCCATCGTGGCGTCAAATGACTACCCGCGCGCCGCCGCTTCGGCACATGATACGTCCGCTACCGTCTGCCTGACGGTCAATAGCTTTGTCGGAACCAATGTTGTTTCGGGCTTCGCGGAGGGAGGCAAGATCGGCTTCAACTGCAATCCAACCGCGCCGGTTGTGTTCAACGACCTCTACATCAACGGTTTCGCCGGCAATGCGTTCTTCGTTTACAACGGCTGTTATCAGCTGACCCATACGATTGTCATTCAGCCAGCGCGGGTAAACAACCAGCACCTTGACTATTTCCAGGCCGCGAATGGGGGCAATCCTCAATGCTGGATCGTCAACAAATTCATCGGCATTCAAGGCAACGGCTACGCCAATGCGCAGGGGCCGCCCTTTGCGGGCGGCAACGACAATTTTACCGGCTATATTTCGGGCGGTATTTTGCATGTCGTAACCAACACCACGGCCATCATTCCCAGCACCCGCCTTCTTTCCGCCAGCTGGACCGGCACGGCGCAGATCGCCAAGCTGTTGTCAGGCACCGGCGGTGCGGGAACAACCGCAAGTTTCTTCGGCTTCACGCCCGCCGACGTTGGCTCTGCTGGCGCTCCGATAACTTTTGCGAGTGCGGGCATGGGCCTCGTGCAATTGAACGATCTGATCTACAGCGGCGGCGAAACCAACGGCATGTCGTTCAACGGCGGCTTTGGTGACGTAGGAACGACGAACTACATCCAGAACGTAACGGTCGTTGAATACATCACAACGACCGCCGATGTTCCCTGGACCTACTTCAACGCGACGGTGAACAGCGCCACGAATATCACTATCACCGCCACTCCGACCCCCATCGACATCGGCTTTGGCCCCCTTGAGACGATCTACTATGCGGACGGCAGTTCAGTGGGATCGCCTACGCCGTCATGGGCCAACTGCGCGCCGCCTTCCGCAGGCCACTGTAGCGCCGTCGAAAACATGCCGAAGGTTGGCGGCGTCTATGGTTGGAACGCCAATTTCCGCTCGACACAGGACTACCCGTCCTCGGTTCCGTGGATACAGTTTACCAAAGTCGGGCAGACATCCTCCACGCCTTCATGCACCCTGCCGATCACCTACTATGGCGGGACCACGACGCTCACAAACATCTTTGGCACGGGCCGGATCGTCAACGGCACCGCATCACCTTTCAGCAATAGTGACGGGTGCTTCAGCAGCCCCGTCAATTATCCGCCGCCAAACACGACGGTCACGAACGCCGCGAGCGCCAGCGCAAACCACGCCAACCAGGCCACGCTGTTTGCCAACGGAGACCCGACCGCAACCATGGGCACCGCGACATGGACGGGCCTCTCTGCTGCGGGTATCGAGGCCAAGGTGCTTATGCTGCTGACGCCGAGTGGCTCCATGCCCAAAGACGGCTCAGGCAATCCAGCCGGGGCGGTGACGGTCTGCCCGCCACCAGGGACGCCGCCCTGCACAGGAGTGTGGAAGTGATGCCGACCTCTGAGGAAGAGCGCAAACGCATCGAGTGGCTGGCGGAACATCCAGGCGAGCCATACCCGGAACCAGATGAGGATGGATTGGCGAACAGTGGAGGCGGAAGTCCGCCCTATTCATGAATTTGAGGCACGAAGGGGCTTGACTTGTCGCAGAACAGTGGGGACAGATCTTTGGCGGGCGCATTTGCAAAGATTGACGCGCATGAGGAATTGTGCTCAGAGCGTTACAGGGGCATCGACGAGAAGCTGAAATGGATTATGACCGGACTCGGCGTCTTGTTCATCGGCCTGCTGGGTTGGATGGCCTTCCAACTCTATCTTCTTGAGCCTTTGCGTGTGGCGGCCCAGCTTCAGAACAATCAGCCGCAGCAGGTCAACTCGACCATCATCCACTCATCCGGAGGGACCGGGAAGTGAACACGAACAAAGCCGATGCCATTGCCAAGTTCATCCCCGGCGTCCGCGTCTGGGTGATGTTCGGCATTTTCGGCCTGGCCTTCAAGATCCTTACCATGGTTGAGGACCACGAGGACCTTCTCCAGAACACTCAGTTCATGACCATCGCCGTCCTGATCCTCGGCGGCTCGGGCCTTGGCGCGGTTGTCGCCTTCAACTTCGGTGGCACGGCCACCGGATCCAAGGTCATGGAACAGCAGAGCAACGCCGTCATCAACTCGACCCCGATCTCTTCCGACCATCCGCAGGAGGTCACGGTGAAGTCCAGCGCGGCTGATCCAGTGATTACGAAAGAGACCGCAGCGTGAGTTCCGCCAACTGGCCCAACTGCCTGGCCTTTACCCTTCAAGAAGAGGGCGGCTACGTCGACAACCCCCGTGATCCAGGGGGCGTGACTAATCTTGGCGTGACGATTGCCACCCTCAGCCACTACGAGGGCCACCCTGCGACACCGGAGGACGTTGCAAATCTGACTCCGGAGCAAGTCGCCCCGATCTATCACAGCCTCTACTGGAATGTGGTGCAGTGTGACGGCCTAAAGACCGGCGTCGACCTGCTGGTGTTCGACGCCTGCGTCAACTCCGGCCCGGGACGGGCCGCCAAGACGCTTCAACAGGCGGCAGGCGTGACGGCTGATGGCATCATTGGACCCGCAACCTTAGCCGCCGTCAATGCCTTGAGCGCACCAGTCCTCGTGGCGAACTTCACCTCGGCTCATGAGGCGTTCTACCGTAGCCTATCGACCTACGACACGTTTGGCAGAGGGTGGGACAACCGCGCCCAGGCCGCCGCCGCAAAAGCCCTGGAGATGGCCAATGGTTGATCTTGACAAGATCATTGATCAGGTCTTTGACGAAGACGCACACTTCACCAAGGTTGTGGATGGCAGGACCGTGCCCGCCTTTCCGCAGACCAAAGGCCAGTTTGGCTACTGGATAGGCCGCGTCTGCGCAACGCTTGATGGACCCCGCGACATCCTCGAGGTTAACAAGGCCGTCGGAGCCCGATTGGCATGATGGTCAAGGTCCTTCAGACCCTCATTGGCCTCTTCTGCGCGACGGCGCTCTATTGGATGGGTCTCGGCACCGGCCTGTGGTACGACCGCCGCCCTCCGGACTATCCCCAGTTTCATGTCCACGTGCTGTTCTTCCATTGGACCTGGATCGCGCCGCAGAGTCTCAAGGCTCAGTTGACCACCATCAAGGCAGCTGAGGCCAAGGCAACGGCCCATGCCAAGGTGGTTGGCGCTGAGCAGTTACAAATCAGCGCCAGTGCAGACACACGAGAGCGTGCGGCGCAGGCGAAGATCGTTTACATAACCAGGACCCTCACCAAGGAGATCCCCGTTGTTATCACTCCTCAAGTGGACCGTAACTTCCCTCTGCCTGTTGGCCTTGTGCGCCTGCACGACGCCGCAGCAGACGGCGTTGACTTGTCCGCACTTCCCCTCCCCACCGGCGTCACTAATGACAGCCCCAGTCCCATTACAGCCAGCCGCTTTGGGTCTGTCATCGTCACCAACTATGGGGAATGTCGCGCCGACGCCGAAAGGTTGACCGCGCTCCAAGGCTGGATCACCGCACAGCAACGGGCCATGAACGGTCCATAAGGGAGAATATCATGCCGACGCTTGAACAAGACGTTCAGAACTTCCTCGCTCCGGTCGAGAAGGAAGCTGTTATGTTATGGGACGACTTTCTGAAGGGGATCAATTACCTCTCCAAGGAAGCTGCCCTGATCGCCAAATGGGTGGAGGGTGTTGATCCCGGCATCCAGAAACAGATCCAAGACTTCATCACGGTCGGGGAAAACGCGGCGACCCTATTGGTCGCCAAAGGCAACCCGGCTATCGCCAACTTCATCACGACTGGCGTTGACGCGGCTGAGCAGGGCGCGGCCAACTTCATTCAGAAGGTGACAGGCAACTCGGCTCTTGGCGTGTCAGCGTCTGCTCTCGTCACGGCAGGCATCTCTGACCTTGGAGCCATTACGTCCAGTGTCGCCACTGTTGGCTTTACCCGCGCTGTTGCGGGCCTTGCTGCTGCTGCGGCCCCGCTCTCTGCCGTAGCAGCCCTGGCCCCGGCACCTTCCGCTCCCACCGGCTAGAGCCATGTGCTCTGGCATGGCGGGGGCAATCGCCCTGTCCGTGCTCTTTTTGGCCGTGAGCATTGGACTAGCCATCTTAGGCCTCCAACTCTATATCATCTCTCTCCTCAGGAGGAACAATATGTCTACAGCCTCTGATCGTCTAACCGCCTCTGTGGGGGCGGTCGTCGCCTCTGTGGCGGCCAACACAACGGCAACCGGCGTTGCCACGGCCGAGATTGCGTCGCTCCAGACTGGTCCGGATGAAACCGTCCTGACCAGTGCGGCCGATGCCCTCGACGCCGCCAACACTCAGCTGGCCACCAACAACGCGGCCCTCAACCCGCCGCCCCCGGCTCCTGCCACTACGGCAGCGGATACCTCTGCCCCAACTGGCTAATCCCGACTCACAGTCAGGAACCATCAGACCCACCGGTGCAAGCCGGTGGGTTTTTTGTTGCCTCACCTCGCCGCGCTCACATGACTACGGTAATGAGGGCTTGCCAGGGTAAGGGCTCCGACTGAGGCGTGTTGGACGATAGAGCAGCTTGATAGGAGGGTGAGGAGGAGAAGGGGGAGGGTGCGGGTCATGGGGTGTTCATACCGTTGCCGTCATCGTCTGCCCGTCTTGACGCCTCAAGAGCGCCACGTCGGGCAGCGAAAATCAGAGAGCGCAGGTCACGATCCTCAATGAGAAGGCTGCCGCCGTCGTCATATTCGCCGAGGTCTTTCCCGACGCGCGCAAAGAACGATTCCCAATCGTGGTCTGCTTCTGGCGTGTCATCGAAGGCAGGAAGGTGACGGAGCATGGCGCAGGACGGCTCGTCGCTTTCACGACTCCCCCCCTGATCGGCTCTGAAGGGCGGGAGGGAGCGTTGGGGGCGGCGGGTTGCACCGGATAGCTCCACGGCATCCAATGTGTTGCCTTGTAAATGGACGACCAGCACCCGTATTTGCCGAAATGGTAACGCTCCTCTATTGAGTGCCATGCGAACATGCTCCCTGCTTCGGGTTTCATGTCATCGGCATAGTCTAGAAAGAACAGAGCCTTCATGTTTTGAGGGGTGTCTTTGTCCACAAGCCTCCACCCCTCCGGTTGAGCGCGGGCGAGGGCTAGGGCGAGAGCGTCGTAAACCGACCCGCACAAGCTATCGTGGAAACCGGGCGGCACTTCGTCGTATAAGTCCTCGACGGCGATCACGACGACCTCCGTGGCATGATCCAGCAGTGCGGTCATTGGTCTCTCCGATAGGTGACGCCCTGGTAAGTAAATTCTGCCGGGCGACGGTCGCCAACGTATTGCTCCGTCCAATCATAGGGCTCCACAGGGGTCATCCCTTCCGCTAAACAGAGAACCCTGTAGGTGGCGTAGTCTGCCTGGGCTGCACGGATTTCCAATCGTCGAGCATCACGCGAGAGTTCTGCCTGACCTTCCGGCACGCGACACAGATCACAAAGGCGATAGAAGAAAAGCGCATCGGAAAACCATCGCGCTGCCAAATCTGGCCGAACCACTGGAAGGGGAGTGGGGTTTCTCTTCATCCTTTCCACCCTTTTCACCCTTTTCCCCTGTACGCGATCAAGGCGGCGTAAGCATTCCGCATCGCTTCGTCGCCGGTCGTCGGCTTGGGGTTGATCCAAAAGGCGTTGCTCATAATGCGAACCTCCTCCTCGCTCAATCCCGGTGGATCAGGCGGTGTGGCGAGGGCTAGCCATCCGTGTTCGCGGGGCCATGCGTTGCCAAGCGTGCTCTCGAACGCGAACAGCGCGGGCTCCATGCGACGAACCGCCATCATGACGCCATCGGCTTGGTCTTTAGATATGAACCGCAGGGCCTTGTCGTGGTCATTTGTCCACCGGAAAGCGGGGTAATGGCCTATGGTGATCGTTTCGAGATATTGAGCGCCGGGGGCCTCGATCAGCCAAGCAAAGTCTGTCATGGTTTCACCTTCACGATGTTTTCAGCCACCAACGCTGCAAGCACTGATCGCGCACCGTCGCGGTAGTTCCAGTCCATATCCATACTGTCGCCAATCGCGTCCGCGATCGTGTCAAGCAACTCCTCGCGGTCGTGTTCGGCTGGACCGGAGCGGGCTAGGGCGGCTTCTAGGGCGGCGCGGGCTTCGTCTTTCCAGTCCGACCATTCGCCTTCGAGATACTTGCGGTCCTTCTCGCGGGACAGGTCGAGCCCGTCGCGACTGATGCAGAGCGCCCTCGCCACCGCCTCCACCAGTTTGTCCGTGACGATCAGGGGAGGGCGCACTTCGCAGTCGGCGTCGTCAGGGTCAGAGGCGGTCTTGCGGTCAAGCCATTCTTGACCGACAAGCATCGTCACTCCATCGTCCTGTGCGCGGCTGCGGTAGGCGTCCAAAGCGGCGTCGATCTCTTTGAGGTCGCGTCTGGCCTTGGCGGACTCCGAACACGTCACAACCCATCCGCGCGCATGTTTCAGCGCCTCCACCAGCTTGTCCGTGGGGTTTGTGGGGGAGGTCATGGCTTCCACGTTAGCGCCTTCACCGCCCACATCTGGGCGCCTTGAAGTTCGGTAATGGCGATGGACGCGAGCCGCTTCGCCTCCGGCGAGGTTGTCGGCAGATTGCGGAAGGTGTCCATCTGATCGATGGCCGCAGCGTGGGTTAGCTTGCACTCGTTCACGGCGGCATCAGCCGACGGATTGAATGTAAGGCCCACGGCCTTTTGTCCGAAAGTCAGGGTTTCGCCTGTAGTGGTCATTATGCTGTTCCTTCTGGTGAAAGTCTGGCTTCGATGCGCGCTAGAACGTCTTTCAGCATCACCCGCACATCTAGTTTGTCGGCGTTGCTGATGTAGTTGAAACGACCCTCGGATTCATCAAGGTTGAACACGGTCAGGAAGAAGCCGACGCGCTTCTTGTCGGCGGGGCAGTCCTTGCCGTTGAAGATTTCGTCCAGACCGTGCGCCAGGCTGTTCATCAGCGCGTGATGCTCGGCAGAGATCGGCCCATGATCGGCGTGGTGCTTTTCAGCCATCACCCCACCTCTTCCGCATGGCGTTGAGGGTTGGCCATTGGTGGCGTTTCGGGCCTGGGTTCCGGCTTGCACTCGTAGCGGTCAAGGACGTAGGGACAGTCCATGCCGTGCGGGCAAACTGCGTCGCGCTCTGGGCAGACTCGGATCATTCTCCCTCTCCCTCTCTTGCGGTGCGGGCGGTTTGGTAGGCTGTCCATGCTTTGTCGCGTGCCGCCTTATTCGCATGGCCCGCGCTCAACGGGCTGGGGTCCCGCTAATAAGCCTCCGCCGCCTCGATCCACGCCTCCCGCAACCGATCCACTTCCTCTTGTGTCATCTTGGGAGGTTCGGGCGGTAGGAAGTGGGCGCGTAGGCCAGCCACGATCCAGTTTTTGGTCATGGTCGGCACGTTTCCACGCGTTCCGACGTGCTTGCACACCGCCTCCACCGTCGCGATGTGATGGCCAGCGGGCGTGAAGTCGGGGGATGGGGTCTCGGACGTGGCTGCTTGTGACCCGCCATCGTTTAAGCCAGCGTGAGGCGCACCTATCTGGCTCCGAGTTTCAGTCTCCCCTCCCGCTGCATCACGGGCGGCGCGGAGGTTGCTGATGATGGCCTCTTTCGTCGTTTGGCCGTAGCCGAATTTCGGCGTTCCCTCGGCCTGTTTGATCGCTTCCTCCCAAACCTCCCGCCTCGCAGCATCGAGATCGGTGGCGGGGACGTAGCGGATGGCGTTGGGGAAGCGATACCTATATGTTTGATGCCAGAGAAGGCCGCTGGACCTCTCCATCCACACTTCCTTCGGGTGATCGGTCATGCCGTTGGCTCCAGGTCTGCGTCAGACAGGGTGCACATGCGCTTGACCAGATCGACCGCAGAGGCCTGCAGGGCGGTCGTGGTCGGTTTGAGTGCGTCCCGTGCGGCGGCCCGTGCGACGACCCGTGCGGCGGCCCGTGCGGCGTCCCATGCGACGTCCCCTGCGACGTCGCATGCGACGTCCCCTGCGGCGGCCCGTGCGGCGTCCCATGCGACGTCCCCTGCGGCGGCCCGTGCGGCGTCCCGTGCGACGTCCCCTGCGGCGGCCCATGCGGCGGCCCATGCGGCGTCCCATGCGACGTCCCCTGCGACGACCCGTGCGGCGGCCAATGCGGCGGCCCATGCGGCGTCCCGTGCGACGTCCCGTGCGGCGTCCCCTGCGGCGGCCCATGCGGCGGCCCATGCGGCGTCCCATGCGACGTCCCCTGCGACGACCCGTGCGGCGGCCAATGCGGCGGCCCATGCGGCGTCCCGTGCGGCGACCCCTGCGACGACCCGTGCGGCGGCCCATGCGGCGTCCCATGCGGCGTCCCATGCGACGTCCCCTGCGACGTCCCCTGCGGCGGCCCGTGCGGCGTCCCATGCGACGTCCCCTGCGGCGGCCCGTGCGGCGTCCCATGCGACGTCCCCTGCGACGTCGCATGCGACGTCCCCTGCGACGTCCCCTGCGACGACCCGTGCGGCGGCCAATGCGGCGGCCCATGCGGCGTCCCGTGCGACGTCCCCTGCGACGTCCCCTGCGACGTCCCCTGCGGCGACCCCTGCGGCGGCCGAATCTTTGCGGATGGCCTGTAGTGTCGGCATGAGCGACGGGACTTTGGCGAAGTCGGTGATCTCGGGGAAAGCCTCAAGCGTCTCGGCTTGTTTCGTCAGTCCGGCGAGCCTAAGCCATGCGGGCGTCTGAACGCGGATAAACCAGTCTGCGGCCATGTTCGCCCGTCGCGCCTCAAGGGCTTTGCTTCCGCGTGTTCCGACGACGAGGGGGATCAGCGGCTTGAGAAGTTCGGTGCGCTCGTCGTCGGGGAGCGCATCGTTCCAACTCACCAGAAACTCCGTGATCACCGGACAGGCGCAGGCGGGATGATCCGACCATATCTCGCCCGCAACATAGGCGACGGCTTCCATGACGCAGGCGCCATCCGTAATCCCACGATGGCCTCCTGATTTCAGGGTTTTGATCCGCGCGAGGCGCTTGGGATCAATCGTCAGGGTCTCGGTCATGGGATCTCCGGGTCTGGTGGGGTGTTGGGGGCGTTTTCGTTGGCGAGGTCCAGCAGCACATCCGCATGGCATTCGGCAAGCCGAAATAGCAACCGCCCGTCTCTACGTAGAGCGCCGCGATCATGGCGATTCCTCGGCTGGCGGCGTCCAGCCCGTATCGATCAGCGCGGCTTCAAAGGCCGAACAATGTTGGAACAATGACCCATCTCGGCAGGCGCAGAACGCCGCATAGAGCGCGGCTCCTGGGATGCTACGGCTAACCGCGCTCGGCTCGTTGCCGCTGACAGACGGCGGGGCGAATAGGTCGGGGGCCATCACAAATCCTCCGTCACATCCCGCACACACTCATCGCAAAGAGCGCAGAGGTCATGGGGTTTGGCAGGAGAGCCACAGCGTTCGCATCGCGCGCCCAATCTGAACCGTTCCAGGGCCTCCCACCCGTCCACGGCGATCCGCATCCACGCCGACTTGTCCGTCGAGCGCATGGAGTCGAACTCGGGAACCATGCCGCGAACCAGGGCAAGCTGTTCACCTTGGGATAGGGCGATCATCACAACCTCAGCAACAAAGCAAGGATGAATGGGAGCAGGCCCAGGGCCAGTCCTCCGACGAAAGCGGCCCACTGACGGCGGCCTTGTGGAACGGCCCAGACGTTCACATTCCCTTTAGATAAGGGAATGTGGCGGTCGGCGGTGGCCCTTGCGCGGTTGCCGCCGTGGTCAAAAGGTGACTGGGTCATTGCGCTGCCATCCACAGACGTTGGCAAAGGTTGAGGGCCAGGCGGACGAGGCCGATGGCCAGGAGGAAGGCGTAGTAGGTGATCTTCAGGAAGACCACCACGAAGGCCAGAAGGATGATGACCCAAAAGAATGCCATCACAGGTAAATAACGTCTGGCGCCACAACCGGCGCGTGGATGGGGGCGACGGACCAGATCTCTTCGATCGGCATGTCGCGGTTTGCGGACCAGTCCTTGAGTTCGCCCTTTGAAAAGGCGGCCACGTGAGTCGGGGCGAACACCAATGCATCTGGGTGATCTTCCCATGCGATGGGGTCCGTGATCACTGAACTCATCTTCGGTGACCTTAGGCCAAGGGCAGCGCTGACTGCGCCGCCCTTCCAAACGTGGGTGACGCGGTAGCCAAGGGCGGCCAGGGCTGTCCGGGTCTCGGACGGCTTGGTTCCCTCCCGCATCCGGCGACCGGCCTTGGCCAGAGCGTCGTGGCAGGTTTCGTAGCTGAACCCGGTCACGTTGGCCAGAGCCGTCACGGCGCAGTCGTCTGTTTCGACGTCCCGGAGCATCAGCCGATCCTCCGGACGGACGCCGAATTCTCGGCCACTTGCTTGTTCAGGGAGA
>Ga0302196_10000614_pt1 | contig 34328 bp, 31 predicted proteins | sample II_Bog_N1_3_FD_198794 | JGI IMG/M metagenome (GOLD analysis project Ga0302196, IMG submission 198794) | Peat permafrost microbial communities from Stordalen Mire near Abisko, Sweden - II_Bog_N1_3 | ecosystem: Environmental > Terrestrial > Soil > Wetlands > Peat | place: Sweden: Abisko...
CGGCGGCGGCGTATTTTGCGTCGAGGGCGGCGCGCGCGTCGCCATGGCGGACGGCAGCACGCGGGCGCTGCGCGACGTGCACGCGGGCGACCGCGTGCGCGGCGTCGACCTGGACGCGTACAGGCGGTCGCTACGCAGCGGCGCGGGCGACCGCGCCGCCGCGATCGCAGCCGCGGCCACGACGTCGACCGTGTGCATCCGCGCAAAGTCCAGCACGCCGACGGCGGCGCCGCACAGGTACCTGCAGCCGTGGACGCTCCCCGCGGGAGCCTGCGGCGCCGACGCGGACACCGTCTTTGCGAGCGTGCACGGCATCGTGCCGCCGCTGCCCCAGGCGCTCGCCGCGGGCGCGACGGTGCCCACGCACGCGGTCCTCGACTGCGTGCGAAACGTGCGCGGCGCGCGGTCGCCGACGGACGCGGAGCGCGCGCGCGTCGAGGTCAACGGCGAGCTGGTGTACTACACGCTGCAGCTGGACGAGGACGCGCACGCCATGATTGTGAATGGCATTCCGTGCGAATCGCTACGGGGGCACAGCCGTGACGACGGCCGCGAGCATTCTTGATGCCTCGGAGTTCTTGAACCTCGTTCGCGTGTCGACACGTAATGCCATGCACGTGTGAATGAGCGCGCGTGCGCGCATTCTCCACCCGCCAAGGGACACAAATCAACATGCAACTGCACGCAGCGGCGTCCGCGCACGCGCACACGCACACGCACGCGCACACGCACACGCACACGCACACGCATACGCACGCACCTGCGGGCACCCTCGGCACCCCCCTCCGTGTCACAATCACATTCACCGCGCCCAGCGGTGCCGCCGCGCTGGACGCGGCATCCAAGGTCGCTGCAATGTGCGCGCGCCTCGTCGCGACGTCCTCCTGCACGTCCATTCACGTCCGCGGCGGCGGCGTGGACGCGTTTCACTTGCGCGCGCCGCTCTCAAAGTCCTGAAAGTAGGTGTAGTTCCCGCCCGCGTTGCCCAGCAGCGGCGCCGTGGCGCCGTACGCGCCCTCGTCGGCGTATGTAGACGGCGCGCCGCCCGCGGGCGCGACGTAGTGCACCGCCTGCGCCGCGAGTGCGTGCGTCGCGGGCGGCGCGCCGCGGGCGACCTGCTGCCACTGCGGCGGCGGCTGCGCCACGTCGCTGTTGCTGGGGTAGCCGCTCGACGTGGCGTACGCGCGCGGGAAGGCCTGCTGCTGCTGAGTGGGCGGCGGCGGCGTACACGGGGGCGCATTCGCGACGGGCGCATTCGCGACATTCGCAACGGGCGCGGCACCCCCGCCACCGCTGGCGCCGCCATCCCCGCTCCCCGTCAAGGCGGCGAGCATTGCGTGCAGCGAGCCCAGCTGCGCGTGCAACGCGTCCTTGTACACCGCCATTTGCACGCCCACCAGCTGCGACGCGTGCAGTGAAATGAGCGTGTCGCGCGCATTCTCGCTCGCGCATCCCGCGCACTCCTCGACGAACCACGACAGCACCGCGTGCCCCAGGGCGATGAGGAGGAAGGCTTGCAGCGGCGCGCCCGTCGCTACGGTGCCGTCGACCGTGGGCAGCATGAGGAGCGCGTTGCTCGTCACGGCGCTGAGGAGGAGGAGGAAGGAGGCGAGCTCGGCGCGCCACGCGTTCCACGTGATGCGCGCGAGGTGGGCGGACGCGTTGGACGGCGCGCCGCCAAAGTTGCCCAGCAGCAGCAGCGCGCTGATGATGGCGGCGACCCACGCGCCGATGGTGCCGTAACACGCGAGCGTCGCGCTGGCCGTGTCCACGGCGGTGCCGATGGTGACGACAATGACAATGTGTGCGAGCAGCTGGAGCGCCGCCCAGAACTCGGCGGCGCGGGGCATCTTGGGTGCGACAAGGTCGGTGTCCATGGTAGTTGTAATTTGTTTGGGGTGGGGGTGGGGGCGCCCGCCACCCGTGGCTGGCACACGCGCACACAACCAAAATGGCGCTGCCCCATCTCACTGCCCACAGGGAGGCGGCACTGAGCGCGCTGGCGACGGCGTGCGTCTCGCCCAACCAGATGACGTCCACGGAGTACATGTCCATCGCGCGCGTCATTGCGGCGCGGGCGCCGTGCGCGGTGCTCGTGTACGGCGTCGGCAACGACTCGCGGCTGTGGCTCGCCGCGAACGCGACGGAGGGGGATGGCGGCGCCGCGGGCGTCACCGTGTTCCACGAGGACGTCGCGTCGTGGGCGGCCCAAATCAGCGCGGCGTACCCCGCCATGCGCATCGTGCAGCGCACGTACGGGACGACGGTAGACGGCTCGACGGCGGCGCTCGCGTCGGGGGCGCGCCTCGCGCTGCCGCCGCCCGCGCCTCCGTCTCCCTACACGACGTGGGACGTCATCATCATCGACGGCCCGCGCGGCTACCTGGGTACGCAGCCAGGGCGGGAGGTGCCGCACGCGGAAGCGGCTGCCGCCGTCGAGGCTGCGAAGGGGAGCGCCAAGCGCGTAGACGTGTTTGTGCACGACGCGGACCGCGCGCTGGAGCACGCGTCCATGCACGCCTACCTCGGTGAGCGTGGCGGCGTGCTGGCCACGTACGAACGCTCGGCGCACTGGTGCTTTCCAGTGGAAAGTACGACAAGTACGAGCACGACCACAAGTACGAGCACGAGCACGAGCACGTCTGGTTGAAGCGGAGAGACGCAGTGCGGAGAGACGCAGTGCGGAGCAACATCACTTCAACGACACGACCAAATTCATGAATTGCATTTTGCACGACAACACGCGCTCATACCACACACACGAGGAAATTCTGTTCGACTGTACTCCCGCTGACAGCGCAGACATGGAAGGCGCGCAGATTGCGATGGCGCATCACGGTGATGTCGCGGCTGACGCCCGCGCGCTCACGCACACGCCCACGCAAGAGCACGCGCAAGCGCACATGAATAAGCGGTCGCACCACAAGGCGCCCACAGCACCGATGCGCGCGTCGGGCTACAAGGTCTACGGACTCCGCGTCGCCCAAGCGTGCAACTCGTGCCGCGACACGCATCGCGAGTGCGACGGCGAGTCAAGCTGCATGAGCTGCCGCTCCAAGGGCACGCCCTGCATGTACGGCGTGCGCACTCACCGCAAGCCGCTCTCGCTCGCGGCGCGCCGCGCGCACGCCGAGGAGGCGTCCAGCATCAAGATCGCGCAGCTGGAGCGCGAGCTGGCGGCGGCGCGCGCAACGGCGGCCGAGCTGACGCGCGATTTCTCGAACGCCCTCGGCGGCGTCGTCAACCTCAAGCAGAGCATCCTCAGTCTGAGGCAGGAGCGCGACGCCGCGCGCGCCGAGAATGCCGCGCTGTACGAGCAGCTGCGCATCGCGCGCGCACCGATCGTGGAGTGCGACGTGGACTGGGCGCGCGTGCGCGCGCCGTCGCCACTGCCCGCCGAGCTGCTGGGCGGCGGCGCCGACTGGTTCGCGCCGAGCGTGCCCGACGCCCAAGTCGCCATGACGGTCGCCGCCGAGGCGTGGTGCAACCACTTTCTCAAGTGAGCGCGCCCCCTGCGCGCCCCGATGATGGGGGTTGATGGGAGTGATATTGAAGGGATCGAAAGAGTCACGTTTCAATCGGTCCACTATGTCACGGACGCCAATATGTCTTGCGGCACGTTGGGAGCCAGCCAACGAAGCGCTTCCTTATTCGCGATAGCGCGGTTGTATACCTTCGAGAAGTCGCCGCGGTCTCCGCGTCCCATGTTCAGTTGGACTGTCAGCGCGCTGTGGAGGCTCCGCCACGCGCTTGCCGCGCGCAGGTGCTCACCCTGCGAGCAGGTAAGAAATGCTCCACTCCCGCGCGGCCAGCTCGTGCATCCGCGCGTGCCGTTCGCAGTGTCATGAGGCGCTCAATCACCGCCTCGGTCCCCTCGCTCCATGGAATTGCGCTATCACCGCGATCCATGATTGGCTCGGTCTGGATGGCAATCGATACGAAATCAGAGCACGGCGCTGGGTCCGCCATGCTTCAAGCAGACCTCGTTTGTGTCGCTGGCTACCCGTGTCGGGGCACACTCATGCCACAGGCTACCGCGGCTCGGCGCTGTTACGCCTTCGTGGCGGCTGGTGGCGGCGGCCTGATGAACAGCGCCTCGGCGGCGCCCAAGTCCTTGCGCGTGATGAGCGCGACGCGGCGCATGCCCGCACCCTCGACCCACGCCGTCACCTCGTCCGTGCGCGGCGTGCCGCCGTACCGCGCCTTGTCCGCCCCGCTCGGCGGAAGGTACGTCGTCATGTACAGGAAGTTGACCTTGCCCAGCGCGCCGCTCGCCGCCGCGGCGTGCAGCCACGCGAGCTCGCCGCCCTTCATGTCATTCAGAAAAAGGAGCGTGCTCGCTGCGGCGGGCAGCGCCGCCACGGCCTCGCGCGCGTCGTGCGCCACGTGCGGCAGGCCGAGCGCGAGCAGCTCGGCGCGCGCCGCCGCGTCACGGGGCACGAAGACCATGTTCTCGGGCGTCACGTCCGTGTACAGCACGAGCTTCCCCAGCTGCGCCGCCGAGCCGTCGTCGCCGCCGTCCACGACGTGCGTGATGGGCGGCGGCGTCTCGTGGAACGCGAGGACGCCGCCTGCGTTCGAGTAGTCGCGCAGCAGCTTCTTGGGGTCGGAGGCGAACCACAGCGGCATCGCGACGGGTTTTTGTAGTGCCCCACCGATCGGCCCGCGTCACGGACGTGCGTGCGTTCCTCCGTCATGCCAGCGCCGCACGCTCGGCCTGCGTCGAAATGACCTCGTGATTGCAGCGCTACACGTCGATGCATACTGCCTCCGTGGAGTCGCGCGGCGTGGCGGTACACGTGATGCCCACCCCAGGGCCAGACGGCAGCTCCACCTCGATGATCACGGCGTCATCCGTAGCGGCGGCAATGTGAAAGCCACGATACCGCAGGACTTGCGCGACACGGATGCCGTCACTGACGTACGCTCCCGCGCGAATTCGGCGGCCCTCGCATGAGTCGGCGCCGACGTAGCAGGTGCGCGGAAAGACGAGCAGCACGCGGCGCAGCAGCGCCAGCAGCATGAGAAACACGTCTTGCTGCAGCTCTTCCGCGTGCGCGTCGAATGCGGCGTCCGCCAGCGTCCTCTGAATGCCCCAGTGCGTCGCAGTCCACAGCGCTGCCACGTCCCGCGCCGTCGCGAGCGCGGGATCCAGCGTCGTCACGCTGCCCGAGACGCCACCCGACGCACCGCGCGGCGTGCCGAGTACGCCATCGACAATGTAGAACCCGCGGTGCAGCAGGGCGTCCACGGGCGCGCCGTCGCGCAGCGTCATGCGCGGCGGATCGCTGATGAACCGTGCGCCGAGGGCGCGGTGGAGCATGCCATGCACGACGGCATCCGCAGCCACGTCGTCCGCGCGCGGGGCGGTCGCGCGACTGGAGGGCACGTAGCCGCGACACGCGCCCTCAATGCCGCGCGCGAGGGATACGACGTCCCCCGCGCACAGCGACATGACGTCCTTTTCGCGTAGCAGTTCGAGCAGTAGATGCGGTGGCGGCGTCGCGCGTGGGATTGACTCCATACGTCGAATTTGACTGCTGGTGGACGCCCACAACCCGTCACATTGAAACTTGGCCGCACTTGGGCTCTACGGGCGTTCATGCCACAGCGACGCGGTACTCGCGGGACGTAGAGGCTATTGCTGCACGGCGTACTGGGGCGCAGCGTACTGGGGCGCAGCAATCTGGGGCGCAGCGTACTGGGGGGCGGCGTACTGGGGCGCGGCATACTGGGGCGCGGCGTACTGGGGGGCGGCGTACGCGCCGCCATTCCCGCCGCCGCCGCCGCCGTTGCCGCCGCCCGCGCTGGGCTTCTGGTAGCACGCGTTCGGTTCGTGCGCAATGTACTTCTTGAACCCGAACCACAGCACAAACTCCTCCGAAAAAAGGAGCGCCCAGAGAATAGACCACGGGCCGTGTTTGGGGCATTTGAGCGCGATCGCGACGGCGCCAATGAGGAAGAGGAGCGTCAGGTTGCCCCAGAACAGGTCGCCCACGGCGCCCGTGATGTCCGACGCTACGTCCCTGTTCGCGGCGTCGCTGGAGGCAGGACGTGCCGCTGCGCCATTGTTGTGGGCGTCAAGCGCCTGCTTCGCCCAAAGGAGAGCAAGAATCATGGCGAGTGCGTGCTCTTTGTTTTCAGGCGCGCCCGCTGGCGGCTTCCTCGGTTGTTGGTTTCCACCCCCCACCCGCCACCAAGGACCCGACGCGTCGTGCAGTCTCGACACACCGCGAGCGTCTCTTGCACGTTCCGTCTCACGCGCCGCGTCACCTACATAGAGAGGCCGTTTCAAGACTGCTCCCGCCTGTCGAACAAGTGGGGCACCTCGTGCCGCGGCAGGACGCCGACGCGCAGCCCGCGTGCCGCCGCCGCCAGAAAGTACCCCACGTCCTCACCCACGAAGCTCCACGCGCCGTCGCGCACGCCGACGACGGCGCACGGCACCTCCAGCGCGCGGGCGCCCCGCAGCAGCGTGCAGCCAAAGCCGAGCGCGTGCACGCGCGCGACGCCACCCGCGCCGTCGTCCCCGTCCACATCGCCGTCGCCTCCGCACTCGAGCTTGGTGCCGTCCACCACACGCAGGCGCGAGGGCGCGGCATTCAGGACGCCCGCGCCCTCGTCGGCGTGCGCGCTGCGCGTGGGGCACGGCGGCTGCGCCTCGCGGTGCAGCACGGCGACGGCGGGGAAGCCGCACCACCGTACGCGGTACGGCGCCCCCACCGCGTCCCAGCCGCCGTGCGCCGAGGAGGCGCGCCACAGCTCCGCCAGCGTGTCGGCGCGCGGCACGACGTCGCTGTCGATGAACCACACGGCGTCGTAGCCGCCGTTGCGCGCGGTGCGCAGCGCGAGACCGCGCGCGGCGGCGATGCGCTCGAACGCGTGCCTCCCGCGCTCGATGTCGTAGTGCGGGACGCAGTGGACGAGCGCGTGCGGCGCGTGCGCAGCCCACGCGGCTCGCGTGGCGCCGTCCGACGCGCGGGTAATGACGAGGATGTCGGTCTCGAGCGCGGGGGCGCACGCTGCGCACGAGGTGAGCACGGCGTCAATGACGCGCGGCAGGACGTCCGCGTCGCGGTCAATGCCCAAGCACGCAATCAAGCAGCGCGGGGGGCGCGCCGCACCCGCCGCCATTTGTCCATTCCCCCCTACAAAGTCTCGGACACGGCGGTGGCGATGCCCATGGCCACGTGCGCCTCGTGCATGAGCGCACCACGGCGTCCTCGTGGGACTCGTCACCGTGAGGCTCGTCGACGCCGTGTGGAGGGGCGCGCAGTCGCTGCGGCGGCACGACGCGCGGGAGGTCGCATCACCACCGACATGGTCGTCCTCGCGCCCCGCCTCCGTCACGGTCTGATGCACGGCCGCCGTGGCCTCCTCCGCCTTGCGCGCCCCTTGGAGCGCCTTGGCGACGGCGGGAAGCGCCCGCGCAGTGTGGCGCGCGTGGATCCTGGCACTCGAAGCACAAGGCTTCAACGGCTACTACTCGTCGCCATCGCTCTCGTCGTCCGAATCCTCCTCGTCGTCGTCGTCGTCGTCGTCGTCGTCGTCGTCGTCGTCGTCGTCAAGGACAGGCGGCGCCCACGCTCCGCGCACGTGGCGCCGCGCGCTGGCGGCGTGCGACATGCGCAGCGACGCACTGCGCGCGCGGGCGTCGCGCGCACTCAATGGCGCTGGCGCCACGGGCACGGGCGCTGGCGCCGAGGCCGCCGCGTGAGCAAGAGGCGCGGACCGTGCAGAGCGCGCGGCCCGCGCCGCGGCCGCCATTTCGTGCCGCGCCTGCGCGAGGCGGTGCGTGTAGCGCAGTTCGGAGCCGAACTTGGCGGTGGCTTCCAGCGCCAGCGGCGCGCGCGACCCGCTCATGACGCCGAGCGCCGCGACGGCGTCCACGCCGAGGGGCGTGCCGCTGCCAGGCGTGACCCGCAGTCCGCGCGCCTCCAGCGCGGTGGCGTAGGCGGGGGTCGTCGCCAGGGCCGCGCGCAGGGCGTCGCGCGCGCCGCGCAGCGCCGCCGCCAGGAACGACTCGCCGCCGCTCTGCGCCGCGGCGTCGCGCCACAGCGGGTGCGCCGCGCCCGACGCGGACGACGAGCACCGCGCAACGAGCGTGCCGTCGACGGTGGGCGCGATCAGGCGCCAGCCCGCCGCCTCCGCCTCCAGCGTCACGATCGCGTCGCCCTCGCCCTCCGCGAGGTTCGCGAGTGACGGCGGCAGCGCGATGGGCGCCGTGTGCGGCGGCGCGGCGCCGCCGTGCACCCACGCGCCCGAGGGCGCAAACGACGCCGCGTTGAGCGACCACCACGCCGAGGGCGGCGCGGCGCCGTGCGAGGGCGCGGCGAACGCGAGCCCCTCCAGCCGCGGCATGCCGCTGCCGCCGTCCACGAAGCCCGTCATGCGCAGGAAGCCGCCCCACGGCCACCGCGCGCCCGACGGCGTCGGCGGCAGGATGAGCATCAGGGGCGGCGGCGCCTCGGGCGGCGCGTCGGGCGGCAGCACGAGGCGCGCCTGCGCGCGCAGGTCCGCGACGAGGCGCTCGTCCCACCGCTCGCCCACGACGGCGTCGGGCGGCAGCGTCAGCACGTAGCTCTCGCTGCGCCAGCAGCGCGCAAAGAGCGCGCGCTGCGCGGCGTACGGCCCGCCCTCGCACACGTCGCCCGCGAGCACGCTGACGTTGGTGGACGCGAGCTTGGGTCGGCCGTTCGCGCGCCGCCGCGCCGCCGCGGTGTACGCCTCCACGGTGGGCGACGCGAGTGGGTGTGGCGCGGGCGTCCCGCTCGCCGCGCCGCTGGGGCTCGAGTACGGCTCGTACAGCGCGACGTGCACGCGGTACGGGCACGCGGCGCCGTCAAACAGCGACGCGAGCGTCGCGGCGGTCGTGTGCGGGCGGCCGTCGCCCACGATGGCCACAAAGATCGTGTCGGACTCGGACGCGGCGCACGCGGTGTGGAGCTCGCGCGCGACGGTGCGCGACCGCGCGCCGTCCCACAGCACCGCCACGATGATGAACAGGAGCAGCGCGCCAGCAACCACCAGCCACTTGGGCGCGCCCAGTATGGTGTCTCGGGGCGGCGGCGGCGCCAGCGGAGGGGCGACCGCGGACGCGTCGCCCGACGCAGACGGGGCCTCCCCCGCCGCCGTGTTGGCGAACGGCCCCGTCGCCACGGACGCCGCCATGACGGTCTCTTTTGTGTGTGCGGGGTCATTGGGTGCGGACATGTTTGAATTCTTGAGATGTGTCAGTGAATCGCCGACAATCCCGACAAGACGCGCGGCTGCAATGGACGGCCACGTGGCGATTCTCATGGCGTTCCCACGCCTCGACTCGAAGCAGGACGTGGCGCGCCTGTTGGACGCACTGTGCGCCACGCACGTTTGGGCCAAGGCGCGCCTCGGGAAAACGGAGCTCGTTGTTGCCGCGCCCGCACCGATTGTCGCCCGCGTGGCGTCGTTCGCCGACACGTTGCCGCGGGCGCTCGACGTGGCGCGCCCGCCCGTGCTGGTGCTCCATTCGTTGCCGCTCGAGTCCGTGCCTCCCCATTCCGTGCCGCGCCAGCATCAATGGAACTCGCACGCGGTGACGCACAGGCGCGAGTATCTCGGCGACCTAGCCCGCGCCGCGTCGCCCGATGCCCTTGCTCTGTGGCTGGACGCCTATGACGTGGAGCTATGCCCGATCCCCGCGACGTTGCACGCGGCATGCGACTTTGATGACGCCGTGTTTGCAGTGTGGGACGCCCTCCAGGCCGCGCGCGCCGCGCGGGCGGACGCCGAGGCAGACGCGGCCGCGGCGCGTGCCGCAGCGAGGGCAGCCCTGGAGGCTGAGCTGCTGAACTACGCAGACGACGACGGCGGTGTCGACGGAGGCGACGGCAGCGACGCCCTGGACGCCGTGCAGCGCCGCGTGCTGCGGCGCGAAGCGACGCGCGCCGCGGTCCGCCTGCGGCTCGCGACGCGCCTCGTGCGCCTACGCCGCGGCGACGCGGGGGCCGAGACTGCGACGATGGACGCGCTGCTCGACCTCTTGCGCCACGCCGCCACGGCGGGGATGGCGGGGCGCACGGACCGTCACGTGTGCGCCGCGGCGGGACGTGTGTGCGACCTGCACACTCCCGCGAACGGAATCGCAAACGGAACGTGACGTTCAATGGTTGCACGAGCGCCCGAAATGCATGCCCTACCACTCGTGCGGCGCCGCGCGGCGCGATGCGGCAATCGCGGCCCACGCGTCCGCGCGCGCGCGGGCAATCGACGCGGCCTGCCTGCGAAAGTAGTCTGAACCAGGCTCCACCGCGCCCTCCTCGACGAGCTGCGCCACGAGGTTCTTGTGCGCATTCACGCGTTCGCACGTGCGGGCCACGCGCGCCGTCTCGATGGACAGCTTCGCCGCGGCGGCGGCGGCGGCGACGACCGCGCTGCGCGTCGCGCGCACGTCGGGCGTCTCCACGTCAGCGGCGGCCCGCATCGCCTCCTCCAGCGCGTCCTCGGCGCGGCGCAGCGCGGCGCAGAGCGGCGGCAGGGGCAGCGGCACGTGCGAGGGTGGGAGCGGCGGCACGCGCGCCACGGTCTCGCGCTTGTTGCTCGCAGCGGCCTCGCGCGTCCCGCGCAGCGTCCTTGTCGCGGTCAGCGCCTTTGGTGCCGTCAGCGCCCGCGCCGCCGACGCGGACGCCGACCGCGCGCTCCGTCCACCCACCGAACGGGCCGCCGCGCTCCCGCGACTCGCGCGACTCCCACGGCTCGCCGCTCGGCGGCGCAGCGATCGGCGGCCATGCGACGACGCAGACGAGGACGCGTGGCTCTCGCTGTCGCTGTCGCTCCCGCTGTAGCTGTAGCTGTCGTCGCTTGCGCTGCCGCGATCGTCGCCGTCACGCGGCTGCTCGCTGCGACGACTGCGACCGCTGCGCGCGCTGCCGCTGCTCGCGCGCTGGACGGGTGCACGCTGCGTCAGCGCGGCTGCGTGCGCTGGCGCGGGCACTGCTGGCGCGGGCGGAGGGACGTGGGCCTTGACGGCCGCGCGCGGCGGCAGCGGCGCCGCTGCAACGGGCCTGGGTAGTGTGGTTGCGGGCGGCAGTGCCGTCGTCGCGCTTGGCAGCACGGCTGGTGGCGGAGATGCCTGTGCGGGCGGCGGCGGCGGCGCGGCGTCACCAGACGGGGCGGCGGGCGACGCGGACGCGTCGGCGGGCGGGGCGGGAGGCGGCAACGACAGCGCGACGGCGACGGGGAAGGGCGGTGGACGGTCCACACACGCCGCCGCAGCGCCGACCGCCGCGGCTTCGCGCACGCCGAGCGACGCGGACGCAGGCGCCGTCGTGCTGCGGCGGCTTCCAGCGGAGCGGGACCGCTGCGCCGTCTCCATTTGGTACGGGCGACGCGTGGCGACGCGTGTTGCGTGCCGCCTTCATGCCACTGCACCCAGCCGTCACGGGGTGGCTGTGGACGACGCGGAGGGCGCGGCGTCTGTCAACGCCCACTGCACGCGCCGCCGCGCCGCGGGCTGAGGGGCCGTGGTGGGCGGGGACGCAGGGGGCGTCGTGGCATCGCCAGCGTCCCCCGCACTCGGGGCGCCCGCTGCAGCCGCCGCGAGGCCGTGCATGAAGCCGTTACGCAGCAGCTGCCGCGCGGCTGCCGCGTCCTGCTTCCCGTCCTCGGCCGCGCTGGGATTCGCGTGCCCGCCGCCACGCACCTCCGTATCTGATGCGGGGTGCGTGAGGGACTGCGCAATGTTCCACACCATCGCCGCCATCACGAGTGCGAGGATGGCAACGAGGGCCGCACTGAGCGCATACGCGCGACGCGGCGGCGCGGCGCGCGCAATCTCGCCTGGGGTGGCGCGGCGGCTGGCAGGGGACCCGCGCGCCCTGCCCAGGGACGACGCAAGCACGGCGGGCGGCGGCGCGGGCGTCGCCGTGCCAATCGCTGCGAGCAGCGACGGGGGGAGCGCGGGCGGCGGCGGCGATCCGCGCAGGCGCGCGAGGCTGGCCGAGTACGCGTCGCGTGTCGTCATGCGGATCGCGGCTGTGCGGCTGTGCGGCTGTGCGGCTGTGCGGCTGTGCGGCCGTGCATGTGCACGCGTGCTGTGGCACTTTTGGCTCCCCCCGTGCCCCGAAAGAAATGCGCCGCCCCAGCAGCATGTCGAGTTTTCGCGCCGCCTGCGTCGCCGCCGCGGTCATGGCCCTCGTACAGGGCGCGGCCACCCCCGCTCGCGCCATCGCGTTCCCCGCAGAGTTCAACGCCACCATGGCGCGCTCCACCGACGACGGCGTCGTGTTCGAGACGTGCGCCCTCAGCCTGTCCACCGCGTACAACGCGACGTTCTGCGACTACACGGGCTACGTCATCGCGCCGACCTGGGAGCTCGAGGACTTTGGCTCGGGGCGTGCGTTCATCGTGCTGCAGGTAGACAGCGGCGGCGACGTGCAGTGCTTCGAGTACCCCGTGGACTTCCCGTCGCTCGCCGCCGTGACGCCGCAGCTGGCAGCGTTTGCGTACAATGGCACCGCCGTCCTGGACGGCGGACGCTACGTCACCAAGTGGGTGCTGCGCGGCGCCAGCGGCGCCGTGTCCGAGGCGTACTACGCGGACGCGGCGCTCCTCCCCGTTGCGTGGCGGCGCGAGGCGGTCGAGTGGCGCAACTACACGGGCGTGACGCTCGTGCCCGCGGGCGCGCGGGGGTGGGCGCACACGTTCACGCCGCCCGACGTGCCGTGCCCGCCTGGGGCTGCAGGCGCGGTGTGGTCCCCGCATCGGGGGTGAAGGCGACGTGTGCACAACGCAATGCGGCCTGCGAGTAGGCGAGAGTGGGCAATGGGGCGATTGAAGGAATGTGCGTAGGGTGCCCTCGCGTCGCGGCGGTGTCGCTATACAAATGCACCCGTCGCACGCACACGCACACTACGCGCGGCTGCCGCCCCGTGCCGCCGCGCGGTTGGGCGGGGGCGCCGCGGCGGCGACGCACCCAGGCACGGTGGTGGGGGGGCACCCGCCCGCGCGACGGCACGTGCACGTCGCGCCGCCCGCGGCGGCCTCGCCGATCTACGCGCACCCCGCCGCCCCGCAGGCCGCGTCCCCGCTGGGCGGCGGCGCAACGCAGGCGGGGGCCGCGGCGTCTCCGCTGCCGCCCTCTGCGGGCGGGCCGCAAGGAAACAAGGCGCCCCCCTCCCCCGCGGTCCTCCTCGTCACGGGCGCGCTGCTCACGCTGCTGCTGATCATGCTGGCCATCCTCGGCGTGTACGCGCTGCAGCAGCGCGCGCGCTCCGCCAAGGCCCTGGCGTCCCTGCCGTCGACGCCCGCCGCGACGGGTACCTCGCCCACGGCACGCGGCGAGGCTGCGGCGCGGCCGCCGCTGCCGCCGCGCGCCTCGCCCACGGCGACGCCCGCGCCGCGGCCGACGGGCCCCGACTTCCTGGCGTACACGCGCGTGCTCACGCAGAACGTGCGCGTGCAGTCGATGCTGGCGGCGCGCGCGGCGCAGCCGCCGCCGCGGCACCCGCTCCCGCGGCCGACCGCGGCGGACGAGGGCCTGCTGCCCCTGCTCGCAGACGAGGAGGGCCTCGCCCTGCTCAACGGCGAGGAGGGGGACGCCGTGATTTACGTGGAAAACCACCACCCGTGCCCCGCGTGCATCGTCGCGTGGCCGCACGTGCGCGAGGCGGCGGCCGCGGCGGCGCGCGCGTCGGACGCGGTGCGCGGCGTGCTGTGGGCGCGCGTCGACGACTCACTGGGCCTGCGCACGGCGCTCATGGCGCAGGTCACGACGACGCCGCTCGCCATCGTCGTGCGCGCCCCCCGCGCCGTCGGCGGGGTGCTGGCGTGGTCGTACCTCGAGCTCTCGGACCTCGTCGTACCCGCGACGACGCTGCGCAAGGTGCGCGCCGCCCTCGGCTTGAGGGAGGCACCGACGCTGCCCGCTGCCGCGGCTGAGCCTGCTGCACTTGCTGCGGCCGACGCGCCCGCACACGCACCCGCACACGCCGCGGCGGACGCGCTTGTCGCGGCTCCGAGCGGGCCGCGTGACGTGCTGTCGGCCTCCGCCAATGGCAACGCTGCCGAGGTAACCCCCGCCGCACCCTCGCTGGCGGCGCCAGAGCCGCGGGAGCCTCTGCCCGCAGGGGGTCAAGATGCAGGGTCCCCGTCTCTGGATCAGACCGCGCCAGGCGTGCCGAGACGCTCGGCCACGGGTGCCCCGTCCTCGGCGACGTCGCGGCGGCGGGTGCACCGCGGTGACGCCACACCAGGCGCTGGGCGCTGAGCCGTGCACGGGATGTGGTATGCGCACGGGTTCATGAAAAGCGCATACTCTTGAACAACATCCGCATGGACAAACACTTTTGAACAACATCCGCAAGGGACGCCTTCGAGAGACAAATCGCCTGCTCCTTGATACCTCGGCATTTGCACACAACAGCGATTTCCCAGGGATGGTGTATCAAGCACTGTGGGTGTGCACACCGAGCTGGTGGTTGCACGAGGCGCTACGGCGGCTGCCGTACACGCCATCTGACCACGTGATGGCACACGTTTCCATGCTCTCTATCGCTGTCAACTTGCACGAGCGCGCGATGCAGGAAGAGTAAGGCGGCTGTAATTCAATGCGCGCGTCTCGTGCCTCGACATCAGTCCCCTCACGCCGTCGTCGCCGTAATCGTGCCCCCCACCACGGCGTACGTCATGTCGCGGCCGCGACTCGCGGACGACGCGCGCGACGACACGCTCGGACGCCTCGCGGACGGAGGTGCCTGCGGTGGCAGGGGAGTCGCGGCGATGGCCGCCGCAAGCGCGGTGATAGGCGGCGGGGCTGGCGCGGGCGCGGGCGCAGACACGGGGGCGGCCTCCTCCGTCGGGCCCCCGCGCACCTGCATGTCCTCAATCTCGGACGAGAGGCGGGTGATTGTGGCACGCGCCGCCCGCAGCCTCGCCGCGAGCGCGCGCTCCCGCTCGGTCGGCGCGGTCGGCGCGGCGGGGGCGAGCGGGGCGGACGGCGGGGCGGCCACGGACGAGGGCCGCGGAGGCGGGCGGGCGGGCGGCGCGGCGGGCGACCCCCCGAAGCTGGCGGGCGCCGACAGAAAGTCGTCGGCGCCGTCGGGTTCGTGCTGCTGCGCGCTGGGCGGGGACGCGGCCGCGGCGGCGGCCGACTCGCCCGCCGTTCGCGCGCGCTCCGCCGCGGTCGTGGCCCACAGCATCGACCCGCGCGCCAGGTCCGCGGCGGGCGGCGGCGGGCGCATGGGCTGCGGGCCCTGCGACGGCGGCACGGTCTCCCGCGCGAACGCGCGCAGGTCGTCGTTGGACGCCTGCCCCTGCTGCGGGGTGGCGGCGGTGGCGGTGGTCGCCGCGCCCGCCGCGCCCGCCGCGGCTGCGGGCGCCGCGGCCGTCCCCGACGCGTTAGCCTTGCCCGTCCAGTTGTTCAGGACCGTGCGGCCCACGGACGTGGACAGCACGCGGCCGACCGCCATCCACGGGGACTCGGAGCCGCGGCGGAACCACAGGCCGTGGATCTGGCTCAGCGGCGCGTCGAGCTGCCCGCCCTTCATGTCCTCCTCGAGGTTGGCCTGCAGGCCCACAAAGACGCGGACGCCGCGGTCCGTCGCGAGCGTCTCCACCGCGAGCGAGCCCATGAACACCATCGTCTTGACCCACTCGACCCACCGCTTGCTCGAGTCGGCGTTGCGCGCCCGCGAGTACTCGAACTGGATCTGCTCCAGCGACATGGAGTCGTTGATCGCCTTGTCGATGCGGATGATGCCCGCCTCCTGCATCTCGCGCAGCGACGCCAGCAGCGCGTCCTTCTCGTGGCGGCGGTTCACCGCCAGATCGGCCGCGTCGATCGCGCTCCCCTGGGACGACGGCGCCGCCGAGTAGCCGTCGCCGTCGCCGTCATCGCCGCCGCGCTCCTCCTCGTCCTCGTCCTCCTCCTCCTCGTCCTCCTCTGCGTCGCGGCGGCGGCGGCGGCGGTCGTGGTGGCGGCGGCTGCCGCGGTGGTGGCGGTGGTCGCGCCGACGGCTGCCGCTGCGGCGCTCATCCTCCTGCTCCTCCTCGTCCTCCTCGTCCTCCTCGTCGCCGCCGTCACGCTCGTCGCCGTAGTACGCGCCCTCGTCCTCGACGGGCCTGCGCGGGCTCTTGAGGCGGTGCAGGTCGGGCACCGCGAAGCGCGGAGGGTGCCGCGGCGGCGGCGGCGGCGGGGACGGTGCCGCGGCTTGCGGCGCCGCCGCATCGAAGGCGTCCCCGCCGCCCCAGTACGGGGGCGCCTGCTGCGGCGGGTAGCCATAGGCGTACTGCGGCGGCGGCTGCTGTGGCGCGGCGTACTGCGGCGGGGCCTGGGGCGGCGGCTGGAGGTGCGGCGGGTACGCGGCGTAGTACTGCTGGTGCTGGTGCTGCAGCATCGCCGCGTGCGCCGCGTGCGCCGCGGCGGCCGCGCCGCCGTCGTCCTCCTCGCCCTCGTACTCCTCGGCGACGGCAGGGAGCGGCGGCGGCGCCGCGCGGCGGTCATGACGGTGCTTGCGGCCGCCGTCGCCGTCGCGGTGGCTCCGCCGCGAGCGGCGCGAGTCGCCGCCCCTGTCCTCCTCGTCGTCCTCCCCGCGGCGCCGCGACGACGAGCTGTGATGCTTCCGTCGCGCCCCGCGCTCCTCCGTGCCGCCGCGGGACGACGAGGACGTGTGGCCGCGCGCGTCCGCGCGCTCGCGGCTGCTGCCGCGGCGCTCTTGGCCGCCGCGGCGGTGACCGTGGCCGTGTCCGCGGCTGCCGCGGCGCGACGACGAGGCCTCCGTCTCACCGTCCTCGTCGTCCTCCTCGTCCTCGTCCTCCTGCGCTGCCGCGGCGGCGGCGTCCGTCGCCTGTCCGTACGCGTCATAGCCACCGCCGCCACCAACTTGAGAGGCGTACGGACTGGGTACCGCGCCCGCACCGCCTACGCGCGCGGCGAGGGGCGACGTGCTGCGTCCGCCCATGACGGCCGCGTCCACGGCGGCATCGAACGCACTCGGCGCGACCGCGGCCCTGCGACTGCCGCCGCTCGCGGGCGGGGGCCCACGGGCCCAGTCGACGCGGTCCTCGTTGCTCGCCACGATCATGTACCGCATGTCCGTCTCGTCGTACATGCGTTCGCCCGCCGCCGCCGCGGCGGCGGGCGACGAGGACCCGCGTGCAGCCATTTGTCACCACCACTCCCCCACCCCCTGCGGCCGCACGACCGTCAACCCTCGCCCCCGAACGCGCCGCCGCCGCGACGGATGCGGCAGCCAACGCGCGCCCCCCACGACTGCGCACGTGCACGCGCGCGGTAACGCACGCCTTGCCGCCGCCGTTGACGGGAGCGTGGTCACGCGTCAGTAGGCCGCGGTCGCGGATGCTCGACGCGCCGCGACGACGAAACGGGGGGTGCCGCACCCCCATACAAAATGATGCACGAGGGCGCCGTCAGCGTCGCCGCGACGGCCGCGACGGCCGCGTCCACGGCGCGACCCGTCAAGCGCTCCCGCGAACGCAGCAAGCGGCGCCGCGAGCGGGCAGAGGCGCGGGGCGGGCCGCCGCCCGTGTGGCTGCTGACGGACGAAGAGGGGGCCCTCGTCGCGTGCGCCACCGCGGCGCGTTCGTACCGCTCGTACGAGGCCGTCAAGCCGTCCGCGGCGGCGGTCAAGGCGTTCAACGCGTACGTCCGCTCGGTCGACGGGCGCGCGGCGCTGGAGGCGCACCTCGCGCGGTCGCCGCCCCTCGTGGACGCGCCGTTGCCGCGCGCCGTGCTGGACGAGGACGCCGCCGCCACGACGGCGGTCGGCGTGCGCGCCGCCGAGGGCACGGTCGGCGCGGACGTCGCCGCGTCGTACGTCGCCGCGCGCGCCAAGGTGCCGCTGGCGACGTACGCCTTTTGCGTACGCCTGTCGCTGCGCTCGGAGTCGGCGCGCGGCGGCGTGGGGCGCGTGCGCACGTACCACGTGCGCTACCACGCCGTCACCACGCCGAACGCGCACGAGATGCGGTGCGGCATCGTCAAGGTGGCGCGCGCCACGCTCGTGCGCAACGGGAGCGCGGGCGGGGGCGGCGCGCCCGAGTCGGGCGACAGCCCCGCGAGCGCCCCGTCGTCCGTCTCGCCCGCCGCGTCCATCGGGGGCGGCGGCGGTGACGGCGGCGTGGCCGCGGGCGGCGAGGCGGAGGTCGCGCCGAGCGTCGTGCTGCACCAGCGGTACGGCACGCTGGGGAGCGTTGGCAACGTGCTCGCGCGGCGGCGACGGCGCGCCGCCGAGGCTGCGGCCGCTGCAGGGGCCGTCGGCTCTGCGGTGGCAGCGGCGGCGGCGTCCCCCTCGGACACCTCGGAGGTGACGCCGTCACCCGACGTGTCCTTGACGGCGTCGTCCTCGATGGACACGCTCTCGGACGTGGACGGCGCGCCCCCCACCGCCGCGAGCGCGGCGGCGCGGTAGCGGGCATAGCAAAATGAGTTCGGGCGCGGCACCACCCACGGCGCCGCCACCTGGAGGCGGCCGCGTTGACGTTGCATCCATGACGCCGTGGGCAGTCGGGGGGGTCGTCGTGCTGGCCGCGGGCGCAGGCCTCCTGTCGCTGCTGAAGCCACGGCCGCCACCGCCGACGGCGGAGGACGCCGCCGCCGCCTCTCCTGACGGCGGCTGGCGCGCGCGCGCCGCGGTCGCGAACAGCAGCGCCGCGGCCGTGCTGTCGCCAGGCGCGCTGCCGCCGCCGCCGCCTGGCGTCCCGCCGCCGTCGCACCGCGCGCGGTTCGAGGCGTACGCCGCCGCGACGGCGGCGCACCAGGCGGCGTGGGACGAGTGGGCCGCCGCCGCCGAGGCCGCGGCGCCGCCGCCCGCGGAGGTCGCTGCCGTCACGGGCGACTGGAAGACGGCCCTGGCGCACAAGCTGGCGTCCATGGACATTGAGGACGGCGCCATCGACGCGTTGCTGAGCCACGAAGCCATGTCCGCCGCCGTCGTAGGCCTGCTCGATTTCACGCGCCTGGAACCCCGCCGCGTCGCCGCGGTCATCGTGGCCGCCGCCGAGATGCTCGCCGCGGACGCCTTCTACCGCACGCGCGGCAAGCCCCTCGACTTCTCCGTGCCGCGTGCCTTCCAGCACAACGCCAACAAGCTCGTCGAGGCGATCCGATGCCTGCACATTCGCCTGCGCAAGCGCTACGGCGAGAGCGTGGCGGCCGCGCTCTTCGAGCCGTCGGGGCACATCCTGCGCATGCAGGCCGACTTTGTGCAAAACCTGCTGGGCGACACGGAGACGGCGGTGCAGGCGGCCGCCACCGAGACGTACGCGTCCCTCCACGAGCGGCTGACGACGCTCGCGGCGACGACGCTCGCGGGCACGGCGTCGCCGACGCGGCGGGGCGCGCGGCCCGAGTTTGTCGTCGGCAAGCGGCGGCGGCGCCCCGCGGCAGGTCGATCGGGCGGCGGCAGCGGCGGCGGCACACCCGTCAGCGGGCACCGCCGCGCGTGAAACAAAATCACTCTGCAATGGCTTCGACCGCGACATCCAGCTCCTGGTCGTCCGCCCTGGCGGCCAAGGCGCTCACCGCGACGTCCAAGGCGGTCAAGACGGGACTCGCGCACTACGCGGTCCACGGCGACAGCCACGCGGCGCTCGGCGCCGCGCTGACGAGCGCCAAGGGCGCGCTCGCCGCGCACCTGGTGGGGGGCGCCAGTCGCCACAGCGCGTCGCCCGCCCGCAAGCGCAAGGCCAGCTCGCCCGCCCGCAAGCGCAAGGCAAGCGCGTCGCCCGCGCCCAGGAAGGCGCGCAAGGCCAGCGCGTCGCCTGCCCGCAAGCGCAAGGCCAGTGCGTCGCCCGCGCCCAAGAAGGCGCCCAAGTACAAGTCGCCCGAGCACCCGAACCCGCCCGCCAGCGGCATGACGGACGCGCAGTGGACGCGGGCGCGGGCGCTGTACGGCGAGCTAGCGCACGGCATGGACCTGTCGCCGCACCAGCTGCGCGCCGCCGTCACGTTCTACGTGCTCCACGAGCTCAAGGGCCGCGGCAAGGTGAGCGACTACGTGCGCAACGGCAAGCTCGTCAAGGAGCTCGAGTGGTAGGCGTTCATTTGTCAAGCAGGAAGGTGTAGTGTTTCAATGGATGGAAAGTCGTCACGCTTTTGACGGCAGTACGCCGCGTGATCACTGACGGTGGTCACCGCAAGTGTATGAGCGTTCAGAAGAGCCGCAGCAAGCGTGCAAACATTGCGATCAGCCACACTTTCGTCTCGCGCATCGCCGAGCGCTCCCAGAATGCGGCGCGTAGCGCACACAGCGAGTCCGTGGGCTTGCATTCGTAGCCAAGAGTGTGCAGATCAAAGAGGAGAGCGGCGCGCTCGTTCGTCCGTGACAGCGCGAATTCCAGCTTCAGTATCTCGGCGTCGACGAGCGGTGCCAGGAGCGCTTCCAGGACATCGGCGCGCACCGCGGCGCGCGACTCGTGCGCGTCGACGATGATGGGACGTGTCCGCGCCAGCTCGGCGTCCGTCAGCATGTCCATGTTTTCGATTTTTGATATGAGAAGGAGCGGCTGGACCAGGAAATGAAGTTGCTCGGTGCGTGGTCCTCTCCAAGTATCGGGAGTGGCATGAAGAACGCGATGGGACGTTCACACATTCCGTTCAATCCTGCGCGCGAATGACTCACATGCGTTGCGCGAATACTCGTCTACGTCCGCCCCAGAGTCCTGTGACTTGCGAAGGAGGCTGACGCGCGAGCAGCACTTGCGGCGCACCGCTCGCCTTGCGCCCGCCCGCCCGCGGACGCAGCACCTTGATGTTGCTGCCGCACTGTGCACGTACCTGCCCACCATAAAGGCGCTCACACGTAGGACGCCGCCATCTCCGTCGACACCCAGATCGCGGGGTCGACCTCGAACGTCGTGATGATGACGTCCGACGAGACGTCGCTGCTCCACCAGTCCGACGTCGTGTCGCTGAACAGGACCTGCACGGAGCCCGTGTCCGTCGACACGACGATGATGGCGCCCGCGGCGACGTCGTCCATCGCCTGCCACAGCGTCTTGATGCGCGACGCGTACACGCCCATCAGCTGCGCGGCGTTGGTGTTCACCTGGCTGAGCGCGGTGCTGATGGCGGTCTCGACGCTCGACGCGCGGTACGTCTCGGACGAGATGGCCAGCGACGCCGTCGTGGAGCTCGACACGACGAACGCGGACAGCGAGCTCTCGGCGCTGCTGGCGCGCACGACCTCGGCCGAGATGCCCGTGGACGCCGTCGAGGACACGCTCAGCGTAAAGGTGGACAGCGAGCTCTCGGCGCTGCTGGCGCGCACGACCTCGGCCGAGATGCCCGTGGACGCCGTCGAGGACACGCTCAGCGTAAAGGCGGACAGCGAGCTCTCGGCGCTGCTTGCGCGCGCGACCTCGCCCGAGATGCCCGTGGACAGCGACGACTCGCTGACACTGGCGCGGTGCGTCTCCGCGGACACGCCCGTTGACAGCGTGCCCTCCGCGACCATCGCGCGGTGCGCCTCAGCGGACAGGCCCGTGGACACGCCCGTAGACAGCGTGTTGGTTACCGAGGACAGCGACGCCTCGGCGCTGGTGGCGCGCACCACCTCGGCGGACACGGCGACGGAGACGGCTGCGTAGTCCGAGGACAGCGAGACCTCCACGGACGACGCGCGGTTCACCTCGGTCGTCAGGTCCGAGTTGACTGCGCTGATGAGGTTCGCGAGCGAGACCTCCGTCGACTCGGCGCGCACCACCTCCGTGGAGATTGCCGCGGAGACGGCGTTGCCCAGCGCGAACGCGTCCGACGCGACGCCCGAGACGTACGACGCGAGCGAGTACGCCGACGACGCCGTGCCCGACACGACGGCCTCGGTGGACGTGAGCGTGGACACGGACGTCGACAGCACCCCCAGCTCCGAGATGGCCGTCGACGCGGACGCGGACGCGACGTTGCCGACCGACGTCGCCGTCGACACGCCGCTGGACAGCGCGCTCTCGGCGCCCTCGGCGCGGAACGTCTCGGCGGACACGCCGAGCGAGAGCCACGACTCGGCGGACGTCGCGCGGTTGGTCTCGCTCACGACGAGCGAAGACACGGACGCCTCGGCGCTCTCGGCGCGCGAGACCTCGCCCGACAGCGCCACCGAGAGGACGCCCTCCGCGGACGTGGCGCGGGTCACCTCGTTGCCTATGCTGGTGGACAGGTTCCACGCGTCCGTCGACTCCTGCGTCGACAGGCTCGCCATGCTCGCCGAGACGGTCGACACGGTGCCCGAAAGGGTGTTGACGCTGTTGGACAGGTTCCACACGTCCGTCGACTCCTGCGTCGCCAGGCTCGCGATGCTGGTGGACAGGTTCCACGCGTCCGTCGACTCCTGCGTCGACAGGCTCGCCATGCTCGCCGACACGATCGACACGGTGCCCGACAGTGTGTTGACGCTGTTGGACAGGTTCCACGCGTCCGTCGACTCCTGCGTCGTCAGGCTCGCGATGCTGTTGGACAGGTTCCACGCGTCCGTCGACTCTTGCGTCGACAGGCTCGCCAGGCTCGCCGACACGGTCGACACGGTGCCCGACAGGGTGTTCACGCTGTTGGACAGGTTCCACGCGTCCGTCGACTCCTGCGTCGTCAGGCTCGCGATGCTGTTGGACAGGTTCCACGCGTCCGTCGACTCCTGCGTCGACAGGCTCGCCATGCTGGTGGACAGGATCGACGCGTCCGTCGCCTCCTGCGTCGACAGGCTGGCGATGCTGCTGGCCAGGGTGCCCACGCTGACGCTGAGAGAGACCTCGACGCTGGACGCGCGCGCAACCTCCGCCGACAGACCGACCGAGACGCCGTTCGCGAGCGACACGGCGGTGGACGCGTCCGTGGACGCAACGCCCGCCTCCGAAATCGCCGTGGAGCACTCGGCCGACAGCGCGTTCGCCTCAGAGAGCGCGGTGGACGCCGCGGTGGACGCGACGGTCGCCGCGGAGAACGCCGACGACGCCGCCGTGGACGCGACGCCCGCCTCGGATACGGCGGTCAATACGCCAGTGGAGAGCGACGCCTCGGCGCTGGTGGCGCGCACCACCTCCGCCGAGAGCGAGGTGGACACGTCCGTGAAGGCCGTCGACAGCTGGAACTCGACGGACGACGCGCGGGTCACCTCCGTCGTCAGGTCCGCGTTGACGGAGCTGATGAGGTTCGCGAGCGAGACCTCCGTCGACTCGGCGCGCACCACCTCCGTGGAGATCGCCGCGGAGACGGCGTTGCCCAGCGCGAACGCGTCCGACGCGACGCCCGAGACGTACGACGCGAGCGAGTACGCCGACGACGCCGTGCCCGACACGACGGCCTCAGTGGACGCGAGCGTGGACACGGACGACGACAGCACCCCCAGATCCGAGATGGCCGTCGACGCGGACGAGGACGCGGCGTTGCCGACCGACGTCGCCGTCGACACGCCGCTGGACAGCGTGCTCTCGACGCCCTCGGCGCGGAACGTCTCGGCGGACACGCCGAGCGAGAGCCACGACTCGGCGGACGTTGCGCGGTTGGTCTCGCTCACGACGAGCGACGCCACGGAGGACTCCGCGCTCTCGGCGCGCGAGACCTCGCCCGACAGCGCCACCGAGAGGACGCCCTCCGCGGACGTGGCGCGGGTCACCTCCAAGGCCAGCGCGGTCGAGAGGGACCACTCCGCGGACGTTGCGCGCGCGACCTCGTTGCCGATGCTCGTGGACAGGCTGCTCACGGCCGTGGACGCGACGCCCGCCTCGGACACCGCCGTCGAGCACTCGGCCGACAGGGCGCTCGCCTCGGACAGCGCGGTGGACGCGGCATTGGACGCGATGGTCGCCGCGGAGAACGCCGACGACGCCGCCGTGGACGCGACGCCTGCCTCGGACACGGCGGTCGACACGCCCGACGACAGCGACGTCTCGGCGCCGCTGGCGCGGTGCACCTCCGCGGACAGGCCCGTCGACACCACGCCCGCATCGGACACGGCGGTCGACACGCCCGACGACAGCGACGTCTCTGCGTTGGTGGCGCGGAACACCTCCGCGGACAGGCTCGTCGACACCACGCCCGCATCGGACACGGCGGTCGACACGCCCGACGACAGCGACGTCTCGGCGTTGGTGGCGCGGAACACCTCCGCGGACAGGCCCGTCGACACCACGCCCGCATCGGACACGGCGGTCGACACGCCCGACGACAGCGACGTCTCGGTGCTGGTGGCACGGAACACCTCCGCGGACAGGCCCGTCGACACCACGCCCGCATCGGACACGGCGGTCGACACGCCCGACGACAGCGACGTCTCGGTGCTGGTGGCGCGCACCACCTCCGCCGAGAGCGATGTGGACACGCCAGAAAATGCAGTCGACAGCACGAATTCGACAGACGACGCGCGCGTGACCTCGGACGCGATGCCGACGGCCAGGGACGCCTCTGACGACGTCGCGCGCGTGACCTCGGTGCCGACGGCGGTGGACAGCGTCGCCTCGGCGGACGACGCGCGCACCGTCTCGGCAGCCAGGCCCGCCGACACGGTCGACACGCCCGTCGACACGGTCGCCACGCCCGTCGTCAGCGACGCCTCGGCGCCGCTGGCGCGGTGCGCCTCCGCGGACACGCTGGTGGAGACGCCGCCCTCCGCCGCCTCGGCGCGGAAAATCTCCGCGGACAGCGCGGTGGACACGGCGGCCGTGTCCCCGCCACCGTTGAACTCCAGGTTCGCGATGGCGTTGCTGAGCGAAGTCTCGGAGCTCGTGGCGCGCACGACCTCGGAGCTCAGCGCGGCGCTGACGGACGAGATGGACGTCATGGCGCCGCTGATCTCGCCGCCGAGGGTGCTGACGTCGCTCGCCTCCTGGTTCGCGACGGACGCGAGCGTCAAGTCCAGCGACACGAGCGCGGAGAAGACGGTGCTCGAGCCGTCGATGAAGTTGGTGCCCGCGAAGCCCGACGGCACGGGGCCGACAGACGAGAGCAGCGTGTTCGCCGCGGGCGACAGGCCGACCGTGTAATTGTTGCCGATGACGTCCTGCGACACGGAGATGTTGGTGCCCGCGAGGACGCCGCCGTCAATCGACGCGAAGATCGTGAGGCCCGACTGCGTCTGGTCCGTCGTCACGGACGACCCCGTCTGCGCGGAGTACGTGTTGTACATGATGCCGTCGCCCTCGCCGACGAGCATGGGGTACGTGCCCGTCGAGCGGCACACGTAGCCGCCCGCCTGCGCGATGAAGTAGTCGCCGTTGGCGAAGGGGCCGCCCGCGATGCCGTCCAGCACGAGCGGCGCGTCGGACGTCGCGCCAGGCGTGACGCCCGCCTTGTAGTGCGTGCCGAACGGGATGCCGTTCACCGTCGTGTTCACGCCAAACACGTACGCGTCCATCGCCGCCTCCCACGCGGCGTGCACGGGCAGGATCATGGACGTGCCCGCGAGCACGGACACGAGGTTCGAGATCTCGGTCGAGTGCACGCCCGCGGACACGAAGGACGAGATGGCGGAGCCATACGCGCCCGTCGCGCGGCTCTGGATGAGCGAGCTCGAGAGTGCGCCGATGGGGCGCGTGCGGATCGACATGGTGGCGGATGGTCTTTTGTTTCAGGGTGGGGGGCGTGCCTGCGTTCCCACCGCGGCGCGTCCGCACCCGACACCCGACGTGGCGGCGGGTGTCACGTCGCACGAGAGGTGCACTGTCAAGGTCTCGCCGTCCGCGCGGTCGTCGCCCTGTCCGCTCGACACGCTCGCGCGCGCACGCTTTTGTTTACCGCGGGGTGCGGGGGTGGGTGGGCGGCGTGCCGCCACCTTCCGCCACACTCAATGTCCGCCGCTGATAGTCGCCGCCGCGGGCCCGCCCTCCGCCTCCTCCTGCTGCTCCTCGTCCTCCTCCTCCTCCTCCTCGACGAGTGCCTGCTGCGCCGCCGCCGCCGCTGCCGCGCCCAGCGCCTGCCCGAGCACGTCGTCCGCACCGATGGTGCCTCCACTGCCGCGGTCGACGCCGCTGCCACTGCCACGACGCTGAGTGCGCGCGGACCCGTCGACGTCGCCGTAGGCATCCTCGCCGAAGCGGCGATCCATCGGGGACGGCGGCGGCAGGCTGTCCACGTCCAGGCGCGAGATGCCTCCGAAGCTGCTGTGTGGGGTCGTTGGCGCCGAGTCGAGCGTGATGCTGGCGGCGCCGCTCGCGCGCCGCTGCTGCTGCAGCAGCCGCGTCGAGTCTATGCGGCGCTTGCGCTCGTCCACGACCATGCGGCTCATGACCCACGTGCGGTACCCCGTGTACGACGTGACCTCGTAGCGCGCGCCGCGGCGGACGGCGCGGCGCGTGGCGGCCGCGAGCGCCGCCTCCTTGGCCGCCGCGACGGCGTCGCGCTTCGCCAGGTCGTCCACGTACGCCTTGACGTCCGTCGTCAGCGGCGGCGCGATGGGCAGGCCGTTCCAGCACAGCGCGCCGCCGCGCACGGACAGGTTGCCGCTGCTGCCGTCGTCGCCCACGAGGCGCGTGCCGCTGCTCCCCGTCATGAGCATGAGGTACTGCGCGGGCTGCCCGTCGTGTACGCGCGTGAGCTTCAGGTGGCCGTGGTGCGTCATGTGCAGGCGCGCGGAGCGGTCCGTCACGCCCAGCAGCTCCGCGGCGCGCTCCTCCTCGTCGTTCTGCGGGACGTGCAGGTGCAGCGACCGCTGCGGGCGGTAGTACACGATGCCGTCCACGACGGCGCCGTCCTTGGGCGGCAGCGCGGGCATGCCGTGCTCGCCCAGCGCCGTCTTGAGCGCCGAGTCGAGGGCGGCCTGCAGCGAACGCACGCCGCCCAGGACGCCCTCCGTCTTGCCCTCGCCCCCGTCGGGGGACGCAGCGGCGGGCGCCGCGGCGGTGGCCGCGCTGGTGTGAGCCTCGGCGCTGCTCATTTGCTCACGCGGGGGACCGCCACGGTGTGAGCGCGGTGACACGAATGTCAGACGCGACGTAAACACTTCAACTCAACCCAACGAAAGGCGCCCCAACGACAGATCCAGGCGCGCGTCGGCACGCGCCTTGAGCTCGTCAATCACGTAGCGCCACGTCTTGTGGCACCCGCTGGGGTCGTTGACGAGGGCGTACTCTTTCGTCGCCTCGGCCAGCGTCTCGCTGACGAGCTGCTCCTCGTCGCCGTAAAAGGCAAAGTGGTCCGCCCCGCCGCCGTGCGTCGCAACGTCCACCCAGTCCCCGTTGGGGAGCTCCAGAAAGCCGTGCAGCACCGTGCCGTACGCGCCGTGCTCGGAGCGCTGCACGTGCAGCGTGTAGGCGCCGTACGGCTCCTCGTAGTCGGAGCACGCGGGAGGAGGAAACCTGAGGGCGGCGGGCAGGTCGGCCAGCAGCTCGCTTCCGCGCAGCGTCACGGTCGCGCCGTCTACTGCGTGCTTACACGTGACTTCCATGGTATGGCGGCGTTGTGATGTGTCGAGCCAATGGGGCGTCGCTCAACTCCACGTGCTGAAAACCAAGTCCACGTCGAAACAAAAGAGATGCCGTCCGCGAATATTGACTTTGGTCCGCGGACATGGACATTTCAAGAAAACTTGGGGGGTCAACTCCTCCGCGTCGTCTTGCCGACAGCGGGAACGTGGCGACTTACCTCAGAGTATACGACAGACTACGAACATATCATTTTCTCAGAAGACGGTCATATGTTGGATGCTTATTTCGATGGCCTCCAACACGTTGTAGAATTCAGGGTCACGGAACGTCAGCCCGACGGTGAAGACTCGGAGTGGAAAATTATTATCATCCGACGTGACGGGCTTTCAGTGGGCAGGATCATGGCACTCGACGACGTTGGTGACGGTGAAATATTCGTCTTTCGTGACAGGCGCGCGTTTCGCATGCTAGAGGAGGCACTAGCACGCGCGCGCAAGCTGTCTGCGCGCGACCCGTTAGGAGACAATATCGCAAATGCTCTGGCGCGCATGCATCTGCACGGAGGCGCGACATCACGCGTGACGCGCGCGATGACCTCGACGATGGCGATGGCCGCTGCGCGCATCCCACACGGCGCCAGCGGCCCGCAGAAGCGGAGCACACGTAGCCCGCGGAAGCAGAGCACACGCAGCCCGCAGAAGCGGAGCACTCGCAGTCGTCTCAGAAAGCTCTCCCAGCTGCCGACGTGAGGGTATCGCCGCTTCGCAGTCATCACTCTCGCCCGCGCTCTATTGGGGCGCCCTGTTTGACGCGGTGGTGGGAGTTGCAAAGGAGGCGCGTCAAGTTCAAGATTTATCAACCACATTCATGATTCATGCGCTGTACCCGATTACCACTTGAACAAACGCCATGAGTATGATCAACGCGTCGACGCCGCGCGACGACGTGCCGCCGCCGCTGCGTGACGACGCGCGCGCGGCACGCCTCGCTTCCATTGACGCCGCGCTCGCAGACGTGCGCTCCGCGTCGGACTGGTTCGGTGCTCCGCTGCCGCCGCCCGCGGCCGTGCCAGGCTACCCCTTGCACATCGGCTCGTACGACTACGCGTTCGACGGCGCCGCGCTCGAAACGTTGGGCGTCACGCACGTCCTGCGCCTGCACTCGCGCGGCATGCAGGAGCCGCCGCCCGAGGTGCTGTGGCCGCGCGCGCGGCGCGCCGTCGTGCTCCATTCGTGGGAGGTCGACGACGAGGAGGGCGTGCCCCTCCTGAACACCGTGCACACGGCCGCTGCGCTGCGCTACATCCACGGCGCGCTCGCGGACGGGCATCGCGTGCTGATCACCTGCTACGCGGGGCTCAACCGAAGCGTGACGCTCGCGACGGCGTACGTCGCGCTGACGCACGAGCGCCGCGGCGACGCCGTCGCGGACGTGCTCGCGAGCATTGCGCGCCAGCGCACGTGGGCGCTGTCGAACGCTAGCTTCCGCCTCGCACTCGCGGCACTCGACACGGCCAGCTGGCGCGCGTACCTCGGATGGGACTCGGGGACGACGTCGTCGTCGTCGCCGTCCGTGCGGGAGGCGCGACGGTCGACCGCGCACAGCAGCACCGCCAGCGGCGCCCGCAGTCCCCGTCGGCCCCCGCCCCCCAAGCTGCGGCGCCTCGCGGACGCCGCCGTCGAGGCGCCGCACGGCGACGCGGCCGTGTCCATGCCCGTGGCTGCGCGCGGGGAGGGCAGTCTCCGCCTGCGCCTCTTCCCGACGGGCGCGGCAGCCGCCGCCGCCGACCATGCCGACCCAGGGACAAAGGAGCACCGCGAGGGCAATGTGGCAGCACCAACCGTCCCCCCTGCCCGCGTGGGCGCACATGGTGGGGGCGGCAGCGGTGTGGATGCTGTGGCTGCTGCACTGGACGGCAGTCAAGGCGGTGAACGCAGCGCACGCGGTCTTGGCGTGGATCGGCGGCTCTAAGCGGCGGCGCGTCGCTGCCGCCGCGGCGCCCGCGCCTCCGCCCTTGAATCTGCCCGCGGGCGTCTCACCGCCCTTGCCCCTGCTCCAGCAGCAATTCGCGTCGGCTGGGCCGCAGGCCGTGCCGCTGATGGTGCCGACGCTGGCGCCGCTGCAGTCCCGCCGCGTCGTCGTGGGCCCCGCGGTCGGCAGCCGCGCGCCTGCGCCGCACGTGCGCGTGGCGAGCGCGCAGCTGCTGTCCAACAGCGCCGCGGAGTCGGCGGCCGTCGCGGCGCGCGCGCTCAAGGGCGCCGCGGCGTACCTCGGCCTCGCCGCGATTGCGCCAGGCAGCCTCGCGTACTGCGGCGGCGCGGCGGACGCCGCGGCCGCCTATTGGGACGCGCACTACGGCGCCGCACCGCGGCCGCCGTCCATGGGCCTGTGCGCGTGCTGCGGCGCGGCGACAGCGGACGCCAACGTCGAGGGCGGCGACGGCACGCTCTTCCTGCGCCACGACCCGTCGGGCGGCGTCGTGCCCGCGTGCTGGGCGTGCGTGCAGAGCGCGCTGCCGCAGGGCTGCGCGCGCCTGTGCGCGACGTGCGGGACGCCCACGCCGTCCACGGTGGAGGGCCCGTGCGCGGAGTGCAGGCGCTACGGCGGCGGCGCGGGCGGCGGGGCGGCGGGCCCGCTCTGCCTGGCTGCCGCGGGCGCGGCGCCCGCCCCCGTCTGGCGCTACTTTCTCGTCCCGCCGCCGTCGCACGCGCACGCCACGGCGGCGGGCGCCACGTGGATGCCGTCGCTCGGCGGCAACGTCTTTGCCGCGGCCGACGCGGCGGCCGTCGCGACGCTCGCGACGTACTACGAGGAGGTGGACGCGTCCGCCGCCGCGGCGACGGACCCCGCGTCCGCGCCGCCGCCCGTCCGTGCGCGCAACCTCGCGACGCACATGCACCGCGCCGCGGCGCCCGTCGCGCCCGTGCGCGTGCGGTCCCGCGCGCCCGCGCTCGCCCGCGCGCCCCGCGAGTTCCTTGACGTGCCCTCTGCCGATAGCGAGACGGTGGGCGAGCTGGGCGCGGCGTGGGACGCCACGGCGCGTAAGTGGTTCATTCCGACGCGCGGCGTCGACCACGACGCGCGCGCCGAGTTGCGGCAGTACTGGGGGGTGCCGTCTCGCTGAGTTAAAGTCATTTTATCATGCCACAGCGGGGTCGTGAGCGCGAGCCACGCATGCGCGCGGCCGAATGAGCTTTTACGAGACGCCGTTGGAGGTCGTGAGTGGCGCCTTTACGCTGCGCGACGCGGTGCACGCGTCCATTGCGGCGCGCGTGCCCGAGTGCTTCTCCTTGGAAGCGCCGCTCACGCACTTCTTCTACTCGTGCGACTGCCAATGCTTCGAGACTCTGAGCTTCGGCGGGTACGACGGGGGCACGCACGTCGGCGTGTACGCGGGCAACACGGAGTGGGAATTCATGCGCATCGGCGGCGGGCGCGGCGAGGCGGCGGACGCCATCGTGTTGCGCGTCGAGCACGCGCGGCCGTACGTGCACGAGTCCCCCGAGCGCGTGTGCGTCATGACAACATACGAGAGCGGCGCGACGCGGCCCGCGTCCTGCGCAAGCTGGAGCGTGGACGTCGCGACGACGCGCGTGCCCGCGGCGCTGCTGGAGGCGCTGCGCCTGCGCGATCCAGCGTCAGGCTTTGAGTTTGATAGGCGGGGGACTGCGCTGCGTCGTTAAAACACGTGCCGTTCGTGCTCCACAAGAACGACGCGCCAATGGCGTGAGCACGTCGTGGTACTTGACTCTTCATGCCACACATCTCAAACACGCCGTCGTCAACCAAGGCAGACGCACACAACAGCTCGTGCCATGGGCGCCGCGCAGAGCTACTGCCCGCCCAATTCCACGGCCGTGTGGGACAATTATGGCTACTACATTTGCGCCGTCGGCCCGTCGACCGTCGAAGTGTGGACGCGAGGCGGCTGGGCAAACGTGACGGTTGTGAATGGAATCATCTCTGGTGCCTCGGCTGCGAGCGTGTCGCTCGCAGTCGTGCTCGTGCTGGTTCTCGTGAGCGCGACGCTGCTGGCGCATGCGGGGCATCGCTAATGTCGAGGCGCGTCGGGGACGACTGGCCGCCTGGGATTGAAGGCGCCGCACGGTGGCATTCGGCATTCAATCGAAAAACATTTCGAATTCACGTGTCGTCGCACGCTTGTTTGTGACATGCCGCGCACAGCCAGCACAATTCCGTTCGGTGGTATATTTCCTCGACGAATGGGTGCGCCCCCCACGCCGTGTGATCCGCGCCACCGCACGAGCTGCAGGGCTGCGGGGGGCCAGGCGGCTGCCGCGTGTGCCCGCGCGCCAGCGCCGCCCACTCGCCCCATTCCTTCCGTTCCGCGTCGGCCGCTTCCGCCTGCGCCTCGACGCGCAGCGCAGCCATGATTCTGCCCAAAATGTCTTGCACGTTCTTGCGGCACCCCTTGCTCCCCGACGCCAGGCACGCGACGCGGCATGCTGCCTCTGCAGAGCGCTGCTCGACGAGCGCGGCGAGCGACCATCGCACGTGATACGGCGGAAGGGTCTCGACCAGCCGCTCCGCCTCTGCCCAACTCTCGGTGGCATCAGAGGCGAGCGAGGCGGCGGCGGACGCGGCGTGCGTTTCGAGGTCAAGTGGCTCCTCCTTGGACAAGCGGTTCGACGACGGCGCCTCCATTTGCGCGCCTCGCCTTTGTTCCTTCATGCCTTGTGACGCACCATCACGCCCCAACTGCCTGGCCTGCGGCAGCGCTGGATCGTGCGCCTCGCTGACGTGGAGGCCGTCGTCCGTCACGTCGAGGCCTTGGCGTCCCTCGCGGCCTTGACGGCCCTCGCGGCCTTGGCCCTCGCCGCACGGTGCATGTGCGCGAGCGTCGTGGTGGCCGTGGTTGCAATCTCGGCGTTAGTGCCGTGGGCGGCGCACGCCTTCTCAGTGGCGTCCTTGAGCGACTCGTGTGCGCCGTCACTTGATGGCGCGTATGAAAACGCAGCGAGCGCGAGTGCGCAGAGTGCCGCGGCAACGACGTCTGGTTTGGCCGAGTGCGCGCGCATGGCCTGGGCGACGGCGCACACGCCGCCACACTTGATAATCTCGTCGACGGTCTTGCGGGTGCGAGGCGCCGCGGCACAAGCCATGGTGACGGACGACTGTGGTCAAGCCTCATATCCGCACGTTGAGAATTCTTGAACCCCCATGATGCACGAACCATCACTGTAGTTCTTCAAACATCACTGCACGCGCGCCTTGAACCATGGGGGACGAATCGCTGCGATTCGTGTGCGTGCCGCCACCGCCAGGCGGCACGCTGTACAAGTGCAGCATGTGCGGCTCCGTGTTTGGGTCGTATGCGGGGCTGCTCGATCACTGGATCGAATTTTCGCCGCAATCCGCGGCCAGCTGCCGCCGCGCCGAGCCGTCGCCGCAGCAAGTTGCCGCCGACGCCGCCAGGGCAGCGGCGCGCGCGCGCCAGCAAGCATTCGTTCAGCGCGAGGAGCACCGCCGCCACGAGGCGCGCGCGCTCGCGCCGCAGACGCTGTCCTTCAACACCTCCCAGGTGCCGCGCGGCGTCCGCGCGCAGCTCGGGTACGCGTCAGCCGCGACGAACGAGACGCGCGCGCTGGCGACGCACTCCCCCCATGCGTACCCAATCGCGCCGCCTTGGCGCTGAGGCCCGTACCCTGCTCGCGTGTGGCATGAAGGCGAGCGCCGCGTGCATTCGCGCTTTCACAGAATGGCGGACGCCGCGACGCTGACGGCGTGGTCCCCCTGCACCAACGAGGTCGTGGACGTGCTGGCCGACGCCGACGAGAGCGGCGGCGTCTGCGTGCGCGTCGCGCGGCTCGGAGCGTCCGCGGCCGTCCTGCGCCCCGTGTCGCGCCTGCACGCGCCGCCGCCCGCCACGAGCGGCTGGATCCTGTTTGAGGCCGAGGGCGGGCCGCCGCCGTGGCACATGGTGCCGCTGCCCTGGCCGCACGACAGCGTCCTCGTCGACGCGCGCGCGGTGCTCGTGCGCCTGTCCGTGGACGCCGCGCAGCTGCAGCCGTGGGACGACGCCGCGTGGCGCGCCTTCCTCGTCGCCTTCTCCGAGACGGACGCGTCCATCGTGCGCGTGCCCACGGCCGCGGCCGCCGCGGCCATGACCTCGTTGGTACAATTTCGCAAGGGCAAGCCGCCGCGCCGCCGCGCCGCCGCCGCCGCCAAGGGCGCCAGAACGCGCCGCGCGCCGCGCGCTGCCAAGGGGGACAAGCGCGCGCGGCAACGCGGCGGCAGCCGCAGCGGCAGTGACGAGGAGGAGAGCGGCGCCAGCGACGGGGGCGGCAGCGACGACGGCAGCGAAGGCGAGAGCGAGGGCGGCGCCAGCAGCGACGACGCCGACGCCGACGACGATGCCGAAGACGACGACGGGGACGCGAGCAGTGTTGCGAGCAGCGGCGCCTCCAGCGACGACGACGACGCGGCTGCAGTGTCGGCGTACGACGACGCCGATGCGCTGCTGCAGGAACTTGAGGAGCGGGGCCCCGTGGTCGCTGGTGCGGAAGACGGCGCTGCGGCTCACGCCGCTGCGTCCGTCGCAAAGAAGGCGAGGGGCAAACGCAAGACGGTGCGATTTGAATGATTACATCGTTCAAGTAGCGAGCTCGGCGCGCGCTCAGTTGCACGTGATGCAGTCGCCAGCGGCCTCGCGGGCCGCGTCCGCGGCATCGCCACTCGTGTCGAGCTTGACGCGGCCGTGCACCTGCAGGCGCTCAAACAGCGTGAAGCTCGTGCCCTCCTCTTGCTGCGTGTCGTTCATCATCTCCATGAGCATGTCTGCGTCGTCCTCCTAAACGTCCGTCACCGCGCATGCTCCTTGCGCGCCTTCCACGCCGTGCGCATCGCGACAAACGTGGCGCGGCTCATGCCCGCCGCCGTGTTGAGCATGCGCGACACGAGGATGCAGTTGCCCTTGACGTGGCCGACGTTGTCGTCGACGCGCTCGACCGAGAAGCGCAGGGGGC
>Ga0302196_10000623_pt1 | contig 34161 bp, 30 predicted proteins | sample II_Bog_N1_3_FD_198794 | JGI IMG/M metagenome (GOLD analysis project Ga0302196, IMG submission 198794) | Peat permafrost microbial communities from Stordalen Mire near Abisko, Sweden - II_Bog_N1_3 | ecosystem: Environmental > Terrestrial > Soil > Wetlands > Peat | place: Sweden: Abisko...
GTCGTTCCGACCTCGGCGAGCCCGCTCGCCCGCGGTAGATCGGCATGGGACACGGTGACGTGGAGCACACCGGCGTCGCGCAGGTGGTCGACGCCGGCCTCGACGGCACCGTTCAGGCCCCGGCCCGGCTCCCAGACCACGAGGGCCCCCCGCCGGCGCGCCCAGTCGGCGACGTCGTTGTCGTCGCAGACGACGGCCACGGGTAGCGGATGGGCGGCGTCCAGGACGCGGTCGGCCATGGCCCGGGCCAGCTCGGCCCGCTCGGGAGCGGTGAGCGCGTGGTCCAGGCGGCGCTTGGCCTCGTGGAACGCCTTGATGGGGACCAGAACGGCTCGGGGTCCCAAGCCGAGGCCCGGGCTCGCCAGATGCTGTCCGGGGTCGGTCACCCAGCCAGTGTAGGCATCGCGAGGTGCCACGCCCCGAGGCCGGCCACGCCTAGGGTGGGCACGTGCCCGACCAACTGCCGGACCCCGTGGAACTGGCCGTGGAGCACGCACGGATCGAGGCACTCGCCCGGGTGCGGGTACTGCTGCGCGATCTCGGGTGCTCCGACGAGGAGATCGACCGGGCCGTCGAGGACGACGTGATCGACCTGCTGGTGGTCGACCGGATGCTCGTCCCCTCCGGCCACCGGATGACCCGGGCCGAGATGGCCGAGCGGACGGAGATCCCGGCCGAGGTGACCAAGCGGTTCTGGCGGGCCCTCGGGTTCCTCGACGTTGCGGACACCGAGGCGGTCTTCACCGACGTCGACGTCGAGGCCGTCCACATCTTCCAGTCGATGGTGGAGATGGGACTGGTCGACCTCGACTCCGCCGTCCAGATGGCCCGGGTGATCGGCTCCTCGATGGCCCGGATCGCCGAGGCGGAGGCCTCGCCCGGGTCGACGCCGATCCTGCTCGGGACCGGGGACAGCATCCTCGACGCCGACCAGTTCGCCCTCCAGGCCGGCGAGTCGATCCCGGCCATGGGCCGACTCCTCGAATATGTGTGGCGCCGCCACCTCCAGGCGGCCACCCGGCGTGCCATGCTGCACCGCAGCCGGGGCGCCGAGGAGGGTCTCCGGCCGACGATGGCCGTCGGGTTCGCCGACATGGTCGGGTTCACCATGCTGAGCCAGCACCTGGGAGACGTGGAGCTGGCGGCGGTGGTGGCCCGTTTCGAGGAGCTGGCCCACGACTCCGTCGTGGCGCTCGGGGGCCGGGTCGTCAAGATGATCGGCGACGAGGTCATGTTCGTGGTCCCGACGGCGACCGGCGCCGCGCAGATCGGGCTGAGCCTGGCCGAGGCCTACGCCGACGACGACCTGCTGTCCGACGTCCGGGTGGCGTTGGCCGTCGGCCCGGTGCTCGTGAAGGACGGCGACTACTACGGCCCGGTGGTGAACCTGGCCAGCCGCCTGGTCAACGTGGCCCATCCGGGCACCGTGCTCATCTCCGACGAGTTCCGCGATGCGCTGGCCGAGGAGGGAGCGACCGGCATCGACACCCGTCCGCTCCGGACACGGAATCTCAAGGACCTCGGTCGCATCCAGATGTGGAAGCTGGTGCGGGCCGGCACCGCGCCGGGGGCCGACAAGGGCCGCACCATGCGGTGGGAGCGGCTGGGCGAGGTGCTCCGGGAGCTCGACGAACTCCGCGAGCGGGGCGAGCCCGTGCGACCGGACGGACCCGGCGCCGGGGCTGCGCCGTAGCGACGCCGCCGGCGCCCGGCCGATCAGTCGTCGAGTCGTGCGGTGGCGATCCCGTGCGCCCGCAGGGCGAAGGAGTCCTCGAACGGGGCGACCGGTCGCCCACGCAGGTCGACCAGCCAGCCCGACCGGTCGGTCACGTGCACCGTCGTCGCCGAGTCGGTGGGGTTGAACACCCGCACCTCGAGCGCACCGGCCTGTCGCCGCACGGACGACACCCGAGCGCCGCCGACGGTCAGCTCCGTCCCGCGGTCGCCGCGGCTTCCGCCACCGAAGGAGCCGGTGACCTGCAGCGGCAGGAGCACCTCGTCGGCCAGGTCGTACGGATCGGCACCGGACACGCACAGTGCGTAGTGGACGTCGACCGGGCCGAGCATCTGGGGCCCGTCGAGCGCGTCCATGGGCCCGGCGGGGAGAGGCCGCAGGGCCATGCCGAGCCGCGACAACATGCCGGTGGCCCGCAGCAGGGTCAGGGCCAACGTCGAGGCCACCGGGCCGGTCCCGTCCGGGGCGCCACCGGCGTCGATGTCGATCAGCTCGTACTCGAGTAGGCCCTCGTGGACGACGGTGACCCCACCGGCCGTCACGAACCGGCGCGACGGGAACGTGGGTAGCCCGAACTCCTCGTCGCGTCCCTCGGCGGTCAGTCCTCGCTCGACGGTGCCGAAGGCGCACTCGGCAGACGAGGTGGCGGCAGGTGCGCGCAGGGGCAGGTGGACCCGCAGCCGGTGGTCCCTCGACGGGTTGGTGAACCGGGTCCGAACCCGGACGGCCGCCTCGTCGGCGCGGAGCTCGAGGGTGGTGGTGACGGTGACCGTCCGCAGTCCGGTGCGGGCATGGGTGGCACCGTCCACGAACTCGGGCCACTCGTAGGTGACGATGACGTCGGCCGTCGCCCGCACCGGACCGGGATCGCCGGCGACGACGAGCACCGACGTCGGCGTGTCGACGACCGTGTCGTTGGCCGGCGGTGAGTAGTTGTAGGTGTCCCCGTGGTCACCGCCGTCCACCAGGCGTCCGTATCCGGCAATGCCGTCGAGCGAGAAGGTGCCTGACGCCGGGTCGATGCCGACGGTCACCGTGCCGTTGGTGAGCACGAGCCCGGTGGACGGCTCGCCCTCGAGTCGGACCGGGTGGGTCAGCGGAGCCGACGTGAAGCGGGACCAGCCGAACCCGGGCACCGGTTCCTGGCGGGCCAGCAGCCGCCGCACCGGCGGCTGGTCGATGTGCAGGCGGACCTCCGTGGACGGTGCAGCGGTGAGCCGCGTGAACAGCTCCCGCTTGACCTCCTCGACCGGTACGCCCTCCCGTGGCTCGGGCCCGATGGCCAGCGTGACGTCGAGTCCGGTCTCGTCCTCGGACAGGGTGACGTCGGTCACGTAGCTCTGGTCGTCGATCCGCGAGCCCTGGAGCAGCCCGAGCATGTTCCGCACGGTCTCGCCGTCGAGCGTGAGGGTCCCGGGCAGGCCGCTGCGCTCCGACAGCACCTGCACGTCGGGACCGGGGTCGCCCACGGCCGGCACGATCACGTCGACCATCCCACCCCGGGTGCGGGCCGACGGGTTGACGGCCACCGGCCCTGGCGCCGCCATCGAGCGTCCGACGGCCTGCATCGCCTGCTCGGTCAGCCCCTCACCGATCTGGCGGGCCTCGGCGTACCGGTGGAGCACGGCGTCCACCACCTCGTCGGCCGAGCACGCGCAGATCGAATCGTGGGCCGAGTTGCGGATGACCAGGGTCCAGGCGAGGTCGAGGAACGGCGCGGGCCACCGACCGGCGGGTGCGAAGAGGGCCGACAGCGGCTCGGCCAGCTGTTCGAGCGAGCACTCGGCACGGGCCGCGGCCTGCTTCACGTCGACGCGATTGGAGGCCACGCCCATCAGCACGTTCGAGCGGGACCCGGACCGCAGCTCGCCTCGCCATTCGACGAGCCCCTCGGTGGGGGCGGTGGCGAGGTAGTCGGAAAGCGAGGTGATGGCGAGGTCGAAGTCGTCTTGGAGTGCATTGGCCTCGGCCACCACCCGCCCCAGCCAGTGCTGGGGACGGAGGTGGTCCGAGCCGTTCATGAGGAGCATCGGTGCACCGGCGGCCAGGAACGAGTCGAACTCGTCGGCCAGCGAGCCCAGGCGCCGGACAAGCTGCTTGGCGTCCTCGGGCAGGGCCGCACCGTTCCCGTAGCCGGCCACCAGGTACTCGGCGCGCACGCCGGACCCGTCGGGCGCCGTCCACCGGAACGCGGACCGGCTGACGGCGGAGGGGACCCCCCGCCACACCACGGCGTGACCGAGCCCCGCCTGGTCGAGGATCTGCGGCATCTGGGCGATGTGGCCGAACATGTCGGGGAGGTAGCCGACCTCCATGACTCCCCCGAATGCGCTGCCCCGGAGGATGCCCTTCTGGAGGTTGCGCACGATGGTCTCGCCGGACACGAGGAACTCGTCCATGAGGATGTACCAGGGCCCGACCGTGAGTCGGCCCGCGGCGACGAGGGCCCGGATGCGCGGCTCGCTCTCCGGGCGGATCTCCAGGTAGTCGTCGACGACGGCCAGCTGCCCGTCGAGCAGGAAGTGACCGTACGAGCTGTCGGACTCCATGAGGTCGAGGAGCTCGTCCACCAGTCGGACCAGCTTCAGGCGGTACGTCTGGAACGGGTCGTACCACTCCCGGTCCCAGTGGGTGTGGGGCACCACGGCGATCCGGCGCCCGGCGCCCCGCGGCCCGCCACCGCCACCTCCGCCGTCTCCGGTCCCGTCACCCCGCCCCGATGGCGGGTGGCTCACGGCTGGAGGTTCCCGTACTCGGCCTCGTACGCCTGGAGCTCGGTGACGATCCGCTCGGCGTCGGCCGTGGTCGCCTCCGTGCCGCGCCCGGCGTGCTCGGCGTACACGGCGGCACCCAGGTCGTGGAGGAGGCCGTCGGCCTTGTGCTTGGCCGTCGCCTGGTCGAGCTTCTCCTGGCCGGCCTTGGTGGCCTCGCCGGCCTTGGCCAGCCCGATCTCGGTGGTCGCCTTGACCTTGTCCATGAATCCCATGACGCCTCCTCGAGTCTTCCGACGACGATGGACTAAGACTAGGACGCGTGGCGCAGTCTTCGACGACGGAAGCGTCACCACCGTTTCCCGGCACGATCCCGGGGCCCCGACCACGAGGAGCCGACCCTGCGTCCCTGGCGTGATCATCTCGATGCCGACGACCCCCTGGTGGCCGGCGACGCAACCGGCGCCCCCGGGCTGGATGCGGCCGGAACGCTGCTGCGGTCGTGGGCGGCCACGTGGGAGGCCGAGCCGGCCGCACCGCTGTGGAAGGAGGGGGACCGGTGGTGGTCGGCCGGGGAGTTCGACGAGGCGACCCGCCGGGCCGCCGGCCGCCTGCGCCGCGCCGGGCTGCTCCCGGGCGACCGGTTGGTGTGGTCGGTGCCGTCGTCGGTCGACGCGCTGGTGGCCCACGTCGGTGCCCTGCGGGCCGGCCTGGTGGTGGTGCCGGCGAACACCGCCTACACCGAGCCCGAGTTGGCCCACATCGTCGGAGACGTGCGGGCCGCCGGTGCGGTGGTGGGACGTCCGGATCAGGCCGCCTGGGTCCGCACGGCGGCCCCGTCCGCCTGCGTGGTCAGTGGCCCGGACCTCGACCTGCCCGACGGCGACGAGGGGGAGCTCGATGCCGTGGGTCCCGATGACCCGGCCCTCATCTGCTTCACCTCGGGCACGACCGGCCGCCCCAAGGGTGCCGTGCTCCGCCATCGGAACCTGCTGGCCGCCACCGAGTCGGTCATCCGGGCCTGGCGGATGTCGCCCGGGGACCGGCTGGTGCACTGCCTGCCGGTGTTCCACGCCCACGGGTTGGCGGTCGGCGCCTACGGCACCATGACCGCGGGCGGTTCCGCCGTCCTGCTCCCCGGGTTCGACCCGGCCGTGGTGGTCGGGACGGCCCGCGACGAGCGGGCGACGCTGTTCTTCGGCGTGCCCACCATGTACCACCGTCTGGTGGCGTCGGGCCGGGCCGCCGAGCTCGCCGGACTCCGCCTGTGCGTATCCGGGTCGGCGCCGCTGCCCACCGATCTCCATGCCGCCGCCAGCGTGGCCATCGGGTCGCCCGTGCTCGAGCGGTACGGCATGACGGAGACACTGATGAACACCTCCAACCCGTATGTGGGCGAACGCCGGGCGGGCACGGTCGGCTTCCCGCTGCCGGGGGTCGAGGTGACGCTCGACCCCACCGGCCAGATCCTCCTGCGGGGTCCCAACGTCTTCGACGGCTACTTCGAACGCGACGCGGCGAACGCCGAGGCCTTCCGCCACCTCGGGGACGGGGGAGGGCCGTGGTTCGCCACCGGCGACCTGGGTGAGGACGTGGACGGCTACCTGGTGATCCGGGGCCGGACCAAGGAACTGATCATCTCGGGCGGGTTCAACGTCTACCCGACCGAGGTGGAGGACGTGCTGGTGCACTGCCCGGGCGTTGCCGAGGTGGCGGTCACCGGCACGGCGTCGGACGAGTGGGGCGAAGTGGTGACGGCCCATGTCGTCCCCGACGGGGTGCCACCCGGTGTCGACGTGCTCCGGGCCTTCTGCGACGGGCGCCTGGCTCCCTACAAGCAGCCGCGGCTGGTCCGCGTGGTCGACGCCCTGCCTCGCAACGCCATGGGAAAGGTGGTCCGCAGCCAGCTCCGGTGATCCACTGCGGCCCGGACGGCCGGCGGTAGGTTGCGCGTATGGCCGTCCCCGCCCATCCCGCCCCGGCCACCGCCCATCCCGCCCCGGCCACCGCCCCGGCCACCGCCCGGGAGCGCGGCCGCGCCCCCACGCTGCGGATCGAGCGGGGGCTCCTGCGCGCCGGGGCGGCCCGGGTGGCCGGCATGGACGAGGTCGGCCGCGGATCGCCTGCCGGGCCGGTCCATGTGGGTGTGGTGGTCGTGGCCGGGGCCACACCACCGGCGCCCAAAGGGGTGCGCGACTCGAAGCTCGTGTCGCCCCGGACCCGCCTGTCGCTGGTGCCGGCTGTCCGGGCCTGGGCGGTGGACAGCGCCGTCGGATGGGCCGGGGCCAGCGAGGTGGACGAGCACGGCATCGTCGGCGCACTCCGGCTGGCCGGACACCGGGCTCTGGCGCAGCTCCGCTGCCGGCCCGACGTGGTCCTGCTCGACGGCGGCCACGACTGGCTCACCCCGCCGGACGATCCCCCGGCGGGCGAGGGACAACCCGCCGGTCCCGCCGTCCGTGTCGTAACCCGGGTGAAGGCCGATCTGTCCTGCGCCTCGGTGGCCGCGGCCAGCATCCTGGCCAAGGTCGCACGGGACTCGGTCATGACCGCGCTGGCCCACGAGCACCCGGACTACGGCTGGGCCGACAACAAGGGGTACGGGACCATCGACCACCTCGAGGCGATCGCCCGTCTCGGTCCGACGCCGCACCACCGGGTCTCCTGGCGGCTGCCCGGACGTAGCTGACACGCTGCGGTCCCGGGCAGTGCCCCTTGTGCGCGCCGCGGGGCCGGCCGTGCGTCCCGACGCCGCGGTCCCGCTACTTCGGGGTCGGCTCCTTGGGTAGGCCGAGGACCCGCTCGCCGATGATGTTGCGCATGACCTCGTCGGAGCCGCCGGCGATGCGCATGCCCGGCACGCCGAGCAGGAACTGGGTCCACGCGTAGGTGCCCCACTCGCCGGTGTCGACCACCAGCTTCGGCCCGAGCATCGAGGACAGCGCCTCGTAGGTGCGGACCATGTTGGCGGTCAGCGACAGTTTGGCCAGCGACATCTCCGGCCCGGGCAGCTGGCCCTGGGCGATCTTGGCCATGGCCCGGCGGTTGGTGTAGCCGGCGACCCGGTCGTTGATCACGATCCGGGCCAGCTGCTGGCGGACCAGCGGATCGGTGTTGGTCCCGGTCGCCCTGGCCACCTCGATGAGGCGGGTCGAGGTCGGCAGCCCCACGCCCCCGCCCCCGCCGCCGATGGCCGCCCGCTCGTTCATCAGCGTGGTGAGCGCCACCGTCCAGCCGCCGTTGACGTCCCCCAGCCGGTGGGAGTCGGGAACCCGCACGTCGGTGAAGAAGACCTCGTTGAAGGACGCCCCGCCGGTCATCTGGCGCAGCGGCCGCACCTCGACGCCAGGAGCGTGCATGTCGACCACGAACCCGGTGAGCCCCCGGTGCTTGGGCAGGTCCGGGTCGGTGCGGCAGATGATCTCGCCGATGTCGGACACCTGGGCGCCGGACGTCCACACCTTCTGCCCGTTCAGGATCCACTCGTCGCCGTCCCGGACCGCCTTGGTCTGGAGCGAGGCCAGGTCGGAGCCCGACGACGGCTCGCTGAACAGCTGGCAGGCCACGATGTCGCCCCGCCACAATTTCCGCAGGTACGCCTTCTTCACGTCGTCGGTGGCGTGGGCGAGGATGGTGGGGGCGACCATGCCGAGGCCGATGCCGTAGATCGACAGCGACGGCGTCTGGTACTCGGAGGCCACGCGCCCCCAGATGCGCTGGTGGTCGGCGGTCAGGCCCCGGCCGCCGTACTCGGTCGGCCCGGTGATCCATCCGAATCCGGTGTCGAACACCTGCTGCGCCCATGCCCGGGAGGCGGCCAGGTCGGCGGCCTGCTGCTCGGGCGTCCGCTCCGGGAACAGGCTGACGTTCTCGGAGCCCTGTCCCCACACGAAGGTCTCCTCGGGACGCCGCTCGGCGGTGGCGTCCAGGAATGCCCGGGCCTCCGCCTCGAACTGCTCCGCGGGGACGTCCCCGTCAGCGGCGATCGACTCGGCGTGCTGTGTGGCGGTCATGGCCAGGTCCCCTTCGTGTTGGTGCCCGGCAGCTTCGGGCGGGCCCAGCGTATCCGGGGCCGGGCGGCCGGGTCGGCGGCCGTCTGGGCGGGCGAGCCGCGCATGGCCGGGGGCCGGGGTGCACTGGGGTAGACACTGGGCGTGGCTTACGTTCTCGCCGTACTGGCCGCCCTGGCCAACGCACTGAGCGCCATCTTCCAGCGGATCGGCGTGCAGAATGCGCCGGCCGACACCGTGATGAGCATCCGGCTGATCCGGCACGCCTTCTCCAACGCCATCTGGTTCGCCGGGCTCGCCATGCTCGGAGTGGGATTCCTCCTCCAGGCCGTGGCCCTCCGTTTCGGCCAGCTGAGCTCCGTGCAGCCCATCATCACCACCGAGCTCCTCTTCCTGGTCCTGATCCTGGGTGTCTGGTTCCGCTACCACCTGACATGGCGGGAGTGGGGCGGCTCGGTCGCCGCCGCCGGGGGACTGGCCGCGTTCCTGGTCGTGGCGGCACCCGGCGGTGGGGACCTGGTGCCGACCCGTCACATGTGGATCGTGGTGTTCGTGGTGATCGGCATCGCGTCGGTGGCTTTTTCCGCCCTCGGCTTCACCGGGCCGCCGTGGTTCCGGGCCGCCATGTTCGGTGCCTCGGGCGCGGTCGTGTTCGCGCTGTCGGCCGCGCTCACCAAGCAGTTCACGACCCTGGTGACCGAAGGGTGGGGCCACGTGTTCACCAACTGGGACCCCTACGCGATGGTGGCCACGGGGGTGATCGGGCTGTTCCTCCTCCAGAGCTCCTTCCACGCCGGCCCGGTGACAGCGTCGCAGGCCTCGTTGACCATCATCGACCCGGTGGTGAGCGTGCTGATCGGCATCTACCTCTTCCACGACCGGCTCCAGACGGCCGGCTGGCGCCTGCCGGTCGAGCTGGTGGCGGTCGCCGTGGTCGTGGCCGGCGTCTTCCTGCTGTCGACGTCGCCGCTGGTGGCCGGGGCCAGGGACGAGTCGGGGGCGGGCGACAAGCTGGAGCGCCAGCGTCGACGGACGCCATCCGCGCCGGACGCCGGGCTCGGGGCCGGCGGGGCGGGCTGACCGGCCGGGCACGGCCGCCACGGCACCACTCCGTGACCGGACGTCCCGGGTGACGGCGGGTTGCTCCCGTGGGAGGCTCGTCGCCGGTGACGGCCCGGCTCGGGGCCGCTGGTGAAGCGGGGGAGGACGACCATGGGCTATCCACTCGACGTCGGCGGGGCGGACGACTACCCGGTGAAGGTGGGCAGCATGCTGCTCACCCTGGTCGAGCCGTCACCCGGGTACGAGCGGGCCTACAACCGCTGGTACGAGCGGGACCACTACTACGGCGGCTGCATGGTCGGTCCGTGGCTGTTCGCCGGGAGCCGGTGGGTGGCCACCCGGCCGCTGAAGGACCGGCGGTGGCCGGCCGAGAGCACGATCGCCCGTCCGACCGACGCCGGGAGCTACGTCGCCGTCTACTGGGTCGAGCGGGGCCACCACCACGACCACTTCGCCGAGTGGTCGATCCATCAGGTGCGCGACCTCTACGCCACCGGGCGGGGATTCACCGAGCGGACCCACGTCCACACGTCCACGTTCGACTACGTCGGCGCCACGTACCGCGACGAGGACCCCGTCCCCGTCGAGCTGGCGCTCGACCGCGGCTACGACGGCCTGGTCGTCCTGTGGTGGGACGCCAACACCACCACCGGGTCGGAGCTGCACGGCGTCCTGTCCGCGTCGCGTCTCCCCGGCCTCCTGGCCGGGTCGTCGATCGAGATCGCCTCGTCATGGGTCCCCTCGGCGCCGGACGAGGGGGAACGGAACGCTCCGATGGACCTCGGGTCGTCGCCCGGCGGCACCGACCGCCTGGTGCAGCTCCTGTTCCTCGACGGCGACGTCGAGGGCGCCGTCGACCGGGTCCGGGACTACACCGACGCGGTCGAGTCCGACGGCACGGCCACGCTGCTCCTGGCCGCACCGTTCCTCCGCACCGTCGTCGGCACCGACACCTACGTCGACCGGCTGTGAGCCGTGCGTGGGGTGGCGGAGGCCCGACCACGGCTCCCGCGACCCCGGCCCGGTAGCCTGCTGGCATGGGCGAGGGCGTCGGGCACCTGGACCTCAAGCGCATCTGGCTCTTCTCGGGATGCAGCCATGCCGAACTGCGGAGGATCCGCAGGGCGCTCACGGAGGTCTCCGTGCCGACCGGCACGCTCCTGATCGAGGAGGGGACACGGGGGCTCCTGTTCTTCGTCGTGGTCGAGGGCGAGGCATCGGTGATGCGGGGTGGCCGGACGGTCGGGACCCTCGGCCCCGGCGATCAGTTCGGCGAGCTCTCGCTCCTGGACCGCGAGCCGAGGTCGGCGTCGATCGTCTGCGACACGGACATGGACCTCCTGGTGCTGCGGCAGGGACCGTTCCAGGGGATCCTGCGCTCGAGCCCGAGCATCAGCCGGAAGCTCCTGAGTGCACTGGCCGGTCGCCTGCGCGACGTGGAGGACATCGTCTACGGGTGACGTCTACGGGTGACGTCTACGGGTGACGTCTACGGGTGACGTCTACGGGTGACGTCTACGGGTGACGTTCCCGCCGGCCCGCGAACGGGGGAAGCCGCCCCGTCCGCCTAGCGGCCGAGCACGGACCGCACCGCCTCGTCGAGGTCGGTGTGGGCGAAGGTGAACCCGGATGCCACCAACTTCGCCGGAACGACCCGCTGGCTGGACAGCACCATGTCGGTCGCCATCTCCGACCCCAGGGCGAGCTTGAGGGCCGGCGCCGGTACAGCCAGGAAGGTCGGCCGGTGCAGTGCGTCGCCGAGTGCCTTGGCGAGCGCTGCGTCGGTGGCTGGATCCGGACCGGTGGCGTTGACCGGGCCGGACAGGGAGCTGTCGCCCAGGCAGTGGAGGATGGCCGCCACCTGGTCGTCCAGCGTGATCCAGCTCCGGTACTGCCGGCCCGATCCGATGCGTCCCCCGAGTCCGAGACGGAACAGCGGGAGCTGCTTCCCGAGCGCTCCGCCCGCGGCGCTGAGCACGATCCCGGTACGCAGCAGCACGGTCCGGATGCCGGCGTCGACGGCCGGAGCCGTCGCCCCCTCCCAGGCCACGCAGACACCGGCCAGGAACCCGGCGCCGGACCCGGACCCCTCCTCGAGGACGTCTGCGCCGCGGTCGCCGTAGTACCCCACGGCCGACGAGCTCACCAGGACGGCCGGGGGGGCGGGCAGCGCCGCCAGCGTCGCGGCGAGGAGCCGGGTCCCGTCGGTGCGGCTGGACAGGATCACCTCTTTGCGGGCCGGGCTCCACCGCTTGTCGCCGACCCCGGCCCCGGCCAGGTGGACCACGCCGTCGATCGGCCCGGTGACCTCCAGCGCCGCGGTGTCCACCGTCCCGGCGGCCGGGTCCCAGGCCACGTCACCCACACCGGCCGGTCCGCGGCCGGGCGCCGACGACCCGCGGACCAGGCGCGTCACCCGGTCGCCCCGGTCGACCAGGGCGCTGACCAGTGGGGTGCCGATGAGGCCCGAGGATCCGGTGACGAGTACGTGCATGGACCCCGGTCTACCCGCCGGCGGGCCCGCCGTGTGCGTCGGCGCCCCCGTCCGCCGCCCGGGCCACCGCCGCCCGTACGAACCCGGCGAAGGCGTCGGGATGGGTGAGGTGGGCGCCGTGGCCGGCCCCGTCGAACTCGACCAGCTCGGCACCGTCGACGTGGTCGACCAGCCACGCCACCGCGTCCCGGTGGTGGGGGAGGGAGGCCGTACCCCGTCCGAACACGGCGGGCACGGCCAGCGACGCGACGTCGAAGGGCGGCTCGGTGGACCGGATGGCCGCCAGCTCGGCGGCCAGTGCGGCCCCGTCGGCCCGGCGGGCCTCCTTGGCCTCCTCGGGCAGCCGGTCCCACGCCGTGTCGCCGACCATCCGGCGGAAGAAGCGCTCGGCGACCATGCCCGGATCCTCGTCGTCGTCCCGCCGGGGGGATCCCGCGGGACGGGTGCCGCCCCGCGTGGCCCACGAACCGAGCCACGGCAGCGGCGGCTCGTAGGCGGCGACGGCCAGGATCGGTCCGGGGCCGCCGGCAGGGCCGGGGCGGAGCGCGGCCCCCATCGCCAGTGTGCCGCCGTAGCTGTGTCCGACCACGACCGCCGGCCGCCCGTCGATGACGTCGAGCAGGTCGTCGATGTGCCCGTCCAGCGAGTCGTGGACGGAGCGGTCGCTGCGGGACCGGTGGTAGCCCCGTCGGTCGTAGGCGACGGTGTGCAGCTCGACGAGCCGGCGGGTGACCCGGGCGAAGCTGCCGGCCCGGTCGAGCGACCCGTGCACGAGGACCACGAGCGGGCCGGAGGCATCCGGGTCGTCGGGCAGGCGCTCGGTGAGGGCGAGCTGGTGGTCGGTGGCCATCCGGGCCCAGCCTGTCAGGCCGGCCCCCCGGAGGGCCAGTTGCCGGCGGCGTGCCCCGTCCCGCCCGGGGCCCGGCGGGCCGGAGGGGCCGGGAACCGCCCAGTTCAGGGGTCCCGCCGGCCAAATGCACACATCGACCCGTCAGATCGTGCATTGTTAGGGCTTCCATTTGACCAAGGAGAAATAGTGCCCCTCACCAAGACCGACCTGATCGCCGCCGTCGCCGCCCACACGGGAGCGACCTCCAAGGACGTCGCCACCGTGCTCGGTGGACTCGAGGACGTCATCACCGCCAACGTGGCGAAGGGCGAGAAGGTCGTCATCACCGGCTTCCTGACCTTCGACCGTGCGCAGCGCGCCGCTCGCACCGGCCGCAACCCGCAGACGGGGGAGACCATCAAGATCAAGGCCTCGAAGAGCCCCAAGGTGACCGCCGGCGCCTCGTTCAAGAAGGTCGTGAACGGCCAGGCCCCGGCCCCGAAGATCACCAAGGCCAAGTAGTCCTGCTCGAAGGGGCGGTCCGGGCACCCCCCGGGCCGCCCCTTCGTCGCGCCCGGGGACGGGTCCACTCCGTCGGGGGCCCCGGAGACCGCCGGTGCGCCGGGGACGTCCCGCCCGGCCTACAGCTGCCCGATGGCCTTGTGGGTCTGGGGCACGACCCGCACCCGCCGGTGGATGCGAAGGGCCCGCTCGTGCAACTCCAGCACCTGCCCGGGCGACGGCGCACGGGTCGCCGTCCCGGACGGCGTCAGCGGCTGCAGGAACACCTCGATCGGCTCGGGTCGTCCGGCCGACGCGTCGGCCACCATGGCCAGCGCACCGTCGAACTCCCCGGGGTCGGTGTCCGGGCCGATGACGATCTTGACCCAGGTGGTCGCCCCCGACTCCAGGGCGGCCGACAGGAACCGGGCCTGGGTGGTGGGCGCCACCGTCTCGCCGTCCACGCTGCGCAGCTTCACGTCCATGCTGACGTAGGCGACCGAGCCCGCCAGCTTGCGCATGGGCGGCAGGAGGGTGCCGTTGGTCTCCACCATGACCGGCCAGCCCCGGGCGGACAGTTCGCCCACCAGCCGCTCCACCCGGGTGCCCTGCAGGAGGGGCTCGCCGCCGGTGAGGCTGATCGAGTGGTGCGGGACCTGGTCCCACAGCCGTCCCACCGCCTCGACCACGCCGTCGATGGCCAACGGGCTCGACCCGGTGACCCAGTCGCGGCGTCCGGCCGTGGCCTCGATGCGGCACGGGCCGGGGCGGCGTTCGAGGGCCTCGGGCTGGTCGCAGTAGGTGCATCGGATGTTGCAGCCCGTCAGCCGCACGAACACCTGGCGCTCGCCGACCAGTGCGGCCTCGCCCTGGATGGCGCTGAAGATCTCCGACACCAGGATGTCCCTCGGCCCGGCGCCCGGGGTGGGGGCAGCCACGACGGCCCGCCCCGGTACGGGTACGTCCCCGGGCGGGCGGTCGTCCACCATGGTCAGGACGGGGCCGGGTCGGCGACCCCGGCGGCGGCGAACCCGCGGGCGCGCAGCTCGCAGGCGTCGCACCTCCCACACGGCCGGTCCCCGCCCCGATAGCACGACCAGGTGAGCCGCAGCGGGGCGTCGTGCTCGATCCCGAGCCGGACGATCTGCTCCTTGGTGCACTCGATCAGCGGGGTGCGGATGGCGATCGGGTCACCGTCGACGCCCCGCTTCTGGCCGGTGGCGGCCACGCCCCGGAAGGCTTCGATGAACTCGGGTCGGCAGTCGGGATAGCCCGAGTAGTCGATGGCGTTCACCCCGATCCACACGGCGTCGAGGCCACGCGCCTCGGCCACCCCGAGGGCGACGGCGAGGAAGATGCTGTTGCGGGCGGGTACGTACGTGGCGGGGATCCCCTCGGTCGTGCCCGCCGCCGGGACCTCGATCGACCGGTCGGTCAGCGCCGATCCGCCCCAGGCCGAGGTGTCGAGGTGCACGACCAGGTGCTCCGCCCGGTAGTGCCCGGCCACGCCCGCGGCCCGGTCGAGCTCGGTCCGGTGGCGCTGCCCGTAGTCGAAGGTCAGGGCCAGGGGTGGCACGCCGGACTCGGCGGCGGCCAGGGCCGTGCAGACGGTGGAGTCGAGCCCGCCGGACAGGACGACGAGGTGGCCGCCCACCGTCAGGGCCCGGCCGGGTCGCCCGGGGCCAGGTCCACCCAGGAGTCCGACGTCTCCCACAGCCGGAGGGCGGCCAGGTCGAGGCCGGCGTCGGTCAGCAGCTCCCAGGCCCGGTGGGCCAGCAGCTCGGCGGTCGGGTTGTCCAGCACCTCGTTGAGGTCCCGGTGGTCCCAGAGGTCGATGACCTGGGTGCGGACGACCTCCTGGAGCGTGTCGAAGTCGAGGACGACGCCGTTGGCGTCCAGCGGGCCCGCCACCGTGACGTCGAGGCGGTAGGAGTGGCCGTGCAGGTTGCGGCACTTGCCCGGGTGCCAGGCCAACCGGTGGGCGGCCTCGAAGGCGAACGTGCACGTGACACGGGTGCGCGGCGCGGTCATGACGACGACGCTAATCGACCCGTCCGGTGCCCCGGCCCGGGTGGGGCGTTCCACGGCGTCCCGGTAGGCTGGAGCCACATGGAAAGCCCCGAAGGTGGAGACGCGACGGTGCAGGGACAGGACGGGACGGGGCGCGTGGCCGCCGGCACGGGGGCGTTCGGACCCAACGCCTGGCTGGTCGAGGACATGTACGAGCGCTACCGGGCCGACCCGGCGTCGGTATCGGCCTCGTGGCAGGAATTCTTCGCCGACTACCGGCCGGCCGGCGCTCCGGCACCGGTCCCGGCGGCGCCGGCCACGGCCCCGACCGCGTCGGCGGCCCCGACCGCGTCCGCGGCCCCGACCGCGTCGGCGCCGCCCGTGCCGGCATCGTCGGCGGCTCCTTCCCCGGCGTCGACCGGGGTCGAGGGAGCCACGCCCCTGCGGGGCGCGGCGGCCCGCATCGTCGTCAACATGGAGGCGTCGCTCGCGGTGCCGACGGCCACCAGCGTCCGGGTCGTCCCGGCCAAGCTGCTCGAGGTCAACCGGACGATCATCAACAACCAGCTGAGGCGCACGACCGGCGGCAAGGTCAGCTTCACCCACCTCATCGGCTACGCGGTGGTCCAGGCGCTCGGTGCCGTCCCGGCCATGAACGCGGCGTTCGTGGCCGACGCCGACGGCAAGGGCACCCCCGGGGTGCTCCGCCACGAGCACGTCGGGCTCGGCCTGGCAGTGGACGTGGAGAAGGCCGGGGGCCGCACCCTCCTCGTGCCGTGCATCACCGATGCGGACACCCGGGACTTCAAGGGCTTCGTGGCCGCCTACGAGGATCTGGTCCGCAAGATCCACACCAACAAGATCGCCCCCGACGACTTCGCCGGCACCACGGTCACCCTGACCAATCCGGGGACGATCGGCACCGTCCAGTCGGTCCCCCGGCTGATGCCCGGCCAGGGCGTCATCGTCGGCGTCGGCGCACTGGGCGTGCCCGCCGGCTTCGAGGCGGCCGACCCCCGGAAGCTGGCCGAGCTCGGCGTGGGCAAGACGGTGACCATCACCTCGACCTACGACCACCGGATCATCCAGGGCGCCGAGTCGGGCCTGTTCCTGGCCCACGTTTCCGAGTGCCTGATGGGACGCCACGGCTTCTACCAGCAGGTCTTCGACGCCCTCGAGATCCCCTACGAGCCGGTGACCTGGCAGCAGGACGACAACTCCTCGGTGGAGGAGGCGGACGGCGGACACGAGCGGCTGATCAAGCAGAACCACGTCCAGACCCTGGTCAACATGTACCGGGTCCGCGGCCACCTGATCGCCCACCTGGACCCGCTCGACGCCGAGGAGGTCGACCTCCATCCCGAGCTCGACCCGCTCCACTACGGGCTGACCATCTGGGACCTGCCCCGTCTGTTCGTGGCCGACGGGCTGGCCGGCAAGGAGCTGGCCACGCTCGACGAGATCCTGTCGGTGCTGCGTAACGCCTACTGCCGAACCCTGGGCGTGGAGTACATGCACATCCAGGACCCGGACCAGAAGCGCTGGGTCCAGCAGCACGTGGAGGGCGTGTCGGCCGCCACCAGCCCCGACGAGCAGCGCCACATCCTCGACCGGTTGAACGCCGCCGAGGTGTTCGAGCGCTTCCTCCACTCCCGCTACGTGGGCCAGAAGCGCTTCGGCCTCGAGGGCGCGGAGTCGGCCATCGTCATCCTCGACGCCCTCCTCGACGAGGCGGTCAAGCAGGGTCTGCACGAGTCGGTGATGGGGATGTCCCACCGGGGCCGGCTGAACGTGTTGGCCAATATCGTGGGCAAGTCCTACGGCGAGATCTTCGAGGAGTTCGAGGGCAACCTCGACCCCGAGTCGGTCCAGGGGTCGGGCGACGTCAAGTACCACAAGGGTGCCAAGGGACTCTTCGTGGGGCGCAACGGCGAGACGATCCCGCTCACCATGGCCTCCAACCCGTCCCACCTCGAGGCCGTCGACCCGGTGGTCGTCGGCATGGCCCGCGCCCGCCAGGACGCACTCGGCGGCGAGCGGGGGAGCGGGCCGAGCCTCGTCGACGGGGTGGGCGATCCGTTTCCGGTGCTGCCGATCCTGCTCCACGGCGACGCGGCCTTCGCCGGCCAGGGAGTGGTGGCCGAGACGCTCAACCTGTCCGGGCTCGCCGGCTACCGCACCGGGGGCACCGTCCACGTGGTCATCAACAACCAGCTCGGGTTCACCACCGCACCCGAGGCGGCCCGGTCGACGGTGTACCCGACCGACGTGGCCAAGATGGTGCAGGCGCCGATCTTCCACGTCAACGGGGACGACCCCGAGGCCTGTGCCCGGGCGGCCCGCCTGGCCTTCGGCTTCCGGCAGGCGTTCCACAAGGACGTGGTCATCGACATGGTCTGCTACCGGCGGCACGGCCACAACGAGGGTGACGACCCGAGCTACACCCAGCCCCTGATGTACAAGCTCATCGACGCCAAGCGGTCGGTGCGAAAGCTCTACACCGAGGCGCTGGTGCGGCGGGGGGACATCTCGCTGGAGGAGGCCGAACGGGCACTCGACGACTTCAGCGCACGGCTGCAGGCCGCCCTCGACGAGACCCGGGCCGAGGCCGAGGACGCCCCGCCACCCCCGGTGAGCCTTCCCGAGTACATCCAGCCCGACCTGTACATCCCGCGTATCGACACCGGGATCGATCCCGAGACGGTGGGCCGTCTGGCCACGGCGGTACGGACGGTGCCCGACGGCTTCGTCATGCACCCCAAGCTTGCCCGCCAGTTCGAGCAGCGCGACAAGGTGGTGGCGGACGGCGAGATCGACTGGGCACTGGGTGAGGCGCTGGCGTTCGGCTCGCTCCTGGTGGAGGGCACCAACGTGCGGGTCACCGGCCAGGACACCCGGCGGGGCACGTTCTCCCACCGGCACGCCGTGCTGGTCGACTACGAGACCGGAGCGGAGCACGTGCCGCTCGAGGGACTCGAGGGCGGACGCTTCACCATCCGGGACTCGCTGCTGTCCGAGTACGCGTGCGTCGGGTTCGAGTACGGCTACTCGGTCGAGGCTCCGAACGACCTGGTGGCCTGGGAGGCCCAGTTCGGCGACTTCTGGAACGGTGCCGAGATCATCGTCGACAACTTCCTGGTGGCCGCCGAGGACAAGTGGGGCCAGAAGTCCGGGCTCGTCCTGCTCCTGCCCCACGGCTATGAGGGCCAGGGCCCCGAGCACTCGTCGGCCCGCATCGAGCGGTTCCTGACGCTGTGCGCCCGGGGCAACCTGCGGGTCACCCAGCCGACGACCTCGTCGCAGTACTTCCACCTGCTGCGCGCCCAGGTGCGAGTGCCCGACCGCAAGCCCCTGATCGTGTTCACCCCCAAGTCGCTCCTGCGGGCCCGTCAGGCCCGGTCACCGATCGGCGCCTTCACCGCAGGCTCCTTCGCCGAGGTACTCGACGACCCGGCGGCCTCCGACGGACTCGACCGGTCCGGGGTGAGCCGTGTGGTGCTGTGCTCCGGCAAGGTGTCCTTCGACGCCATCGGCCGCCGCGACGAGCTGGGCGACGCCGGGTCCCACGTCGCCGTGGTCCGGGTCGAGCAGCTCTACCCGTGGCCGAAGGACGGGCTGGCCGAGGTGCTCGGTCGCTACCCCCAGGCCGAAGAGGTGGTGTGGCTGCAGGAGGAGCCCGAGAACATGGGCGCCTGGAACTTCGTGCACAGTCGGCTCCACCGACTGCTGCGCAGCACCCACACACTGCGCCACGTCAGCCGGGCCGAGTCGGCCAGTCCTGCGTCGGGCAGCGCCGCCCTGCACCGCCTGGAGCTCGAGGACCTACTGGTCCGGGCGGTGGGCTGACTGGTCCGGGCGGCTGACTGGTCCGGGCGGCTGACTGGTCCGGGGGGCTGACTGGTCCGGGGGGTGGACTGCACGCCACCGGTGATGGAGCCGGGGCCGCCCCGGCGGACGGGCGGTCCGGCCGTCAGGCCAGGAAGTCTCGTGCCAGGCCCATCCACATCTCGGTCGACAGGCGGAGCGACTCCACGTCGACCCGCTCGTCGATGCCGTGGAACATCGCCCCGTACTGCTCGAAGTCGATGGTCGGGCTGTGGAGTCCGAATCCGTACGACACGGAGCCGAGGGTGCGGGTGTAGCGGGCGTCGGTGGCGCCGACGGTGAGGAACGGCACGGTGCGGGCCCCGGGGTAGAAGACCTCGCTCACCCGCTGGAGCGCGTCCCACAGGGGCGTGTCGATGGGGGAGGTCGATGCCGGCTCCTCGGACAGGAAGGCGATCTCCACGTCGTCGGCCAGGTCGCCCAGGACGTCGTCCAGCATGTCCCGCACGTCACCCGTCTCCCAGCCGGGCAGAGCGCGGATGTCGACCTCGAGTTCCACCCGGTCGGGGATCACGTTGGTCTTGGTGCCGGCCCGCATGACCGTCGGCGCCAGGGTGGTGTGGGTACAGGCGTGTGCCTGTCGGGCCAGGCCGAGCAGGGGCAGCTCGTCGCAGAATCCGTCGATGCGGTCGGGGTCGAGGAGCGGCTCACTCAGCTCGGGCGGGAACCCGAGTCCGTCGATGAACCGGACCCAGGCCTCGTGCAGCTCGGCCCGGGGGCGGTACTCGTCGATGCGTCGGACCACTTCGGCCGCCTTGACCAGGGCGTTGTCTGTACGCAGCGGCTGGGACGCGTGACCCGGGGTGCCCGTGACGGTCAGCACGCACCAGAAGACGCCCTTCTCGCCGACGATGACCGGGAGCCGGGGGAGCCCGTCGGTCCCGTTCATGGGGAATCCGCCCGACTCGGTGATCACGTAGTCGGTGCGGATGTCGTCGGCGGCGTTGGCGCACAGCCATTTCGCGCCGTAGGTGGACAGCGCCTCCTCGTCGGCCACGGCGATATAGGTGAGGTCACCCGCGGGCCGGAATCCGCTGAGGGCGAGGTGTCGCATCCCGGTGGCCATGGTGGTGGTCAGGTTGAGCATGTCGATGGCACCCCGGCCCCACACCGTGCCGTCGATGAGCTCCCCGCCGAAGGGGTCGTGGGTCCAGTCGTCGGGATTGGCTGGTACGACATCGGTGTGGCCGAGCAACGTCAACGACGGCGCCGTCGGGTCGGAGCCGGCCAGCTTGGCCACCAGCGAGGTGCGTCCGGGGGCGGGCTCGTAGGTCTCGAGGTCCACACCGGAGCCCTCGAGGTAGGTGGTCAGTACGTCCACGCTCCGCCGCTCCTGGCCGGAGCCCGGGGTGCCGTCGTTGACGCAGGCGTTCCGGATGAGGTGCTGGAGGAGGTCGGTCGCCTCGTTGGCCCGGTCGATGTCGGAGGTCACGGCCCGATCCTACGGTCCCCCGTGGGCCCCGGAAAGGGGACCGGCGCCGGCTCGCCGGCCGCGCCGATCCGCCCGCTCCGTCGACGGGGCGGGACCGCCGCACCGCCCGCGAAGGGGACCATACGCAGGAAGGGTGTCCGGCAGGTGGTTGACTGGGTGCACTTATGGACTCCGAAACCCCTGCCCGCCGGCGCATCGTCGTCGACGGCTCGAATCTTGCAACCGAGGGTCGCACCCTGCCGAGCCTGGCCCAGCTGAACGAGGCCATCGAGACGTTCATCGAGGAGTACCGGGGGTTCCGCCCCGAGGACGTCACGGTGGTCGTCGACGCCTCGTTCGGGCACCGCATCGACCCCTCGGAGGTGAAGTCGTTCGAGGACGCCATCGAGCACGGCGAAATGGTGACGCCACCCGCCGGTGCCGTCGGCCGGGGCGACGGTTTCATCCTCCGGATCGCCGAGAAGTCCGGCGCCCTCGTCCTCTCCAACGACTCGTTCCAGGAGTTCCACGCCGAGCGTCCGTGGCTGTTCGAGTCCGGACGGCTCATCGGCGGCAAGCCCGTGCCCGGTGTGGGATGGGTGTTCACTCCCCGGACGCCGGTGCGGGGTCCGCGCAGCAGGTCGGTCACCGCCCAGTCCAAGCGCGAGGCGAAGGCGGCGGACGCGGCCGTCGACCAGGCGGACGGGCCGGCCGGAGCCGACGAGGACGCCGCCGCCGCCGCCGGGGAGGCCCCACCGAAGGCCAGGCGGTCCCGGCGCCGTCGGGGTGGTCGGGGATCCGGGGGTGGCCGGGCTGCCGAGGCCGTGGAGCAGGTCGACGAGGGCGGTACCGACGAGGAAGCCTCCGCCGAGGGCGACGTCAGCCTGGTGGACGTCCCGGTGGTGCTGGCGACGTCGGACACCATGGACGTGGACGATGCCTACGAGGACGTGGGTGGCCGGGGCAGGAAGGCCACCAAGGCGACCAAGGCGACCAAGGCCACCAAGGCCACCAAGGCGAGCAAGGCGACCAAGGCGACCAAGGCGACCAAGGCGACCAAGGCGACCGCCGCCGTCGAGCCCGCCACCAAGGCCACCAAGGCCACCAAGGCCACCAAGGCCACCAAGGCCACCAAGGCGAGCGCCGCCCCCGAGCCCGCCACCAAAGCCACCAAGGTGACGAAGGCCACCAAGGCCACCAAAGCCACCAAAGCCACGAAGGCCACCAAGGCCACCAAGGCCACGAAGGCCACCAAGGCCACGACCAAGGCCGCCGGGGCCACCGCAACCGCCGAGCCCGCCGCCAAGGCCGCCAAGGCGACAAGGGCCGTGAAGGCGACCAGGGTCGCCGCCAAGGCCGCACCGGTGGATCCGGCCCCGCGGACCGACGCGTCCGGCGGTCGGGACGCGCCGGTGGGCGAGGCGCTGAACGACGCCATGACCTTCATCACGTTCGTGGCCGAGCACCCGGTCGGCAGTACCTTCGACGGCGAGGTGGTGTCGTTCACCTCGCACGGGGCACACGTCGACGTCGCAGGCATGCTGTGCCACGTGCCGCTGCGGAATCTGGGCGATCCGGCCCCGCAGCGGGCCCGGTCGGTGCTCACCAAGGGCGAGGTCCGCGAGTTCGAACTGGTCTCGCTCGACGCCCCACGCCGGCGCGCCGAGATCGCCCTTCCCGGGTTCGGTTCCTGAGCTCCGACACCTGCGCCCCGCCGCACCGGTAACCTCGCCGTTCGTGCGAGCCGACGACTACCTGCCCCACCGGGACCCGTTCCTGTTCGTGACCGAGCTGCGCTCCGTCGAGCCCGGCCGGTCCGCCACCGGCGCCTGGCAGCTCACGGGCGACGAGGCGTTCTTCGCCGGGCACTTCCCGGGCCGCCCGACGCTGCCCGGCGTGCTCATGGTCGAGGCACTTGCCCAGTTGGGCGGTGTGGCCGTCCTGGCCGACCCGGCCTTCGCCGGAAAGCTCCCACTCTTCGGCGGCATCGAAAAGGCGAGGTTCCGGCGCCAGGTGGTACCGGGTGACCTCCTGGAGCTCGAGGTCACACTCGGGCGGATGTCGGCCCGGGCCGGCAAGGGATCGGGGCGAGCCACGGTCGGCGGTCAACTGGCCTGCGAAGCCGAGCTGCTCTTCGTCCTGGTCGACGCCGACGTGGCTCCGCCCGCCGAGGCCTGAGGTCACCGGTGCGGATCGCCACCTGGAACGTGAATTCGCTGACCGCCCGGCTGCCCCGGGTGGAGGAGTGGATCCGTTATGCGCGGCCGGACGTCCTGTGCCTCCAGGAGACCAAGCAGGCCGATGCCGCTTTTCCCCACGGGGCGTTCGCCGCACTCGGCTACGAGTCGGTCCACCACGGCGACGGCCGATGGAACGGGGTGGCCCTCGTGAGCCGCGTCGGCATCGACAACGTGTCGACCGGGCTGGGATCGTCCGACGACGACCAGGGGACCCGGCTCATCGGGGCCGACTGCGGCGGGGTCCGGGTGTACTCGGCCTACGTGCCGAACGGTCGGGCCCTGGACGACGAGCACTATCCGGCCAAGCTGGCGTGGCTGGCCCGGCTGCGCGTGCTGCTCGCAGCGACGAGCGATCCGTCGCTCCCGCTCGCGGTCTGCGGCGACTTCAACGTGGCTCCCGACGATCGGGACGTCTGGGACCCGTCGCAGTTCGACGGGATGACCCACGTCAGCGCTCCCGAACGGGAGGCCCTCGCCGCGCTCGAATCGTGGGGGCTGGTCGACGCGTTCCGACTGGTCTACCCGGACGACGAGCTCTTCAGCTGGTGGGACTACCGGGGTGGCTCGTTCCACCGCCACCGCGGCATGCGGATCGACCTGATCCTGGTGACCGAGGTCCTGGCCCGGAACACCTCCTGGGCCCTGATCGACCGTCAGGCCCGAAAGGGCGAGAAGCCGTCCGACCACACGCCGGTGTTCATCGACACGTCGGTCGACTGACGGGTCGACGACGGATCAACCGGTGACCGGTGTCGGTGGGTCCACCACGGGCACCACGACGGACGCATGCCACAGGAGTACGAATGTCGGGCATGCCTTGGCCGTCGGGCAGATCGAGGTCCCCGTGGCGTCCAGTTCCGCGGTCCCGTAGTTGACGACCTGGAAGACCGTGATCGAAGCGCCGGTGGTCGTCGTTCCTTCCGACACCAGTCGGAGGACGGGCGTGGTCTGGATCGCCTGGGCGGGCGACCAACGGAGGCCGTGGCCGGAGAGCTTGACCACCACCTGCTCGCCCTTGGTGGCGAGGACGGTCGTCCCGTCGCTGGCGAAGGTGAGCGTCACCTTCCTGGCCACCGGTGGGGTCACCGTTGTCGCGGCGGCGATGCCGGTGGCACCGGACACCGCCACCAGGGCCGAGACGACGACTCCGAGCCCGAAGACACTGAACCTGGTGCGCATGGCAACCTCCTGGGCATCAGCCGACACATCCCGAGCCGGATGTCCCGTTGACAATGGGTACCTATAGGAACGGTCGGGACAGTCGGAACGTTACAGGGCGACGATGCGAGCGAGCATCGGCAGGTGCCGGTGCACCCCGGGCTGGAGCGCTGCCGCCCAATGGGCGTCAGCCTTTGAGGTTCGCCCGCAGATCGGCGAAGCGGCGTGCGGCGTCGTGGGGAGCGGGCCGATCGTCCCCCGGGACGCACGCCCCGGCCAGGTCCTCGACCCACGGCGACGGGCGGCGATCCATGGCCCGACCACTCCCCATCGTGCGGCTCTCGGCCCATGAGCACTCGAGGACCCGGCTGGCCCGGGTCAGCGCCACGTAGAGCAGACGCCGCTCCTCGGCCAGTGCGTCGGAGGTGGTGGCGTGCACGATGGGGACGAATCCGGCTTCCAGCCCCACCACGTGGACCACCTCCCATTCGAGGCCCTTGGCCCGGTGGAACGTGGCCAGCTCGACAGCACCGCCGGCCTCGCCACGCCCGGCGGTCGACACCGTGGCCGGAACCGGGTGCCCGGGTGCCACCACGGGTTCCGCCTCGGCATCGGGCGCCGGTGCGAACCGGCAGGGCACGCCGACCCGGTCGAGGGCCCGGCGGACCACGGCCAGCAGGTCGTGGGTCCGGGCCAGGACCGCCTGGTCCGACCACAGGGTGCCCGCCTCCGCCCGCCGGAGGATCGCCAGGGCCACGGCCTCCGCCTCGGCCCGGTCGTCGGCGTGGACGCTCAAGGTCGGCACGGGGCCGTCGGCCACGGCCGACGCAGGGGGGAGGACGGCCGCCGGCCCGAGTGCGGCGGTGGCGGCGGCGACGACCTGGGGGGTGGAGCGGTGGTTGGCATCGAGGTGGACGACCTCGAGGCCGGGGACCACGTGGGGCAGCGTGGCCAGGAGGCCCGGGTCGGCACCGTTCCAGCCGTAGATGGCCTGGTTGGGGTCGCCGACGGCGACCAGGTCGGCCCGGGCGCCCATCAGGGCACGGACCAGTCGGAACTGGGCCGGGTTCACGTCCTGGAATTCGTCGATGGCCAGGTGCCGGTAGCGCCAGTGGGCCTGCTCGGCGAAGACGGGGTCCTCCAGCAGCAGGTCGGCGGAGCGCAGGAGCACGTCGTCGAGGTCGAGGAGGGAGCGGCGGGCCAGCCGGTCCTGGTAGGTGGCGAACACCTCGGCCACACGGTCGAGTGGCAGGGCGACCACCCGTCCGGCGGCGGTGGCCGCAGCGCCGTACCCGTCCGGCGACAGGCAGCGGGCCTTGGCCCACCCGACCTCGGTGTCGGCGACCGAGGCCGTGCCCCGGTCGCCCGTCAGATCGGCCAGGGTGCGCCACCGGTGCTCCACCAGGGCGGGGGGTGCCTGGCCGGTGTCGGCCGCCCGACGGCGCAGCAGGGTGAGCGCCAGCTGGTGCAGCGTCCCGGCCCGCACCCCGGGCGAGGGGACCCTGCCTGCTCCGGCGGGCGTCGAGACGGCCACGCCGTAGCGCCCGAGCCGGTCCCGCAGCTCGTGGGCGGCTTTGCGGGTGAAGGTGCACACGACCGTGTGGTCGGCCTCGGCCGATCGGTCCCGGATGCGCCGGGCGACCCGCAGGGTGAGCACTCGCGTCTTGCCCGAGCCGGCACCGGCCACGATGCACAGCGCCTCGGCCGGTGAGCCGACCGCCTCGGCCTGGGCCGGGGTGAGTCCGGCGACCGCCTGCTCGAACCGGTCCCCGGAAGTGGGCGACGCGGTTTGCTCGAGTGGGTTCACAGGGCTGCAGGCTACCGTCCGGGTGTCACGACCCGGCGGGGTGGCACCTCGGTAGATTGGACCGGTGCCGCCGACCGCCCGCTCCCTCGCCGTGGCACCGGGCTGACGGTTGCCCACACGTCGTCCACCACTGCTGCCGGCCGAAGAGGTCCTGGTCGACATCCGTCCCCACTGGACGTTCCTCGCCGGCCCGCTGGTCGCCGCACTGGTGACCATCGCCCTCGGCGTCACCTTGGACGTGGCCGTCCCCCACACGTCCGTGGCGCTCCACTGGGTGGAAGGCGCCGTGGTGGCGGTCCCGTGCGCCTGGTTGGCCGTCCGGTTCGTGCGCTGGCGGCGTTCGTGGCTGATGCTGACCACCTACCGGGTCGTCGACCAGTGGGGCGCCGCCTCGGGCAATCAGGTGGAGATCCCTCTGGACTCGATCGAGCGGGTGGCGGTGGACCCGAAGCTCCTCCACCGGATCCTGGGGTCGGGTGCCATCGACGTCGTGGTGTGGGACCAGGGTGTGCTGCACCGGATCGAGGACGCCCGCAAGCCGGAGGTGCTGGCCCGGGTCATCACCCGCCGACTGGGTCCGCCGGTGGACCGGACGGGCCGAGGTGGCCCCTGAGTCCCGGACCACCACCGGGTCGGTCCGGATCACTCGACGACCACGCCACGCCGGCGGCAGGGCTGCGGCCGACCACCCGGTTGATCCGACCTTCCCGAGGAGGACGCCCCGGCGCACACCCGGCCACCGGGGACGGGGATCGGGTCAGGGCTGCGGGAAGATCCGGCCCCAGGCGTCCGTCGCCGCCTCGGGGTGGACGGTCTGATCGCCACGCTCGGCGTCGTCCGCCCGTCGAAGGTCGGACCCATCGGCTGGGGACTCCGCCGCCCGTGCCGGTGACAGGGGCCCGTCGTACGGTCGATCGGGGGGAGGGTCGTTCGCCTCGACGGCTCCGTCACGAACCAACCGTGACGGCGTGCCCGCAGAGAACCATCGCTGTTCGTGCCGCCCGTAGGGATCCACGTACCAGCCTTCGGTACCCTCATCGGAAGCCACGTCCTGACCCTACGCGACCGAAGCCCGCGGGGCGCTCCATCTCGCAGACCTGCCATATGCTCCTGGCGTGGCGGAGCTCCAGGTTGACGTCGAAGCATCCGACGTGGATATGTCGCGATCACGGCTGGATCGACTCGACCGACACTTCCGCACCTATGTCGACGATGGCCGGTTGACCGGCTGGCTGCTCGCCGTCGCCCGGCAGGGAAAGGTCGTCCACCTCGCCAACTACGGGATGCGAGACCGCGAGGCCGCCGCTCCCGTCGAGGTGGACACGGTCTGGCGTCTGGCCTCGATGACCAAACCCATCACGTCGGTGGCGGCCATGATGCTCTACGAGGAAGGGGCCTTCGAGCTGAAGGATCCGATCTCGAAGTGGCTTCCGAGCTTCGCCGACATGCAGGTCTTCCGGTCCGGCAGCTCCGGCCACCCGGACCTGCGTCCAGCCACGGAGCCCCTACGGGTCTGGCACCTGCTGACCCACACCTCGGGCCTGACCTACGGATTCATGAACGCCCACCCCGTGGACGCGATGTACCGGTCCGCCGGATTCGAGTGGGGGGAACCCCCAGGGGTGGATCTGGCCGGATGCTGTGAGTTGTGGGCGGCGTTACCGCTGCTCTTCGAACCGGGGAGCGAGTGGAACTACGGCGTGTCCACCGATGTGCTCGGACGCCTGGTCGAGGTGGTCTCCGGCCAGCGCCTGGACTCGTTCTTCCGGGAGCGGATCTTCGAGCCGCTGGGCATGGTCGACACCGGATTCGACCCAGCCGTGCATCCCGATCGACTGGCCGCCCCCTACGTCGCCAACCCTGGAGGAGTCGATTCCCCACCGCTGCGCATACCGGGCGGACCCGAGACGACCCCGCCGGTGATGCTCTCCGGCGGGGGTGGCCTTGTGGGAACGGCTGCCGACTACCTCAGGTTCTCCGAGATGATGCGTCGTGGTGGGGAACTCGACGGAACCCGTCTCCTGTCCCCCCGCACGGTGTCGTACATGACCTGCAACCACCTTCCCGGGGGCGTGGACCTCGAGAGTTTCGGCCGTGGGCTCTTCGCCGAGACCACCTTCGACGGCGTCGGGTTCGGTCTCGGGGTGTCGGTGGTGACGGATCCTCCGGCGGTGAAGGTGCTGACCAGCGATGGGGAGTACGGCTGGGGTGGCGCATTCAGCACGTTCTGGATGGTTGCCCCACGGGAGGATCTGAGTGTGCTGTTCTTCACCCAGCTCCTGCCGTCGAGTGCGCACCCGATCCGCAGCCAGCTCAGACAGCTCGTCTACCAGGCGCTGGTCTAGGCGGGACTCATCGAGTACGTCGATCCGATCCGGGAACGTGCCGCGCTCCCGGCGTCCGGTGTGAGGTGCCCGGCGTCACTCGTCGGAGCGCAGCGGACTGCGGCGTACGACGGGATGTGCACAGGATCCGCACCACATCCCGATGACCCGCCCCACCGGCGCCCATGAAGGCACGGCCGGGGGAGCACCCTCCTCGGGTCAGCGCCGGGCGCACACCGTGAGCCCGTCCTCCCTCCTCCGGCGCCCGATCCTCTGGAGTCAGATCTTCCTGGTCGGGTTCCTGGCGCTCTCGATCTCCCTCCACCCGGGCTTCGTCTTCAAGGGAGATGAGGGCGGGATCAGCAATTACGGCATCCACCTCCGGACGGCGATCCCGTACACGTTGGCGTTCGCCCTCGGCGCCCTCTTCACGCTCGGGGCGGCTGGCAGGCGACCGTTCCCCGGCGTCGCCCGGATCGGGCTCCTCGTGTATGCCGTGCTCCTCCTCCTGACGCTCGTCAGCACGTACGTCTACACGCTCGACGAGGGGCTCAAGCTCGTCCACGTGGGCGTCGCCGTCGTCCTCGTCTGCTTCGAGGCGCTGGCGTCCCCCTGGATGTACCTTCGAGTGATGGGAAGGGGGGCAGCCGCGCTCCTCGCCGTCGTCATCGTCGGCTTCGTCGTGGCCGGTGTCACCTTCATGGGTGCCGCCCACCTCCTCTTCGTCGGACAGGCGCTCACCACCCTCGGATTCGCCGGGTTGCTGATCCGAACGGAACCGGCACTGGATGGTGACTCCGCGGGCGCTACCGGCGTGCCCGGGCGGTGACCGTCCCGTCGACGGCCCCGACGCGCCATGCCGGCCGGCCGAGCGCACCCACCTCCAGTGCCCCGGGCTCGCCCAGCACCACCACGCACCCGCCGAATCCGGCCCCCGTCATCCGGGCGCCATGGACCCCGGGGCGGGCTCGCAGCGAGGCCACCAGGTCGTCGAGGTCGGGCGTCGACACCTCGAAGTCCACGGCCAGGCTCCGGTGGCTGGCGTCCATCTGGTTCCCGGCGGCCGCCAGGTCGCCCGCCGACAGCGCTTGCGCGAACGCGTCGACCCGGGCGCACTCGGACACCACGTGGCGGGCCCGGCGCCGCAGGATCGGGTCACGCAGGGCGATCAGGTCGTCCGGGCCGGCCAGTCCCAGCGGTCCGACGACGGCGGCCGCGGCCCCACACTCCGCGACCCGTGTCGCATAGGCGGAGGAACGGAGATCACGTCGGACCTCCGAGTCCACCACCACGACTTCGGCGGCCGCCGGCAGGGGTACGTCCCGGGTGACCCCGGTGGCGAAGTCGATCCGTAGCGCGCTCCCGGCCCGCCCGCCGGCACACACCAGCGGGTCCATGAGCCCGACGGGCACACCGATGCGGTGCTCGGCCTCGCGGCACAGGGCGGCCACCGACCGGGCGTCCCCCTCGACGCCGAAAGCATCGGCCAGCGCCACCGACAGCGCCGCGCTCGACGAGAGCCCGGACCCCCGGGGCAGCGTCGAGGTGATGTGGACGTCGACCGCTTCCGCCGGCCGGGCCAGAAGTACGAGGGCGGCGACCAGGCGGGCCCAGGCCGGCTCCAGGGTCGCCACGGTGTCGGCGTCGGGCACCAGTGCCACCACGGCCCGTTCGCCGGGATAGGCGTCGGAGGTGACGAGGACCTGGTCGCCGCCCGTGGCGGTCACCGCCACGGTGACGCCGAGCCCGATGGCCATGGGCAGGGCGAGGCCCTCGTTGTAGTCGGTGTGGTCGCCGATCAGGTTGACCCGTCCGGGACCGGTGTGGATCCCGGCCGACGTGCCTCGCTCGTCGTGCACGGGACTCCTCCGGGTCGGGGTGCGGACGGGGGCCCGCACCGGCGCCCCGATGGCGGCTGACGCTACCGCCCCGCTGCGGCCCCCGCCGAACCGCCCCCGCCACCCATCGACCCGACCCCACCCCGCCGGTCCCCGTCGGGCACCGACGGGCGCCGGCAACGGCGGAATGTGCTCATGGGCCCGGACGCGACATACGATGTGTACTTCATGTTCGACGAACTGCTTTCCGCCAACTCCACCTATGCCGACGGCTTCGCCCTGGCGGGGATCGCCCCGGTTGCGGCGCGGGGTTTCGCTCTCGTGACCTGCATGGACAGCCGGATCGAACCCCTGACCATGCTGGGACTCCACCCCGGCGACGCCAAGATCCTCCGCAACGCCGGCGCCCGGGTCACCCCTGACGTCCTGCGGTCACTGGTCCTCGCCACCCGGTTCCTCGACGTCCGCGAGATCGCCGTGATGCAGCACACCAATTGCGCGCTCGCCGACGTGTCCGACACCGTGGTCCGCACCCGGTTGGCGGCACAGGGCACCGAAGGGGTCGAGCGCTGGGAATTCCTGGCCATGCCCGACCCCGACGCCGCCCTGGCCGCCGACGTGGACCTGCTGCGCCGCTGTGGGCAACTGCCCGACGGTGTCGTGGTCGAGGGGTGGCGTTACGACGTGGGGACGGGCGGGATCCACCGGATCGTCCCGTCGTGACCTGTGCCGGAGGCCGGACCGCACCGTCGGACGGTCGCCGGCGCATTTGACCACCGGGCGACGGTGGGACACCATCCCGCCATGCTGTTTCCCACGCTCCCGTTGCCGACACCGGTGACCGCCCCCGCCGGGGTGGGCCCGCTGACCCGCCCGAAGGGGGGCCGGCGATGAGCGGGCCGCTCGAGGGGGTGCGCATCATCGAGCTGGCCGGACTCGGTCCCGCTCCCTTCGCCGGGATGATGCTGTCCGACGCCGGCGCCGACATCATCCGGATCGACCGCTCGGAGCGGGCCAGCTACCCGCCACACCAGGACGCGCACGTCGACCTCATGAACCGGGGTCGGCGCTCGGTCGCCGTCGACCTGAAGCACCCCGACGGCGTCGCCATGGTGCTGCGCCTGGTGGACGGGGCCGACGGGCTGATGGAGGGCTTCCGTCCCGGGGTGGCCGAACGTCTGGGTCTTGGTCCTGACACGTGCCTGGCCCGCAATCCGCGCCTGGCCTACGGACGGATGACCGGGTGGGGGCAGGACGGGCCGATGGCCCAGACGGCCGGCCACGACATCGACTACATCGCGCTGTCCGGGGCTCTGGAGGCCATCGGGCGGGAGGGCGACCGACCGGTGCCACCGCTCAACCTGGTGGGCGACTTCGGTGGGGGTGGCATGCTCCTCGCCTACGGCATGCTGGCGGCCATCCTCAGTGCCCGCACGACCGGCAAGGGCCAGGTCATCGACGCCGCCATGGTGGACGGTGCCGCCTCGTTGATGACCATGACCTACACGTTGCGCAGCGCCGGGATCTGGCAGGACGCCAGGGGCACGAACATGCTCGACACCGGCGCCCACTTCTACGAGGTGTACGAGACCTCCGACGGCGGCTACATGGGGGTGGGGGCCATCGAACCCCAGTTCTACGCCGAGCTCATGGAGCGCCTCGGCCTGGGCGGCGAGGACCGGTCCACCCAGATGGACCGGACGACATGGCCGGCCATGAAGGAGCGGTTCGCCGCCATCTTCGCGTCGAAGACCCGCGCCGAGTGGGAGGACGTGTTCGCCGGCTCCGATGCCTGCGTGGCACCCGTCCTGTCGGTCGTCGAGGCGCCCGACCACCCGCACAACCGGGCCCGGGGCACCTTCGTCGAGGTCGCCGGCGTGGTCCAGCCGGCGCCGTCGCCCCGGTTCCTGTCGACCCCCGGGGAGATCCGCCGCCCGCCGCCCAACCCGGGCCAGCACGGCGACGAGGCCCTGGCCGACTGGGGGCTGACCGTCGACGAGGTGGCGGACCTGCGGGAGTCGGGCGCCATCCGCTGACGGGCACGGAGCTGGCGGTCCGCAAGCGCTTCGGGACGCGTCGGAGCCCCTCGACCGGGCGGGCAGAGGGGCTCCGGTCGCCGGGCTCCCGGCAGTGGGGGATCGACGGGTCAGGCGGTCAGCAGGACCCCCGTGCCCACGGGTCGCTCCCGGCGGCCAGCACGATCGGCCCGTAGGTGTGTCCACTGCGCGTCGAGACCCCGTTCCGGTATCCGGTGGCGTCGCCCGACATCCAGGCGCCCTTGAACGTGACCGGCACCGCATAGAGCACGTGGCTGGCGGAGTACGTCATGGTCACGGCCATGGTGGTGCCCCTCGCTCGCCAGGGCCCCGGTGCGAACCCCGCCGGATCCAGGGCACGCCCGTCCTCCATCGTCGTCCATCGAGAGCTCGCCGACGCCCACGGGCGGGGTTCCGGCCGATGGTCGTACGCGGGGGTGGCGCAGGCCGCCGTGCACGGCCCCCCGGCACCGGCCCGCCCCGGGTCCTAGAGGTTCACGACCGGGCAGGTGACGGTGCGGATGATGCCGTCGATGAGCTGGATCCGGCCCACCACCATGCGGCCGAGTTCGTCCATCGTGTCGGCCCCGGCCCGGACGATCACGTCGTAGGGGCCGGTCACGCCTTCGGCCGTCACCACGCCGTCGAGGTCCTGGACCGTGCGGGCCACCGTGGCCGCCCGGCCCACCTCGGTCTGGATGAGGATGTAGGCGCTGACGGACATGTCCATCTCCTGTGACGGTGGGAGGCGTGGGGCTGACGGGGCAGGACCGGGCGTCCGCGACGGGCTGCCCGGTCCGTCATCCTACCGTCCACCCCCTGCCGCCTACCATGCGCAGATGGGCGTTCGGGAGCGTGGTGACCAGTTCCGCCGCCTGGTGCGGTCCGCGGTCGACGACCTCTTCGACCAGCGGAGCCCGTTCGGCCGCCTGGCCCTGACCCACGTGCTCATGACGGCCGGGGACACCCTGTTCGCCGTGTCGCTGGCCGGGTCGCTCTTCTTCTCGATCTCGCCCACGGCGGCCAAGGACAAGGTCCTGCTCTACCTGCTGCTCACCATGGGCCCTTTCGCCGTGGTGGCGCCCGCCCTCGGGCCCCTCATCGACCGGAGCCGCGGCGCCCGCCGGGCCATGGTGGTCACCTCGGCCCTGGGGCGTGCCGCGCTCTGCCCGTTCGTGGCCCGGGACATCCACTCGCTGCTGCTGTTCCCCGAGGCGTTCGTGATGCTCGTCCTCTCGAAGGTCTACCTGGTCACCAAGGGGGCACTGGTGCCCGAGATGGCCTCCCTCGAGATGGTCGACCTCGGGGTCGAGCCGGGCACGGTGGACCCGGCATGGGCCGACGACCCCGACGCGACCGGCGTGATGGGTCCCGGCCCCCCGGGGGCGGACGACCCGGGGGGCCGGCCCGCCCTGCACACCCCTCCCTACGGGACCCCGCCGGTCGTGCACGTCGACGACCCGGTGTCGGGCGAGGACGTCGTCGAGCCCGACCTGGCCACCCTCAACGCCCGCCTCGGACTGCTGGCCTCGCTCTCGGGGTTCGCCTTCGCCCTGCCGGCAGTGGCCATCCTCAAGCTGGGCGGGGCGCCCGCCGTGCTCTGGGCGTGCGCGGCGGTGTTCGTGGCCGCCGTGGTGGCCGGCAGCCGGCTCCCGGTGCGGCGCGCCTCACGGTCCGAGCGGCGCGGCCGGAACGTCGCCCACCGGGCGGACGCCGCGGTCCCCGTGGAGCACGCACCCGACGTCGACGAGTGGCGGTTGGACGAGCAGCGCGACCTGGCCGCCTTCCGACCCATCGCCGGGACCCAGGTGATCCTGGCCCTGACCCCGATGTCGGTGCTGAAGGGGCTGCTCGGGTTCCTCACCTTCCTGTTCGCGTTCGGGCTCCGGCGCGAGGGGGCGGCCACCTGGTGGTTCGGACTCCTCATCGGGGCGCTCACGGCCGGGGCGGTCATCGGCGTCCTGCTGGTCGGGCGGATCCGACGGGTGCTGTCCGAGCAGCAGATGCTGGCGGCATCGCTGTGGCTCGTGGCCGCGGCCGGGCTACTCGGGTGGATCTTCCCGCGCCAGGGGCTCCAGGCCCTGGTGGCCGTGGCGGTAGGCGCCGCGGG